>Ga0164242_10003153_pt1 | contig 18880 bp, 17 predicted proteins | sample OricomgcompostMG_FD_108783 | JGI IMG/M metagenome (GOLD analysis project Ga0164242, IMG submission 108783) | Miracle-Growth compost microbial communities from Emeryville, California, USA - Original compost - Miracle growth compost (MG) ... | reverse complement strand
GTGCTCGATCGCGCCGCGGTGGGTGTGGAACTGCTTGCCCGCCTCGAGCGTGACCGTGTGATGACGTCCCTTCGGGTCGGTGAGCTGGACGCGCTCGCCCTCCCGGAACGGACCGCCCCCAGGCGCCGTGTCGCTCATGCCCTCACTCCGTTCGGGCATGCAGAGACGCCATGCCCCTGGTTCGCTCCGCAAGCGTCGCTCATGAGCTGAGCCGGGCGACGAGGTCGGCGACCGCGAGGATCCCGGCGGGCGAGCCGTCCGGGTTGACGACGAGGTATTCGTTGGCGGGCGTCGCGCGCACGGCGTCGACGAGCTCCTCTCCGGACAGCGAGACCGGCAGGACGAGGCCGGACTCGAGGGGACGGGCGACGGCGGTGACCGGCGTCCAGGGACGTTGTTCGGGCGGGACGGCCGTGATGCGCCGCTCGTCGACGATGGCACTGGGACGGTCGGCGGCGTCGGTCAGCACGACACCGCGCGCCGCACCCTCCCACACCCGGCGCAGCGCCTCGGCGACGGAGACGTCCGACGGCACGAGCAGCCCCGGCCGCAGCAGCTGCTCGAGGCGGACCGCCGGCAGCCGGTCGGCGACGGTGGCCGAGCGCTGCGCCTGGCCCGCGCCGATCCACAGGTACACCGCGACCAGGATCGACACCGCGCCGTTGACCAGGCCCCACGACTCGTGCGCCATCACCAGCGCGTAGCCCACGAGGGCGACGGCCAGCGCGCGCCCGGCCCAGGCGCCGATGGCCGTGCCGGTGACCCGTGATCCCGAGATCCGCCAGACGGCGGCGCGGATCAGCCGCCCGCCGTCCAGCGGCAGCCCGGGCAGCACGTTGAACACCGCGACGAGCAGGTTGCTCCACAGCAGCAGCGAGCACAGCGCGCCGGGCAGGGACGACCGCCCGAGCACATGGCCCACTGCGCCGGCGACGGCAGCGAGCAGCGCCGAGACCATCGGCCCGGCCGCCGCGATCAGGAAGTCGTCGCGCGGGCGGTCGGGCTCGCTGTCGAGCTCCGAGACGCCGCCGAGCAGGAAGATCACGATGCGCCGGACGGGCCGGTGCAGCGCCAGGCTCACCGCGGTGTGGCCCAGTTCGTGAGCGAGCACGCACAGCGCGAACAGCACCGCGAACGCCGCGGCGATGCTCGCCGCCCCGCCGGTCGACGAGCCGGTCGCGTTGTGCACGACCGGCGTGTAGTACGCGGTCAGCAGCACGGCGATGACGAGCCAGGACGGGGCGAAATAGACCGGGACGCCCAGGAACGTCCCGACCGGAACGAGCCCCGGGGCGCGCCCGCGGGGTCCGTTCGCACTCATGACGGCGATGCTACGGGCCTCGTTCCGGGCGACGGGCTAACGTACGTCGGCAGGACCGACTGCTGAACCGAGGACTGCGCTGCCGTGGACCAGGACCATCCGGACGACCCCGCCGCTGCGGGCGCTGGTGCGGACGCCGGCATCGCCGCCGGTCCGGACGCCGGTCCGGACGCCGGTCCGGACGCGCTGAGCCCGGTGCGGCGCTGGACCGCGAGCCCGCCGGCGGACGATCCGCTCCCGCCGCCGCCCGCGGACGAGCTGGCCCCCGTCCGCCGCTGGGGCCGCCGGGCGACGCCGTCCGCCCCGACTGTGCAAACAACTGGGACCCCGCAAGCAACTGGGACCCCGCAAGCAACTGGGACCCCGCATCCGGCCGCCGAGACGCACGGACAGCAGCACGGTCCGGAGCTCAACGTCGGTCGCGGTCCCGCCCGGCCGTGGACGGGCCGTCCGCCCGCTGAGCAGGCGCCGGCGCAGGCTTCCGCGTCGTCGCGGCCACGGCCCCGCCCGGCCGCCGCGCCGAGCGAGCCTGCCGTTCCGGTGCCGAGTCTCCCGGCCGAGCTCCCGACCGAGCTCCCGACTGACCCTCAACCCGAGGTCGAGACCGTCGCAGAGCTTCGCGACGACCCGGGGGGCAACCCGCTGTGTCGTGCGGTCCGCTGGCTGCTCGAGCAGAGTCCCGAGCGGGGCGGCGAGGGCCCGGACGCCGATCTGGACGTTCCGTCCGACGAGGAGCTCAGCGGGCCGCTGCTGCCGGATGAGCCGGCGCCGGTCCGGCCGAGCCTGGGCGCGGTGCCCTCCGTGCCGATCGCCCGCGCGGGCGCCGCGTAGACGCCGCGCGAGCCGGCTGTCGTCGAGCCGACCGACACCGAAGCACCGGCCGAACCGCCCGTCCGGACCGAGCCCGAGGCGGCACCGGAAGCCGAGCCGGCGCCGGAGCCGGCCCCGCCGGTCGCCGCCCCTGCGGCGCCGCCGGCGGCCGAGGAGCGGCCCCGCCCGCGCCCGCGCCCCGGACCGCCGGTCGATGCGCACCGCATCCCGATCCCGCCCGGCGATCCGCTGACCGCCGCGCTGCTGGCCCGGCCCCGCCCGCCCGCCGCGCCCGCGAACCTGCCGCCGTCGCGCCCGGCCCAGCCGGGCCGCCCGAGCCCCACCCCGACCCATCTGGTCATCGACGAGGACGGCGCTGCCGATGCCGGCCGGTAGGCGCGGCATCCCGGACCTCCGTCTCGGCGAACGGACCCTGCGCCGGCTGTCCTCGGTGGTCTGGGTTCTGGTCGTGGTGAGCGCGGCCGCGTTCATCGCGACGTTCCTGCGCCAGGACGTCGTGACGCCGTACTACATCCCGTCCGCGTCGATGGAGCCGACGCTGCACGGCTGCCCCGGCTGCGACGAGGACCGCATCCTGGTCGACCGGCTCTCCTATCACCTGCATTCGCCGCACCTCGGCGACGTGGTCGTGTTCCACCGGCCGTCCACCTGGAAGGTCGACGACAAGGTGCTGGTCAAGCGGGTGATCGGGCTGCCCGGTGACGTCCTGACCGTCCACCAGGGCGGGCTGTTCATCAACGGGCGCGAGATCGAGGAGCCCTACCTCAAGCACGGCTGCGAGGCGATGACCTCGCTGTCCGAGGCGCCCCGCCCCCCGCACATCACCCGGATCGGGCCGATCCCGCCCGGCGAGGTCTTCGTCATGGGCGACAACCGCTGCAACTCCGAGGACTCGCGGGCCTTCGGCCCGGTGCCCGAGAGCGACATCATCGGCCGCGCCTTCGTCATCGTGTGGCCGCTCGACCGCATCCACTACCTGTAGGCCGGAAATGTCGGACCCCACGCCTAGCCTGACGGACATGACCAGCGCCACCGTCACCGAGCTGCCGCCCGCGATCGTCGGATCGCTGTCGCCGTCGCGCGCGGCCGACTTCAAGACCTGCCCGCTGCTCTACCGGTTCCGCTGCATCGACCGACTGCCCGAGGCGCCCTCGCGCGTGGCTACCCGGGGCACCGTCGTCCACGCCGTGCTCGAGCAGCTGTTCGACCTGCCCGCCGCCGAACGCACCCTCGACGCCGCCCGCGCCCTGCTGCCCGACGCGTGGCAGCGGGTGCTCACGGAGTCGCCCGAGGCCGCCGAGCTGTTCTCGGCCGACGCCGACGGCAGCGAGTTGGCCGAGTGGCTGCAGTCCGCCGCCGGGCTGCTCGAGAACTACTTCCGCCTCGAGGATCCCTCCCGGCTCGAGCCCGAGTCGCGCGAGCAGCTGGTCGAGGTCGTGGTCGACGGCCTGCGGCTGCGCGGCTACGTCGACCGCCTCGACGTCTCCCCCGCCGGTGACATCCGGGTGGTCGATTACAAGACCGGGACGACGCCGCGTGAGGCGTTCGAGGGCAAGGCGCTGTTCCAGATGAAGTTCTACGCGCTGGTGCTGTGGCGCACCCGCGGCGTGGTGCCCAAGGTGCTGCGGCTGATGTATCTGTCCGACACCGACACGTTGAGCTACACCCCCGACCTGGACGAGCTGATGCGCTTCGAGCGCACGCTCAAGGCGATCTGGGCGGCGATCGCGAAGGCTACCCAGACCGGCGACTTCCGGGCCAGCCCGAGCCGGCTGTGCGACTGGTGCGACCACCAGGCGCTGTGCCCGGCCTTCGGCGGCACGCCGCCACCGTTCCCGTCCGACGCGCTGCGCACGGCGCAGGACGATCGGCGCGTCGCGTCCGCCGATTGACGTCGACGCGACGCGCGTGTGCAGAATCAGCGCCATGCGCACGATGTCGCACGACGCGGCCGGGGCCGGCTGATGGACGGCCGGGTCACGATCGCGCCGGACCGCTCGGTGCGGTACGAGCTGGTCGACGGCACCCGCGAGTGGCCGAGCCTCGCCGCGCTCGCCAACGACTACTGGACCTGGCAGCGCCTCGACCCGGGGTCGCGCCGCAACATCGACATGTCGGCGTGGTCGTGCGTCGAGGACCTGATCGAGTCCTCGCACACCGACGCCGTGCTCGTCCTACGCGCCCTCGCCGACGCCGCGGCCGACGACGCCGAGCTGACCACGCTCGGCGCCGGCCCGCTCGAGCGGCTGGTGTCGCACCAGGCGCACGGGCTGCGCTTCGCGCTCGAGATCGAGTTCTGGGCCCGGCACAACGACCGGTTCCGCCGCATGGTGAGCGGGCTGTGGATGGACTCCGACGTCCCGGCCGAGGTGCGCGAGCGCCTGGCGCCGGTCGGTGCGCGCGATCTGACGTCCGGCTCGACGGGCTGACGCGGCACCGCGCTCGGACGGATGCCCGCTCAGGCGCTGCGTTCGACCCGCTCGGTGACCAGACGATCCAGCGCGGCGAGGTCGAGCTCGCGCAGCGAGTCGACCAGGACGCGCCCGGGCGCGGCCGGGATCGGGACGTGGTGCGGGATCGCGATCGTCACGCAGCCGGCCGCCTCGGCGGCGGTGACCCCGGTCGGCGAGTCCTCGATGGCGACGCAGCGGGTCGGGTCGACCCCGAGCCGGGCCGCCGCGGTCAGATAGGCCTCGGGATGCGGCTTGCCGTGCGTGACCTCGTCACCGGCCACTACCGCGCCGAACGTCCCGGCCGGCAGCGCGGCGACCAGCTCGGCGGCCAGGCTGCGGTAGGACATCGTGACCAGCGCGCACGGGACGTCCCGCTCCCCCAGCTCCGCGAGCAGGGCACGCGCACCCGGGCGCCACGGCATCGCCTCGCGGGTCGCCACGATCACCTCGGTGATCAACCGGTCGACGATCTCGTCCGGCTCCAGGGGCACGCCACCGTGCTCGCGGATGTAGTTGGCCGAGGTGAGCAACGCCGACCCGACGAGCGCGTGGGCGTCCGCGTCGGTCCACGCGCCGCCGTAGGACTCGACCAGGCCGTACTCGGCCTTGATCCAGTACGGCTCGGTGTCGACGAGGGTGCCGTCCATGTCGAACAGGACCGCTTGGAGGTGCATCGTCACTCGTTGTCGGTGCGGTAGCCGAGGTTCGGCGAGAGCCACTTCTCGGCGACCTCCACCGACCAGCCCTTGCGCTCGGCGTAGTCGGCGACCTGGTCGCGGCCGATGCGGCCGACGACGAAGTACTGCGACTGCGGGTGCGAGAAGTACAGCCCGCTCACCGACGCGCCCGGCCACATCGCCATCGACTCGGTGAGCTCGATGCCGACGTTGCGCTTGACGTCGAGCAGTTCCCAGATCGTCTGCTTCTCGGTGTGCTCGGGGCAGGCCGGGTAGCCCGGCGCCGGGCGGATGCCGGAGTACTGCTCGCGGATCAGCGACTCGTTGTCGAGCTGCTCGTCGGGCTGGTAACCCCAGAACTCGGTGCGGACGCGCTGGTGCAGGCGCTCGGCGAACGCCTCGGCGAGCCGGTCGGCCAGCGACTCCAGCAGGATCGCGCTGTAGTCGTCCAGCGCCGCCTTGAACTCGGCGATCTTGGTCTCGGTGCCGAGCCCGGCGGTGACCGCGAACGCGCCGACGTAGTCGCGCAGCCCGGTCGACACCGGCGCGACGAAGTCGGCCAGCGACCGGTGCGGCACGCCCTCCCGGTGTTCGGACTGCTGGCGCAGCTCGTGCAGGGTGGTCAGCACGGACGTGCGGGTCTCGTCGGTGTACACCTCGATGTCGTCGCCGACCGCGTTCGCCGGGAACAGCCCGATCACGCCGTTGGCCGTCAGCCACCGCTCGTCGATCAGCTGGTCGAGCATGCGCTGGGCGTCGTCCCACAGCTTGCGCGCCGCCTCGCCCGAGGCCGGGTTGTTGAGGATGTCGGGGTACTTGCCCTTCATCTCCCACGCGTTGAAGAACGGCTGCCAGTCGATGTACTCGCGCAGCTCGGCCAGCGAGTACTCGTGGAACGTCTTCACGAACTGCATCGGCTGGTGCGACGAGTGGTAGTCGTCGGTGTGGGCATCCAGCGCCTGCTGGGCGAGCAGGTGCGGGCGCGGTGGGCGGTAGTCCGTCCAGTCGATCGGCGTGCGGTTCGCGCGCACGTCGGCCAGCGGCATGATCGGCGTGCCCTCGCTGCGCGCGGCGTGCCGCTCGCGCAGCGCCTCGTAGTCGGCCTGCACCTCGGCGAGCAGGTTCGGGCGCTGCTCGTCGGACAGCAGGGCGGCGACGACCGGCACCGAGCGCGACGCGTCCTTCACCCAGATCACCGGGCCGTGGTACTTCTTGTCGACCTTCACCGCGGTGTGCGCGCGCGAGGTCGTCGCGCCGCCGACGAGCAGCGGGATCTCGAGACCCTGCCGCTCCATCTCGGTCGCGAAGTTGACCATCTCGTCCAGGGACGGCGTGATCAGGCCGGACAGCCCGATGATGTCGGCGTCGTGCTCCTTGGCCGCGTCGAGGATCTTCTGCGCCGGGACCATCACGCCGAGGTCGATGACGTCGTAGTTGTTGCACTGCAGCACGACGCCGACGATGTTCTTGCCGATGTCGTGGACGTCGCCCTTCACGGTGGCCATCACGACCGTGCCGTTCGAGCGGCCGACGTCGTCGGCGGACTTGCCCGCCTCGATGAACGGGATGAGGTACGCGACGGCCTTCTTCATGACGCGCGCGGACTTCACCACCTGGGGCAGGAACATCTTGCCGGCGCCGAACAGGTCGCCGACGACGTTCATGCCGGCCATCAGCGGGCCCTCGATCACCTCGATCGGCTGGCCGCCGCGGGCCTCGATGAGCTGGCGCAGCTCCTCGGTGTCGGCCTCGGCGTACTCGTCGATGCCCTTGACCAGCGCGTGGGTGATGCGCTCCTCGACCGGCAGCGAGCGCCACTCCTCACTCGCCGCCTCGGCCTTGGCGCCGTCGCCGGCGAACTCGCCCGCGATCTCGAGCAACCGCTCGGTGGCGTCGGGGCGCCGGTTGAGGATGACGTCCTCGATGCGCTCGCGCAGCCGCTCGTCCACCTGGTCGTAGACGACGAGCGCGCCGGCGTTGACGATGCCCATGTCCATACCGGCTGCGATCGCGTGGTACAGGAAGACCGCGTGGATCGCCTCGCGCACGGGGTTGTTGCCGCGGAAGGAGAACGAGACGTTCGAGACGCCGCCGGAGACCAGCGCGCCGGGCAGGTTCTGCTTGATCCACCGGGTGGCCTCGATGAAGTCGACGCCGTAGTTCGCATGCTCCTCGATGCCGGTGGCGACCGCGAAGATGTTCGGGTCGAAGATGATGTCCTCGGCCGGGAAGCCGACCTCGTCGACCAGGATGCGGTACGCGCGCTCGCAGATCTGCTTGCGCCGCTCGAGGTTGTCGGCCTGCCCCTGCTCGTCGAAGGCCATGACGATGACCGCCGCGCCGTACTTGCGGCACAGCGCCGCCTCGCGGCGGAACTTCTCCTCGCCCTCCTTCATCGAGATGGAGTTGACGATCGGCTTGCCCTGCACGCAGCGCAGCCCGGCCTCGATGACCTCGAACTTGGACGAGTCGATCATCAGCGGCACGCGGCTGATGTCCGGTTCGCTGGCGATGAGCTTCAGGAAGCGGTCCATCGCGGCGACGCCGTCGATCATGCCCTCGTCCATGTTGACGTCGATGACCTGCGCGCCGTTCTCGACCTGCTGGCGGGCCACCGAGAGCGCGGCGTTGTAGTCGCCGTCGCGGATGAGGTTGCGGAACTTCGCCGAGCCGGTGATGTTCGTGCGCTCGCCGACGTTGACGAACAGCGAGTCGTCATCGACCGTCAGCGGCTCGAGACCGGACAGCCGCAGCGCGCGCGGCCGCTGGGAGGGCACGCGCGGCGCGACGCCGGCGACCAGCGCGGCCATCGCGGCGATGTGCGGCGGAGTGGTGCCGCAGCAACCGCCGAGGACGTTCACCAGCCCGCTCTCGGCGAACTCGCGCACGATCGACGCGGTCTGGTCGGGCGTCTCGTCGTACTCGCCGAACGCGTTCGGCAGGCCGGCGTTCGGGTAGCAGGAGATGAAGCAGTCGGCGACGCGCGCGAGCTCAGCGAGGTAGGGACGCATCTCGGCGGCACCGAGTGCGCAGTTGAGCCCGACGAGCAGCGGCTTGGCGTGGCGCACCGAGTTCCAGAACGCCTCGGTGACCTGGCCCGACAGCGTGCGCCCGGAGGCGTCCGTGATCGTGCCCGAGATCATCACCGGCCAGCGCCGGCTGCGCTGCTCGAACAGCGTCTCGAGCGCGAAGATCGCCGCCTTGGCGTTGAGCGTGTCGAAGATCGTCTCGATCATCAGGATGTCGGCGCCGCCGTCGACCAGCCCGTTGGCCTGCTCGAGATAGGCCTCGACCAACTCGACGTAGCTGACGTTGCGGGCGGCCGGGTCGTTGACGTCCGGAGAGATCGAGGCGGTGCGGTTGGTCGGGCCGATCGAGCCGACGACGAAGCGCGGCCGGGCTGGGTCCGCGGCCTCGGCGGCGTCGCAGGCGGTGCGGGCGAGCCGCGCGGACGCGACGTTGAGCTCGTAGGCGAGCTCCTGCATGTCGTAGTCGGCCAGCGAGATCCGCTGCGCGTTGAACGTGTTCGTCTCGATCAGGTCCGCGCCGGCGTCGAGGTAGGCGCGGTGGATCGCGAGGATCGCGTCCGGCTGGGTCAGGCTCAACAGGTCGTTGTTGCCCTTGAGGTCGCTCGGCCAGTCCGCGAAACGCTCGCCCCGGTACTCGGCCTCGGCGAAGCCGTTGCGCTGGATCATCGTGCCCATCGCGCCGTCGAGCATCAGGATGCGGCTGGACAGCAGCTCGGTCAGCCGAGCGGTGGAATCGGGGCGGAGCGATGGTTCGGGCACGCAGAATCCTCGGAATCGGTCCGGCACGGCCAGGGCCGCAGAACCTCGATCGTACCGGCGTGGCGTCAGGTTTTCCTGGCGTAGCGGGCCGTCCGGGCCCGGATGTGACGAGGGTCGGTGCGCCTGCGCCGGGCGCGGTGTCGGGTCCCCCGTCCGCCACCCGGCCGGTCGTAGGCTGGACGACATGACCGAGCACGAGATGCGTGGGGACGGCTGGCCGGAACTGACCAACCCGATCCTCGTCGCGGCCTTCGAGGGCTGGAACGACGCGGGTGACGCCGCGACCGGGGCCGTCGAGCATCTCGAACTGGTCTGGGATGCCGAGCCGCTGACCGAGCTGGACCCGGACGACTACTACGACTTCCAGGTCAACCGGCCGAGCGTGTCGCTGGTCGACGGCGTCAGCCGGCGCATCACCTGGCCCACGACCCGGCTGTCGTGGTGCCGGCCGCCCGGTGCCGCGTTCGACCTGGTGCTGCTGCGCGGCATCGAGCCGAACATGCGCTGGCGCAGCTTCTGCGCCGAGCTGCTCGCGCTCGTCACCGACCTGGACGTCCGGACGGTCGTCACGCTGGGTGCGCTGCTGTCCGACACCCCGCACACCCGCCCGACCCAGGTCACCGGCACGGCACACGACGCCGAGGCGGCCGCGCGTTACGGGCTGGAGAAGTCGCGCTACGAGGGCCCGACCGGCATCACCGGCGTGTTCCAGGACGCGTGCGTCATCGCCGGCATCCCGGCGATCTCGTTCTGGGCCGGCGTTCCGCACTACGTGTCGCAGCCGCCGAACCCGAAGGCGACCCTCGCGCTGCTGCACGCGGTCGAGGAGGTGCTCGACCTGCCAGTGCCGCTGGCCGAGCTGCCCCAGCAGTCCGACGAGTGGCAGAAGCTCGTGGACGAGATGGCCGCCGAGGACGACGAGGTCACCGAGTACATCCGCAACCTCGAGGAGCGCGACGACGAGATCGACCGCACCGAGCTCACGACCGCGTCCGGCGAGGCGATCGCGCGCGAGTTCGAGCGTTACCTGCGCCGCCGCGACCGTGGCCAGGGGCACGCGGGCCCGAACCAGCCGTAGCCTCTGACCACGTGATCCCGAAGCGCCGAATCGCCGCGACGCTGTCGTCGGCCGCCCTCGTCCTGAGCCTCGCCGCCTGCGCGCAGACGGTCGCCGGCTCGCCGATCGACAACCTCAACCGGCCGAGCACGCCGCACCCCTCCTCGTCGACGCCGTCGTCCAGCCCGTCCTCGTCGCCGTCGGACAGCGGGTCGCCGACCGGGTTCCCGAAGACCAGCTCGTCCGCGCCGTCGTCGTCCGGTGCCGCACCGAGCGGCCCGCTGAGCACCGCGCAGGTCAAGCAGGCGCTGCTGACCCAGCAGGAGGTCGGCGGCGGCTTCACCGCCAAGGACGACACCGACAACGGCAGCGGCGGCGCCTGCCCCGGCACCGAGGACCCGGACAAGGCCGTCCCGCCCGCCGCGTTCTACGGCCGCGACTTCACCAACGCCGCCGAGCGGATCGGCTTCACCGAGGAGATCGAGAGCTACGCGTCGAGCGCGATGGCCAGCTCGGCGCTGCGCGCGATCGCGACCGCGTACGGCTGCGGCAAGGTCACCGACTCCGGGCAGACGCTGATCCTGACCGGGCCGACCGACGTCAGCGCCGATCTCGGCGTCGACCAGGCGTCGTACTGGGGAATCGTGGGGTCGAACCTGCAGGCCTCGCTGGTCGTCGCGCACAACGGCGCGGACCTCGTCGGCTTCGAGTTCGTCAACGCGAACTGGTCATCCACGGTCGTGAAGGCCGGCATCGCGAAGGACACCGCCGCGCACTGACCCGGCTCGATCGCCGAGGACGATCAAAGGACGATCAGAGGACGATCAGAGCGCGATGCCGAGCAGCGCGTCCACCGCGTCGCGCGCGAGCTGCGGGGCGGAGGCATCGCCGCCCTCGGCGGCCGCCCACTCGTCGACCGCGGCGAGTGCCCCGGCACTGTCGAGATCGTCGGCCAGCCGTTCGCGCATCCGCTGCAGCAGCGCGTCGCCCGGTGCTCCGGACGGACGCTGCACCGCGGCCCGCCAGCGTGCCAGCCGCGCCTCGGCGGCGGGCAGCCGGCCGCCCGTCCACTCGCGGTCGGCACGGTAGTGCCCGTCCAGCAGCGCGAGCCGCACCGCCATCGGGTCCACGCCCGCGCCGCGCAGCTTCGAGACCAGGACGAGGTTGCCGCGCGACTTGGACATCTTCTCGCCGTCGAGCCCGATCATGCCCGCGTGCACGTAGTGCTGGGCGAACGGCGCCTCGCCGGTCAGCGCCTCGGCGTGCGCCGCGGAGTGCTCGTGGTGCGGGAACGCGAGGTCGGAGCCGCCGCCCTGGACGTCGAAGTGCATGCCGAGCCGGTTCAGCGCGATCACCGAGCACTCGATGTGCCAACCGGGACGTCCCTGCCCGATCTCGGTGTCCCAGAACGGCTCACCGTGCCGGTGCCCGCGCCACAGCAGCGAGTCGAGCGGGTCGCGCTTGCCGGCGTGGCGTGGGTCCCCGCCGCGCTCGGCGAACAGCTGCAGCATCGTCTCGCGGTCGAGGTGTGACTCCTCGCCGAAGTGGCCGCTGCTGCTGATGTCGAAGTAGATGTCCTGCCCGACTCGGTAGGCGGCGCCGTTCGCGAGCAGTCGCTGGATCGCGACCGTGATCTCGGGGACGGACTCGACCGCTCCGACGTACTGGTCCGGCGGCAGCACGCGCAGCGCGGTCATGTCCGACCGGAACAGCTCGATCTCGCGCTGGGCCAGGTCGACCCAGTTCTCGCCGGTGTGGGCGGCCCGTTCGAGCAGCGGGTCGTCGACATCGGTGACGTTCTGGACGTAGTGGACACGGTGCCCCGCATCGCGCCACACCCGCTGCACCAGGTCGAAGGCGAGATAGGTCGCCGCGTGCCCCAGATGGGTGGCGTCGTAGGGCGTGATGCCGCAGACGTACATGCGGGCCGTCTCGCCCGGCGTGGTCTCGCGGATCTCGCCCGCGGCGGTGTCGTAGAGCCGCAGCGGGAGACCTTTGCCCGGCAGCGTCGGCACGTCGATCGCGGGCCAGGCATCCATGCGTCCAACTTATCGGGCAGGATGCGATGCGTGAGCAGCTACCTCGTTTCCGAGAGCCGCGTGATCGCGGCCGAACCGCAGCGTCTGTTCGACATCGTCGCCAACCCGGCGATGCATCCGGTGATGGACGGCTCGGGCAGTGTCCGCGGTGCGCGCGAGAACAACCCGTCCCGCCTCTCGCCCGGTGCGAAGTTCGGGATGAGCATGAAGCTCGGCGCGCCGTACAAGGTCACCAACACGGTGATCGAGTTCGACGAGCCGCGCCGCATTGCCTGGCGGCACTTCAACGGCCACGTCTGGCGCTACACCTTCGAGCCGGTCGACGGTGGGACGAAGGTGACCGAGGAGTGGGATGCCCGGCCGGCGAAGAACCGCTTCTTCCTGGCGCTGGTCGGCTTCCCCGCCCGCAACCGCAAGGGCATCGTGGGGACGCTGCAGCGCCTGGACGAGCTGACCGCGTCGCGCTCGTAACCGGTTGCCTACATCGGCGGCCAGGGCACGGCCGGCCAGTCCTCGCTCGGCTCGGGATGCCGGCGCGTCGACAGCAGCCGGTCGACGCGTGCCTTCGTGCGGCGGACCTCGGCCGTCGTGAGCAGCCGGAACAGCGTCTCGCCGAGGCGTCCGTCCAGCTCCCGGCGCAGCCGCCGCAGCACCTCGGTCGCGTCGTCGGGCAACTGTCGCCCGGCCCACTGCCACAGCACCGTGCGCAGCTTGTCGTCCTCGTGGAAGCTGACGCCGTGGTCGACGCCGTACACGTGCCCGGACGGGTGCGGCAGCAGGTGCCCGCCCTTGCGGTCGGAGTTGTTGATCACCGCGTCGAAGACCGCGATGCGGCGCAGCTCGTCCCGGTCGCGCCGGCGCATCAACTGCGCGACGTCGACCGACTCGTCCTCGGCGATCCAGAGCTGCACCATGCCCGGGCCCGCCGGGCCCTCGCGGTAGACCGTCGGCGGCACGATGCCCCAGCCGCTGGCCGCGGACACCTCGTACGCGGCCACCTCGCGCTCGGCGAGGGTGCCGTCGGGGAAGTCCCAGAGCGGTCGCTCCCCCGCTACCGGCTTGTAGACGCACGCCGCCGTGACGCCGTCGGCCGAGACCGCGCAGTACAGCGTCGCGTTGGACGCGTTGACCAGCCGGCCCTCGATGGTGATCTCGCCGCGTTCGAGCAGCGCGATCGCGTCCTCGGTCGGCAGCTCCAGAGGCGGGGTGAGCTCCTCCTCGGGCTCCACGTGCGGCTCGGTTACGGCTCGAGGTCGGCGTTGCGGTGATAGCCGTTCTGCCGCGGGCAGATGTGCCCGGCGGGGTCGAGCGGCTGTCCGCACAGCGGGCAGGGCGGGCGTCCGGCCGAGATCACCCGGCGGGCGCGCTCGACGAACGCGCGAGCGCGGGTGGGTTCGATGCGCACGCGCAGGGCGTCCGGCCCGTCCTCGACGTCCTCGAGCAGGGTCTGCTCGGCGATCTCGGCATCCTCGGTCGGTGCCTGGGCCTCGATCACGACCAGGCCGGCGTCGCCGTCCCAGGCCAGGCCCATCGCGCTGACCCGGAACTCCTCGTCGATCGGCAGCTCGAGAGCGTCCGCGTCGGGGTCGGTCGCCGGCAGCGCGGTGCCGGTGCGGGCGACGACCTCGTCCAACAGCTGCTCCAGGCGATCGGCCAGCACGGCGACCTGCTGCTTCTCCAGCGCCACGGACACCACGCGGGCGCCGTCGGTCGCCTGCAGGAAGAACGTCCGGTCGCCGGGCTCGCCGACGGTGCCGGCCACGAACCGGCTGGGGCGATCGAAGAGGAAGAACTGGCGCGCCATGATGACGTCGATCCTACTGGCGGGCGTCCACCGCTGCCGTCGGACGGCGGGGGCTCAGACGGCTCCGGAGCCGGCGCCGCCACCGACCGTGGCGTCGCTGCTCTTCGTTCGGCGGGTGCGCTTCTTCGGCGGGACGAACGCGGTGAGGTCCCCGCCGATGTCGTTCGAGCGCAGGACGTACGGGCGGGTGTCGGTGTAGCGCACGATCGACACCGAGCACGGGTCGACGACGATGCGCTGGAACTGGTCGAGGTGCAGTCCGAGCGCGTCGGCGAGGATCGCCTTGATCACGTCACCGTGGCTGCACGCGACCCAGATCGCGTCCTCGCCGAGCTGCTGGTCCCAGTCGCGCACGGCCGCGACCGCCCGCGACGACACCTCGGTCAGCGCCTCGCCGTTCGGGAACCGCGCGGCGGACGGCTGCCCCTGGACGACCTTCCACAGCGGCTCCTTGACGAGCTCCTTGAATGGACGGCCCGTCCAGTCGCCGTAGCCGCACTCGATGACCCGCTCGTCCACGTGCGTGGCCGGCGCGCGGCCGGCGGCGACCTGGGCCGCCTCGATCGCGGCGGCGGTCTCGACGCAGCGGTCCAGCGGGCTGGTGACGATCGCGGTGAGCGGCAGGGCCGCGATGCGTTCGGCGACCGCCGTCGCCTGCTTCTCGCCGCGCTCGTCCAGGTGGACGCCCGGCGTGCGGCCGGCGAGCACCGGGCCGGTCATCGTCGTGAGTCCGTGCCGGACGAGCAGCAGTGTGGACATCGGCTACTTCGTCGCGCTCAGGACGCCCGTCGAGAGCAGGACGATCAGCAGCACGCCCATCGCGACGCGGTAGTAGATGAAGATCGACGTGCTGTGGTTGGACAGCCAGCGCATCAGCCACGCGATCGAGGCCAGGCCGACGATGAACGCGAAGACGAGCGCGACGCCGGTGAGCCCGCCGCCGGGGTTGCGGTGGTTGTCGGGGTGGACGGCCTCGAACACGCCGGAGAGCACGACCGCGGGGATCGACAGCAGGAACGAGAACCGCGCGGCGGCCTCGCGGGTCAGGCCGCGGAACAACCCCGCGGTGATCGTGCTGCCCGACCGGGACGCGCCGGGCACCAGCGAGAGGGCTTGGCCGATGCCGACCACGACCGCGTCGGTGGTGTTGATCTCCTCCTCGTCGCGGCTGCGGGTGCCGACGCGCTCGGCGCTGTAGAGCACGACCGCGAGCGCGATCATCACCGTCGCGATGACCCAGAGGTTGCGCGCGCCGGTCGTGATCTGGTGACTGAACACCAGGCCGAGCACGCCGACCGGGATCGTCGCGAGGATCAGGTACCAACCGAGCTTGTACTCGAGCGTGTCGCGCACGCTCTTGTCGGTGAGGCCGCGGAACCACGCGACGGTCACGTGCAACAGCTCGCGCCAGAAGTAGATGACGATCGCGGCCGTGGTGCCCAGCTGGATGATCGCGCTGAACGCGGCGCCGGGGTCGTTGGTCGTGCCGTGGTAGAAGTGCCAGCCGAACAGCGCCGGGACGATGCGCAGGTGGGCTGTGGACGAGATCGGCAGGAACTCGGTGAGTCCCTGGACGATGCCCAGAACGATCGCCTGGAGCAGGGTCACGACGCTACGCCGGACTGCTGCAGTGCCTCCTGCGCGGTCGTCAACGACGCCAGGCGCTCGTCCATCGTCGCGCCGAACGGCGTCAGCGACAGCGTGGTGACGCCGGCGGCGGCGAACTCGGCCATCCGCTCGGCGATGCGCTCCTTGGGCCCGAGCAGGGAGGTGGAGTCGACGAACTCGGCCGGGACGGTCGCCGCGGCGCCGTCGTAGTCCTTGGCCAGGTACTTCTCCTGGACGGCCGCGGCCTCGTCGGCGTAGCCCATGCGCACCGCGAGCGCGTTGTAGAAGTTCTGCTCGCGGCTGCCCATGCCGCCGACGTAGAGCGCGGCGTAGTGGCGCACCGGTGCCGCGCAGGCGTCCACGTCGTCGCCGACGACGATCGGCACGGTCGGCACCACGTCGAAGCCGTCGAGGGTCTTGCCGACCTTCGCGCGGCCGGCCTCGAGGTGCGCGAGCTGCTCGGCGGCGAACTTCGGCGCGAAGAACACGGCCAGCCAGCCGTCGGCGATCTCGCCGGTGAGCTCGAGGTTCTTCGGGCCGACCGAGGCGAGATAGATCGGGATGTGCTCGCGGATCGGGTGCACCATCAGGTGCAGCGGCTTGCCCGGCCCGTCCGGCAGCGGCAGCGTGTAGGTGGCGCCGTCGTACACGACGCGCTTGCGGTCCAGCGCCATCTTCACGATGTCGACGTACTCGCGGGTGCGGGCCAGCGGCTTCGCGAACCGCACGCCGTGCCAGCCCTCGGACACCTGCGGCCCGCTGACGCCGATGCCGAGCCGGAACCGTCCACCGGACAGGGTGTCCAGCGTGGCTGCGGTCATCGCGGTCATGGTGGGCGTGCGGGCGGGGATCTGCATGATGCCGCTGCCGACGTCGATGCGCTCGGTCTGGGCGGCGACCCAGCTCAGCACCGTCACGACGTCCGAGCCGTAGGCCTCCGCCGCCCAGACGACGGAGTAACCCAGGCGGTCCGCCTCCCGGGCCAGCGTCAGGTTGTCGGCGTCGTTGCCCATGCCCCAATAGCCGAGGTTCAGTGCCAATTTCACCGCGCCACCATAGCCGCCACGGTCCGTCGGCTCCTGCTGACGAGCCGGTAGGTTTCGGACCATGCGCATGCGAGCGGTGGGGCGGAGTGGGCTGAAGGTGAGCCACCTCGCACTCGGGACGATGACCTGGGGTGTCGAGACGGACCCGGACGAGGCCGCCGCCCAGCTGGTCGCCTTCCACGACGCCGGCGGGACGCTCGTCGACACCGCGGCGTCCTACGGCTTCGGCGAGACCGAGATCCTTCTGGGGCAGCTGATCGCCGACGTCGTGCCCCGGGCGGACCTGACGATTGCGACGAAGGCGGGCATCGCGCGCCATCCGGACGGCACCCGGGTCGTCGACTGCTCCCGCGGCGCGCTGCTGCGCCAGCTGGACCAGTCGCTGCGCAAGCTCGGCACCGACTACCTCGACCTCTGGTACGTCCACTCGATCGACGACACCGTGCCGTTCGAGGAGACGCTCGGCGCGCTGGACTTCGCGGTGGCGTCCGGGCGCGTGCGCTACGCCGGCGTCTCGAACTACTCCGGCTGGCGCATCGGGCGGGCGGCGGCGTGGCAGGCCGCCGGCGCGGACCGCGCGCCGATCGTGGCGAACCAGGTGCGGTGGTCGCTGGTCGACCGCGGCGTCGAGCGCGAGGTCGTCCCCGCCTGCCTCGAGATGGGCATCGGCATCTTCCCGTGGTCGCCGCTCGGCGGCGGCGTGCTGACCGGCAAGTACCGGGGCGGCGTGCCGGCCGACTCGCGAGCGTCGACCGCGGGGCGCGGGCTGCCGCTCGACCAGCGGCCCACGACCGCAGGCATCGTCGAGGCGGTGGCGACCGCGGCGGACGGGCTGGCCTCGTCGCCCGTCGCCGTGGCGCTGGCCTGGCTGCGTGACCGCCCGGGGGTGACCGCGCCGGTGCTCGGCGCGCGAACGCTCGGGCAGCTCACCGCGGCGCTGGCCTGCGAGTCGCTCGACCTACCACTGGAGATCAGCGCGGCGCTCGACGACGTGTCGGCGCCGGTGCTCGGCTATCCGGAAGACGTGACCTCGAACTGACCGATCCAGTCTTCGCGGCATTCGCGTCCGCCGGTCTGTGGCCCGGGCTGGGCCGCGCCGCGGACGCGCTCGCCGACGCCGGGATCCACGGCCCCGACGACGTGTCGGCGGTGAACCTCGCCGCGCTGCCGAAGGTCGGGCCGACCCGCGCCGGCCGGTTGCTGTCGTCGTTCATCGCCGCGACCCCGGTGTACGAGGTCGTCGGGCTGCTGCTGCCTGCCGGCGTCGACGTGAAGCTCGCCGGTCGCGTGGTGGACGTCCTCGGGCCGGCGGCGCCGCGGCTGGTGCGGGACGACCCGTGGACGCTGCTGTCGCTGCCGTCCGTGTCGGTGGCCGACGCCGACCGGGTGGCGCGGGCCGCGCTGCCGGGCGTCGCGCGCGACGACCCGCGCCGGCTGCGGGCGCTCGTGGGCGTCGTGCTCGCGAAGGAGGCGCGTGACGGGCACACCGTGACACCGGTCGACCGGGTGGAGTCCGGGCTGGCCGAGTGGTCGGTGGGTGATCCCGCAGCCGCGATGCAGGCGGCGATCGAGTCCGGCGCGGTGCTGGCGCTCGAGCCGTCGTCGGAGTCCGACCCCGTGCTGCTCGGGCTCGTCCGCTACGTCGAGGCCGAGGACAGCGTCGCGCAGGGCATCGCCCGGCTGCTGGCCACCGCTTCGCCGATCGCGGCTTCTCGTTCGAAGTCGAGTACAGCCGGGCTGGACACCGCGCAGAGCTCGGCGGTGTCGGCCGCGCTGACCTCCGGCGTCTCGGTGCTGACCGGCGGGCCAGGCACCGGCAAGAGCCGCACTGTCGCGGCGCTGGTCGCGCTGGCCGAGGCGGCGGGCAAGTCGGTGGCGCTCGCAGCACCGACCGGGCGGGCCGCGAAACGGCTCGAGGAACTGTGCGACTCCCCCGCCTCGACGCTGCACCGGCTGCTCGGCGCGCAGGCACGCCAGTCGGGCGAGAACGTCCACTTCGACGGCGGCTTCCAGCGCAACGAGGAGTGGCCGCTGGACGAGGACGTCGTCGTGGTGGACGAGGCGTCCATGCTCGACGCCGAGCTGGCCGACGCGCTGCTCACGGCATGCAAGGACGGCACGCACCTCGTGCTCGTCGGCGACGCGGCGCAGCTGCCGTCGATCGGGCCGGGCAAGGTGCTGGGCGACGTGATCGACTCGGGGGCGGTGCCGGTCACCGAGCTGACGACGCTCTACCGGCAGGCCGAGGGCGGCTCG
>Ga0164242_10003152_pt1 | contig 18882 bp, 20 predicted proteins | sample OricomgcompostMG_FD_108783 | JGI IMG/M metagenome (GOLD analysis project Ga0164242, IMG submission 108783) | Miracle-Growth compost microbial communities from Emeryville, California, USA - Original compost - Miracle growth compost (MG) ... | reverse complement strand
GAAAAACAGGTGACCAACGGCGGCGGCGGGATGCCGGCGTTCAAAGGCCAGCTGTCGGAAGAAGAAATCGCGAACGTCGCGGCGTACGTCTCGGAAGACATCGTCGGCGGCAAGTAGTGGATGGCCCGACGCCGGCCCGACCTTCATGGTCGGGCCGGCGGGCGGGTCCCACAAGGCTGGATTCCTGAAGTCGCGCCTTGTCTATCTGGGAAGACAGGGACGCTGCCAGGGTGGGGGTTGCGACCTTCCTCCCTACCCCTCGGGCAGCGGGAATTATAGAGACGCCGCCTCGTATGTGCGACGGGGTCTCACACGCTGAGCATGCGGCTCGGCCCGCGGGCGCCCGATCCGGCCCCGGCGTTTACATTCCAGGCGTGGGGGAACTCCGGGGAGGCGTGAACGAGGATGGACCCGAGCGAGAGGCCGCCGAGCCACGGCGCTTCGTCGAGCGCGCGGCGTCGGCGGAGATCAACGGCCGGCGGGTCAACGAGGCGATCGAGCGCGGCACCGAGGCGGCTCGAGCCGCGGTCTTCGTCTGCGAGTGCGGCAACCTCGGCTGCACCGCGACGCTCGAGCTGACGATCGCCGAGTACGAGCGGGTGCGCTCCAGCTTCGACCGCTTCCTCGTCGTCCCCGGCCACCAGATCGAGAGCGTCGAGGACGTGGTCGAGCGGCATGACGGCTACCTCGTCGTGGTCAAGCGCGACGGCCAGGCGGTCGCGATGGCCGCGGTCACCGACGATCGGGACGCGGGATGAGCGCCGCGTCGGCCGAAGGCGGGCATGTCACCCCTTCGGTCGTCTCGCTGAAGGTCTGTCACCCCGGCAGCCCCGACGTCGTCCCCAGCTTCCGTCACGCCGCGGTCGACTTCGCCGCCGCCCAGGGCGCTGATGCCGACCTCTGTCACGACATCGCCCTCGCCGTCTCCGAGGCGGTCACCAACGCGGTCAAGCACGCCGACGCCCGCGAGGACGAAACCATCTCCCTCACCGCCTCGGTCGAAGACGACTGGCTGGAGATCCGCGTCCTTGACCGCGGCGCCGGCTTCGGCAACCCGGAATCCGACGGCCTCGGCCTCGGCCTCTCGATCATCGCCCGCCTGAGCGCCCACCTGACCATCTCCCAGGAGGGCCGCGGCACCGAGCTGATCATGCGCTTCCCGCTGCCGCGGGGCTGAGCGCGGGACGCGGGGGGCGAGGCGGATTGGTGGAAGCGTTGGCCGCGGCGGCCTATCCCCTGGCCGCGGAAGGCGCCCCGAGCGCGGCGAGCCCGGCTTCGAGAAAGTCGAAGCCGGCCTCGAGGTAGTCGCCCTTCGGCTCGGCCGGCGCTTCCTTCATCACCCGTTCGCGCAGGGCGAGGACGACGCCGAGGAAGGCGGCGGCGAAGGTCTGCGGGCCTGGGTCCCCGGGGTCGGCACCGATCTCCGCCGCCGCGGCGCGGGCGACGGCGGCGCCGAAGCGGTCGAGGTGGCGGTGCTCGATCACCCGCAGGTCGGGGTCGGCCATCACCGCCCGCATGCGCAGGCGCCCGAGCTCCTCGTCCTTCGGGTGGCGGTCGTAGATCCAGCGGCGCAGCCGCTCGACCAGCGGCAGGTCGACTTCGGCGAGGTGCGATTCGAGCTCCGCCAGGATTTCGTCGGAGTTGTCGAAGGCGATGTCGTCTTTGTTCGGGAAGTAGGCGGAGACGGTGCGCGGGGAGACCATCGCCCGTTTCGCGATCAGCGGGATCGTCGTCGCCCGGTAGGAGTCCTCGAGGGTCAATTCGAGCGTCGCGACGACGATGTCGCGATGCGTCCGCTGCTTCTTCAGGGCGCGCAGGCCCTCCTCGGCGGCCATCGGCCTCATGTTAACAGCGCGTTGCAATTCTGCTTTATCTTGTAATTCTGCATGAGCCTGCAATAATCGTCGGCTTCCCCCGGCTCCTCTCCGCTCTCCCCGGCGGAGAGGAGTGACCTCGATCCGAGAAGGAATCCCCACATGGCCTCCATCCTCCAGCGCCTCGGGCGCAGCTCGTTCCGGCACCGACGCCGCGTGCTCGCGCTCTGGCTCGGCGTCCTCGTCCTCCTCGCGGTGATCGGCGCCGCCGCCTCGAAGCCCTTCTCGGAAGAATTCAAGATCCCCGGCACCGGCTCACAGCAGGCGATCGACCTGCTGAAAGAGAAGCTCCCGGCCGCCAGCGGCGCCGCCGGGCAGGTCGTCTTCGCCGCCCCGAGCGGCGGCCAGATCACGGACGATGCCAAGGCGATCGAAGGCAGCATCGCGACGGCGGCGAAGACGCCCGGCGTCGTCTCGATCACCAACCCGCTGGAAACGCCCGGCGCGATCTCCAAGGACGGCGCCTACGCGCTCGCCAGCGTCCAGTTCGAAGACGAACGCGACATGATCAAGTCCGCCCAGCGCGAACACCTGCAGGACTCCTTCGCGCCCGCCGAAAAGGCCGGCCTCGAGGTCGAGTTCGGCGGCGCCGCGGGGGAAGAAAAAGCCGAGGTCGGGGGCGCCTCGGAGCTGATCGGCATCGTCGTCGCGCTGATCGTCCTGACGATCACCTTCGGCTCGCTGTTGACCGCGGGCCTGCCGCTGGGGACCGCCGCCGTCGGGGTCGGCATCGGCATCCTCGGCATCACCCTGGCGACCGCCTTCACCACGCTCAGCTCGACCACCAGCGCCCTGGCGGCGATGCTGGGGCTGGCGGTCGGGATCGACTACGCCCTCTTCGTCGTCTCGAGATACCGCACGGGAGTGACGAAAGGCATGGACCCCGAAGAGGCGATCGGCCACGCGGTCGGCACCTCCGGCAGCGCCGTCGTCTTCGCCGGCTCGACCGTGGCGATCGCGCTCGCCGCGCTGACCGTCTGCGGCATCCCGTTCCTCACCGCGATGGGCCTCGCCGCCGCGGGCACCGTGGTGATCGCGGTGCTGATCGCGCTGACCCTGGTCCCGGCGCTGCTCGGCTTCGCCGGGCGGCGGGCGCTGAAGGGCAAGGACCTCGAACGCCCGCGCGGCACCGAGGAGACGCTGGGCAAGCGCTGGGTCGGGCTGGTGACGCGCCACCGCGTCGCCGCCGCCGTGATCCCGGCGATCGCGCTGCTGGTCCTCGCGATCCCGCTGACCAACATGCGACTCGGGCTGCCCGGCGAGGGCACCGCGCCGAAGCACGAAACCAAGCGCAAGGCCTACGACCTGATCACCAAGGGCTTCGGCGCCGGCGCCAACGGCCAGCTGACCGTGGTCGCCGAACTGCCGCAGAGCGGTGGCCCGGCCGCGGCCGCGGCGGTGGCGACCGAGCTGGGCAAGCTCGAAGACGTCGCCAAGGTCGGCAAAACCGCCTTCGATCCCGACGAAACGATCGCGGTGATCGGGGTGACGCCGCGCAGCGGCCCGGAAACGACGGCGACCGAAGACCTGGTCGAAACGATCCGTGACCAGACCGTCACCGCCGGCGGCGCCCACCTGCTGGTCGCCGGCGCGACCGCCTCCAACATCGACGTCTCCAAGCAGCTCTCCGACTCGTTGCCGACCTACCTGATCGTCGTCGTCGGCCTGGCGCTGCTCCTGTTGATGGTCGCCTTCCGCTCGATCCCCGTGCCGCTACTGGCGATCGTCGGCTTCCTGCTGACGATCGGGGCCTCCTTCGGCGCCGTCGTCGCGGTCTTCCAGGAAGGGACGGCGGCCGGGCTCTTCGGCGTCGAAGCCTCGCCCGCGATCCTCAGCTTCCTGCCCGTGCTGGCGATCGGGATCCTCTTCGGCCTGGCGATGGACTACCAGGTGTTCCTGGTCTCGCGGATGAAGGAGGAGCACGCCCACGGGGCCGGCGCCCAGGATGCGGTGCGCACCGGCTTCCGCCACAGCGCCCGGGTCGTCACCGCGGCGGCGCTGATCATGATCAGCGTCTTCGCCGGCTTCATCGTGCCGGAAGAACCGATCATCAAATCGATCGGCTTCGCCCTTGCCGTCGGCATCCTCTTCGACGCCTTCGTCGTCCGGATGACGATCGTCCCGGCGGTGATGGCGATGCTCGGCGACCGCGCCTGGTACCTCCCCAAGTGGCTCGACCGCATCGTCCCCAACGTCGACCTCGAGGGCGCCGGCCTCGAACGCCGCCCGGACTCCGAGGGCGCCCCGCGCGCGACCACCGAGCCCGCCCCCGCCGAGGCCTGATCTGCGGGCCGATGAGGCGCCTGGGTCAGGGCGTCGGCTCGGCGTAGCGGGCGACGGTGAAGGCGATCAGCATCGGGACGTGGAGGGCGTAGACGACGAGTGAGAGCGTGAGGACGACGAGCGGGCCGCCGGAGAGGCCGTTGCGGAGGAAGGCGTACTCGATCAGGCCGGCGGTGATCGCGTAGGCGAGGAGGGCCCAGCGGCCGACCTGGAAGAAGCGCCACCAGGCGAAGTCCTCGACCCGGGTGAGGGAGAAGAGATTGGCGGCGAGGAGGATCGCCGAGAGGGCGAGGAGGATGATCGCCGGGGCGAGCGGGACCGACTGGGGGAGGTGGGCGGCGAGGTAGATGCCGCCCGCGACGATCAGGGCCAGCGAGGTCATCCCGATCTGGGTGACCGGCGGCATCGGGCGCGGCTCCGGCGGCGCGGTGGCGGCGGTCCCTGCCTCCATCAGCGGTGTGCCTCCAGCGGCCGGGTCGCCTCCATCAGCCGCTCGCGATCTTGGTCATGATCACCAGCGTCGCGATCTGCAGGGCGCCGAGGATCCCGGCGGTGTAGATGAAGCGCTTCATCAGGCCTTCGATCACGGCCGGGTTTGGGCGCGGCTTCTTCAGCTCGAAGAGGACGGCGATGTTGGCCGGCTCCAGCAGGCCGAGGGCGATCACCGCCATGCAGCCGACGACGATGTAGCTGGCGACGATCCAGCCGTGGTCGGGGTAGCCGCTGTCGACGGTGCCGAGGAAGTGGCCGAGCTGCCAGCCCGCCGCCAGGGTCGCGGTGACGACCGTCGGCATGATCAGGACCATCTTCGGCATCAGCCGGGTCGTCATCTCGATCCGCGCGGGAACCGAGAGCTTGCCCAGGATCGGGCCGAGGACGAAGCCGAGGAAGAGGTCGATGATCGTCCAGGCGGCGCCGAAGGCGACGTGGAAGAAGGTCAGCGGCCAGAGTTCGTTGACGGCGATCGCGACGACCAGGGCGGCGAAGACGATGGCGACCGGGATCAGCCCCAGGCGGGGGACGATCTCGAAGTCCGGGATCTCGATCGGCGGGCCCGGCGGCGGGCCGGCGGCCGGTGCCGGGGTCGGTTGGGCGGTCGTCGCCATCGGCGCGAGCCTAGGCGGGCGCGACGGCGCCGGCAAGGATTACTTGAGACTTCCCTTCTATTGGTGGAGTCTTGTTCTCCGACGGGCCGGGTCTATCCTGGCGCTGGGCGGGCTCGCGACGGGCCCGGGAACGGAGGAGCGAATGTCGTCCACCAGTGCGGCGCCGGCGGTGAAGCCCCGCGCCGAGGATTACCTCGCCATCGATCGCGTCCTCTCCGACGAGGAGCGCGACATCCGTGACACCGTGCGCGCGTTCGTGCGCGATCGGATCGTTCCCGAGGTGGGGGAGTGGTTCGAGACCGGCGAGGTGCCGGCGCGCGAGCTGGCCCTGGAGCTGGGGAAGCTCGGCGTCCTCGGCATGCACCTCGAGGGCTACGGCTGCGCGGGGGCGTCGGGGACCGCCTACGGCCTCGCCTGCATGGAGCTCGAGGCGGGCGACTCGGGCATCCGCTCCCTCGTCTCGGTCCAGGGCAGCCTGGCGATGTTCGCGATCTGGCGCTGGGGCAGTGAGGAGCAGAAGCAGGAGTGGCTGCCGCGGATGGCGGCGGGAGAGGCGATCGGCTGCTTCGGTCTGACCGAGCCCGACGCGGGGTCGGACCCGGGCTCGATGCGCACCCGCGCCCGGCGCGACGGCGACGACTGGATCGTCTCGGGCCAGAAGATGTGGATCACGAACGGCTCGGTCGCCGACGTCGCCGTGGTCTGGGCGCGCACCGATCAGGGCGTCAGCGGCTTCCTCGTCCCGGCCGGCACGCCCGGCTTCACCACCCAGGACATCCACAAGAAGCTCAGCCTGCGGGCGTCGGTCACCTCCGAGCTGCTGCTCGACGACGTGCGCCTGCCCGACTCGGCGCGGCTGCCCGAGGTCGGCTCGCTCAAAGGCCCGCTCTCCTGCCTGAACGAGGCGCGCTACGGGATCGTCTGGGGCGCGATCGGGGCGGCGCGCGCGTGCTACGAAGCGGCGCTCTCCTACGCCAAGGAGCGGGTCCAGTTCGACCGCCCGATCGCCGGCTTCCAGATCCAGCAGCGCAAGCTGGCGGGGATGGCGACCGAGGTGAACCGCGGCACGCTCCTCGCCCTCCACCTGGGACGGATGAAGGACGCCGGCACCCTGCGGCCGGAGCACGTCTCGATGGGCAAGCTGGCCAACGTCGACGCTGCCCTGGAGGTCTGCCGCACCGCCCGCCAGGTCCTCGGCGCCAACGGCATCACGCTCGAGTATCCGGTCATCCGCCACATGAACAACCTCGAGTCCGTGGTCACCTACGAGGGCACCGCCGACGTCCACGCCCTCGTCATCGGCGAAGCGATCACCGGCATCGGCGCCTTCCGCTGACCGGCGGTCGACCTCACTAAGCTGCGCTCCATGGCGATCCGAATCGGTTATAAGGCGTCCGCAGAGCAGTTCGGCCCCCGCGAGCTGCTCGACTTCTCGATCGAGGCGGAGAAGGTCGGCCTCGACATCGTCGCCGTCTCCGACCATTTCCAGCCGTGGCGCCACCAGGGCGGCCACGCGCCGAACGCGCTGGTCTGGCTCGGCGCGCTCGCCCAGGCGACCGAGCGGGTGGTGATGGGGACCAGCGTCCTCACCCCGACCCTGCGCTACAACCCGTCGATCATCGCCCAGGCCTTCGGCACCCTCGGCGCGCTCGCCCCCGGCCGCGTCTTCCTCGGCGTCGGCACCGGCGAGTCGCTGAACGAGACGCCCGCCACCGGCGGCGAGTTCCCCGGCGCCAAAGAGCGGCGGCGGCGGCTGGCCGAGGCGGTGACCCTGATCGAGCGGCTCTGGACCGAGGACCGGGTCGACTTCAAGGGCGACTACTACGAGGCGGTGCGGGCGACGATCTACGACAAACCCGAGAACCCGGTGCCGATCTTCATGGCCGCCTCGGGCCCGCTGGCGGCGAAACTGGCCGGGCGCCGCGGCGACGGCTTCATCTCGACCAGCGGCAAAGATCCCGACCTCTATAAGGAGCTGATGGCGAACCTCGATGAGGGGGCGGAGAAAGCCGAGCGCGACCCGGCACAGATCCGCAAGATGATCGAGATCAAGGTCTCCTACGATCGCGACGCCGAGTTCGCGCTGGAGTCCTGCAAGCCGTGGGCGGCGCTCGGCCTCACCCACGACCAGAAAGCCGGGATCGACGACCCGATCGAGATGGAACGGGTGGCCGACGAACACGCCGACCAGGCCCACAAACGGTTCATCGTCAGCGACGACTGCGACTCGGTGATCGAGAAGGTCCTGCCCTACGTCGACCTCGGCTTCGAAGACCTCGTCCTCCACGCGCCCGGCGACGACCAGAAGCGCTTCCTCGACCAGTTCGGCGCCGACGTGCTGCCGGCGCTGCGCGAGGAGGCCGAAAAGCGGGTCGCCGGCTAGTCGCGTTCGTACTTGGTTCCGATAGTCGAACCAAGTACGAACGCGCTCAGTCCTCCGGCAGGTCGGGCGGGGCGCTGCGGTAGGTCGCGGGGGTCGCCGAGAGGCGGATCGGGTTGCGGGTCAGGGAGACGGTCGAGCCGTCCTCGCGGGGGATGGCGACGGTCGGGTCGAGGCCGAGCCGCTCGGCGAAGGCGAAGGCGGCGCCGAGGTCGTTGACCTGGCCGGCGGGGACGCGGCGAGCGAGCAGCGCCTCGGCCCAGGCGGCGGCGGGGCGGGCGGCGAGCAGGCGCTCCAGCTCGACCCCGAGCGCCTCGCGGTGCTCGACCCGCGCCGGGTTGGTGGCGAAGCGCGGGTCGCTGGCGAGCCCGGGCGCGCCGAGCTCCTCGCAGAGCGCGGCGAACTGGCGGTCGTTGCCGACGGCGAGGACGAGCTCCCCCGCGGCGGTCGCGTAGACCTCGTACGGGGAGATGCTCGGGTGGCGGTTGCCGAGCCGCGCCGGGACGACGCCGCCGACGGTGTAGGCGCTGCCCTGGTTGACGAGCGAGGCGAGGAGCGCCGAGAGCAGGTCGACCTCGACCAGCTGCCCCTCGCCGGTGGCCTCGCGGGCGCGGAGCGCGACCAGGATCCCGATCGTCGCGTAGAGGCCCGCCAGCACGTCGACCAGCGCGACGCCGACCTTCATCGGCTCGCCGTCGGGTTCCCCGGTGACGCTCATCAGCCCGCCGAGCGCCTGGATCAGGAGGTCGTATCCGGGCAGCTCGGCACCGCCGCCGGAGCCGAAGCCGGTGATCGAGCAGTAGACGAGGCGCGGGTTCTCGGCCCGCAGCGTCTCGTGGCCGAGTCCCTTCGACGCGAGCAGCCCGGGGCGGAAGTTCTCGACCAGGACGTCGGCCTCGCGGGCGCGCCGGCGCAGCTCGGCGACGCCCTCCTCGGTGGACATGTCGATGACGACGCTCTCCTTGTTGCGGTTCACCGACTGGAAGTAGGTCGCGGCCCCGCGCTCGTCATAAGGAGGGCCCCAGGCGCGGGTCTCGTCGCCACCACCGGGCCGCTCGATCTTGGTCACCTCGGCGCCGAAGTCGGCGAGCATCATCGTCGCCAGCGGCCCCGCCAGCACCCGCGAGAGATCGAGGATCTTCAGGGGGCCGAGGGCCCCGGCAGACAGATCTCCCTCCATTTCCCGAACCTAGCGCCTTCGTCCGCTGCCCGACGAACCGCGGGCCGGCCGCCTAGAATGGATTACCGATGGGCAGGTCGGGAAGGTTCTTGCGTCATTCAGCGGTCCTTGCGACGGTGGTTGCCGTGACCGCGGCCCTGGGAGCAGCGGGCGCCAGCGCCGCCCAGTTGGCCGTCGTCGCCGAAACCGGAAGCAACCACGTCTCGCTGATCAACGCGGCGACGAACAAACCGATCGCCCCGTCGATCGAAGCCGGGGACGGGCCGACGTCGGTCGCGATCACGCCCGACGGCAAGTTCGCCTACGTCACCGACTCGAACGGCGAATCGGTGACGGTGATCGAAACCGGCCTGCGCCGCAAAGTGACGACGATCGAAAAAGTCGGCAAAAACCCCTACGGCATCGCGATCACGCCAAACGGTGAATACGCCTACGTGACCGATCGTGGGAGCGGCGAAGTAGCGGTGATCTCAACCGCGACGAACAAAGTGGTGAAATCGATCCGGGTCGGCGAAGAACCGACCGGCATCGCGATCTCGCCCAGCGGGAAGGTCGCCTACGTCGCCGATTTCGGCGATGACCAGGTCGAAGTGATCAGCACCGAATCGATGGCCGTGACCGGCGAACCGATCGAAGCCGGCGACGGGCCGATGGGCATCGAGTTCACCGCCGGCACCGCCTACGTCGTCGACGAACTCGGCAAGGAAGGCCGGGCGATCGACACGCTGAGCCGGGAAGTCACCAAAATCCCGCTCCCCGAAGCCGGCGGCGGCCCGAGCGGTATCGCGATCTCGCCGGACGGGACCGAGGCGTACGCCGTCGGGGCCGGCACCGGCGCGGTGTTGGTGATCGACACCGGGACGAACCACTTCACCAAGGAAATCGCGGTCAGCGGGGTGCCGCGGGAAGTCGCGCTCTCGGCGAACGGCAAGGTGCTCTACGTGACCGAGTCGGCGCCTTCGCAGGTGGAGGCGTTGAACGCCCAGACGGGAAACGCCCTCCCCGAATCGCCGATCGCGCTCCCCGGCACCGAAGCGAGCGGCATCGCGCTGACGCCGGACCAGTCGCCGACCGCCGCCTTCACGCCGCCGAGCGCGACCGTCGGCGTCGCCGCTCCGTTCAACGGCTCGGCCTCGACCGATCCCGACGGGACGATCACCTCCTACGCCTGGACCTTCGAAGACGGTCGCGACGCGACCGGGGTCAGCGCCGTCCACACCTTCGCCGCCGCCGGGACCTTCAAGGCGACCTTGAGTGTCACCGACAACGAAGGCTGCGGCGCGGCGATGGTCTTCACCGGGCGGACCGCCTACTGCAGCGGCGGCGAATCGACGGTGACGCACCCGGTGGCGGTCAAGGCGGCGCCGGTCGTGGAACCGTCCGTGCCCGTCTGCAAGAGCAACTTCGGCGTCGGCGGGGTCAGCCACAACCGCAAGAACGGCACCGCGCGGCTGCGGGTTAAGCTACACACGCCGGGGTCGATCTTCCTCTTTGGCAAGAAGGTCCACGCGGTCTCGCGCAAGACGAAGACGGCCGGGACGATGGTGCTGACGATCCACGCCCGGGTCGAGCTCAACAAACGGCTGAAGACGATCCACCGCGCCCCGGTCGCCGTCCGCATCACCTTCACCCCGAGCGACGGCTGCGGCTATCGCACCGTGCATCGCTCCTTCCCGCTGCTGCGGGCGAAGAAGAAGCACCACCGCCACTAGTCGGTTGATTCCATGGGGGCGGGGGTCCGGTGCCCGGGTCCCGGGCGGCTGAAGCCGGGGCTCGGAGGAGAAAGGGACGCGGCCATCTCGACCACGACCCTCTGGCAGGCTGTGGTCGTGGTCGAGATGGCCGGGGGTGCGGGGAGCGGGTCACAGGGCCCGGGGCGTCACAGGTACGGCACGAAGACCCGGAGAAGTTCACAGGTTCGTCCGTCTTCTTCAGACGTTGCAAACACGTGACCATGGTTTGGGGGTCCTATAGGGCCCTTAATTCATGCAGCGCGTTCTCGGCCCTCCGATCGAGGCCTGAAACGCATGAGGACCTGTGACATTCCCGGCGTCTCTCCCCGCACACCGTCACGTTCCCGGCGTCTTCGTCACGGAAAGGGCGTCGTAGGAGGCTCTCCAGGCGGGACCTCCGACGGAAGTGTGGAGTTCGTGGCGGACCTGTGACTTCGTGCCGGGTCCGCAGCGCCTTCCCGGCGCGAACGTGTCGAACCCTCGGCGTCTTCCCTTCGTCTCCCTCACGTCCCGGGCGTCTCGTGGCGGCCACAGCCTGCCACGGGCCGCCACGAGACGCCCGGGACGCACCTCGGACGGCCGCCAGCGCCGCGAAGCACGGCGCGGGCGTCCCGGGTGGCGTGGGCCGCCGGTTCGCCCGACCCTGTGGAATCAACCATCTAGGCCTGCCCGGGTAATTCCGCCGGCGCGCCTGACAGGCCGCGCTCGTGGCCCTATTGTCGATGCGGGACCATCAATCGAGAGAGAGGGAGAACGATGGACACTTACGTGATTCTCCGGCGGTCCGGCTGGCGCTCGCCCGAGGAGCTGGAGGCGGCCGCGGCGCGCTCGAGCCAGGTCGGCGACGAGGAGATGTCCGACGACATCCGCTGGATCCGCAGCTACGTGCTCGACGAGGGCGGCGGCTCGGTCGGCACCGTCTGCATCTACCAGGCGTCGAGCCCGGAGGCGATCCGCGAGCACGCCGAACGCGCCGACCTACCGGTCGACGAGATCATCAAGGTCGCCGACACCGTGATCGTGCGACCTGACCCGGAGGGAGCGGCTGCCTGACTCCTGGGCGCCCGCATTGGGAGAATGGGGAGGAACCCTCCCCATGGCTGCTGATCCTCCGACCGACGTCCTCCTGACCGATACCCAGGCGCGCATCCTCGCGGCGCTCTGCCGGCCGATCTCCGCGCGCGATCACCTCGCCACCCCGGCGACGAACCAGGAGATCGCCGACTCGGTCTTCCTCAGCGTCGACGCGGTGAAAGGGCACCTGCGGACGCTCTACCGCAAGTTCGGGATCGAGGATCTGGCGCCGGGCGAGCGGCGGGCGCGGCTGGTCGAGTTGGCGGTCGCGGGCGGTTACGTCGAGGCGCCGGAGGGCGAGGTGGCCGTCGTCCCGGGCCTCGCCGACGAAGACGACGACACCCCGTCCGCGGCCGAGATCGCCGCCGCCGAGGACCTGCGCCCGCGCGAGGTGCCGGAACCCACGAAGCCCGGGGCGGTCCCGCGCGCGGCGTCGCCCGCCGAGGAAAAGCGCCGGAACCGTCGCGCCGCCTACGTCACCGTGGCGGTCCTGGTGGTGGTGATCGTCGGCGCCAGCCTCGCCACCTCCGGCATCTTCAACCAGGGCTCCAACGCGCAGAAGGCGCCGACCCCGGCGGCCTTCCGCAAGGAGGTCGCGGGGGAGTGCCGGGAGGCGCTCGCAAACGCGCCCGATACCAGCGGGGCGGACCGTGCTGCCAACGCCCGCGCCTACCTCGGGGTGGTCGAGGCGGTCCGCGGCCCCTACGAATCGCTGGTGGCGCCGAACGTCCCCGACATCGCCCTCGAACGCTTCTCGACCGGTCTCACCGCCGCGGTCAACTTCAACGGCGACGTCGCCAAAGCGCCGCCGCCGGCCGGCTCGGCGGAAGAGGCGGAAGCCGTCGCCGGATTGGGCTCGGCGGCGCGACAGGTCCGCGCGGGGGCGCGTGGCTACCGGCTCGGCCCCGAATGCCTGGCGCTCGCCGACCTGATCGCCCGCTCCGCCCAGAACGCCGCCGCATCCTGATCGGCGAGGCGGCGTAGCCTTTGGCCCGATGGCCTACGACGAGCGACTCGCCGAAGAAGTCCGCGAGCGTCTCCTGGTCGCCGCCGAAGGCGCGCTGACCGAGAAACGGATGTTCGGCGGGCTCGGCTTCATGGTCGACGGCAACCTGGTGCTCGCCGCCTCGCGCACCGGCGGCCTCCTCGTCCGCACCGATCCCGCCGACGCCGAGGAAGTGCTGGCGCTGGAAGGGGTCGAGCAGATGGAGTCGGCGGGGCGGAAGATGCCCGGCTGGGTCTTCGTCGCCGCCGACGTGATCCGCGACGAGGAGAGCCTCGACGACTGGGTCGAGCGCTCCCTCACCTTCGTCGCCACCCTTCCTCCGAAGTGACGGTGTTGACGGGCCGAAAACCGGTCAGATAGTCCGGTTTTCGGCCCGTCAACCCGGGGCTGTGGCGTCAGGCGGGGCGGGCGTCGCTGCCGGAGCGGCGGCGGATCAGCCACCAGGCGAGGCCGACCACGGCGACGGCGAGGATCACGTAGTCGAGGTAGCCGAGGTAGTGGCGCCACTCTTCCCAGTTGTCGCCGACCGAGCGGCCGAGCAGGGCCAGGGCGAGGACCCAGGGGAGCGAGCCGAGCGTGGTCAGCAGGGAGAAGCGGCCGAGCGGCATCCGCGCGACCCCGGCCGGGACCGAGACGAAGGTCCGCACCAGCGGCAGCATCCGCGAGAAGAAGACGGTCGCCGAGCCGTAGCGCTCGAACCAGCCTTCGGTCTGGCGCAGGCGCGCCTCGCTGACGTGGAAGAGGCGGTGCCGTTCGAGCAGGTCGAGCCGGCCGAAGTAGCCGATCGCGTAGCCGCCGAGTGAGCCGACGAGGTTGCCGAGCACGCCCGCGACGACGATCCCGGCCAGCGTCAGTTCGCCTTTCGAGACGGCGAAGCCGGCGAACAGCATGATCGCCTCGCTCGGGATCGGCACGCAAGCCGACTCCAGCGCCATCAGCAGGAAGACCGCCGGATAGCCCGCCGAGCTGATGAATTCGGTGGCCGCGTTGATGATCGGGTTCAGGACGACATCGGTGATGGACGAGTAGATCATCGTCCCACCGTTACGGCCCAGACTTAAAGCGCGATGAAGATCAGGGGACGACGAGGCGCGGGCCCGGCGCTCCTCGGCTGGGGAGGGCCCGTCTCCCCAGCTGGTTCTCATCTGGCCTTCATCTGGAGGGAAGATCCTTGGGCGATGCGAGTTTTGGTGGTCGAGGACGAGGTCAAGATGGCGGCGCTGTTGCGGCGCGGGCTGAGCGAGGAAGGGCTGACGGTCGACGTCGCCGGGGAGGGGGAGCGGGCGGTGGCGATGGCCGGGGCGTCGGACTACGACGCGGTCGTCCTCGACGTGATGCTGCCCGGGATCGACGGCTTCGAGACCTGCCGGCGGCTGCGCCGCGACGGGGTCTGGGCGCCGGTGCTGATGCTGACCGCGCGGGGGGCGATCGACGATCGCGTCTCCGGGCTCGACGGCGGCGCCGACGACTACATGGTCAAGCCGTTCGCCTTCGCTGAGCTGCTCGCCCGGCTGCGGGCGCTGGTCCGCCGCGGCACGGTCGAGCGCCCGCCGGTGATCGAGATCGGCGACCTCAAACTGGACCCGGGCACGCGCGAGGTCTGGCGCGGCGACGAGGAGATCGATCTGTCCTCGAAGGAGTTCACCCTGATGGAGACCTTCATGCGCCACGCCGGCTACGTCCTCTCCCGCAACCAGCTGCTCGAGCAGGCCTGGGACTACGACTTCGAGCACCGCTCCAACGTGGTCGAGGTGTACGTGCGCTACCTGCGGCGAAAAATCGACGTCCCCTTCGGCGTGACCTCGATCGAGACCGTGCGCGGCGCCGGCTACCGACTGCGGAAGGACGGAGGGCGCTGAGCCGCCTCTCGATCCGCCTCCGCCTCACGCTCGTCTTCGCCGCGGTGATCGCCGTGGTGCTGGCGGGGACCGGCTTCTTCCTCTATCTCCAGTTCCAGCACGAGGCCGAAACGACGGTCGACGCTGGCCTCAGCTCGCGCGCCGACGAACTCTCCGCCGTCGTCCGCCGCGAGGAGACCAACCTCGCCGCCCACGAAGGCCACCTGGTCGGCCGCACCGACAGCTTCGCCGAGGTGCTCGACCCGAGCGGCCGCGTCCTCGACTCCTCGCCGGTGATCGGCGACGCCGACCTGCTCGACGCCGACCAGCTGGCATCCGCCCTCGAGGGCCCGACCTTCGTCTCCCGCGGCCCGCTGCCGAGCCTCAGCGGCGGCTCCCGCCTGCTCGCCGTACCCGTCGCCACCCCGGCGGGCAAGCGGATCGTCGTCGTCGGCACCTCGACCGAGGACCGCGACGACGCCATCGACGACCTCCTCCAGCTCCTCTTCATCGCCCTCCCCGCGGCGCTGATCCTGGCGTCGATCGCGGGCTACTTCCTCGCCGCCGCGGCGCTCCGCCCGGTCGAGGCGATGCGCGCCCGCGCGGCCGAGATCTCGACCGCCGCGCCGGAGGAGCGCCTGCCCGTCCCCGACACCCGCGACGAGGTCGCCCGCCTCGGGCAGACGCTGAACGAGATGCTGGGACGGATCGGCGACGCGATGGCCCGCGAACGCGCCTTCGTCGCCGACGCCGGCCACGAGCTGCGCACGCCGCTGGCGATCCTCCGCACCGAGCTCGACCTGGCCCTCGCCGAGGGGCGATCGCCCGAGGAACTGCGCGCCGCGCTCGCCTCCGCCGCCGAGGAGACCGACCGCCTGACGCAGCTCTCCGAGGATCTCTTGACGATCGCCCAGACCGAAGGCGGCCGGTTGCCGCTGCGCATCCAGGACGTCCGCCTGCTCGACGTCTTCGAGCCGGTCGAGCGTCGCTTCGCCCGCCGCGCCGCCGAAGCGGGGCGCGCGATCGAGATCGGCGACGGCGGCGACCTGAAGCTGCTCGGCGACCTCCTGCGCCTCGACCAGGCCGTCGGCACCCTGGTCGACAACGCGCTCCGCTACGGCGCGGGGACGATCACCCTGTCGGCGCGCCGGGCGGAGGCGGGCGCTCCCGGCGAGGACGACGGCACGCCGGGAGCCGCCGGCGACGCGGTCGAGATCCACGTCACCGACGAGGGACCCGGCTTCCCGCCCGACTTCCTCGAGCACGCCTTCGAGCGCTTCACCCGCGCTCCCGGCGCGCGCGAAGGCGGCAGCGGCCTCGGCCTGGCGATCGCCGCCACCGTCGCCACCGCGCATTCCGGCGCCGCCCAGGCCGCCAACCGTCGCGCGGGGGGCGCCGACGTCTGGCTCGTCATCCCGTTCTCATCCGGCGTTAATCAGGGCAGCTGAAGATCGCGCCCGATGCACCCGATCTCCTATCTCCAGGCGTTGATCCTCGGCCTCACCCAGGGCATCGCCGAGCCCTTCCCGGTCTCCAGCCTCGGCCACGGCGTGATCATCCCCGGCCTCTTCGGCTGGGACATCCACCAGAACGACGACTACTTCCTCGCCTTCCTCGTCGCCACCCACTGCGCCACCGCGCTCGTCCTCTTCTTCTACTTCCTCGACGACTGGGTGCGGATCTTCAAGGGCTTCTTCCGCTCGGTGAGTGTCCGTGCGATCCCGGCCGGGGACGACGACGCGCGCCTCGCCTGGCTCCTGATCGTCGGCACGATCCCGGCGGGCATCCTCGGCCTCGCCCTCCAGCACCCGCTGCGCACGCTCTTCGCCTCGGCCGAGACCGCCTCGCTCTTCCTCATCCTCAACGGCATCCTGCTGCTCGCCTTCGAGCGGCTGCGCCGGCGCCGACCCGAACGGGGCGACGGCGACGGCGATTCGGACCCGCGGATCGCCCGCCGGGTCAGCCTCCGGCAGGCGGCGGCGATCGGCACCGCCCAGGCGGCCGCCCTCGTCCCCGGCATCTCCCGCTCCGGGATGACGATGGGCGGCGGCCTCCTGGTCGGCCTCTCCAACGAGGACGCCGCCAAGTTCGGCTTCCTCCTGGCGACGCCGGTGATCGCCGCCGCCGGGTTCCTGAAGCTGCCCGAACTCTTCGGCTCGGCCGGGGACGGGGTGCGGGGGCCGGCGCTGGTCGGCGCGCTCGCCGCCGCCTTCACCACGGTGCTCGCCGTGAGGTTCCTGCTGCGCTGGTTCCGGACCAACCGTCTGACCCCATTCGGTATCTACTGCGTAGTGGCCGGAATCGTCTGCAGCTTGATCTTCGCCTTCTAGTGCCCTTGCGAGGGCACCGGTGAGCGGCGCCGAGTGGAGCCTCGCGCTCTCGGTCTTCCTCGCCTGCGCGGTGGAGGCGGTCGAGGCGTTCACGATCGTCTTGGCGGTGGGGACGACGCGCCACTGGCCGGCGGCGCTCTACGGGGTCGGGGCGGCGACGCTGGTGCTGGCGGTCGTCGTCGCCGCGCTCGGCCCCGCGCTGACCGTGCTGCCGCTCGCCGTCCTGCGGGTGGTCGTCGGTGGCCTGCTCCTGACCTTCGGCCTGCAGTGGCTGCGCAAGGCGATCCTGCGCGCTGCGGGGGCGAAGGCCAAGCACGACGAGGAGGCGATCTTCGCCACCGAGCGGGCCGAGGCCGAGGCGGCGCCCGCCGCCGCCGGTTTCGACGGCTACGCCTTCGCGATCTCCTTCAAGGCGGTGCTGCTCGAGGGTCTCGAGGTCGCCTTCATCGTCCTCACCTTCGGCGCCAACCAGCATGACGTGGGACTCGCGGCGGCCGCGGCGGCCGCCGCGATCCTCGTCGTCCTCGGAGCCGGCCTGGCGCTGCGCGCCCCGCTCGCCCGGGTGCCCGAGAACGCGATGAAGTTCGTCGTCGGCGTGCTCCTGACCAGCTTCGGGATCTTCTGGGGCGCCGAGGGCGCGGGCGCGAGCTGGCCCGGGGGAGAGGCCTCGCTCGGCCCCTTGGTCGCGGTCGTCGCCCTGGCGGCGCTGGCGATGGTCGCCGAGATCAAGGCCCGTGCCCCCCTGCCCGCCCTGACCCCGGAGGCGCAACGTTGATGGGCCGAAAACCTGACTATCTGACCGGTTTTCGGCCCACCGACCTGGGGGTTGGGGGGTGGTGACGCGGCGGCGGATCTTCGGCGCGGCCTGGGACTTCGTCGTCGGCGACGACTGGCGCCTCGCCCTCGCCGCCGTGCTGGCGATCGGCCTCACCGCGCTCGCCTGCGCCCTCGGCCCCTCGTTCTGGTGGCTCGCCCCGCTGATCGCCCTCGCCGCTCTGCGCTGGTCGCTCCGCGGCGCCGTCCCCGCCCGCCGCCTACCGGATGGGAATTCCGATCCAAGGCAAGCATCTCCTCAAGCGTCCTTCCATCCGGCCGATCAACCAGGCGTCCGCTCACCGCCGAAGTAGAGAAGGTCGATCTTGTTCAGAGCTCCGTCCCAGCGCCCCGATTCCCGCCCGACGCGCTCGCGCTCGCGGCTGGTCGGGGCGCGTGCCGCCCTCGCCGGCGCCTTCCGTAACTCCGACCCGGACCGCGGGAGGGACGAGGCGCCGGTCGCGGACCTGGCGTCGGCTCGCCTCGCTGACCAACGCGCTGAGGACGAGCTCGTAGTGGTCGCCGCCGCACATGTGGCGAAGGTAGCCCCGCTTCCTTCAGCGGGACTGTAGGGACGCTAAATACTGGCCGAGAGCGCCACCCTTCTCGGCGCTCCCGCAGCGGCGCGCTTCGCGGGCGCGCCCGAACCTCAGCCCGCGACCCAGCTCCGCGCCGGCTCCGCCTCGGCGAGCGGGAAGACCTTCATCTCGACCGGGACCAGGTGGGCCCAGAGCTTGAAGGTGTGGGTGATCCACCCCGAGTCGGCGACGATCGCGACCCGCTTCCAGGCCTTCCGATGGGCGAGGCCGAGCTTGAAGTTCGCCTTCGCGTCCTCGATCCGGGCGCCGATCCCCATCCCGTCGAAGCTCGGCGCGGTCTGCAGCAGCAGTCGCACCTCGCCCGCCTCGACCGCCGCCTCGAGCGGCGGCTCGAGGATCTCCCGATACTCCGCGCCGCTCACCTCGCCGTCGAACACGAACCCGATCGTCCCCTCCGGCATCGCCTCGATCCGCTCGATCATCTTCTCGCCTCCTTCGTCGCGACTGGTCGCGGCAACCCTAGGCAGACCGACCCATCGCGTCATCGGCCCACGGGTTGAATCCGGTCCTCCACCCGGTGGGCCGAGGGTTGAAAGGGACGGACAAGGGACGCGGCCATCTCGACCACGACCCTGGCAGGCTGTGGTCGTGGTCGAGATGGCCGGGGGTGCGGGGAGCGGGTCACGGGGTCCGGCGCGTCACAGGTCCGGCACGAAGCCGCCCCGG
>Ga0164242_10003151_pt1 | contig 18888 bp, 24 predicted proteins | sample OricomgcompostMG_FD_108783 | JGI IMG/M metagenome (GOLD analysis project Ga0164242, IMG submission 108783) | Miracle-Growth compost microbial communities from Emeryville, California, USA - Original compost - Miracle growth compost (MG) ... | reverse complement strand
CGTGTCGTCGATCAAGGAGCTGTCGAGGCGCTGGTATCCCCGCGTCTACTTCAACGCGCCGGAGAAGAACGGCGGGCACAGAGCACTCGCCGACATCCTCGAGTCGATCCGCGAACTCGAGTACTACCGCAAAGCCGTGTTCGTCGAAGAGCCAGGACCCACATCGGAGACCGCCCAGGCCGTGTCGTCATCCGTCGTGGACGATTGGGCCTCGCGGATGTAATAGAATCATCTGCGTTGCCTGAATCGCCTCCGGTGGGTTATCACCGGGCCGCGAAGCGGGCACATGGTGGGTATAGCTCAGTTGGTAGAGCGCCGCGTTGTGGTCGCGGATGTCGCGGGTTCGAGTCCCGTTACTCACCCCAGTGTTTACTCACCAGGCGGGTCGGCCTTGACCTGTCAGAAGTTCCCCTTCTATCCCCGCGGGTCTACGACGGTGCATGTCCACCGCCCGTATGGCTGTTTGGTTGGTCGGGCGATATTGAGAGCGTGGTCGGCGTCGTCCAGCGCGTTGACGACCGCCCTCCCATGAGATGCTGGCTTGATGATGCAGATGCCGCACGACGAGTTCGAGAAGCTCGTCGTCGACGAATTGGATGCGTTGCCAGATGACATGCTCGACGGAGTCGAGAACGTCGTTTTTCTTGTGGAGGATCGGCCGGAAGACGGTTCACTGAACCTGCTCGGCCTGTATGACGGCGTCGATTTGACCCGCCGCGACACATACGGTCACGGCGAGATCCCAGATCGCATCATCCTCTATCGTGAGCCGCTGCTGGCGGTCTGCTCAGACGAAGACGAACTTCGCGACCAGGTGCATGTCACCCTTGTGCACGAGATCGCACACTATTTCGGCATCGACGATGCCGAGCTCCATTCGCTCGGCTGGGGCTGAAGCCTCGGCCGAACGTCAAATACGCGAGCCGTCGCGATACTCTTCGTCGGTGTCCGGCTCGACCGGGTCGCTGTCTGGCGCGTCGAAACGGTAGCGAACATGCAACTCGCCTGCGATCTCACGTGAATCCACCGCGATGTACCTGAAAAGGGACTCAAGTCCTTCAACCGCAGCAACGGCACTCAGCGTCTGGTCGTATTGCCCACGAACTAGAACACGCCGATCGGTTTTGCCTTCCAGCGGTCCATCAATGTACTCGACGATGTATTCGACGCTGGTGCGCTCTGCCTCGGTCATGCCACTACCGTAGCGCGGTTCCATCAAGAATGAGATCGGCGCGCGAGACCGGTTTCTCACGTGACACGAAGTCGTCGAACTGTTCCTGCCACATGTCCCAGAACGGATCGAATCCGCCTCGGTCTCGTGCAAGGGCGCGCGCTTTGCGCACCACATCGTCCGCATCGACCCACACGCACAGGTCGGCCAGTTCGGTGTTCGCTGCGCTCATCGCGCCGCAGCCTTCCACGATCAGCGGATGCGACGGGTCGACCTGATGCCACTCCGCCGGCCCGTTCAGCACCCAGTCGTGGCGTCGCCATCCAGCCGCTGTGCCCGCCAGACGCGGTTCAAGCAGGTCGCCGGTGACCAAACGACTTCCAGCTGCAAGGCCGGCCCAGCCTGGGTAAATGTCGTCCATGTGCACCAACGTCGGCTCAACGGATAAGGGCCACCGGTTCACCAACTCGTCAGCGAGCGTCGATTTGCCCGCTCCGGCCGGACCGTCGATGAGAACGATTGGCGCGCCGGTCCGAAGCCCACGCACGGCTTCGAGCACCGCACGCAGCGATTCAGCTTCCGATGACAAAGTTCCAGCTCCCAGCAGCCACCGACACCACAACTGCGCATGCCGCTACAGCGCATCCGATTGCGATCACCGTCCAGTCACGCGCTGCGAACACCGATGGGCGGGCCCACGTGCGCCGCGCCTTCGCGCCGAAACCCCGCGCCTCCATCGCCGTGGCCAATTTGCTCCCTCGCCGAATCGACAGCACGAGCAGCGCGAACGACTGCCCGGCAATCCTTCTCAACCGTCCGGTGTCCGCAACACCACGTGCGCGACGCGCGAGTTCCAAGGCGCGCCAGTCCTCGACGAACAGCCCGACGAGCCGCAGCGCGGCAAGTCCGCCCATCACAAAACGCGCGGGCAGGCGAACGATCTGGGCAAGACCGTCTGCCAGGTCGGTCGGGTCGATGGTGATGAACAGCACGATCGCCGGAATTCCAACGGCGAGGATGCGCAGTGTTGTGGCGATTCCGAGGGCAATCGATCCTTCGCTGATTTCGACTGCCCACCATGTCCAATACGTCTGTCCAGACGGTTGTCCGTAAAGCACGGTGGTGATGCCGGCAAGTGGCGCTGCGATCAGAAGTGGAGTCGTGCGCAGAACGACAGCCCGAAGCGGAAGACGGGTGAACGCGAGAACACCGCATTCCAGGCCAAGTGCGACGACGGCCGACAGCCAGTCGATTGTGAGCAGCAACGTGAGGCTCACAATGAACACAGCAGCAAGCTTGGCCACCGGGTTCACGAGTGCCAGGTTGCCGACTCTCAGCGGCGCGATGATCGTCATGTCCCTCCCATCACGATGGCCCGCTCGCCGCGTCGACGAGTTGGCGCCGATCGGGCATCCGCCATTCGACGGCACCGGTCGCGCGCGCAAACTCTCGATCGTGGGTGACGGCGACGATCGCGTGGCCTTCTGCTCGCAACTCGCAGAACAGCGCGATCAACTCTCGCCAAGTAACGGCATCCTGACCGAACGTCGGCTCGTCGAAGATCAGCAGCTTCGGACGTGTCGCGAGCGCGGTGCCAACAGAGAGCCGTCGTTTCTGCCCTCCGGAGAGCGTGAACGGGTTCGCGGCGGCGAGCGCATCCAATCGAAGCCTCGCGAGCAGCTCGTCGACACGTCGATCAATAGCGTCGGCAGGCTCGTGCAACGCGCGTGGACCTGCGGCCAGCTCATCGCGAACGGTCTGCGCAATGAACTGATGCTCTGGTGATTGGAACACGCTGCCGATCCGGCCGAGCAGTTCGCGTGAACGCCAGCGGATGGGCGAATCCGCCGCCCCCGCCGCAAGTGCAGGCGTCGCAGCGAGCGCACCGCCACGCGTCGGGATGAGACCGCCGATCGTCAGGGCCATCGTCGACTTGCCTGCACCATTCTGACCGGTGATCACAGTGGTACGACCTGCCGCGATCTGCAGGCTCAACCCGGTGGCGATGATCGCGCTGCGCGGTCGCCCGATGGCCAGGTCTTTCGCCTCCAACAACAGCTGCGCATCGGAACCACCCAAGTCGCCAGGCGAGAACGCCTCCGCGTGCACGCCGGGAACCCAGACACCCGCCGCGCTCAGGTGGGTCGCTTCCGCACGCAGAATCTCATCCGGCGCGCCATCGGCCAGCACACTGCCGCCGTGGTCAAGCACGATCACGCGGTTGACGAGGCTGCGCCACACCTCGACCCGGTGCTCGACGACCACGAGTGTCGCTCCCGTGCGCTCGATCACGGATGCGACAGCGTCACGCACCTCGACAACCCCGACCGGATCGAGGTTCGCTGTCGGCTCGTCGAGCAGCAGCAGGCCAGGTTGCATTGCGATGACACCGGCGAGAGCGAGCCGTTGCTTCTGTCCCCCAGACAGCTGTGCCGTCGGGAACTCAGGGGGGCGATCCAACCCCACAGCTTCGAGCGAAGCGTGCACCCGACGCCAGATCTCCGACCGTTCAACTCCAAGGTTCTCGCAGCCGAACGCCACATCGTCACCGACGCGGGCAAGTACCACCTGGGCGTCAGGGTCTTGCATGAGCAGTCCGCTCGTCCCGCGCTGCTGTGCGGGATTGCGACCGTCGACCAGCACACTGCCGAACTCCTCGCCTTCCTCGTCCCCGCCAAGCACGCCGGCAAGAGCAGCAAGCAGCGTGCTCTTGCCTGAGCCAGACGCGCCGAGAAGCAAGACTCGCTCGCCGGGTTCGATGCTGAGATCGAGATCTCGCACAGCGGCGTCGCGTCTGCCGGCGTGCCGCCAGCCCCACGACGACAGGCGCACGGAGGCAGGTATGGTGCCAGGCATCATGACCGTCTTCTCATGACCGTCTCCCGCTCGCCGTCACACCCGCCCGGTGACCTCGCGGCCGGAGGCGAACCGGCTGAGCGCGCCTGTCTTGGCAAGCGCCTTGACGATCAGCCATGACCCGAGCCCTGCGATCACGATCCCAGAAATCGTCGTCGAAATAGCGTACGCGACGACGAACGAGAACTTCACGCCCGGATACCAGACGGTCAGGTCAAGAATGGATTCGGCTATCCCGGCACCCGCGCCCGCAACCAGTGCCACCAACCAGTTCCAACGCGCGTAGAAGAATAGCGCGAAGACGACCTCGGCTCCGACACCCTGAACGAGCCCGGAAAGCAGCGTCAACGCGCCCCACTGGGTGACCATGAGCGCAGACACGGTTGCTGCGAGCATTTCAACGTACAACGCCGCGCCCGGCTTTCGGATCACCAACCCGCCCAGAACGCCGGCGAACAGCCATGGACCGTTGATGATGCCTTGCAGCCCAGGAAGCGCAGCCTCGATGGGTGCGCCGATCGGATTGGATGCTTGATCCCACGCCCAGAAGATGACGCCGGCTGCGACCGCGATAACGCTTGCAACGACGATGTCGACAACCCGCCAACGCAGTACGCGCGCGCGGGGTTTCGACGGGCTGGCTGATTCGATTGTTGCGTGCACTGTTCGTGCCCCTTCTCACATGATGAGGGCACGGGTACCGGCTTCGCCGGATGACGAAGCGATCAGAGATTGTTTGCCTCCCTGCGCTGGCATGACCCAGATCAGGTTCGACGGTCGAAGGTTGAGAACCTTCCTCTCAGCCCGGCTCACCGGACTCCCGTGTTCGGCACGAGTATAGCGCGCCTTAGGATGATGAGCGATGATCTACTATTTTCTGGCACTGGTGGTGATCGCGTTCATCGTGCTGCTTCGCATGGCCATCATGCGGCGCAGAAAGCGTCTGCGGGCGCAGCGCGCGCGAAAACGTCCTGGCGCTACTTCTTGAGCGCTCGGATAACCCGTGCGAGGGCCTTCCCGGCGACCCACATGAACGGGATGCCGACGGCAAGCAGTGAGATCACGTTCGGCTCGAATCGGATGCCGTTGCGATCCCTTACATATGCACCGAGCGGAATGTTGAAGGCGCCACCTCCGCCGCCTCCGGCCGCCTCATCCGTGTCGCCAGTGTCGCTACCGCCGCCAAATCCGAACTGACTCAGTGCGACCGGAACCAACGTCACGCCGTCCAACTCGATCGGCTCCCCATATACGGAGCGCACACCAGCGCCCTTCACAGCGTCTGCAAGTTGCAGCGTCAAATTTGCCATGTGCCAACGCTACCCCGCAGCAGTCCCACTAGCCAGGGGCGCCGACGCCAGAACACGTAATGTTGTCTCGTGACCATTCTGTTGACCGGGTTCGCGCCCTTCGCCGGAGCAGCAGTCAACCCGTCCTGGCTGGCGGTGAACACCGTTGCCAGGAACTGGACGTCGCCTGATCAGCTGCAGATCGCCGTGCTGCCCGTTGAGTTCGGGGCCGCCGCTGTCCGCATGGACCAGTTGATCGACGAGCACAAGCCCGACACCGTCGTCGCTGTCGGCCTCGCTGCTGGAAGGGACAACATCACCCCAGAACGTGTGGCGATCAACGTCGACGACGCACGCATCCCTGACAATGCGGGATTCGCCCCGACCGACCAGCCGATCATCGACAACGGTCCGGCTGCATATTTCAGCACGCTGCCGATCAAGGCCGCCGTTGACGCGGTGCAGGCTTCTGGCATCCGTGCGCAGGTGTCGCAGTCAGCAGGAACGTTCGTTTGCAACCACGTCTTCTACCGGCTCATGCACACAGCGCAGTCACGCGGCGGCATGCGTGCCGGGTTCGTGCATGTTCCGCTCGCGACCGAGTTCGCCGGCCGGAACGGCGATGGTGACCAGACCGTTGCGCCGACGATGCCGATTGCCGACATAGCTCACGCGCTAGCCGTCATCGTGCGGACCAGCATCGACGTCAGGATCGACGCCGCGCTCCCCGGCGGCACGCTGCACTGATTGGCGATCACTGCGCCCGGATTGACGATTCGCGAGCGCACGCAAAGAGGAGGTGTCGCCAACTCGCTTGGTACGATTGCCGACGAGCGATGCCGGTTTCAACATGTCGCCGCCGAATCGCGCCGTCACGCCGTCGATCGCTCGTTCGGCATCTCGCCAGTCTTCGTCGGGATCCCACAGCGCAGCCTGTGCACCGGCCGCCTGCTCGAGCTGCTCGACGCGAATCCCGATCAGCCGTATAGGCTCATGCGTGCCGAGAGCATCGAACACGCCGGCAATCTCGTCGTAGATGCGCCGCCCCACATTGGTCGCCTCGCCGAGAGTCCTCGAACGGGTGACAGTGCGAAAGTCCGCAAACCGCAGTTTCAGCGCGACGGTGCGACCGGCTAATCCGTTCGCGCGAAGCCGCTGCCCGGTCTTGGTCGCCAGACGCAGCAGCTCGCGCCGCAGCATGACATGGTCGGAAACGTCGTGCTCGAACGTCACCTCGTGTCCGACACTCTTCTCCTCAGACTCCACGGTCACAACCCGCGGATCGATGCCGTTCGCCAGGTCATGAAGCTTGCGTGCTGAGGCAGCACCGATGCGCTTCTCCAGCGCGGCAAGCGGTACTTCTGCCACGTCGCGAACGGTTCGCAAGCCGAGCGAGCCAAGCGCTTCCTGCGTGCTCGGCCCGACGCCCCACAGCGCCGAGATCGGCAGCGGATGCAGGAACGCAAGCGTTTGGTCGGGCGGAACAACGAGCATACCGTCCGGCTTCGCTCTGCCTGAAGCAAGTTTGGCCACGAATTTGGTGCCTGCAGCGCCAACGGAGCATGGCAGCCCGGTCTCTCTGAATACGCGTTCGCGCAAACTCGCACCGATTCGCCCTGGAGAACCGAGCAGCCGTCGCGCGCCTGCGACATCCAAAAACGCCTCGTCGATGCTGACCTGCTCAACGAGCGGCGTCACCTGCTGGAAGATCGCCATGACCTTCTTCGAGTACTCCTGGTACCTGTTCATGTGCGGCGGCAACACAACTGCGTTTGGGCACAGACGAAGCGCCTGCGACACCGGCATCGCGCTTCGCACACCGAATCTGCGCGCTTCGTAAGTCGCGCTCGTGACGACCGATCGCCCTGTTGCATGCCCGACGATCGCCGGCTTGCCGCGCAGCTCTGGATGATCGAGCAGTTCGACCGCGGCGAAGAACGCGTCCATGTCGACGTGCAGAATCGTGGCGTCCGTGTCGTCGACAGTCGGCGACGACACCTGCCGCGCGCTGCCGTCGCCCCTCCCCATGCTGCAAGTCTCGCACGAGCATCCGACGCTTTGCATTGCACCGGTAGCATGAGATTCATGGAATTTCGTTACCTCGGCAACAGCGGCTTCAAGATCTCGGAGATCATTTACGGCAATTGGCTTACGCATGGTTCCCAAGTTGAAAATGACGTGGCAACCGCCTGCGTTCGCGCTGCTCTCGACAACGGGATCACGACGTTCGACACTGCTGATGCGTATGCCAACACTGCAGCGGAGAAGGTGCTCGGAGCCGCGCTGAAGTACGAACGTCGCCAGTCGCTTGAGATCTTCACCAAGGTGTACTGGCCGACGGGTCCAGGCGGACACAACGACACCGGGCTGTCGCGCAAGCACATCCTCGAATCGATAGACGGTTCCCTCACCCGTCTCGGCACGGACTACGTCGATCTGTATCAGGCACACCGCTATGACTACGAGACGCCAATCGAGGAGACGATGCAGGCGTTCGCGGATGTCGTGCGCGCCGGCAAGGCGCTGTACATCGGCGTATCGGAGTGGAATGCAGACCAGCTGCGCGCCGGCCACACCCTTGCAAAGCAGCTCGGTTTTCAGTTGATCTCGAACCAGCCGCAGTATTCGATGCTGTGGCGGGTGATCGAATCGGAAGTCGTCCCGACCTCCCAGGAGCTCGGCATATCGCAGATCGTCTGGTCGCCGGTGGCGCAGGGCGTGCTGACCGGCAAATACAAGCCGGGACAGGAACTGCCAGCAGGCAGCCGGGCAACCGACGAGCACGGCGGATCGAGCGCCATCAAGCGGTTCATGTCTGACGATGTGCTGTCGGCCGTGCAATCACTCGCGCCGATCGCGGATGGTCTCGGCATAACGATGGCCCAGTTGGCGATAGCGTGGGTGCTCGCCAACCCGAACGTGGCCGGCGCGATCGTCGGCGCTTCACGGCCGGAGCAGGTGGTCTCGAACGTGCAGGCCTCTGGCGTGACGCTCGACTCCACCACACTCGCGCAGATCGACGACGCCATCCTTGGTCAGGCGGAAACCGATCCGGCACTGACGGTCTCACCAGACACGCGCGTGGCCTGAACCTCGCACACCGCGTCACACGAGTGCTTCAACGATCGGTCTGAACCACTCGCGGAACGCGGCAGAGTCGTCTCGCATGCTTTGGCTGAGAACAACCGAGTTCGGTCCGACGATCCACGCGCCGGGCTCTGCGAGGGGCAACACGGCGATGTCGAGCCGGAAATAGCCGGCCTGGCGCCTCAGTTCATGCTCCCGATCGCGCACGACGTCAACGATGTCAGCCGCGCGCTTCGCGTGCTGCTCAAGGCTCGTGCGCACGTATTCATCGTGTCTCGCGGCCGTCCAGGCTACGGCAGCGTCGTAATTGTCTATGATCAGGTCCTGCAAGGCGATCAGCCGGTCGAACTCCGCGAAATGCGGAGGGCGCAGCCCCGTTATCAAAGGCCGTAGGTCACGCTGCACGATCTGCGACCACCAGGTCATCCACTGGTCGGCGAGAACCGTGTGGTCGATCACGACCGGCGCGCTGGCGATCGATCCACCCCCGGCCGCGCGACGCACCCGACGGGCGGGCGGAGTGATCGGCGGTATTTCTGGGGCATCGACATCGACGAGGCCGCCAAGCTCTCGCAGGCACAACGCCATCAGCAGATCCCACGGACAGTCCTCCGTGACCTGCCATCGAAGCGTGCCTTCGACGAACATAATGTCAGCATAGAATCGTGCGCTCGGCACCGCTAGAGTGAGCAATCTATGGCAACTCAACCGAGGAATCTGCCCCTGCGCGCTCGCCCAATCGACATCCTGTTCGTCGTCGTCTTCGCCGCCTTTACCGTCACATCGCTGATCAGTGACCTGTTGCCGACCGTCGGAGTCGACATCTCGCACCCGTCGTCCAATTTCTTTGTGAACTCGAACTGGTGGTACGTGCACGACACCGATCCACTGTTCGAGAATCCCCCCGTGTGGATGCGCATCGTGACCGGCCTCTCCGCGTTCGTGTATATGCCGTTCTACGTTGTGCTTGTCGTGTCGCTGATTCGCGGTTGGAACTGGATCCAACTGCCGAGCGTTATCTATGCCACGATGATCGCCGCGATCACCGGCATCATCGTGTTCGGTGTCGAGTTCTTCGGAGAACCGCAATGGGTGACGCCGAATCCTGCGAAATTCTTGGCGTTCAACCTGCCGTATGTGCTGCTGCCCATCCTGCTGCTGATCAGAATGCGCAAGCCGCTGCCGTTCACGCGGCGCTTCTAGGCAGCGACGACGGATGCCTCCGAGAGCAGCCTGCGCAGACTGACGCGTTCGGCGACTGTCCAACTTGTGGTCGTCAGCAGATACAGCACAGCCGCCAAAGGAACGAAGGCGGCGAACACGACCGTGATGAACGGCAGGAAGGACAGCACCCGCGTCAGTTGGCTCGTCGGCTGGGTCGCCCCGGCTGACACCGTGCCATGAGCAGGCGGAAGAGCCAACAGCTTGCGCGAGACGGCGGTGACGGTCGTTATAGCGGCAAGGAAACCGACGAAGACAGCGATCACCGGCAGCGAAAGGCCTCCACTGCCCAGCACGTGCACGAAGCTGCTGCCAAGAGGTACACCGAACAGCTGCTGAGATAGCAACGTGTTCGCGTGGCCGTTGATGTTCTGGTGCAAGAACAGCGCGTACACGAGCGAAAGAACCGGTGCTTGCAGAACGAGCGGCAGGCATCCCGCGAACGGCGACGCCTTCTCTTGTGCATACAGCTCCACCGTCTTGCGCTGCAGCTTCTCACGGTCGCCGGCGTGTGTTCGCTGCAGTTCCGCGAGCTTCGGCGCCAGCCTGCGCCGTGTGAACTCTGCGCGCACCTGCGCCATCCCAACCGGAATGAGAAGCGCACGCACGATCAGCGTCAGAACAATGACGGCGAGTGCTGCGCTGGCCGATCCGGCGATGGGCGCGAGAGCCTGACTCAGCGCTGCGACAAACTGATATACAACATCCAAAATGCCGGCAATTGGGCCGGCAGCGAAAAGGTCCATTGAAGTATTCCCCTGCGTTCATACGAAAAATGAGTCGTATGGTCGCAGAAGCACCAGGCGACGGGCGTACTATCGCACGGCGTCCGCGGTGGCGCTACGCGACCGCGAGGGGGAAACCCGGCGCTCGGGGACGAGCGTGGCCATCGGCATCCGGATCGCTCTGGCTGAGCAGAACCGCGATATCTGCCGGCTCGCGCAATTCGCCACGCAGCGCGGCACCGGGCATGGACCGCGCGATTGCGGTCAGGTATCTGACGCACAACAGCGCGATCACCACACCGAGACCGACAACACCGATGCCGAGCACGCCATTGAACGCGACGTCTCCGAGTCCGCCGTTGGCCGCCCAGAACAGTTCGGCACCCGCGACGACATAGTGCGCTAAGAACTGGATGGCCTGGAACACAGCTCAAGGATACGCGAAAGAGGATGATGGACTCATGTCATCTGTCGCAATCATCGGTGCCCATGGAAAAGTCGCTCAGCAACTCATGCGAGTCCTGTACGACAGATCGGACGAGTTCGTCGGCATCGTTCGCAGCACAGACCACGCAGAAGACATCTACCGTCTCGGAGGTGAGGGCGTCGTGCTTGACATCGAGTCTGCGAGCACAGACGAGTTGTCGAATGCGATTGATGGCTGTGACTGCGTGGTGTTCACCGCTGGAGCGGGTGCAGGCTCCGGTCCGGCGCGCAAGCGCACCGTCGACTATGGCGGTTCCGTGAAGTCCGCCGATGCGGCGCAGCTGGCGGGAATCAAGCGGTTCATTCAGGTCTCAGCGTGGGGCGTCGACGACGATGCGGCTGCGGATGCCGACGAGACGTGGGCCGCATACGTTCAGGCAAAACGGGACGCAGACACGGAACTGCGCGCGCGTGACCTCGACTGGACGATCCTGCGGCCCGGCGCTCTCACGAACGATCCGGGCACTGGCCTCATACGTTTGGGCGAGTCCGTCCCACGCGGACCGATCTCACGCGAGGACGTCGCCAGACTGATTGTCGCCACCCTCGACAACCCGGACACTGCAGGCCGCACGTGGGAGGCCGTCGCGGGAGACACACCGATCGCGGATGCCGTTGCAGCGCTCGTGTCTGCGCAAAGCTGATCGGGAACATCAGCACGCGCATCCACGTTGCCAACTAGCACACAGAGTCCACGAAAAGACAGCACGGAGACCCGACATGAACCAAGACTGGCGAGAATTGCAGAAGCTGGCGCACCAAACGTTCACTGCCCACGTCGAATCCGTCACAGACTGGTCGGCACCGACGCCGGACGTCGAATGGGATGTGCGCCAATTGGTGTCGCACGTGATCGAGGAACAGCAGTGGGTACCCCACCTGCTGGCCGGACGCACGATCGGTGAAGCACGGGCGAGGATGGATCCGCTCAGCGACGATTTGGTGGCGGAGTGGCACAGGCACTCGGCAACGGCCACCGATGCGTGGAGTGCTGTCGATCTCAATGCTTCGGTCAGGCTCTCATATGACACGATGCCCGCCTCGCAGTATTTGAGCGAGCAGGTTGCGGACGTGGTCGTGCACAGCTGGGATCTTGCGCGGGCGATCGGCGCTGATGATCGGCTCGACGACGCGCTGGTCGAGGCGGCATGGAGCGTTTTCGAACCGCAACGCGACACGCTCGAGGCAAGCGGGCTGTACGCATCCCCGGTTACGGTCGACCCAGCCGCTCCCCTGCAGTCGAAGTTGCTGGCGTTGACCGGAAGGGACGATCGGGTCGCAGCATAGGGTTGGGGTATGAACCCATCCACCCAACGACCCTGGCTCAGCAGCTACGCGCCGGATGTGCCGCATGACATCGACGAACCGACCGGGTCGCTCTCGCACTTGATCGAACAGTCGGTTTCGACGTATCGCGGTCACGTTGCGCTGGAGTTCTTCGGCGCTACGACGACGTACGCTGAACTCGGCGACAGCATCGCTCGGATGGCACACAGCCTTCACAAACTGGGGGTTCGCAAGGGCGATCGAGTGGCGATCGTGCTGCCGAACTGCCCCCAGCACGTGATTGCGTTCTATGCGATTCTGCGGCTCGGTGCCGTCGTCGTCGAGCACAACCCGTTGTACACGCCACGCGAGTTGCGGCACCAATTCGAAGACCACGGCGCTCGGGTGGCGATCGTGTGGGACAAGATCGCACCCAGCGTGCTCGAGTTGCCACGCGACCTCGAGGTGAAGACGGTCATCGCAGTCGACATCACGCGCGCAATGCCAGCGTCGAAGCGGCTGGCACTGAAGCTTCCAGTGCGTGCTGCGCGCGAGGCACGCACCAAGCTCACCGCGGCGGCACCGCGCGGCACGATCGCATGGGAGAAGCTCCTGGCCACCAGGCAGATCAAACGCTCTCACGCTCGGCCGGAGGAAAGCGATCTTGCGCTGATCCAATACACGAGCGGCACGACGGGAACGCCGAAGGGCGTGATGTTGTCACACCGGAATCTGCTGGCGAATGCTGCCCAATCACGCGCCTGGGTGCCAGCGATCGAGCGTGGAACATCTGTTGTTTACGCCGTTCTCCCGCTGTTCCACGCATACGGGCTCACGTTGAGTCTGACATTTGCGATGAGCATGGGAGCCCGTCTCGTGCTATTCCCCGCGTTCGATCCCGATCTGGTACTCGCGGTGATCAAGAAGCGTCCTGCGACCTTCCTGCCCGCCGTGCCGCCGATCTATGAACGACTGGTGAAAGCCGCCGCGACCAAGCGTGTGTCCCTTGCCGGTATCGAGATCGCCATCTCTGGTGCGATGAACCTTCCGGATTCGGTCGTTGAACTGTGGGAGGACGAAACGGGCGGATACCTCGTCGAGGGCTACGGTCTCTCCGAATGTTCTCCAGTTCTGATGGCTAATCCGGTTGGAACGTCCCGCAGGAAGGGCACCGTCGGAATCGCGTTTCCGAGCACGGAATTGCGGGTGGTCGACCCGGACGACACGTCGGTGGACCGCGCATACGGCGAAGAGGGCGAGTTACTGGCGCGCGGCCCTCAAGTGTTCTCCGGTTATTGGAAGAAGCCCGACGAGACGGCGAAAGTATTGGATGCTGACGGCTGGTTCCGCACCGGCGACATCGTGACCATGGACGAAGACGGTTTTGTGCGCATCGTCGACCGAATCAAAGAACTGATCATCACTGGCGGGTTCAACGTGTCGCCGTCAGAGGTCGAAGACACGTTGCGCGCTGCCGAGGGTGTTGCTGACGTTGCCGTGGTTGGCCTGCCGCACGGCCGAGGCGGCGAGGATGTTGTTGCCGCGGTCGTCATGGAGCCCGGAGCGTCCTTCGACGCAGATGCGCTGCGTGATTTCGCCCGCGAGAGCCTGACAGCGTACAAGGTGCCACGTCGCGTCGTGCAGGTTGACGAGCTGCCGAAATCGCTGATCGGTAAGGTGCTGCGCAAGCAGGTTCGGGAGGCGCTCGTAGACCAAAGCGACCAGTAAGGTTCAGCTCAGACGTCGAAGACGATCAGGGTGCTGCTCGCCGTGGCCACGAGCCTGCCGGTGGCCGGTTCGGCGTGCCGCTGCTCGTGACCGATACCGATCGTGTCACGATCGTCACGTGGTGAGGATCTTCAGCGACAACGACAAGGGCAGATCGCGCAGGCGGCTGATTGTGATGATGCTGTTTGGTGTTGCGATCGGGCTTCCTGTCGGTTTCGCCACCTCGTGGTGGTATGCCCCGGTCGCAGGCTGGGCGGGCGCGTGCCTGCTTTACATCGTTTGGGTATGGCTGGCCATCGGGCGGCTGGGGCCGGATGAAACCCGTGCTCATGCGACTCGTGAAGATCCTGGAAGTGCAATCAGTGAACTTCTTGTGCTCATCGCCAGCGTCGCCGGCCTGGTCGCCGTCGTCGTGCTTCTCGTGCGGTCACACGGAATCAGCGGGCTCGCGCAGGGCGGAGTCGCCGCGCTCGCAGTCGGAAGCGTCGCGCTCTCCTGGACGCTCATTCACACCCTGTACACCCTGCGCTATGCACGCGTGTACTACACAGATCCGGTCGGCGGTATCAATTTCAACACCGACGACGAGGACCCGCGCTACGTCGACTTCGCGTACCTGTCGTTCGACCTCGGCATGACGTTCCAAGTGTCAGACACGAACCTGCGCACATCCGAATTGCGTGGAATCGTGCTGAGACACACGCTCTTGTCTTACGTGTTCGGTTCTGTCGTTTTGGCGACCACCATCAACTTGGTTGCCGGGCTCGGAGGCTGACAACTTTGGCGACGGTCCGCCATCCGAGCAAGAACACGGCCAACGTAACTGCGGCGACGATCACGAAAGCGAGCGCGATGCCCTGCCCGCTGAGCGTCCGCACAAGCATGCCGACCCCCACGGTTGCCGCCCAGATGACGATACCCGGCATCAGAACACCCAGTGGCCTGCGCCACGCCATGGTGATGAGCCAGCCGACCGCGAGCCCGACAAGGAAAGGCCACCAGGTCACCAGCGTGCCATGCACCGTGAATCCTTCGTCGTGTGAGCCACGACCGATGAGCACGAACAGCAAGACGAGCACCGCGTCCGCGGCCACCGCGAACCAGACAACGGATGCGTGTGGTCTGGTTGCTGCCATGGTCTCAGTCTAGGCAGGCGGCGCCCCTTCGCTGACCAGAAGGAACCCGGTGGCGATGAGCTCTCTGAGCTGAGGCAGAAGTTCGCGCAGCAGTGCGGCATCGTCGACGTCGAGCAATTGGGCGACCGCGCTGCAGATCGCGCCGATGGTCAGGTCGCCATCGCATGCACCGACGACCGCCGCCAGGCCGGAATCAACCTGAATCGTCCTGCCGAACCCACCACCCTGATGCAGCGCAATCACGCTCGGATCGTCTGCGCCAGGCCAATAGTGCCGTTCCTCTGTCACGTCATCGGCGACGACCAAGGTTGATGCCACGAGCGCAGCGTCAGCCATTTGCAGCCACGTTGCCGCGTCAAGGCATGCCGCAATGTGCCGACCAAGCCCGGCAGCATCCGTGCCGCTCGTCTGCACCCGCTCGAGCCGTCGCCATCGTGTCGTCGCGCGCTCACCGCGACGCAGCGTGAGGTATCCGAAGCCGACCGATTCGACACCACGGGTGGCGAAATCCGTCAGCCACGCGTCGTACATGGTGTCGAACTCGGGGGTGCCAGGCCGCGTTCCACCGTCGCGGATCCAGGTCTCTGCGTACGACGCGGCATCCTGCACCTCGCGTTCGATCACCCAGGCATCGATCCCGCCGTTCGACGCGTCAAGGCTATCGAGCCAGCCTGCAACGCGCTCAAGTCCTGACGCGGCATGCCGATACTCCCAGTTGCCCAGAAACTGAGCGACCCCGCCCTGGTTCAGATGCTCGGCAGCCTCGCGGACCATAGCCTGAACAATTCCGTCGCCGACCATTCCGCCATCGCGGTATTCGTATGCGGCGACCCCAGCCTCGCGTGGCGTGATCACGAACGGTGGGTTCGACACGATCTGATCGAATCGTTCGAGAGCCACCGGTTCGAAAAGGTCACCGAGCCTGAACTCGATGTTCGTGACGCCGTTCAGCCGAGCGTTAAACCTGGCAAGCTCTATCGCACGCGCAGAGATGTCCGTGGCAACAACCCGGCTCGCGTGCCTGGATGCATGCAGCGCTTGAATGCCGCACCCTGTCCCGAGGTCGAGAACGCTGCCAACCCGTCGGTCGATCATCAGACCGGTCAGCGTGTTCGAAGCGCCACCGATACCGAGGACGTGCTCTGGCGCAATCGCGTGTCCAAGCGCAAGTTCTCCGAGGTCCGACGCGATCCACCAGCTCGCCGGACCGAGGGCATCCGTGAATTCGTACGGTCGCAGATCCAGCAGTGGTCGAACCTGGCCATCTGACGCTGCGGTGCCGACGAGTCCGAACTCTGCAGCGCCCTCGATACCCGTTGACGGTAACGCTGCGCCGAGTTCCCGTGCGGAGACTGGCAGCCCAAGCACGAAGAGCGTTGCGAGCGTGCTGAGCGCATCGGTGTTGCCGTCGCCTCCGGCTCGTGTGCGCAGCGCTCGCACAGCGGGAAGCCGATGGCCGCGGAACAAGGCTGCGGCCGCCTCCGCTCCCCAGAGCCGGTCGAGTGCGTCGACGGTGAAGTCTGCCGCGGTCAGGTCGGCTGCGAGTTGTTCAGGCACGGGAGAATCAAGCACCAACACACCGTACTATCCATGCCGGATGGCCGCCGAGATGCCGCTCGGCGACCACCGTGCTCAGCGCTTACCGTGCTCAGCGCTTACCGTGCTCAGCGCTTTTTGCCAACGGCGTCCGAGATTTCGCTGCTGGCCTTGCCCTGCGCCTTGTTGCGCTTGTCCAAGCGTTTCTCTTTCAGTGTCTTCGACGCTGCAGTCTTGCTCGAGGACTTCTTGGGTGATTTGTCGGACATGGCCGGCTCCCCTGATCAGGAAGCCCGATTGGCTCCGTTGTGCGCAACCATACGCTATCCGGATCAGAGCGGCCAGAACTCTCGGATCTCGATCTGTCCGAATCGTGACATCGGATGCTTCGCCGCGATCTCGATCGCCTCGTCGCGGTCAGCGCACTCGATCACGTCGAAGCCGCCGATCACTTCTTTCGCTTCGGCGAACGGACCGTCAGACACCACAACTTTGCCTTCGCGACGCTTCACCGCAATCGCATCAGCGTTCGGTCGCAGACGGTCGCCCATCAGCCTGGCACCCCGCGCATCCAGCTCGCTCACCCAGGCCTCGATGTTGTCGTCGGCCGCATCGTATGGCTCTGCGGTCTCATCCGTGCAAACCAAGAACAGGAATCGCATGATTTCTCCTTCGTCCCAATCGTTCGTGAAGATCGCATATCGATCGTTCACGAAACCGTCGAATGCGCGGCGGGCTGTTCGACATTTCAGTTGAAGAATCTAGTCGTTTTGCGCGCGCTCCAGCACGAGCTCGCGCACGCGGGCCGCATCCGCTTGGCCGCGCATCGCTTTCATGACCGCGCCGATCACGGCCCCCGCGGCCTGCACCTTGCCGTCCTTGATCTTGGCGAGCACATCCGGCTGCGCGGCAAGCGCAGTATCGATGGCGGCAACCAATGCACCGTCGTCGGAGACGACGGCTAGTCCGCGCGCGTCGACAACCTCCTGCGGCGTGCCCTCCCCAGCGATCACGCCCTCCAGAACCTGCCTGGCAAGCCGATCGGTCAGCGTTCCTGCATCGATGAGACCGGCAAGAGCAGCAACGTCTTGAGCAGAGACCAGCGTGACCGCCTCGACGCCCCGCGCGTTCGCAAGGCGCGCGATCTCACCCGTCCACCACTTGCGCGCGGCGGCAGGGCTGGCACCGGCTTCGACGGTCGCCTCCACTGCGTCGACCAGGTCGGCGTTTGCCACATCCTGGAACTCGAGCGGCGTGAAGCCCCATGCCTCCTTCAGCCGCTTGCGTCTGGTTGCGGGCGGCTCTGGCAGAGTCAGGCGCAGTTCGTCGACCCATTCGCGGCTTGGTGCGACAGGCACCAGATCCGGTTCAGGGAAGTACCGATAGTCGTCTGCGTCGCTCTTCGGGCGCCCTGCGGATGTCGTGCCGGTGTCTTCGTGCCAGTGCCGCGTCTCTTGCACGATCACGCCGCCTGCGTCCAAAATCGCTGCTTGACGTTGAATTTCGTAACGCACGGCGCGCTCCACAGAACGCAGCGAGTTCACGTTTTTGGTCTCGGTACGTGTTCCGAGAACGTTGCTGCCGCGCGGGCGTAATGACACGTTCGCGTCGCAGCGCACGTTTCCTTCTTCCATGCGCGCGTTCGAGACACCGAGCGCTTTCACGATCTCGCGGATCGCGGCAACGTACGTGCGGCCGATCTCCGGCGCATCCGCTTCACCGCCCTCGATCATGTGCGAGACGATCTCGACGAGCGGCACGCCGCCGCGGTTGTAGTCGACGAGTGAGTACTCTGCGCCCTGGATGCGGCCGGTCGAGCCACCGACGTGCGTGAGCTTGCCCGCGTCTTCCTCCATGTGGGCCCGTTCGATCGCCACCGTCACCTCGCGCCCGCTCGCCAGCTCGATGGTCAGTGACCCTTCGTACGCGATGGGTTCGTCGTACTGTGATGTTTGGAAGTTCTTGGCTGTGTCAGGGTAGAAATACTGTTTGCGCGCGAACCTTGAGCTCTCTGCGATACTGCAGTTCAGTGCGAGTCCGAGTCGGATGCTCGACTCGATCGCCTTCCTGTTGACCTGAGGCAACCCGCCAGGCAGGCCAAGGCAAGTCGGGCAGGTGTTGGTGTTCGCTCCCTGGCCGAACTGGTTCGCGCATCCGCAGAACATCTTGGTCGCCGTGTTCAACTCGACGTGCACCTCGAAGCCGAGCACTGGCTCGAACTTCTCGAGTGCCGTCTCGTAATCCATCAGTGTGGCTGCGCCGCTTCCGCCGGCCATCAGATCGCTCCCTCTTCGCTCGCGAACATCTCAACTGGTGCCAGGTCAGGCGCTTCGTGCAGCAACTGATGCCCCCATTTGTCTTCTAGCAGACGTTCGAGCGCTGCACCG
>Ga0164242_10003150_pt1 | contig 18891 bp, 14 predicted proteins | sample OricomgcompostMG_FD_108783 | JGI IMG/M metagenome (GOLD analysis project Ga0164242, IMG submission 108783) | Miracle-Growth compost microbial communities from Emeryville, California, USA - Original compost - Miracle growth compost (MG) ... | reverse complement strand
GTTTTCTGTTTTAAAAGGAATACGCAACACCAGCTGATCGAGCGCCGTGGATTTTTCAAAATGAAAATTGGTGCGCACGAATCCGTCATATTCATATTGCGTTTGCGCGCTGATGCCATCCGCAGTTTGCGCGGCATAATCAGCGCGGCCTTTATATGTTTTTGCTAACTGCGCCGGCGGTGAAAGTACTTTTCCCGCGCTTTGCATCGTGAACTGAATCGGCGATTGCAAAAAATCCGCGCCGCCGATTTTGACATTTTGCGGCAGGCCCCACGCGCCGATTTGATAATCGCGATTCCACACGTTCACTTTTTGCGCCGTGGCCTGCACTGGCGTCCACGGTTGCAAAACGGTGTCGGGATTTAAGGCTTCAATACCGGCGCGCTCCTTTTCCCAACGCGGCGTTTCGCCTTTGGCATACGGCGGGAAACGTTTATCCAAATCCGATAAGGAAGCGTCCGCAGCGGGCTTCGCTGCGGACGTGTTGCCGATCAGATCCTTGACCGTTTGTTTCCATTGATCCGGTTCGGCTTTGGTGAAAAGTACTTTTACTCCCCAGTGATAAGTCGTGCCTTTTTTCAACGTCATTTTTCCGACCGGCTGATAGTATTGTTTGTGATACGCTTTCACATTCCAATAGCCGTGATGCACGCCCACGCCGTTCCAGGAATCTTGATCGAAAACCGTCGCCGCCGCGATTTTATAAACGGGATTATAAATGGAAGTCCATTGCACGTCTTTCATCAGTTCCCAGGAATTTTTTCCAAAATCGCCTTCCAGCATTTCGCCCTTCGCAGTTTTAGCCATCCATTCCGTGGTTTGCGTCGTCCACGAAAACATGAAAGCATATAACTTATCGATATCGGTATCTTCGTTCGGCGTCAGAAATTGCTCGCATTCCAGCACGCCGTCATTCAGGCGGATGACGCTTTTGAGCGGTGTCACCGAAGCCGGTTCCACATTGGCGCTGACAAGGTTTGATGTTTTCACCAGCTCAATGGATTTTCCCTTGAACGCGCCGCCTTTTAATAGTTGCGCCTGATCGATTTGTTTTCCATCGACGGTTAGTTGGATAGAAAGTACTTTTTCCGCGCCGGCCTGATGATGGCCCGAACCCAGAAACAGCGCGCCGCCGAAATTCAACACCAAGCCGCTGAAGCTGCCGGGGTTATTCAGCAGATTTCCCTGATAATGAATTTCATCAAATGTCCAGGCGCGCGACGGAATAAATCGCAACGACAAATCGCCGGATTGTAGCGTAACATCAGGCGCGGTCATTAAATCAACTGTTGCGGCGCTGGCTTTGTTAAATACGCAGCAGCTCATTAGCAGTGCGATGAGAATAAAAGTACTTTTCATAATTTTCCAAAAAAATTAGCTCTGGCAAGCAGGATTCCATTTTTTCCAGGCAGGATCGGTACAACTTGTAGAATCGTTTACTGTGGTTACCCAATCTCTCTGTTTCTGCGATTTAGCGTGGCCATCCACGAACACCATATTAAAGGTGTCGAGATGTCTTGGCATGGGCGGATTAGAATTACTATACGTGGAATTAGTGGAAGTTCCATCGCACCAGCCCAAATCGACTTTATCCGGCGCAGTGCTGCTAACCTGGCAGGTGTTGTCGGGGCCAGCAACGTAATAGGAAGTATCCACCACTAAAGGAGTAATGGAGACTTCCTGAATGGCCGCGATGTTTACACCCACTGTGCTTGACAATGAACCACTTAAAAAATGGTTGTAGCCGTAACTAATGCGATATGCCGTGCTGCTGTATACGCTGACATAGCTATAATTTGCGCTCGGGCAGTTAAAAAGCTGATCGCTTTTGACATAGGGCTGAATCGTCTGCATCCAATAATGAGGAGCTACAGAAGTATATTCCTTGGGTAATTGCTCGTCATAATCCTGGGTATACTGCATAAATCCCAGCCCGATCTGTTTTAAATTGCTCATGCAACTGGCGCGGCGTGCGTTTTCACGCGCCCGCGCGAAAACCGGAAAAAGGATTGCTGACAGAATTGCTATAATCGCAATAACAACCAAAAGTTCTATTAAAGTAAATGCACGTTTTGTGTCCATGATATTTCCCCAAAAGTACTTTTTATTATGGACATCGAATAATGTCCATGTAGTTATTATAAGCAATTAGACTCTGGAAAAGTACTTTTTACGCCGCACAATTTGCCCTAAAAAATATCTGAAACGGCCGTGATTTATCAATTTCTGCCATTATTGCTTTTTATCCATCTTGTAGGAGCGGGGAGAACGTTGAGTGTGCCTGCTAAACCAGGCACTGAAATGGGACGATTGTCGAAACCCACAATACTGTGCCGTCTGCCCGATGGAAGTGCCTGGGTTTTCCAACAAAGCGCAGGCTTTTTCGAGGCGTTTTTGTTGGACATATTGAAAAATTGGCATCTTTATTTCCTGCTTGAAAAGGCGATTGAGATGGCGCAGCGATAAGCCGGTGTGCAGCGCAATTTGCTGGCAGGAAAGACCGGGATCAGCCAGGTTTTCATTGATATATTCCTGAGCACTACGCACCCATTCCGCGAAATGAGGATTGGCAGCCAACAACACGTCATCTTCCACAAAAGAGGAAGCGCCCAGAATGCCACGCACGCTGGAAAAGCGTTCCTCACGAATGCAGCGCGCCATCAAATGAAAAATCAGCAACAGATAATAACGTATAATCGGTTCCGCGATTTTGCCGGAGCGATGTAATTCTTTTAACAGGCGTTCACCCAACAAGTGCGCCTCAAATTCATAAAAAAACAGATAGGGATGGGACCACATGCGACCTTTGTTCATGGAGTAAGTGTGGCAACTGATGCCGTCATGGCGCAGATGCATCTGGATGCCGCGCGCATAAGCCTGATGCGGATGCGAACGTTCCCAGTGAAGTTTATTGGCACTGAAAGGAATGCCGGGACTAATGACATAAAGTGTGTTCTGCCGCACCGGCACTATCCAGCGGCGCCCTTCCCGTCCGGGCGGATTGCGGACATCATAATCGGCTTCTCCTTCAAAGATACAACCAATCATCGGCACTGAAACTGAATTCACATGTTCTCGCGGCCAGACATAAAATTGAGGATACGGTTTTTTCTGCTTTGGCATCGCTAACGGTTCCGTGGCTTCCTCGCGGATGTTAAGCGGTATGGAGCTGCGTGGCGGCGTATCAAAGAGCACAAACGGCGCTCCCTCCTGCGCCAGCGGAATCAATTTTTCCAGCAACAATTGCTCTATCTGCCGCGCTTCAGAAGTTTTTGATTTCGCCATAATAATCAAAGCATACAGACGGCGAGCCTTGGAAGCAAGGCAACGCTCCACAAAAGTACTTTTGTGGAGATTTTGAACTATCCTTAAATTCGGATCAATTTCTTTTCCGTGCTATAATATAGAAAAATGTTCAGGGAATTAAGAATTATTATGGCACTTCACCTTCTCAAGCATCACATCAAAAGTACTTTTTATACCTTTCTATTATTAATGAGTTGCGGATTATGTTTAGCGCAAACTTCCCCACCAATCGCGCAAGGCGAATTGCGGCTGGATGGAAATGTAACAAATTATGATACGGCCAATGGTGAATTAGTGTTAGATGCCAATTCGTTTACAGTGGCTTCCGGCAAAAGTAGCGCCATTAATCCCGCTAAATCAAAATCGATTTTAATCAATGCGCAAACGCGATTTGTAGACGCCAACGGCAAAAGCATTTCAACGCCTGCCTTAAAAAATAGCGCACGCATTGCCGTGATCGGCGCAGATGGCGGCAGCGGCAAAGCTTTGACGGCGCGGGTTGTAATGTTGTTGGACACAGCTTCCGCTCCCACAAATACCGCTCCCAATGTTACAAACAAAAATGGTCTGCAAGCAGGAGAGTATCTGCTGAATGGACAAGTAAAGGGTGTATTTTCCGCAGAGACGATTATCGTTACTGTCTATAAACGCACTGACGCGCAGGGCAAAGTGGAAGAACTGGGAATTCCTGTTGAACAAAAAATCCATCTCGGCGCGAACACACAAATCATCTCCGCCGAAGACGCCAAAAAGATATTGACTGTGGGCGATATTAAGCTTGGCCAACGCGTGGCTATCGCGGGAAAATACGGCGGAGAAGACGATCCCTTCACCGCGCGCAAAATGGAAGTGGCCAAGGAAGAAACGCAAAATTTACAAAAAATTGGCGTGGTGCGCGTGCATCCACTGACCGCTCAATTACTTAATCAGGGTGAAGCCGCGCTAAACGCCGGCGCTTACCCCGAAGCTCTGCAATATTACACCAAAGCCAGCCAAATGGCAGGCAGCCTGGGCGACACAGGTGGAAATGCGCTGGCGCAAAGTTATCTGGGACTTGTCTATCAAAATCTCAATCAGCCTCAAAAAGCGTTGACTGCGTATACAACATCCATTAATTTATCCACGGGCATGGGAAACTATTCATCATCAGCGGTGACGATGAGCAATCTGGGAGATTTTTATCTGCGCCAAAAAGATTACGATAACGCGCTGAAGAGTTTCAACACCGCGCTGGGCTGGATCGCATCGAATAACTTTAACGGCAGAGATAAGTTAAAAATGGATGTTTTGCAAGGCGAAGCCCGCGCTCAATACCATCTAAAACAACCCGATAAAGCGATCGAAACCATGCATCAATCCATCGCCTTAGCGCAGCAATTTAACGACGCGGAACGGCTGGGCTCCGCATATTTAACGCTTGCCTTCTGGCAACTCAATGATCAGCAAACCGATGAAGCAAAAAACAACGCAAAACAATCCGCAGCTCTCATCCCACAATTAAAAGACCCCGCCGAACAGGCGCAATCATGGGGCGAGATCTATGTGTTTTACCGGTTGGTTAAAGATGACAAAGCCGCCCAATCCGCTTACGATCAATCCAAGCTGCTTTGGACTAACCTGAAAGATCAGGATGAGTTGAACAAATTGCAGAAACTCAAAGATGATATGGATAAAGAGGCGAAAGCAGATCAAGCTCCCAAGCAATAAACAGCCTGGAAAGGCAAGACTTAAAGTACTTGGCTCTTGTTCAGCATTTGTGCGAACGTTATATTCTTGCATCTGTCACACTGAGCGAAGTCGAAGTGTGACAAATATTATCATCGTTAAAAAGTACTTTTGATAAGGGCTTCGACTGCGCTCAGCCTGACAATTTACACAAATGCTGAACAGGAGCCAAAGTACTTTTAGAGTAAATGAAACAAAACAAATACGACGATCCCGAATTCTTTGAAACCTACAGCCGGATGCCGCGATCAGTTGGCGGGCTGGAGAAAGCGAGCGAATGGCCAGCGTTGCGGGCATTGTTGCCGGATTTACGCGGCAAGCATGTCCTGGATCTCGGTTGCGGATATGGTTGGCATTGCCGCTTTATCGCTTCGCAAAATGCCGCCTCTGTGATTGGCGTGGATATATCTGAAAAGATGCTGCAACGCGCCCGCGAAAGTACTTTTGATCCCAGAATCAAATATCATCAAACAGCTATTGAGGACATCGATTTTCCAGACGGAAAATTTGACGCCGTCTTCAGTTCGCTTGCGTTGCATTATGTGAAAAATTTCGATGCCGTCTGCGAAAAGGTATATCGCTGTCTTGCGGCAAAAGGCGTTTTTGTAATGTCGGTGGAACATCCTATTTTCACGTCACTCGCGGCTCAACAATGGTGCGAAAGCGCGGACGGTAACCAGCTGCACTGGCCGGTGGATCACTATCAGGACGAAGGCATTCGCCACACCAGCTGGCTGGCTGACGATGTTATTAAATACCACCGAACCCTCGCAACTTATATCAACACATTGCTTGATTGCGGTTTCCAAATTTCAAAGCTGTTGGAACCGCAACCTTCGCCAGAAATGATTCGCCAAAATCCAGAGATGAAAGATGAAAGCCGCCGTCCCATTTTTCTGTTGATCGCAGCGAATAAAAAGGAGAAGAAATAGCACAAAAAGATCTGCCAAAAATGGATACACTCTTAACACAAAATGATTAGACTTTGTTTGCGAAGAAAATTGAAATCGATAAGCGCAACGAGTAAATTAATTGATAGCAGAAAACTTTCCCGAAATGACTGAAACATCTTCCGATCAACAATCATCAACAAAGCCGCTTTGGAGTGGCCGTTTTTCTACTGCGCCGGATGCCGCCATGATGCGCTTTTCCACTTCGCTCCCCGTTGATGCGCGCTTGTGGCATTACGACATCACCGGCTCCATCGCGCATGTGCGCATGTTGGCCACGCAGGGAATTTTGCCGCAGGCTGACGCCGAGCAAATTCAAAACGGGCTGGAACAAATTGCTGCCGATATTGATCGCGGTTGGCTTACTTTTGTGGATGCGCCCGATGAAGATATTCATTCTTTCGTGGAACGCAATCTCACCGAACGCATCGGTTCGGTTGCAGGAAAATTGCATACTGCGCGTTCACGCAATGATCAGGTGGCTCTCGATGTGCGGCTCTATTTAAAAGATGCGTTATTGCAAGCGCAACAGGAAGTCAGGGATCTACAAAAAGTACTTTTAGCGCGCGCCGAAGAACATCTCACCACGATTTTGCCGGGATACACGCATCTGCAACGCGCCCAGCCGGTTTTGCTGGCGCATCATTTATTGGCCTATGTGCAAATGTTGCAACGCGACGCGGAACGATTGGCACAGAACTTTGTGCGTGCCGATGTATTACCATTGGGCGCGGCAGCGCTGGCCGGAACAACATTTCCCATCGACCGGCATTTGGTCGCCAGCCAACTGGGATTTTCGCAGGTTTCCGAAAACTCGATGGACACTGTGGCGGATCGTGATCATCTGCTTGAAAGTACTTTTACGCTGTCACTGGTGATGTTGCATTTGTCGCGATTAGCGGAAGAAATGGTGATGTGGAGCGCGCCGGAATTTGGCTTTGTCACACTGGATGATCGCTTTTCCACCGGTTCGTCGATTATGCCGCAGAAGAAAAATCCTGATTCGATGGAATTAGTGCGCGGCAAATCAGCGCGCGTGGTGGGTGATTTAACACACCTTATTACGTTAGTAAAATCGCTGCCGCTGACCTACAATCGCGATTTGCAGGAAGACAAGGAACCGCTCTTCGACGCGTTCGACACGGCTATCTCGGCACTGCAAATCACGCGCGGCGTGATGGAAACGGCAACGTTTCACGTCAAAGTAATGCACGCTGCATCATCCGGCGGATTTTCCACGGCCACCGATGTAGCCGATTATTTAGTGCGCCGCGGTTTGCCATTCCGCGAGGCGCATGAAGTTGTAGGAAAAGTGGTGCAAGTGTGCGAAAGCGATAATAAGCAATTGGAAGATCTGGCACTCTATGAATGGCAAACCATCGACGAACGTTTCGATAGCCGCGTGCTGGATTGCGTAAAAGTGGAAGATAGCGTTGGCGCGCGTGATAGTTACGGTGGAACTTCGCCATCGCGCGTGCGCGAGCAGTTGGATAAAGCAAGGAAGCTAATAGAAGAACCGCGCGCGTAAGCAAGCGGAGATTACGATAGGATAATGAAATTCTCCGCTTGCTTACGCGCGCGGTTCTTCAATATAAAAGTACTTTTAAGGTAACTCATGCCAACGAAAAAAGATACATCCGCAAAACCGCTCACATTGATGCACGGCTACCGTGACAAACAATTGATGCACAACGCGACGAGAGCGCGCGAGCGCCGTTGGGATTATCCGCGGCTGATGTGCCAATGGCTTTTGGAAGACACAGCGCGGCGCGTAGAAGAATCCAAAAAGCTCTTTGGTGAAAAGTTCTTTCGCGGCGATTGCCATTCACACACGCAACATTCCGACGGCATCGGCACGGTGGCCGAAACGGCAGAAATGGTTAAAGCCGCCGGATTGGATTTTCAATTCGTCACCGATCATTGGGGATTAACGCAAGCTCCAGAATGCCGCGAACACGGGCTTTGGTATGGACAGGAACCCGTAACAAAAGATCATCACATGGTGATTTTGGGATTAGAAAACGCCTTCACGCCGAAGATGGATTTTTTGCAGGATGTAGCAGATGCAAAAGCGCTGGGCGCGACTGTTTGTGTGCCGCATCCCACAGGCTGGTGGCCAACACGCGTTTATACAAAAAGCCAAACTGATCTATTGGAACAATTGCCTGATCCGTTTCTGATGGAAATCTGCAATGGCGCCAACAACATCGTGCGCGCCACCGATTACACGGACGAATCGGCCGTTCAGTTGTGGGATCATTTGCTGGGATTAGGAAAAGTTGTATACGCGATGGGCAATACCGACGCGCACGCGCCGCACAGCATTGGCATGGTCTGGAACAATGTTTTCGCTTCGCGCTGTTCGCAAACGGCCATTCTCAAAACACTGCGCGAAGGCCGCAATTTTGTTTCCGAAGCACCATTGGTAAATTTGCAAGCTGATGATACTGGAATGGGTGGACTTCTAAAGAAAAGCAAAAATCTCAAACTGCATCTGAACGCAGTGGATTCACGGGGTCTCTCAAAAGTACTTTTGATCGCCGATGGAAAAGTAGTGAAGAAATGGAACTTGGAAAATGATGCACAATTAAAACTATCGATGCCATTCCCCGCAAAAGCCAAACGTTATTTGCGTTTGGAAGCAATCGCAAATGACGGAAAGCGTGCCTATACCAATCCTGTGTTCGTAGAGTAAAAGTACTTTTTCCCACTTCCTTTGGAACGTTCGCCGTATCCGGAGAGGGAAAACGAAAAGTGACATACTTTGTAGAGTAATGCTTCTCCATTTTCTAAAAATGCACGGCGCTGGCAATGATTTTGTCGTGCTTGATGCTTTTGCAAATCCGCTTCCGCCACAAATTGATTTCTCTTCCCTTGCGCAAAATTTATGCGCACGTCATATCGGTATTGGCAGCGATGGATTGTTATTGCTGGAATCTTCAAACTCAGCAGATGCAAGAATGCGAATGTGGAATCCCGACGGCACAGAAGACATGTGTGGCAACGGCTTGCGCTGCGTGGCATGGCTTTTTCATCAACGCAACTACACCGCTAAAAGTACTTTTACCATTGAAACATTGGCAGGATTACGCCAAGCAACCATGTGCCAGGATCATTCCATGCAAGTTGAAATGGGAAAGGCAATGTGGCAGTTGCATGATATTCCGATAAATCCCGACAAAAATACTTTCGGCGATGAAGCCGTGGAATATCAACTTCCTTTACCCAATCAAACCGTAGAACATGTCACGTCACTTTCTACAGGCACCACGCACACGGTGATTTTTGTGGAGGAATTGCCGGAAGAAAAGTACTTCCAGGAATTAAGTCCCGCAATTGAAAATCACCCCTGGTTTCCGGAACGCACTTCCGTGTTATGGGCAAAAGTACTTTCGCGTGACGAAGTCCAAGTAAGGATCTGGGAGCGCGGCGCGGGCGAAACATTTGCTTGCGGCACTGGCGCATGCGCCAGTGCCGCAGCGGCGTGGCGCACCAAACGTTGCGACTCAGAGGAAATAAAAGTGCGAAGCAAAGGCGGCGAATTGAGCGTGACGCAAAATGCAAATGAGCTGCTGCTGGCAGGTCAGGTGAAACTGGTTTTTGAAGGAAATATCCCATTAAGTGAGCTAAAATGACAAAGTTGCAACTAAATTTCGGGGTATTTCATCCAGTTAAAAGGGAGTTTCAAGATTACACAAAAACTTTGACAGATGAAGGAAAAGCCTTTCAATCATTGCAAGGCTTTGCTTGCGCTACATCAATGTTAATTCCATCGTATCATTTATGGTTTTCGGCAACCGAAACTTCAATGATAGGGAACAGAACAGAAGATTACTCTGATATTGTCATGCGAACCTATATGGATTCAGCAATGCTGGATCACCTTCTAATACAAATCCGCAGGATATTCGATCCTGACCTGAACTCACTTGCAGCAGGTACCATTGTTAAGTCTCTAAACAATCCAGACATTCTCAATTACGTGATAAGTCGGGCAACCGTTTCATCAGAAGAAAAAGGGGAAGAATGGATAAAGAATCATTTAAATCTTGTGCGTGAATATTGTTCGTTAGCTCTTGTCAAAAAACGATCTGATATACCAATAATAGCACCATTATTTCAGATTCAGGCATATTTAGCTCGAAGAGCAGCCAATAAACGAGCAGCTCACATGACTCTAGATGATTTTGGTATTTCTGCTGATGATATACACAATCTTTGTTACACGACTGTTATTATAGCTCGTTCTATTCATCGAGTTTTACGAGAAGATGTTTACGTAGGAAATTATTCGGACGTAGACAAAGGAGCATATGAAGGTGCAACGCGAATTTTTCGATATAAGCACAGCACAGGTTTGCTCACTGCAAACATCGAAGATGATATAGATGAGCACGTAAGTTGTATTGATAAATAGTAAGTTAAATCTTAACAGCACCTTTGGCTTCTTTGTGTAATCGACAGCTTGCCAATTCCACATATTCTTCTGACTTCTCAATTCCAATCCATCGTCGATTTAGTTTCTCCGCAATCACCGCCGTCGTGCCTGAACCGAGAAACGGATCAACCACCAAATCACCCGGCTGACTGCTGGAATTGATGATTCGTTCGATCAAATCTTTGGGTTTTTGCGATGGATGCCCCACTTTTTCTTTCGATGCTCCTTTGAGCGACGGAACACGCCACAGATTGGTTGCATATTTTCCTCGCTGCAAATGTTTCATGCGCGCTGCTTGATCTTTATACCGTTTATCTTTGGCGTAAAGTGCAATAGTGGCTTTGTCATACGGCTCGCGCACGGCAGATTTATCAAAATATACTTCGCCAGTTTTGCGCAGCACGAGAATCATTTCGTAAGCCGGCGTAAAACTGTCGCGCCGGTCATTATATCCCACCACGCGATCCCAAATTATCAAATCATGAAACTCAAACTGCGATGCCGCTTGCGACATCAAATGCAACATGACATGCTCCCGCTTTCCCAATTGCCCAAAGCAATACAACAATCCACCAGGCACCAAAATCCGCATGGCTGCGTTCATCCATTCCAATGTCCACGCCAGATATTCATCTTCATCCCACCAGGAGTTATCCCAATCTTCGCCTAAAAGTACTTTGTAATAAGGAGGATCAGCGATCACCAACCGCACGCAATCTTCCGGTAGATGGTTCATTTCTTCCACACAATCGCCATGGATAATTTGGCTTTGGATAACACTGGGCATCATTTAATTGTACGTCATTTTGAATGCACGGCGAAACACCCAATGCCAAAGAATAATTTGTAGAGATTATTTTGGCGGATTTTTATAGGACAACGTTTCTAACATCTGACGCACTTTTCCAAGTTCGGCATCCATAACCGTGGATTTATAGGAAGTATCTTCCCAGGCAAAATCACCACGCGACCAGGCAGGCGGAGCGGAAGAATTAAATTTCCAGGTGGAGGTAACAGCGCGAACAGCGTTTTGAAGTACATTTTCCGCTTCTGCCTTCAGCGGCTGATTGGTTGTTTTGTTGATTGCGTCGCGCAGCATGGAAAGTTCTTCGTAATCTTCCACGCTATCCCGAACGGCATCCCAGTGAATGCTATTATGCACCGTTTTGTTATCCAAAAATACAGGTGAGGAATTGGTGCGAATGGAAGTGTATTCATTCCATGAGGAAGGAGGCGCGTCGGCGAATGACCAAAAGCCCTCTCCCTTTGCGCCTTGCGAAAATGCAAACCACGCCTGTTGGCGATAATATTTTTGAGGATCAAGCAACCGCGCCGGGCCATTTGCCATATAAAACCACAGCGTTTTTCCGTTGCCTTCCTGCTGCTGAAAGTACTTTTCGGTGGGTTCGCCGGTTTTGCGATAAACGCTTTGATTCAAAATAAACAAATTCATTCTGTTAAGCGCATCTTGATTTTTTACTTGATCGGGATGATGAATGACGATGGTTTGCACCAACTGAATATCCGGCGCAGTGGCTTTAATAGCTTGCGCCCAGGCGGCGCTTACGGCGAATTGTGACTCCGTCTGAGCTTCATCCACCAATGTCATCCCGAATTGATTTGGCCGCAATCCCAGTTCTTGAATGTGATCCGACAACGCTTTTGCCCAGCTTCCCACGCGCGTTTGAAATTCCGGCGTGTCGTATTTGACACCCGCGAAAGCGCCGCCTGCTCTTTCGTAAATGAAATAATGCCTGGCATTTGGCCACTCCCCAATCCAGCGATCCAGGGTGGGAAACGCTAATTTTACTTTGAGATTATCCTGCGCATCAAACGCCGCGGGGCCAGGCTGCGGCAATACACTTTGCGATCCCCATGTCGTATCAACAAAATGTGATTTCATCAACGCGAACGCCGCAGCGTGATTATCGGGGGTAATCGCATAAGCGTTTCCGCTGGAATAATCCCACATGCTCAGTGACAATCGCGGACGCTCCATTTTGAGGGAAGATATATCTACATTTAATGGAACACTGATTTTTTGCCCGCCTCCGCTAATCTCAAAAGTACTTTTAGCGGCGCCGGATGGAACTTTGGAAGAATCGACAGTGAACCACACTTTGCGCGTCATGCCGGCGGGAACATCTATCTCATAAACATCATTTTGCGGTTGCACCGGAATTAATGCATCGGCGACCGGCACACTTTGCAACGTGTCCGTCCAGGCCACGGAATCTATTTTGAGCCAGCCATTTTGCGCTTCATGCGGAATATCTTTTAGTGATATTTGAGCAGTTAGCGGCGTAGCGCCGGCGTTGGTGAGAAGCAAAGCATCGGTGCGGAATTGATTTTTGAGCATTGAAAAATGCAGTTCGGGCACTGTCTTGTTAGGCGTGGCAATTAATGGCAGCCAGGCGTTACGCGGTTGCTTCCACACTGTAAGATTTTGAAAACCCTGCGCCGAAAGTACTTTTCCATGAACGGCCAAAATATCCCGATGAATATCGTTGAGCGGCAAGATGGTTTTGAAATCCGCAACTTTTTTATCGGCGGACAACGGAGCAATTTGCGCTGTCGCGTCAGCATCCTGATCCAGTTCCGCTTCAAAAGTACTTTTTGCTGCTGGTTGTAGATGCGATTGTTCCACATTTTTCCGCACGGATGCAATATCCGCATTCAACCGTTTTTTGACAAAGGTGTTGATGATTTTGCGTGTATTGAAATCAGCAATATTCAAAAACTTTGAACCAGCGGCAGGCAAGCGAAGCCACGCGGCATCTCCTTGATAAACTTCAATCTCATCAACAACAGCAAGCGGGAATTGCAAGATGCTAAAGGCAATATATCGTCCTTTGGTTTTTAAATTGTGTGACGTGTATCGAAATGTCGCCTCGTTTTGTGTGGGCGCCGCGCCGTCTTTTCGCGCCAGCTCCACTAAATTCCCGGTGTCATACCAGGTTTTGCCGTCCACGCTTACCGCCACGTAAATTGCTTCCGGCCAAAATGTATCAGTCTGGTTGGCAGCCGTGCTGAGCGAAACGCCGACAATGGGTTGCACGGAACCCAGGTCGATCGTGATTACTACCGGTTTCACATTTTTCCATACCACGGCATCTTTGCGCTGCCAGACAAATTTCTTTCCCGCATCAATACCGCTATATTTTCCATCCGTCAATTGGATGTTATCGCCAGCATCCATCGACGGCACGTAATTGGGCTTGGTGGAAAAAGTGACCTTTTTGCCTAACGCAACGTTTACGAGCGAAGATTGGTTTTGCGCCGCGGCTGAATGAAAAAAGCCGCAGGTGATTAACGCTAAAAGCACCTTTATATAATTCATCATGTTTTAAAAATCCGCCAATTTATTTGCATGAACGCTAGCCACAACGCCGCAGCTCACACCGGCGGGCCGTTCCAATCCAAAATCTTCAGGACATATATTGGTAATTAATTTCCATTTGACATGGCCATCCGCAAAAAGTAAATTGCCGCCGTCAAAATGATTCTGATCGACGGGCGCTGATTCCGGCGTTCCCAGCCAGTTGACGTATCCCGGCGAACTATATGTCGGGTAACTCCGGACGACTCTTTCCACTTTACCAATTTCATCAATCATAACCCTCGCGGCAGGCTGCGAAACTGCCGCCATAGATACTCCGGCACTATTAAAAATCATGGTATTCAATGGATAGGATCCCGCATCATGCGCCGCATAGTCTGGCGCGTAGCCGCCAGTTTGATCCGGCGCATTCGTGCATGCGAGCAATTCATAACTTTTTGTATAAGGGTAAAGCATTGCGTAGACACTTTTATGGCCAGTACTATCAGGTGTCGTATATGGCAGTGCATTGGCCTGAAGTTGCGGATACCGCTCATCATAATCCTGCGTATATTGCATCACAGCCAGGCCGATCTGCTTCATATTACTCATGCAACTGGCGCGACGCGCATTTTCCCGCGCTCGCGCGAAAACAGGAAATAGAATCGCAGCCAATACACTTATTATAGCTACGACGACAAGAAGTTCTATCAAAGTAAATCCCAGACGTCTCACCCACAATTTCTCTTGACTAATGCTCATGCACATAAAAATCTCCTGCAAATATTTAATACGGTGGATTTGCCACCGAGGTGCGATCTACTAATTTCACCGGCAAAACATCACTCTGCGAACACTCACCTGTCTGGATAATTTCCGCAACTATTTCGAGAGCGCGTTTTCCGACATCCTCACACGAATAATCGATACTGGTCAAGCCACGCCCCGGCGGTGGCGCCACATTATCCATTCCTGTTAATGAAAAATCCTGCGGAATTTTCATCCCTTCTGCGTCAGCAATGTCCCACGCACAGTACGCCAAACTATCCGAAGCGCATGCCACGGCGGTGATGCGATGCTGCCGCAAAGCTGTTAAAAAACGATTCGTGTTTTTGGCGTCTACTAAATTTTCCACGCAAAGTGCGATTGGTTCCAAACCAGCGGCATTCATTGTTTCGTCAAATCCTTGGCGGCGCTGAACAAAATCAGACCGCTGCGTTTGAGGAGATAAGTGCAAAATGCGTTCATGGCCATTTGCCACAAGATGTTGCACGGTCTGGCGCATCGCATCTCCATTATCAACGGTAACCACTGGAACTTCATCCGGAACATCCGTTGTAAAACAAGCTGCCACAGGTAGGCGATGTTTCCCCAAAGCTTCCAACGTTTGATAACGATCTTGTGGGGTGATAAAAATAATCCCATCAGTCCGCCGGTCTAAAAATTGCAACTCTTCCTGATCCATCATCCAATCGGGCCGCACCTTCAACAGGGTGAGAAGGTCATAATCGTACTCAATGGCGGCTTCTCGCATTCCCCAAAACGTGGGCATTCCCCACGCACTTTCCATCGGCGCTCCATCAAAAACTAAGCCGATAACGCCAGTTTCGATATGCCGGTTATGAACCATCGGTTGCGCCACCGGCATGTATTCCAACTCACGCACAACCTCAAGAACGCGTTGCCGTGTTCCTTGCGAAATCTCAGGATGGTTATTCAACGCCCGCGAAACAGTGGTGCGAGAAACACCGGCCCGCTGAGCAACCTGACGAATTGAAAGCCTTTCCGTGACTGTCACGGAAATTATTGTAACAGTTCTAAAAAAAAGCGCAAGTGCTACGAAATTTTGTTGCACTTGATTCAGAGTAACGTTATATGAAGAAATGGATCGGTAACAAAAGTACTTTTATTGACGCCAAACCGCTCCTTCAATAAATGGTATTATTGATGTAAGAAAACTTGCCGTAGAAATGAATGGAGAATTGTATGAAGTCACGGAATTGGTTATTGGGAATTATTGTCGCTTGCTGCCTTCTTGGCGGCCGGACGGTGCGCGCGAATCAGATAAAACTCTTTGACGAACATCGCTCGCATTCGCCTGCCACTTTTCAGTTTGATGTCACGGTTCCAGCGATTCCCGCCGGGCAGCAGGCGCGGTTGGCGCTGGACGCGCGGATTGATTGGCCAACACTTGGTGGATCTAATCCGTGGATGATTGTGAAAGTCAATAATACAATTATTACGCCGAAAAATTTATTGAATAAGCCGGACAAATTCCGCATGAGCAACGGAATGGAAATCACCTGGTTCGGCCCGCGCGTCAATGCCTGGCGCGTCATTTATGCGCCGGATTTCAAAAAAGGATATGACACCAACGAAGCCTACGCGGCGTTGAATGCCAATCCGTACCGCTATGTCTGGAACATCACGCCATTTCTGCATCCGGGCAAAAACGTCATTGAAATTACGCATCTCAAAATCCTCAAAGATGGCACCAATTTAGTATTGCGCAACGGCGCTATTGAAATTGGCGATCCGATTGCGCCGCCCGCCAGCGTGCAAGTGAAACCTGCGCCAACCGGGCCGTTGGAAAAATACGTCACGCAAAAGACTCCGGCGCTTCCGCTCAAGGTGGACGGCGCTCCTGGTGAATTGCGTGTTCGTAGCGGCAATCAAAATTTGACGGTGCAAACACGCACCAGTTTGCCTGATGGAAAATGGTGGCAAGCGGATGCTAAAAGTACTTTTACGCCACAGCCCGATTCAAAAGTACTTTCATGGCAGACGCCACAATACTCGGTGCAACGTAAAATTCAAATCGAAAATCATCGTATCACGATCAACGACACCTTCACCAATCGCACGAACAAAATGATCGGTGTGATGGTGGAGCATCAATTGCTAACATCGCAACCACCATCGAAAATTTTGCTGGCCGGCATGGATGTGATCGCCAAAAACAGCAGAACAGAAAACAGCACGAATCCTTCCGCGTTTGTGCAATTAAATGATGGCGGCGCAGCGCTTCTCGCGGAAGGCGACACATTCCGCGCGCACGCCTTGCTTCTCCGGCAGAACGATACAGCTGGATTGGCGGATTATCATTTGGGCATTGCGCCAAACGCCAGCGTGACGTTGCAATGGGCGATTTATCCAATTCCACGCGGTCCTTATGAAAACGGCGATTATTGGGATTTTGTGAACGCGGTGCGCGGCGATTGGAAAACCAATTTCACGATTCCCGGGCCATTTGATTTCATTAACGCGCAGCCACAAATGAATGCGGTGGAAGTGAAAAATTATCTCAGCGGCCGTCAGGTGAAAATCATTTGCGGCGGCATCGCTAAATATAAAGATGGCAAATACGCACACGGCACCGGCATTTTATTCGCGCCGGAATTTGTGCAGGCCGAAAAAGATTGGGCCGCCAAAGTGCACGAAGTGGTGCCCGGCGTAAAAGTACTTTGCTACTTCCATGAGCAGATTTCCAGCGAGCCGGATTCCACCGTCAAATATGCCGATGATCGCGATCACGATATCGACGGCAAGGAAATGAGTTACCCGTATAAATACGACCTGCCCATGTTCATTCCGACCGTCGATAACAAATACGGCAAAGCACTTTGGGAATATGTAAAAACCATCACAGATACTATCGGTGCGGACGGATTGTATTGGGACGAAATGTCGCACTCCGTCAATACCTACGCCAGCGGCGAGCCGTGGGACGGCTGTAGCGCGCTCATCAATCCCACGACGCATGCGCTCATCAAACCGCTCAGCAATGTGTCGCTGCTGACGCAGCCGCTGAAATTGCAGATCCTGGATTATCTGCGCGCGCACGGAAAATACTTTATGGGTAATTCGCAGGCAGCCACGCAAACCATGATGCAACAAAACATGGTGCGTTTTGTAGAGACCGGCTCGTATTCCAGATTGCAGGGAGCGCAGTTGGAATGTCCACTGGGACTGGGCAATAATCACAACGAAGACACGCCAGCGGATGTGGCGCAAAGCGTGCGGGATATGCTGCAATATGGATGTTACTATTACGGCTGGACTTATCGCCGCAATGTCCCCACGTGGGATTTTGAGCCGTTGCTATATCCAATGACGCCGCAGCGATTAGGAGAAGGTTTTGTAATCGGCAAAGAACGCATCGTCACCGCAGCCTCCGGCATTTTCGCTTTTGATGACGGCGCGCGCGGCGATATTTACGAAGTAGATGAAGACGGCGCAAAGGTCAAACAACCCGGCGTGAAAGAACTAAAAACAGGCAACCGATATTCCTATGAAGTGCGCATTCCCAGCAATCATTTTGTAATTATCGTGCGAAGGTAAAAGTACTTTTCTATTGCCGTTTCGTCACGTGTAAACAACTCGGACAAATCAAACTGCGAGGGAATTGACGCAACACAGTTTTTTTCAGTTCAGCGAGTTTCTCTTTCCGCCCGCTAAAAGTCATCAAATCATATACATAGTTGACGACAAAAGCGATCCAACCCCACAATAGAAATTCCCACCATTCAGCGCCTACAGATGGACTTTCATCAGCGCTACTAATTTCATAACCTTTGAGAGGCACCATGTACGCGGCGCATTCCGGGCATTGTTCCATATCATCGTTCGGGTCATATTTGCGTAAAGCGGGATCGTTGTCTGTTCGCATGATATTGATTATGACACAGATGGTAGCAAAGTACTTTTGTAGAATAGCATTTCCCGGCAAAAACAAAACCCCCGCTTCGCTTGCGCGAAACGGGGGCTTGTTGGTACAAATGTGGAACTATTTGATTTCCACGCCTGCGCCGGCTTCTTCGAGAGCTTTCTTGATCGCTTCGGCTTCCTCTTTGGAAACGCCTTCTTTGACGGTCGCGGGAGCGCTTTCCACCAAATCTTTGGCTTCCTTGAGACCGAGGCTGGCGTCGACTCCGCGGACAGCCTTGATAACCTGGATCTTCTGAGCGCCGGCATCTTTGAGGACGACGGTGAACTCAGTCTGCTCTTCAGCGGCGGCGGCTTCTCCACCAGCGGCGGCTCCGGCAGCGGCTGGCGCTGCGGCTACGGCGGCGGTGACGCCCCATTCTTCCTGCAAGGTGTTGACGAGTTCGTTCAATTCCAAAACCGTCAAACCACCCAAAAGCTCTAATGCT
>Ga0164242_10003149_pt1 | contig 18892 bp, 18 predicted proteins | sample OricomgcompostMG_FD_108783 | JGI IMG/M metagenome (GOLD analysis project Ga0164242, IMG submission 108783) | Miracle-Growth compost microbial communities from Emeryville, California, USA - Original compost - Miracle growth compost (MG) ... | reverse complement strand
TCAAAGGTTGATCTTCGCGGTTGGGGACCGGGCCGGGCCGGACCGGGCCTGGCCGGGCCTGGCCGAGGTTGAGACGGGCCGGCCGGGCTCGTCGTACCCAAGGTCAAAGGTTGATCGTGGGGTTGGCGGTGTCGGCGTGTCGGAGCCGCTGGGTCAAAGGTTGATCTTCGCGGTTGGGGACCGGACCGGACCGGGGCGGGCCGGGCCGGGCCTGGCCGGGCCTGGCCGAGGTCGAGACGGGCCGGCCGGGGTCCTCGTACCCAAGGTCAAAGGTTGATCGTGGGGTTGGCGGCCTCGGCGAGTCGGAGCCGCTAGATCAAAGGTTGACCTTCGCGGTTGGGGGCCGGACCGGACCGGGGCCGAGGCCGAGGCGAGTCGGGTCGGCCGAGCCGATCCCGGCCGGACTCCGGTACGCGACGTCAATGGTTGGTCGAGGGCTCCGGGGGAGGGGGATCGGTGACGCCGTCCGGGATGTATTTGACCAGGGCGCAGTTCTTCTTGATCAGCTCGCTGCGCACCCGGTCGCCGGTACGCCGGTCGATGACGTCCCGCCAGATCTCGTTGCGCCGGAACCAGTCTGCGCCGTACGCGATGAACCGCTCGTCCTTGGCGTACACCGAATAGGAGTACGGCACCGGCCGGTCGGCGCGGATCTCACCCTCCAGATACCGAGGACCGACGTGGACACGGATCTGGAAGGTGGTGCCGGTGTCGTTGCGGAAGCGCAGGTCGACGTAGTTGTAGTAGACCGCGCAGCCCACGCCCCAGGGCAACACCCGCCCGTTGTCGGGGAACGGGTCGAAGGAGTGTTCGGAACGCTCGGTGACGGTCAGCGGGCTGTGCAGCACCATCCAGTGCAGCAGGTTCGCCAACTGGCAGATGCCGCCGCCCGGTCCGGCCTTCGCCTCGCCGTTGTCCAGCAGCATGCCGTCCAGATAGCCCCGCCGGCGGGTCGCCCGGCCGACCAGGCGGCAGAAGGAGAACTCCTCGCCGGGCTTGATCAGAATGCCGTCGATCCGGTCGGTTGCCAGTTCGAGGTTGCGCACTTTGTTGTGCTGCATCCACATCTCGGAGTCGCCGAGGGTCCGCAACAACAGCGACTTGTGCTGCTTGACCCGGATCGGCAGATCCTGTGCCGTTCGGTCGGTGGCCCAGGATGTGTCCGAGCGCAGCCACTCCCAGTGCCGGCGCAGCCGGAGCAGTTCGACCGCGACCGGATACAGGGCCGGGACCCGCTCGGTCAGTCGCGGCCGTCTGGCCCGCAGCGCGGGCGGGATGTCGACGGCAGCATCGGACGGATCATCGGCGCGCGCCGCGGTGTCGATGGTCATGGTTCCCCTCTCTGCCTTCGAGACGGTAGCGAGTCGAGGGGTCCCGCGCGCGGAGCGACGAAGGCGGGTCGAGACTTTGCCCACGTCGTGATGTCGCCGAGCCGCTGCCGTGAACAAACCGACAGACGGTCTCTTGGGGCCACTCCGTGGAGCGATCTATGGTGAAGACATGCCATTGACCGGTGAATACGCGCCAAGCCCCGACAAGCGGACCCGGGATCAGGTTGAGTTGTACGAACGCACCGGCGGCCGCGAGGGGAATCTGCTGGAAGGCACCCCGTGGCCGGTGGTCATCTTCACCACCCGCGGCAACAAGTCCGGCAAGCTGCACAAGTTTCCGCTGATGCGGGTCGAGCACGACGGCAAGTACGCCATGGTCGCTTCCAAGGGCGGCGCCCCGACCCACCCGCTCTGGTACTACAACCTGAAGGCCGACCCGGAGGCCGTGGTCGTGCAGGACGGTGAGCGGATCATCGACGGCCGTGCCCGGGAACTGACCGGTGAGGAGCGCGAGATCTGGTGGAAGCGGGCTGTGGAGGCCTACCCGCCGTACGCCGAATACCAGACGCGGACCGACCGGCTGATTCCGGTGTTCCTGGTCGAACCCAAGTAGCCGGTCGGTTGATCCGGCCCGGCCGCTTCCGGCGCGTCGGCTGTAGTTAGATTGGCGCCATGACCAATGGCGTACGCAAAGTGGCGGTGCTCGGCGCGGGCATGATCGGCGAGGTACACCGCAGAGCTGCTGTTCTGGCCGGGGCGGAGGTCGTCGGGGTGATGGCCTCGACTCCGGAGCGGTCCCGGGAGGTGGCCGCGCAATGGGGGGTCGAGAAGGCATACGGCACCATCGACGAGGTGGTGGCCGATGATCTTGACGTGGTGCACATCTGCACCCCGAACGCCTCACACGTGCCCTATGCGGTTGCCGCGTTGGAGGCCGGCAAGCATGTGATCTGCGAGAAGCCGCTCGGCGTCAGCCTGGCCGACGCGCAGCACGCGGCGGAGGTCGCCGAGCGCACCGGTTTGATCAACACCATGCCGTTTGCCTACCGGTTCCATCCGATGGCCCGGGAGATGCGCGCCCGGGTGCAGGAGTCCTCGTTCGGCGCACCCAACCTGATTCACGGCAGCTACCTGCAGGACTGGCTGCTCGACCCGCGGGCCAGCAGCTGGCGGGTCGATCCGCAGGCCGGTGGGCCGTCGCGAGCCTTCGGTGACATCGGTTCGCACTGGTGCGACCTGGCCGAGTGGGTGACCGGCGAGCGGATCACCGAGGTCGTCGCCGACACCTCGATCGCGATCAAGCAGCGTCCTGCGGCGACCGCGGCATCGTTCAGCGCGGCACCGACCGACGCACCGCTGGCCGACGTCACCACCGAGGACAGCGCGTTGATCCTCTTCCGCACCGACCGGGGCACCTCGGGTTCGGCGGTGATCAGCCAGCTCGCCGCCGGCCGCAAGAACCGGCTCTGGCTGGAGGTGGACGGCGCCTCCCACAGCGCCGTCTTCGACCAGGAACATGCCGAGGAACTGTGGATCGGTGGCGAGGACCAGTCGCTGCTGCTGGTCCGCGATCCGAACCACGGCGCGAGCGAACAACGCCGGCTGTCCCACCTGCCGGCGGGCCATGCACAGGGCTACGCACAGTGCTTCGAGAACTTCGTCGCCGACACCTACGCCGCGATCGACGGCCAGGCACCCGAAGGGCTGCCGACCTTCGCCGACGGCCTCCGGGCGGCACAGATCTGCGACGCCATGCTGCGTTCGGCCGAGTCACGCAAGTGGGAGACGGTCTGACCGGATGGCGTTCGAGCTGGACGGCGATGTCGTTGTCGCTGCCCGATCGCTGCTCGGTGCCGTACTGCGTCGGGGGCAGGTCGCGGTACGGATCTGCGAGGTGGAGGCGTACGACGGTGCCGTCGACCCGGCGTCGCACGCCTACAACGGCAAGACCGACCGCAACTTCGTGATGTTCGGCCCGGCCGGGCACTTGTACGTCTACTTCACCTACGGCATGCACCACGCGTGCAACGTGTCGGCCGGGCCGGTGGGCCGCGGTTGCGGGGTGCTGCTGCGATCCGGTGAGGTGATCGCCGGGCACGACGAGGCCCGGCGACGACGGGGGAGTCGGATCGTCGACCGTGATCTTGCCCGGGGACCCGGTCGACTGGCCCAGGCGCTCGGCGTCACCCGAGCAGACAATGGCGCCGACCTGCTCAGCGGCGACGGCGAGATCACGCTGACCCCGCCATCGCATCCGGTCACCAAGATCAACACCGGCCCGCGGGTCGGGATCACCAAGGCCGTCGACCTGCCGTGGCGGTTCTGGATCCCCGACAGCCCGTACGTCTCCGCCTACCGGCCGGGCGTTGTCCGAGCCCGACGCGGGTCCATCGGCTGACACCCGGTTACAGCTCGGTCAGCGACGACATCAGCGTGGGAATGAACTCCGCGACCGTCGGATGGATCGGCAGCGCGTCACGGACGGCCTTGTAGCCGACCTTCGCCTGCATCGCCAGCCCGATCTGCTGGGCAAGATCATCCCCGCTCAGTCCGAAGAAGGTCGCGCCGAGGATCTCCTCGGTGTCGGCATCGACCAGCACCCGCATCAGACCGATCGTCTCGCTGTCCAGCACCGCTCGGCTCACCCGGGACATCGGCAGCTCCGCCTTCAATACCCGGCGTCCGGATGCCCGGGCCTCCGCCAGGGTCATGCCCACCCGGCCCAGCGGCGGATCGGTGAACATTGCGTACGCGGTGATCCTGCCCTCCAGACTGCGATCGGGATCGAGCAGGATCTGACTGTCCTGATAGGCGGTGTGAGTGAACGCGCCGTGTCCGTTGACATCTCCCAGCGCCCAGACACCGGGAACCGAGGTGGCGAAGCGGGAGTCAATCCGCAGGTAGCCGCGGTCGTCGAACTCCAGTCCGTGATCGTCACCCAGCAGGTCGACGTTCGGTCGGCGGCCCGCGGCGACCAGCAGATGGCTGGCAGTGATCTGCGTGCCGTCCTGACAGGTCACCGTCGTGCCGTTCTCCGCGGATTCGACCCGGGTGGCACGCGACGGAACGATCCGTACGCCCTCGTCCTGCAACGTCGTCGCGACCGACTCGGACACGTCGTCGTCCTCCCGAGGGGCAATCGCGCCGACAATCGTCACCTCGGAACCGAATCGGGCAAACATCTGCCCGAATTCGCACCCGATGTAGCTGCCGCCGATGATGATCAACTGCTCCGGGAGGCTGGTCAGTCGCAGCAACTCGACCTCGGTCAGGTACGAGACCTGGTCCAGACCGGGGATCGGCGGCGCACTCGCCCGAGCGCCGACGTCGAGGTAGATCTCCGGCGCCTCGAGCTCCCGGTCCCCGACGGTCACCCGGTGCGGACCCTGCCCCGAGGTGTGCAACTGCGCCGGGCCCATGATCAACTCCAGATGGTCGACCGAGAGCAGCCAGTCACGCAACCCCGACCGCCAGGTCTCGACCATCCCGTGCATCCGTTGCATGACAGCCGGGAAGTCGACGGTGACCTCACCGGTGTGCACGCCGTAGTCGGCCGCACGCCGGGCGCGATGCGCCGCCTGGGCGCTGGCCCGCAGCGCCTTGGTCGGGCGGCAGCCGTGATTCAGGCAGGTCCCGCCGACCTGCTCCAGTTCGATCAGGGCGACCCGGGCGTGGCGTCCGGCCAGATCCGCGGCAACCCCGGGTCCGGCCTGGCCGGCTCCGATGACGATGGCGTCGAAACGGTCCATGGGGTCAACCTACGCCTGTACCACCGGTCCCATCAGTCTCATTCGTCACGACTTGCGAATCCCCTTTCACGGCACGTTCACCGGGACGTAGTCTGAGTCACATGGCCGTACAGCTCGGGTTGTGCGTGCTCGCCATCGTGATCATGGCGGGCCTGCCGATCCTGATCCTGTTCGGCCAGGACACCGCCGCCCGACGGTTGGATCGCACGCTTCGGACGATCAAGGGTCGCGCCGCTGAACGCACCTTCGAGGAACGGCTGGAGCACCACCGCAACGTCCGAGCGCTGAAGAACCAGCGGGGGATGCCGATCGAACGACTGGGCGCGGACCTGCGCCGACTCCGGCACCTCATCCAGCACAGCGAACACCACTCCGCCACCCAGCAGGAGGCGCTGCGTCGGGCGTACGACAGCGCGCTGGCCGACACCTGCCGGATGCTGGCGATCGAGCACGAACTCGACCGGCCGACGGCCGGCATCGAACGCGACATCGAGCGGGTGCGGATCGAGGCGAATCTCGAACTCCGCGGCATTGTGCTGACTCCGCCACGGCGTCACGACCAGAACGCCTGAGCGGTCCTGGTTCGGAATCGGGATCCATCGATCGGGAATGGATACCGGTGGCCCGATGTTACGATGAGTAGGAACTTCGAAGTCGAAGTGTTCTCCCACCGAATCCATTTCTCCGGTTCGTCCTGCCTGTTCGAGGCCGGACGTTTCGGTCGATGCTGCCTGCAGCAAAGAAAGGTCCGATCATGTTTCGCCTCGGCCAGGTTCGCCGCCGCCGTGAGGTTGCTCGTAACCGCCGTGCTCTCGACCGCGCCATCGCCAGCGCTCCGACCCCGGGGATGCGCGACGAGTTGATCATCGTCGCCCAGCGCGACGGCCTGTACGGCAAGCGCTGACCACCTGCCGGCCGGGCGGGACAGCACCTGACCACGCCGACGTGATTACGAGAACATCGGGCTGATCAAGAGAACATCGGTCGGAACAGCGCGATCAGTCCGGGCAGGAGAACGGCTGTGCCGAGACCGAGCCCGGCCAACGAGCAGACCAGGAAGAATCCCGACCACAGGCCTGCGGGGATTCCGGTCAGCCGCGACAACTGGGCCACGTCCGAACCCTGATCCCGCCCCTGCCGGCGCTGGATGATCAACTCGACGACCGGTTTGGGCGCGGCGATCAGCAGCACCCAGGTGATCAAGTACGCCACTGCGGACTGCCACGCCGGCATCAGGTACCAGCTGATCGCGAAGACCACAGCACCGGCCACAAGCAGCACCAGCAGGCCGTAGAGGTTCCTGATCAGCAACAGCATCAGTGACAGCAGTGCGACCAGCAACCAGAGCAGCCCGATGCTGTGCCCGGCGACGAGCATCGCCGCAGCGCCCAAGCCGGCGAACGCCGGGCCCAGATAGCCGACGCCGAGCATGATGATCATGCCCGGTCCACCGGCCCGGCCGCGGGACACCGTCAGGCCGGAGGTGTCGGAATTCAAACGGATCCCGGTCAGCCGCCGGCCGACCAGCAGGGCCGCCAGTGCGTGCGCACCCTCATGCGTGATCGTGACCAACAGTCGGGTGACGGGCCAGCAGCGGCGATAGAGCACCAACACCAGACCCAGCACGGCGATCGCCCCGACCAGTCGCGGGGACGGTGCCGGCTGGGTGGTCGTTGCCCGCCGCCAGATCTCGGTGATCACCTCCACGCAGCCACCCTGCCCTATCCGTCCGCGACATCAACCCCGCACGGCCGGTGAAGGTCAGAACAGTAAGGTTCGAAGTGGGCGGGAACACGAGTCCGGCCCTGGTTGGTTGCCGAGAAGTACGTTCAATCCCCACGTGAACAGGCGGGTAGTCATGACAGCACCGGTCGATCCCACAACCACCGCGGCCTGGGCCAAGCTCACGCAACTGCACGAGAACCTCGAGCCCGATCTGCGCGGCTGGTTCGCCGCAGACCCGGAACGCGCCACGGCATTCACGCTGCGCGCCGCGGACCTGTTCGTCGATCTGTCCAAGAACCTGGTGACCCCGGAGATCAAACAGGCCCTGGTGGAACTCGCCGAGCAGGTGGGTCTGACCGAACGCATCGAACAGATGTTCACCGGAGAGCACATCAACGTCACCGAGGACCGGGCGGTGCTGCACACCGCACTCCGGGCACCGAAGGGCACCGAACTGGAGGTTGACGGCCAGGACGTCGTCGCCGACGTGCACGAAGTGCTGCAGAAGGTGTACGACTTCGCCACCAAGGTGCGCAGCGGCGAGTGGACCGGCGTGACCGGCAAGCGGATCGAAACGGTGGTCAACATCGGGATCGGCGGATCCGATCTTGGCCCGGTGATGGCGTACGAGGCGCTGCTGCCCTACCGGCAGGACGGGCTGACCGCCCGGTTCATCTCCAACATCGACCCGACCGACGCCTACCTCAAAACCCATGATCTTGATCCCGAGACCACGCTGTTCATCGTCAGCTCCAAGACCTTCGGCACCTTGGAAACCCTGACCAATGCCCGGCTGGCCCGCAGTTGGCTGCTGGGCGGGTTGCAGAGCTCAGGTGCCATCTCCGGCGACGACGACTCCCGCAAGGAAGCGGTCGCCAAACACTTCGTCGCGGTCTCCACCGCGCTGGACAAGGTGGCCGCGTTCGGCATCGACCCGGAGAACGCATTCGGTTTCTGGGACTGGGTCGGTGGCCGCTATTCGGTCGACTCGGCGATCGGCACCTCGCTCGTGGTGGCCATCGGTCCGGAGAACTTCGCCGACTTCCTGGCCGGATTCCACGCGATGGACGAGCACTTCCGGCGCACCCCTCTGGCGGAGAACGTGCCGGCGTTGATCGGCCTGCTCAACGTCTGGTACAACAACTTCTTCGGCGCGGAGACCCATGCCGTGCTGCCGTATTCGCAGTATCTGCACCGGTTCCCGGCCTATCTCCAGCAGCTCACGATGGAATCCAACGGCAAGGGCGTTCGCTACGACGGCAGTCCTGTCGTCACCCAGACCGGAGAGGTGTTCTGGGGCGAACCCGGGACCAACGGCCAGCACGCCTTCTACCAGTTGATCCACCAGGGCACCCGGCTGATCCCCGCCGATTTCATCGGCTTCGCCAATCCGGCACATCCGCTCAAGGACGGCGACGCCGACGTACACGAACTGTTCCTCGCCAACTTCTTCGCCCAGACCCGGGCACTGGCGTTCGGCAAGACCGCCGACGAGGTCCGGGCCGAGGGCACAGCGGAGGAGATCGTCCCGGCCAGGGTGTTCACCGGGAACCGGCCGACGAATTCGATCATGGCCCCGGCACTGACGCCGTCGGTGCTCGGACAGCTGATCGCGCTGTACGAGCACATCACCTTCACCGAGGGAACGGTGTGGGGCATCGACAGCTTCGACCAGTGGGGGGTCGAGTTGGGCAAGCAACTGGCCCAGGAGCTGACGCCGGCAGTCGGCGGGGACGCCGACGCCCTGGCCAAGCAGGATTCCTCGACCCAGTCGTTGATCGGCTATTACCGCGAACACCGCTCGTGACCCGGATCTCGCCCAGTGGCCCTGGCCTCTCGCCATTTGGTATTTCCAATTACCCTGGTGGGTTATGTGGGTCGGATTGGTCGCGTTGCTGTCTGCGGTCGTGGTGACCGTCGCGGTCGCCGGCTACCGACGGCGGACCGACGGACGGTTCCGCCGGGTTGCTCCGACCTCGCCCGCCGGCAGGTCTGATCTGCTGCGCCTGTCCGAATCCGACCTGGGCCGGCCGTTGGGCCGTGACGCCACCGTCGTGCAGTTCTCCAGCGAGTTCTGCGCGCCCTGCCGGGCCGCCGAACGGATTATCACCGACGCGGTCGCGGGACATGACGGCGTCCGCTACGTGGACCTGGATTCCGCACACCGGATGGATCTGGTCCGGCGGCTCAACATTCTGCGTACCCCCACCGTGGTGATCACCGATCGCACCGGCCGCGTGGTCACCCGGACCGTCGGGGTACCGACCAAGCAGTCTCTGCACCAGTCTGTGCAAGCCGCTCTTTCCGCAGGAGTCAGTCGATGACCACCCCCACCCACACTGCCGAGCTCGGTTCGCAGCGCGCGGCCGGCTGGATCGATCCGCGCGGGCAGCGGTTCGCCGCCGGGATCACCACTGTTGTCCTTGCCGTGGCGCTGGTCCTGCAGAACCCTTGGGTCCTGCTGTTCCAGGCGTTGGTCTTCGCGGTCAGCGTGGCCGCCGGACCGGCGAACGGGCCGTACGGCCTGGTCTTCCGGACACTGATCCGGCCGCGGCTCTCTCCGCCGCTGGATCTGGAGGATCCCCGTCCGCCGCGGTTCGCTCAGCTGGTCGGGCTGATCTTCTCCGTCGCCGGTGTGATCGGGTTCGCCGGCGGCATCTGGCTGCTCGGACTGATCGCCACCGGTTGTGCGGTGGTCGCGGCGCTGTTGAACGCGTTGATCGGCTACTGCCTCGGCTGCGAGGCCTACCTGCTCGGTCGCCGGTTGCTGTCCTCCCGCCGCTGATCGAGCTGCTGGCGCTCCGGTGTCAGGGTCGTCGCCATCGCCTCACCGCGGTTTCAGATCCAGCGCCTCGACCCGGCGGGCGTTCGGGTCGGCGTCGTCGGTGAGGTACGAGACGAGCAGCCTGCCGCCGCTTCGCAGTTGATCACGAGCGGCGCTGTCCAGCCGCATGGTCACTCGTTGGCGGCCGGGATGGACCGCGACGTTGAGGTCGCCGAGTCGGTGGCCGCTCATGTCCGGTGACCAGGCCGGGATGCCGCCGTCGGAGGTGGCGCACGGCGTGAAGCCGTAGTCCGGCGGCGGATCATCGGCGACCGGGCAGCTGGTCTGATAGACGGGGATGTCCCCACTGGGGTCGTGCCAGGCAAAGATATGCGCGGTGCCGCTGCTGCCGGAGTCGATCAGCATCGAGGCGCCGTTCCGGGTGACCCGGACGTTCTTCACGGTGATGCCGGCCCGAGCCGGCACCGGGGGGCGACCGGCGATCGGGACCCCGTTACGGGCCGACTGGACGATCGTCTGGGGTGAGTCGGTCCCGCTCAGGTTGGTGTGGCCGAGGATCGGCGGGGGTGCCTGTGTCGGTTGGTCCGCCGGCGGCGTGTAGCCGGGCATCGTTGCCATGCCCCACCGGTACGGGTCGGATTGCACGCTGCCGAACGCGCTCCAGGCCAGGCGGGTGCTCATGTCGATGTGCCGCAGGCGCGTCGTTCCGGCCGCCGCCGTGTTGTCGTTGTCGTACGGCGTGATGTTGATCGCCAGGTGATCCGGGTCGATCGCCGCCGGCAGATCCGCGATCGGGATCTTGACCTCCAGGTCGTACCCGCCGCCGGTGTAGGCATGGTCGACGGAGGTGTCGTTTGAGCCCACCCAGGTCGCTGTCGAGGCGACCTGCACGCCGGTCGCGTTCGGGGCGTCCTCGACCGTGTCGGCCAGCGGTCCGGTGGCGTAGCCCTGATGGTTGTCGGCGTCCCGCTCCCAGCAGGCCCCGTTGGCGCCGTTGCCGTTGCTGTTGTCCGGGTCGTCGGTGTAGGGGGAAGACGCCAAGTTTGAAGGTGTCGGCGGTGTCCATCGCATCCTGTGACGCGTTGCCCCGCGGATCGATCTGGATCTCCACCGAGTCGGCCAGCCAGTGCGCGACGCACTCGGCCGGCGTGACGGCGTAGGACTGGTAGTCGTCGAGGATGTGCACGAAGAAGTACAGCGCATCTCCTGACCAGCTGACCCGGGCATAGCTGCCGGGCCCGTCGGCGGATTCGCCGCAGTCAGCGCTCGTCGTGCAGCCGGAGGCACCCTGCCAGATCCGCCCGATGTCGAGTTTCGGACCGGGGTATTCCGCGGCGGTCGGGTGGCCGTCGACCACCGGCGCGGTGGTCACCTGCGGGATGGAGGTGGTGGGCACGATCGAGATGGCGACGGTGTCGGTCGAGGTCTGGGACGAGTCCTTGGTGGTCGTGGTGATCGGGATCGAGGCCTGTTGTCCGGCCGGGAGCGTGGTGTCGGTGTTGGTGATGGTGAAGGTCACTGTTGTCGTGCTGCCCGGGTCGAGCGGCCCGTAGGACCTGGTGGTGGCGTCGGCGGTGAAGTCGGCCGGCAGGTCGAGGGAGACCGTGCCGCTCTGTGGGTCGTCGGACCAGTTGTGCACGTCGACCGGAACCGTCATCGACCGGCCGAGGCCGACCGTGGCGACGGCGTCGGAACGGCCGAGCCGGCGGGCCGCCGGTGCTGTGTCCTGCAACCAGGAGTCGTACTCGGCCCACTTGCCCCAGCGGTGATAGCGGCCTTCGGCCCGCGGGACGATCTGGACGACGTCGTCGGTGTAGCCGCTGGCCTTGCCCGCGGTGACGCGGGCGGCGATCCTGGCGTACTGACCGACCGTGGCGTTGGCTGCCGGGGTGACCGTGAATTCGACCGTGGACTCCCGGGTGGTGCTGGTGGCCGGCAGTCGCTTCGGGCCGTCGCTGGTCCAGCCGTCGGGTAGCTGCAGCCGGGCGGCCGCGTTCGGGATGACGCCCTTCCCTGCGCGAAGGTGCACGGTCGCCGTGAACGGTTGACCTGGCACGACGGAGAAGTCGGAGAGACTCAGGTACTCCAGTGTGCCCAACGGCAGTCCGCCCGGGTCGGGTCTGCCGGCACCGAAGAAGATCGCGTCGTCGCGTCCGGCCAGCGGGTTGGCGCTCCCGTCAGCCCGGGTATTGGGCTGGAACGGCACCCACGAATCAGTCATCGCGAAGCGGGGACATCCGGGAGCGGAAGTGCCCATGTACATGGTCCGGCTCTGCGTCGGATACGCCGAACGGCCCTCGTCGGCGACCTGCTGCCAGATCTTCGGCGTTCCCGCGGGTCGGCCCTGCAGATTGCCCTTCGGCCAGGTGTACGGCGAGTTGTAGCCGGTCCACACTCCGGCGACGGTCGACGGGCTGGTCGCGGCGGGGATGAACCCGACAGTGCAGTCGGCACTGGTCGTGGTTCCGCCGGTGCCCGCCGTGCTGCCGCCGGAGAAGACCTTCTTCACCTGCCAGGTGCTCAGCGCGTCGGGGCCGGTGAGCTGGTCGGGGAACATGGTCGGGTCGGCGGCCGCCCGGACGCCTTCCCAGATGAGCCTGCCGGCCTGTTGGTGATTGCCGTGGCCGGCAGCGAGCGTCGGCGTGAAGCCGATGAAAATGTCCGGCTGGGTGGTGCGGATGATCCGGGTGACGCGGCGCAGTGTCTCCTGTTCGTCCCAGACCTGCTGGGTCAGCGGCGCGCTCTGGTTGTAGAAGAAGTCGACCCGGTCGACGGAGAAGAGATCGAGGGTTCCCGACCGGTAGTGGGCGATCCGGTCCTCGTTCTCCCGGCGGAGCCCCAGCGCCTGTCCGCTCTCGGTCCCGTACGCATTCCCGCCGCCTTCGCCGCGGGTGATCTGGATGATCCCGCACCGGGTGCCGTACTTCTGGTGCCACACACCACAGGGGCCGATGATGCTGGTGTCGTCGTCGGGATGGGCCCATTCACCCATCACGTTGATCTTGGTGCCCGGTGGTGCGACATAACCCGAGCCGTGCCGAGGGGTCGGCGAAGCGGCTGCCGGACGGCCGGACACCATCCCGGTCGCAGCCACCAGCACGGCAACGACCATCAGCAGAAGACGTACGGGGTACGAGCGAGGGATCCGCATCTGCGATCACTCCCGGGGTTGCGGGCACGGCGTGCCGACGGATCGCGCGCCATTGGCAGCCCCGATCAGCAAGGCGGGCAGGTGATCATCACCGGTTGATCACGGTAGAACCGTCATGATCAACTCCGCAAGGCCCTGCCCGCCCTGTGATCCTCGGATCCTTGCGGATCAGTTCTCGTCGTCGGTCTCGGTGTCGGTCTCGGTGTCGGTCTCGGTGTCGCTGTCAGCGTCGTGATCGGAGCCGACGGTCGGCCCCTGGGAACGAAGCTTGTCCACCTCGGCCATCGCGTTGCGCAGCTCGTTGAGCCAGGACTCGGTGTGCTCACCGACCAGCTTGACCGCCCAGGACAGGGCCTCCGACCGTGACCGCGCCACTCCCGCGTCGACCAATGTGTCCAGAACCCGGCGCTCCGGCTGCTTCAGCCGGGTCATCACCGGAACGGAGATGTGGGTGAAGAGTGCCTCGGTGTCGCCGGCGGCGGTGCCCCAGGACACCTTCCGCCCGTAGCGCGCCTGCGCCTCGTCGGCGATCTCCATCCGGGTCTCCCGGCTGTCGGAACGGAACCGGCTGATCCGGCCCTCGGCCTCGGCGCCGGTCAGCTCCTCGGTGCCGGCAAGAGTGCCGATCACCACGATCTCCTCGCGGTCGACGGTGATGTCGACCTCGGAGAACCAGTCGGACGGCAGCCGGCCGGCGAACCACTCGTTGACATCGTCGGCCGGCGGCAGATCGCCCTGCTGCCAGCCACCCGGCCTGCCGAAGCCGCGTGGCCCGCGATGGCGTCCGCCCCGACCCCACGGCACATTGGCCGGATCGCTGAGGAACTCGCGGAGAGCCTCCGGATCGGCGAACGGGTGTCCAGGATGTCCGGGATGCCCCCCACGGCGCCGACGCCGCTCCGGCCCCGGCTCACTGTCGTCGTCGCGGCGGCCACCACGGCCACCACGACCGCCGCCGCGACCGTCGGGGCCCCGCCGTCCGGGGCCGCGCCGTGCGCCGGGGCCGAAGCCTGGCGGCCCGAAACCCTCGGTCCCGAATCCGGCGCCGGGAGCGCCTCCGGGGAAATCAGAGTTACGCATCATGCCCTCCTTCCTTCGTCCGAGCATGTGCTGATTACATGATTACACAATTACAAACAGACGCAAGAGCCCGACAGGCCGCGGGGCGGGTGGGCCGAGTGGTGGGTGGGCCGGGTGGTGGGTCGGCCAGGTGGTGGGGTGGCGGAGTTCAACCGCGGGCGAGCGCGGGCTCAGCAGCGGTCGGATCGCCGATCGGGCGCCGCCGCGCGGCAAGGTCGTAGACCGTCTTGATGCAGGCGAACTGATCGCGGATCACGCCCTTGGTCCAGGCGATCCTCCGGTCGCGTACCGTCCGGTCACCGACGCCGACCGCCTGCAAACCGACGGCGCGGGCGGTACCGACCGCGCGGGGCAGGTGGTAGCTCTGGGTGATCATGGTCGCCCGGGTGATGCCGAAGACGTCCCTGGCCCGGACGACGGAGTCGTAGGTGTCGAAGCCGTAAGGGTCCACGATGATCTTGTCGTCGGGGACGCCATGATCAACCAGGTAACGCCGCATCGCCTCGGTCTCGTCGAAGAACTCCGCGGCATGATCCCCGGTGACCAAGATCATCGAGATCTTCCCGCGCCGCAGCAACTCCCGGCCGAGGTCGAGGCGGGCGCGGAGGAACGACGACGGCGTGCCGTCGGGGTGGACCAGGGCACCGAACACGATGCCGACCGGCGTGGCGGGCACATCCGTGACCGAGTAGAGGTGGCCGTGTGCCCGGGCGCGCACATAGCCGACGGCCGTTGCCGTCGAGACAACCCCAACACCGGCCGCCAGCAACCCGGCGCGCCCGACCCGGGGGAATCGGCCGGACTGCCTCTGAAGCTTGCGGTCGCGGTGTCGAGGCATGGATCCATCGTAAGTGGGTGATCTCACTGGGCCACCCCGGTCACGAGATGCTTGGCAGATTCTTCGTAAGCCGGCGTTGGTGGATAGCGTTGGGCCGTGCCCGAGGGCGACATTGTCTGGCGCACCGGCCGACTACTGGATCGCGCATTGGCGGGAAAATCCCTGACCAGGTGTGAATTCCGTGTGCCCGCACTCGCAACGACCGATCTGACCGGCAGCACCGTGACCGAGGCGATCTCCCGGGGGAAACATCTGCTGATCAGATTCGACAACGGGTGGACCCTGCACAGCCATCTGCGGATGGAGGGTTCGTGGCGCATCTTCGCCGACGGTCGCCGATGGGTGGGCGGACCGACCTACGAGATCCGGGCCGTCCTGGGCGTGCCGGGGACAACGGCGGTCGGCTACCGGCTCGGAGTGCTCGAACTGATCCGTACCGACCGGGAGCCCGATGTCGTCGGACACCTCGGCCCGGATCTGCTCGGACCCGATTGGGACGTCGCCGAAGCCGTACGCCGGCTGCGCTCCGACCCGGATCGGGCGTTCGGTGAAGCGCTGTTGGACCAGCGCAATCTGGCCGGGATCGGCACCGTCTACCGGGCCGAGATCCTCTTCCTGCAGGGCATCAACCCCAGAACACCGGTCCGGGAGGTCGGTGATCTCGAGCGGGTGTGCGAGCGGGTGCGGCAACTGATGATCATGAACCGGTCCGGCTACGAACAGAACACCACCGGTGATCGCCGGCCGGGGCGCGGCCACTGGGTGTACGGCCGTGGCGGCCGGGACTGCCGCCGCTGCGGAACGGCGATCATGATGGAGCAGTTCGGCCCGGAGGGCCAGGAGCGGATCAGCTATTGGTGCCCGCACTGTCAGCCACTGCGACCTGCACAGTCCCGTCAACAACCCGACTCGGGTAAAGCTCCAGGCGCAGGTCCGGGTTGCTGAGACATTCCCCGGTCTCCAGGCTGTACGCCTCCTTGTGCAGCGGAGATGCGATGGTCGGGATGCCCTGATGGGTTCCGACGATGCCGCGGGCCATCACGGCCGATCCTGTCCGAGGATCGTGGTTCGCGGTGATCACCACCCGGTCGTCCCAGAGTCGGAAGATCGCCAGCTGGATGCCGTCGACGAGTGCGGCCTCGCCCCACTCGGGTTCCAGCTCGGCGAGTCGACAGATCTCGTACCAGTAGCCCGACCGTTCGCCGGGCTGTCCGGCCGGGTGCTCGATCGTCGCGACCGAGCCGGTCGGTTCCATGATCGTGGTCATGCCACTGCCACCTCCGGTGTGTTGCGTAGTAGTTCACAGATCCTGTCCTTGCAGGTGCCGCACCCGGTTCCCGCCCGGGTTGCCCGGCTGACGGCTGCAAGATCGGTGTGTCCGTCGGCGATCGCCGCGACGATCTGTCCTGCGGAGACGCCGTTGCACCGACAGACGGTCGCCTCGGGCCCGAGCGGATCGCCGCCCGTCGCGTGGTCGGGGCCGTCATGTCGCAGCAGTGCGGAACGATCGCTGGGCAGTTCGGCGCCGCGTTCGTACAGCAACGTCAACTCGGCCGCGGTCCGCGGCAACCCGACACAGATCAGCCCCTCCAGCCGGCCATCGCGAGTGATCATCTTGGCGTAGCGGCCCAGTCCCGGGTCGCTCCATTGGGCGACCCGCAGTTCTCCGTCGGCCAGCAGCGAGTCCAGCGGTTCGGCCTCCACCACACCAGCCGACACCACCGACAGCCCTGGTGCCTTCACGATCATCACCGGCCCCCGGCCGCGGTCGGATCCGGCCAGGAGACTGTCAGGCGTGTCGGGCGTGTCGGCGGGCTCGTCGAGCAGCGTCCTGGCCAGCTGTGACGCCTGCGCCCACCCGGGGCCGATCAAACCGCTGGGTGTGTCGGCGTCCCGACAACCGGGGCAGTGGGGGTCCGGGCAGCGGACCCGCGCACAGTCGCCGAGGGCGTAGACGGCCGGATCGGTCACCGAACGGAGCTCGTGATCGACCAGGATCCCGTTCTGGCAGGCGATTCCCGACCGCGCGGCCAGCTCGGTCCGCGGTTCGGCGCCGCAACACAACACCAATCCGTCACCGGTGATCTCCCGTCCGTCGGCTAGCTGTAGTGCGGCGAACCGGCCGCGGGCCAGGCGTACGCCGTCGGCCCGGGCCTGGCCGATCACCGCGACCCGCTGACGACGCAGATGCCGGGAGACGATGGCAGCGGCGGTCGGGTCCAGGTTGCGTTCCATCGGCACGCGGCCGGTGTGCACCAGGCTGGTACGGATACCGGTCTCAGTGGCTGCCAGGGCGAACTCCATGCCGAGGACGCCGCCGCCCAGGACGATCATTTGCCTGCCGGTCCGCGTCATCGCCGCCACCCGCTCGGCATCGGACAGGTCACGGAGCACGGTCACGCCCGCGGGCAGCACGGCGTCCCCGCCCGGTCGGGAAGGGGACAAACCGGACAGCCGGGGAACCCGCGCGGCGGCCCCGGTGGCGAAGATCAACTTGTCGTAGGCGTACTGATCACCGTCGCCGAGGGTGACGTAGCGCCGGTCGCGATCGACTGCGGTGACACCGATGCCGAGACGGAGCTGCATGCCGTCGGCAGCCAGTTCTTCGGTGTCGGCCATGATCATCAAGTCCCGGTCGACACGACCGAGAGCCAGTTCGCCGATCATGATCCGGTTGTAGGCGGGTCCCGGCTCGGCGCCGACGACCAGGAGCTGTAGGCGGTGGTCGCGGACCGCGGGACGCAACTCGTCGACCAGCCGGGCGGCGACCGGACCGAATCCGATCACCACCACCCGAGTTGCCCGTCGCGGGCGCCGCTGCACCATCAGGCCGCTCCGGATCGCGTGACCGTCACCCGGCTGGTCTTGAACTCCGGCATTCCGGACACCGGATCGGTGGCGTCGGCGGTGAGTACATTGGCCGACTGCGATCCCGGGAAGTGGAAGGGCAGGAAGACGGTGTCCGGTCGGATGCCGGTAATCAGTCCGGCGCGGCAGCTGACCCGGCCGCGCCGGTTGCTGACCTGCACCTCATCACCGTCGGCGATGCCGAGTTCTCCGGCGGTCACCGGATGGATCTGCAGCCGCGCGTCCGGCGCGGCGGCGGCCAGTTCGTCGACCCGACGCGTCTGGGCGCCGGACTGGTAGTGCTCCAGCAGCCGGCCGGTGATCAAGGTCAGTTGCATGCCCGTCGCCGGTGGATCCGCGGGTCGGCCGGGGCGGACCGGCACCATGATCGCGCGACCGTCGGGCGTGGCGAACCCACCACCGAACAACCGCGGGGTGGCCTCGGCAGCGAAGGGCCAGTAGGCCGGATGGTCGCTGTCCAACAGTGAGTAGTCGATCCCGGAGTAATCGGCGGGCCCGCCGGCGCTGGCCCGACGCAACTCCTCGAAGACCTCGGCCGACGTGCCCGGAAAGGTCGACGGTGCACGGAGCCGGATGGCCAGTTCGCGCAGGATCTCCAGCTCACTCCTGGCCAAACCCGGAGCCGGCAACGCGGCACGCCGCCGGATGACCCGTCCCTCGAGATTGGTCATCGTGCCGTCTTCCTCGGCCCATTGCAGCACCGGCAGCACCAGGTCGGCCGATCGAGCCGTCTCCGACATCACGAAGTCGCTGACCACCAGGAGGTCCAGCCGGCGCAGCCGATCCTGCAACGCCGCGGCGTCCGGCGCCGAGACCACCAGGTTGCAGCCGTGCACCATCAGCATCCGGACGCCGTCGGGTTCGCCGAGCCGCTGCAGCAACTGCACGGCGGGCAACCCGGGGCCGGGAAGCTGGTCAGGGTCGACGCCCCAGACCCCGGCGACATGGGCGCGGGCCCGCGGATCGGTGATCTTGCGATAGCCGGGCAGTTGATCGGACTTCTGGCCGTGTTCGCGTCCGCCCTGGCCGTTGCCCTGCCCGGTCAGCGTTCCGTAACCGGAGTCATCACGTCCGGGTAGGCCGAGCAGCAGTGCCAGGTTGATCGCGGCGGTCGCCGTGTCGGTGCCGTTGACATGTTGTTCCACCCCACGACCGGTGATCAGATAGCAGCCGCCGTTGTCCCGCGCCCAGGCAAGACGACGGGCCACCTGGCGCAGGTGATCCGCGGGCACCCCGGTGATCGACTGGACCCGTTCCGGCCACAGATCGGCCACACTGCGTGCGATCCGGGAAAGACCACTGACCCGGGTGCGGAGGTATTCCGGATCGACCAGGTGCTCGTGCAGGACGACATGCGTCAGGCCG
>Ga0164242_10003148_pt1 | contig 18904 bp, 15 predicted proteins | sample OricomgcompostMG_FD_108783 | JGI IMG/M metagenome (GOLD analysis project Ga0164242, IMG submission 108783) | Miracle-Growth compost microbial communities from Emeryville, California, USA - Original compost - Miracle growth compost (MG) ... | reverse complement strand
TCAGGTGTGGGACAAGGCAATGCACATGTTCCAGCTGAGCTTCGATGTGAATCCCGATGCCCGCAAGGCGGTTTCGGAGATCGTGTCGTTCATCTCGTACGTGACGGCGCCCGCCAGCGACGAAGTTGCCTCCTGACGCCTGCCGAGTGGCCAGTTATGACACGGATTTTGCCGATTTCCGTGTCATAAGTAGCCACTGAACGCTCCGGGATTTATCCCCAGAGCGCAGTTCATCCCCAACCAAAGTTCCACCACGCCGTCGTCAGGCCCGCAATGTCATAGACCGGGCGCAGGGTCTGGAGCATGACCAGACCGTTCCTGGGCACCGACGCCTTGGCCGTCCGCCGCGTGAGTCGGCGGGCACTCGACCGTCACCGCCGGATCTATCGGAATATCTATCTACCCGCCGGTGTGGAACTGACGCCCGAGATGCGGGCCGAAGCCGCCTGGCTCTGGTCAGATCGCCAGGCCATCCTCGGTGGCCTCTCGGCCGCAGCCTGGTACGGAACTCGCTGGATCGACCCCGAGGCACCCGCCGAATTGTTTCGAACGAACGGGAAGCCCGTGCCGGGCATCGTGATTCACCGCGACGTCCTGCGACTCGAAGAAATCGGGCTGTTTCGAAGCGTCGACATCACCACACCAGCACGCACGGGACTGGACCTGGGACGTCGCAAGGGCCGTATCCGCGCCCTCATCGGGGTCGATGCGCTCGCGAATCGGACCGGCGTCACCGCGGCCGAGATCGCTCAACTGATTCCGCACCACCCCGGGATTCGTGGACTTGTTCAACTGCGCGAGGTACTGGATCTGATGGACGGCGGCGCCGAATCACCGCAAGAAACCAGGACCCGCCTCGTCTTGGTCGACACCGGACTGCCAAAACCCGAAACCCAGATCGTGGTGCGTGACGAGTTCGGCGAGTTCGTAGCGCGTATCGACATGGGCTATCGAGAGTTCAAGGTCGGCATCGAATACGACGGCGAACAGCATTGGAACGATCCCGTTCAACGGGCCAAGGACATCGAGCGATTGGCCCGGCTGGCCGAACTGGGTTGGGTGATCATCCGAATCAGCTCGGATATCTTGCGGAACCGACCACGAACATTCATCGAGTGGGTATGTCAGGCACTGCACGCCGCCGACGCCGAGTGGCCAGTTATTGCACAGATTCTAGGAAAATCCGTGGCTTAAGTGGCCGCTCGGCGGACGCTCGGCCACTCCGCGCGCAGGAAGTCCAGCAACCGGCGGCTCCCCGGCGTCACCGCGGTTGCCGACCAGGCCAGCCCAATGTCGCGTCGATAAGTGTTGGGCGTCAAGGTAGTCTCCCGCAGCCGCCTGGACGGGTGTTCGTCATGCGGCAGCAGCGCCAGGCCCATACCCCGTCCGACCAGTTCCCGAATGGTGGAGAACTCGGTGATCTCGACCGGCACATGAGGTGTGAATCCCGCTTCCGTACACCAGGTTTCGGTCATCTGACGCAGGTGATAGCTGGCCGGATTCGCGATGAACGTCTCCCCCTGCAGCTCGTCCAGACGTAGCCGCCGGCGGCCCGCCAGCGGGTGCGTTGCGGGCAGCACGGCGCGGATCTCCTGGTGCCCGACGACGACGTGCGGGACGCCCTCGGGCGGCGGGATCACCACCGCGACGTCCAGCGTCCCGGCTTTCAGGTCGGCGGCGAGCTCACTGCCGTGGGCCTGTTTGATCTGCAGCCGGATCCCCGGTGCCCGGCGGTGGAACTCGGCGATCAGCGTCGGGACCGCACCGGCTCCCATGGTCAACGGAAAGCCGAACCGCACCACCCCATGGCTCGGATCGGCCTCGCCGGCAACGGTTTCGATGGTCGCCTCCAGATCGCGCAGTGGCCGGCGGATCTGTTCGGCGAGGGTGAGCGCAGCCGGCGTCAACCGCACCGTCCGGCCCTCCTGGATGATCAGCGGTACCCCGATCTCTTTCTCCAGGGCGTGAATGCGACGGCTCATCGACGACTGCGGAATGCCCAGCGCATCGGCGGCACGGGTCATGTGCCCATCGTGGGCCGCCAACTCGTCCAGGGCCCGCAATTGCGGCGCGAGCAGACCCGTCCATTGATCCATATTCGGATGATACTGCCCAGAACATTCATTGGACGGATTGAATTCTTTGGGTCGATGCTGGATAGAGCGAGACAAGGAGCAATCATGAACACCAATGAGTCCGAGGTCGCCGATGTCCTGCTGATCGGCGGCGGCATCATGTCGGCCACCCTGGGCGCCATGCTGAGCACCCTGGAACCGAGCTGGCGAATTGTGGTGGCCGAGCGGGCATCCGACATCGCCACCGAGAGCAGCGATCCGTGGAACAACGCCGGCACCGGGCACGCCGGTTACTGCGAACTGAACTACATGCCCGATCCGTCCGACGGATCGGCGTCGGCCGCCATCTCCCGGCAGTTCCAGCTGTCCCGGCAGTGGTGGGCCCACCTGGTCAAGCAGGGCCTGCTCGATCCGTCGATGTTCGTGCACGGCACCCCACACATGGACGTGGTGTTCGGCGAGCACGATGTGGCCTATCTGCAACGACGCTTCGAAACCCTGCACGCCGACCCATTGTTCGGCGCATTGGAGTTCAGCGACGACCCCACGACCATCGCCCGCTGGGCGCCACTGCTGATGGCCGGCCGCGACCCGGCCGAGGCGGTGGCCGCCACCCGGCACCCCGGCGGCACCGATGTCGACTTCGGTGCGCTCACCCGCGGACTGACGCAGATCATCACCGCCCGCGGCGGTCAGGTCCTGCTGGACCACGACGTGCGACGCCTGCGTCAAGACGCCGATGGAATCTGGGTGGTGCGCGGCCGACAGATCAACTCCCGCAACACCTTTGAGCTGCGGGCGCGGCGGGTGTTCGTCGGGGCCGGCGGGTTCGCGCTGCGGTTGCTGCAGCGCGCACACGTGCCGGAGGTGCGTGGTTACGGCGTGCTGCCGGTGGGCGCGGCCTTCCTGCGCTGTTCGCGGCCCGACGTCGTGGCGCAGCACGATGCCAAGGTGTACGGGCAGGCGGCGATCGGCGCCCCACCGATGTCGGTGCCGCACTTGGACAAACGCGTTGTCGAAGGCGACGGCTACCTGATGTTCGGGCCGTATGCGACGTTCAGCACCAAGCTGCTCAAGGCCGGTAAGCTCACCGACTTCTTCAGCACGCTGCGCTGGCACAACCTGCATGTGCTGGCTGCCGCGGCCGCCCAGAGCCTGCCGCTGGTGCGGTATTTGATCGCCGAACTGCTGACCCCGTTGCGCGGGAAAATCAAGCAGCTGCAACGGTATTACCCCGACGCCGACCCGGCCGACTGGGAACTGATCGCAGCCGGCCAGCGAGCCCAGCTGGTCACGCCCGATCGCCAGCGCATCGGCGTGCTGCAGTCCGGGACCGAACTGGTCACCTCGGCCGACGGCACCATCGCCGGACTGCTCGGCGCCTCACCGGGCGCGTCGACCGCCGTGCCGATCATGCTGGATCTGCTGCAGCGCTGTTTCCCGCAGCAGTGGGTGTCGTCGTGGCGGGAAGAGCTGGACGCCGCCATCCCCGGGCGGGCATTGACCAGCTGGGACCGCAGCGCGGTGCAGGACAGTTTCGCCGACACCGCGGCGGCTTTGAATCTGTAGAGGCTCGAAAAAGATCTCGGCGGTGCCCACAAGCACCGCCGAGATCGACGTTCTGGCCGCTTTTACTCGCACTTTCCGGCCCGTTTGTCCGTTTGGGCGGAAGGGGGGCATCAGTGGGCGAAGTGCCGGGCTCCGGTCAGGTACAGGGTGATGCCGGCCTCGGCCGCGGCGGCGGTGACTTCGTCGTCGCGTACCGAACCACCCGGGTGCACAATGGCTTTCACGCCCGCGGCAGTCAGCGTCTGCAGACCATCGGGGAACGGGAAGAAGGCATCGGAGGCGGCGACGGCACCGGACACCCGGTCACCACCGCGCTCGACCGCCAGCCGGGCCGCATCAACCCGGTTCACCTGGCCCATCCCGACACCGACGGTGGCACCATCCTTGGCCACCACGATGGCGTTGGACTTCACCGCGCGGCAGGCCCGCCAGGCGAACACCAGATCGGCCAGCGTGGCCGGATCGGCCGGGCCGCCGGTGGCCAGGGTCCAGTTGGCCGGGTCATCGCCGGCGGCATCGAGCGCGTCACGCTGCTGTACCAGCAGGCCACCGCTGATCTGACGGAACTCGGTGCCGCCGACCTGGGGTTCGGAGGCCACCAGGATGCGAATGTTCTTCTTACGGCTGAGGATTTCCACTGCACCCGGCTCGAAGGCCGGTGCGACGATCACCTCGGTGAAGATGTCCGCGACGGTGGTCGCCATCTCCTCGGTGACCGCGGTGTTGGCTGCGATCACGCCACCGAACGCGCTCAGTGGATCGCACTCGTGGGCCTTGCGGTGCGCATCGGCCACCGACACCGACGACACCGCGATGCCACACGGGTTGGCGTGCTTGATGATCGCCACGCAGATGTCCTCATGGTCGAACGCGGCACGCCAGGCGGCATCGGCGTCGGTGAAATTGTTGTAGGACATCTCTTTTCCGTGCAGCTGCTCAGCCTGGGCCAGACCCGGCCAGCCCGCGTCGTCGCGGTAGAGCGCGGCCTTCTGGTGCGGGTTCTCGCCGTAGCGCAGCACGTCGGCGCGGCGCCAGGTCGACCCCAGCCACTGCGGCAACTGCGGGTCGCCACCGCCCTCGGGCGACAACACGGTGCTCATCCAGGATGCCACCGCCACGTCATACTCGGCGGTGTGCCGGAAGGCCAACGACGCCAAGCGCTTTCGTTCGTCCAGGGTGAACCCGCCGGAGCGCACCGCAGCCAGGACTCCGTCATAGCCCAGCGGGTCTACCACCACGGCCACACTCGGGTGGTTCTTCGCGGCGGCGCGCACCATCGACGGACCGCCGATGTCGATCTGCTCGACGCACTCGTCCTCGGAGGCTCCCGAGGCAACGGTCTGGGTGAACGGATACAGATTCACCACCACCAGTTCGAAGGCCTCGACACCGAGTTCGGCCAGCGCCGCGACATGCTCGGCCTTACGGGTGTCGGCCAGCAGCCCGGCGTGCACCCGCGGGTGCAGCGTCTTGACCCGGCCGTCGAGCACCTCGGGGAAGCCGGTGACCTCTTCCACCGGGGTCACCGGAATACCCTCGGCGGCAATGGTCTTGGCGGTCGAGCCGGTCGAGACCAGGGTGACGCCCGCCTCATGCAGACCGCGGGCCAGTTCAGCCAAGCCGGTCTTGTCGTACACGCTGATCAGCGCACGCCGAATCGGTCGTCGCGTCATCCTAGGGCCGCCTTTCGTCCAGTCCAGATCACTCCGCGGGTGGCCACCGCGGCGATCACTTCCACCAACAGTCGTCGCTCGACGACCTTGATCCGTTCATGCAGCGACACCTCGTCGTCGCCGTCGAGCACCGGCACCGCCTCCTGCGCCAGGATCGGTCCGGTGTCGGTGCCGGCGTCCACCAGGTGCACCGTGCTGCCGGTGAGGCGGACACCGTAGGCCAGCGCATCGGGCACCGCATGCGCCCCGGGGAACGCGGGCAGCAGCGCCGGGTGGGTGTTGAGCACCCGACCTTCGAAGCGTGAAAGGAAGGCCGATCCAAGGATTTTCATGAATCCCGCCGACACCACCAGATCCGGTTGGTGGGCCGCGGTGGCCTCGGTCAGCGCAACATCCCAGGCCGGCCGGTCGGCGTGGTCGCGCAACCGGGTGGTGAACACCGGGATGCCCGCCGCGGTGGCGATGTCGACGGCCGGGCAGTCCCGGTCCGTGCCCACCGCGACGACGCGGGCCGGGTAGTCGCCGTCGGCCGCGGCCAGTACCGACGTCAACAACGAGCCGGTGCCGGAGGCCAGGAGCACCAGCCGAGCCGGCGCACAAGGGGGCACCCGGATCGCTTGCTGCACGGATGCAGCCTAATCGGCCGCCGCGCCGGACTCACCGCTGGTCGGCCGCTGTGGCGGCGGCCACTGCTCGTTCACGCCGAAATGGCTGTCGCCGTCGGCCACGAAGTGTGCCTCCGGGTCCTCATCGGGGTCGAAGGTGACCGGTTCACCGATGTGATCGAACGCCGCCGCGTGATAGGCCTCCTCCGGGGCCGGTACGGCGGCCGGCTCGGGGCGCCGCGCGGGTGGTTCGGGTTCGGCCTCCGCCGCCGGCTTCGGCTTGCGGCGCCACCGGGACTTCGCCGGGGGGCCTGCCGGCTGGGCACCGGCTGCGGGGTCGGCTGCGGGGTCAGCGTTGAACTCATCGGTGGGTTCGAATGCCGGGCCGCCGGCGAAGTGCGCATCATCCCCGCCAGGCACGTCATCATCGAATGGCGAGTCCGCCACCGGTTCGCCCAACACAACCGTCTCCGGCTCGTCATCCTCGGCGACGTCATCGGCCGTGATGTCTTCGGGGGCCGGTTCGGGTTCAGGTTTCGGTTCGGTGACCACCGGCACCGGCCGCACTCGGCGGGTCAGCCCGCCCGACATGAGCACCGTCAGCGCACCGATCGAGATGAACCAACCGAACACCCCCGGCCCGAAGGTCAGCTGGTCGACGCCGACGTCGCCGAAGTTGCCCAACCGGCCGCCGCCGGCGTAGCCGAGCAGCGCCATCAGCACGGCGGCCAGGGCCGAGGCGACGGCGAGCTTGGCCGCGGCGATCGGCAGTGGCGCCGGCCGGCGCGCGCACTGCTGCCCCACCGCGACGGCGGACGCCGCGGCAATGATCAGCAGTGCCACCCAGACCGGGCCCAGCGGTGGGGAGGGGACGGCGGCCAGCACCGGCATCGCCGGGATGTCGCCGCCCAGGACGGTGAAAGAGCTGAAGGTCGCCAACCCGATGTGCGCGTTGGAGCCGACCGCGACCGCAGCCGTGCCGACCAGCACGTTGGGGATGTACAGCATGGACAGCAGGGCCAGGCTGAGCTGGCCGAACACTGAATCGGTGATGGCGAACAGATCGTGCATGGTGGACCAGTGCACGACCATGGATCCTGCGGCGATCACGCCGGACAGTCCCAGTAGGGCCAGCACGCCGGCCGCGGCGGCGCGGAACGCCTCGGGTAGCCAGCCGGGCAGTCGGGCATCGGTCAGCAGCCGCCCCTTCAGCTGGGAGGCCACCCCGATCGCGGCACCGACGGCGTGCACCAGCAGGACGTTGCCGAAGGCGCCCAGTGCGCTGGGGGTCTGCAACTGGGTCAGCACCGAGGACGCGTCGTGCACGACGGCCAGCGCGATGGCGGCGACCAGCAGGGGCCCACCGAGCGCCGACGCCACGATCCAGCGCACCACGAACCAGGACGTGTTCGGGTTGGTGGCCATGGCAACGGCTCGTGCGGTGCCCCAGACCATGGCCAGCAGCGGAGCCAGGGGCATGACCCCCAGCTCCGCACCGCCGATGGATACCGGTACGCCGTGCACGCCCAGCCACATGCTGGCCATGGCCCCGAACGCACCGGTCATGTCGCTGTTGGCGATGACGAGTTGCAGCAGAGTCAGTGCCGCGATCACCGCCAAAGCGATGATCGACGGCGCGAACGCAACCCTGAGCAGATCGCGTGCCTGACGTGCCCCGACGGGCCGGTTATCCACGAGCTAGGTCACTCCTTGAGCGGCCGTGTTCCCGCGCGGTTCGCGGTGGGGCCGACAAGAGATTATGACGACGCCGGGTCCGATTGCTGCGGAGCTTGCTGCTGTTGGAACGTCTGCGTCGCCTCGGAAGCACCGGCGGGCGGCGCGGACGCGCCTGGGTAGGCCGAACCGGCCTCGGGTGCGGTACCCGCGGACGGCGCCTGACCGAAGGCGGAGAAGCCGGTCGCTGGGGTCGCCGGGGACGAATCGTCGGCCGAATGCTGCGGGCGTGCACCCGGGTAAGCACCGGGCTGCTGGTATCCGCCCTGCTGGCCGTATTGCTGGCCCTGGGCCTGCGGAGCGTTGTGCTGCGGGGCGTGCTGCTGGCCCGGCTGGCCGTAGTACTGGCCGGGGGCACCATAGCCGTACGGATCGACCTGCGGCTTGGGTGCCGGCGGCTGGATCACTCCGGCGTCGAGCAGCAGCGCGGCCAGGGCCGCGCCGGCCTGCAGCACCGAGAACGCCAGCACGCAGTACAGCGCCCAGGTGGCCTCGAAGCCGCCGGAAGCACCGGTCATCTTGACCAGCATCGGCGGCACCTGCGGCACTTGGGCAATCTCGACGATCGCCAGCAGCAGACCGAGAACAGCCAGGATCGCGACCCAGGCCTTGAAGTTCTTCTGCTTGGGCAGCAGATCAACGCCGGCCAGCAGACCGGCGGCCACCGCGGCGATGGCCGGCAGGAAGGTCAAGATGTCGCGTGGAATGTCGGTGTTGCTGGTGTCGCCTTTGAGCCCGTACGGGGCGGCGAAGCTGAAACCGAACACCAGCAGGCCCAGTACGGCGACCGCGGCGGTCAGGTAGAGGGGCAGGTTGCTGGGCCCGGCCGGGGCCGCAGGCGCCGATGGCGCAGCGGGGATCCGCTCGGGTGCACGGCCGTACGGCTGGTTGGGGCCGGGGTTCGGTGCGTTGAACTGGTTCGGCTGGGGCGGGGGTGGGTAGCCGGGGTTACCGGGCGGGTACGTCATGACCTCTCCTGTTACTGGTCGACTCGACCAACCACGCTAGCGCACCTGCCAGTGCGCGTCCGGCATCAAATCCCCCGACGCCGCACGCGGCACCGACCCCGCCACACCGCCAGCAAATTTGCTCACCCGTCAGGCCGAAATCGGTACCGCCGCATCCGCAGCCGACCTATCGGCCTGCTCGATCTCGCGAACCAGCGGCAGGACCTTGGCGCCGAAGTACTCGATCTCCTCCCGGAAATGTAGGAAGCCACCGAGGATCAGGTCGACGCCGCGTTTGCGGTAGGCAGCAATGCGCTCGGCGATCTGCTCGGGGGTCCCGATCAGCTTGGTTCGAAAACCGTCGTTGTACTGCACCAGATCCTCGAAATCGGAATCGGCCCACATACCCTGTTTATCTGCTGTGGAGTTGCCGGCTTGCTGCACAGCAGCACCGAACCCCTCGACCGCCGGCCTATTGGCCTTCGCGACGATCTCGCGAAGCACTTCCTTCGCCTCCTTTTCGGTGTCCCTGGCGATGATGAATCCGTTGAGCCCGAAGCTGACTTCACGCGACGCCTGCCGCGCGTGGTCGCGAACGTCGACGAGTTGTTCGGTGACACCATCGAAGTCCTTGCCATTGGAGAAGTACCAGTCGGCGTGGCGGCCACCGTTGCGGCGGGCGGCGGTCGAGTTGCCACCCTGGAACAGCTCCGGGTTGGGCCGATCGGCGGTGTTGAGCGGTTTGGGTTTGAGGGTGAAGTCGTGGATCCGGTAGAAGTCGCCGCGGAAGTCCACCGGGTCGTCGCTCGTCCAGAGTTCGCGCAGGACCTGCAGGAACTCGGCGCTGCGTCGATAACGCTCATCGTGCTCGAGCCAGGGTTCGCCCAGGTGGGTGAACTCGTCCTTGAACCAGCCCGAGACGACGTTGACGGCGAATCGGCCGCCGGAGAGGTGGTCGGCGGTGGCCCCCAGCTTGGCCAGCACGGCGGGCTGCCAGAGCCCGGGGTGCACGGCGGCAATCACCTTCAGTTTCTGCGTCGCCAACAACAATGCAAGGCTGAAACTTGTTGACTCGTGCTGGAATTCGGCGCCGTAGCTGGCTTCGTAGCGGACCTGGGTCAGCGCGTATTCGAAGCCGTTGTTCTCCGCGGTCTGCGCGAGCTTCTTGTTGTACTCATAGTTCCAGTCGGTGCGCTGTTCGATGTCGCTGGTCACCAGTCCGCCACTGACGTTGGGTACCCAATAGGCGAACTTGACGTGCTCGGCGATGCGTTCGGTCGTCATGGCTGCCATATCAGCAATTGCTCGACGGGACGTCGCCGGTAACGTTCGCGGTGAACTTATCTCCGGGTGTGTTCACCGGCCGCCGCAGCGTGTTCCATGGGTAGAAAATGGCAGGTGAAGCACGATCTTCAGGAATTTTCCACCCCGCCCTTGCGCCCTGATACTGAAACACGTTCTAATTCTGGGTATGGACTATGGGCTCGTACTCTTCACCAGCGACCGCGGCATTGCGCCGGCCGCCGCCGCCAAACTCGCCGACGACCACGGCTTCACCACGTTCTACGTGCCCGAACACACCCACATCCCGATCAAGCGCCAGGCCGCCCATCCCACCACCGGTGACGAGACGTTGCCCGATGACCGCTACATGCGCACCCTTGACCCGTGGGTGTCGCTGGGTTCGGCGGCATCAGTGACCTCCCGGGTACGACTGTCCACCGCGGTGGCGCTGCCGGTCGAGCACGACCCGATCACCCTGGCGAAATCCATTGCAACCCTTGATCATCTGTCCGGTGGCCGGGTGTCGCTGGGGGTCGGTTTCGGTTGGAACACCGACGAGCTGCAGGACCACAATGTGCCACCGGGACGGCGTCGCACCATGCTGCGCGAATACATCGAGGCGATGCGCTCGCTGTGGACCGACGAAGAGGCCGCCTACGAGGGCGAGTTCGTGAACTTCGGACCGTCCTGGGCGTGGCCCAAACCGGTGCAGGCGCACATCCCGGTCCTGGTGGGTGCGGCGGGCACCGAGAAGAACTTCAAGTGGATCGCCAAGTCGGCCGATGGCTGGATCACCACGCCCCGCGACTTCGACATCGACGCGCCGGTGAAGCTGCTGCAGGACACCTGGGCCGGCGCGGGGCGTTCGGGGGCCCCGCAGATCGTCGCACTGGATTTCAAGCCGGACGCCGAGAAGCTGGCGCACTGGAAGTCACTCGGGGTCACCGAGGTGCTGTTCGGGTTGCCGGACAAGGACGAGGCGACGGTGTCGGCCTATGTCGAGCGGTTGGCCGGCAAGCTGACCGACTTCGCCATCGGCTGAGATCGGACTCTGAGTTTGGGGGCGCACGGCGGCGCAGCGCCTCTCCCAAACACCGTTCGATCGGGACCTGTCAACTCCGGTTGACATTGTCAATCGGAGTTGACGGGTGCTGGCTCGATACCTGTCGAGTAGAGCGATCGGGGCCCCAGTTGTCAGACCCGGTCTAGATACTTTCCGTAAATCGCGATGTCGGAAAGCGGAAAGGCCACTATGTCGCCGGTCGATCCACCACCGTGGATGAACTGCCCGGAAATGATCGAGCTGCGCCAACGTGCGCTGGCAGAGATCGGGTTCGCCCCAGATGGCGGCAGCACCGACGAAGACGACGAGTGGTCGTTCGATGACGCGCCTCCGACGCCCGACCCCGTGCTCGCTGACCTGTTGGGCGGCATCAGTCGTCGCGCACTGGCCGAGGCCCGCGACAATCTGACCGCGGCCAAGGCTCAGTACGAGAACGCGGTACGGCAAGCGCGCGCCGCCGGTTGGTCCTGGGCGGAGATAGGGCGGATCCTCGGCGTATCAAGACAATTGCTGCACAAGCGTTTCCGCAGCCGCCCACAGGACTGATCAGGCGAGCACGGCGCGGTTGCCCTCGTCGGTCGCGGTCACCACGATCCGTGCGCCCAGCGGTTCCCCATCGCGCAGCAATGCCATCAATTCGGCATCGGTGGTGGTGGCCAGGAATCGACCGCCGCCGTTCTCCAGTCGGCCGATGATGATCCCGGTGTTCGGCGTCCAGTCGTAGCGCACGGTGTAGGTCTCGATGGCGGCCGGGCCGGTGGCCTGCTCCACCACCTCGACGGCGGGCATCTCGGCAATCTGCGCGTTCAACTCGGGGCTGCGATCGGCCGCCCAGTTCGCCGGCGCGGTCGAGTAGATACCTACCGAGTACTTGCTGGCGATCCCGCCGTTCGCGCCGATCAATGCGAATTTCCCTGGGGCCTCGCGCATCTGGCTCACCGCCTCGGCGATGCCGTGCAGCGAGTAATTGTTGCCCGGCCCGCCGAAGAACGGCAGTCCACCGGTCATGGTCAATCCGCGCGGATCATCGACCGCCAGGTCGACACCGTCGCAGATGTTGAACACCGGGAACGGGAAGCAGCTGTACAGATCGAAGGACGCGACGTCGTCGAGTCCGATTCCCGCCACCCGCAAGGCTTCTCGCACCGCAAGCACCGAGGCCGGACTGGCTCCGATGTCGGCACGGTCCAGCAATTTCTGCTCTTTCATATCGGCGTGCCCGCGCAGGTACACCCATTTGTCTTCGGGCACACCGAGTTTGCGGGCCGCATCGACCGACATCAACAGCGCGGCCGCGCCCATGTTCACCTGATCGCGGGCCACCAGGTACCGCGGGTAGGGGTCGCAGATCATCCGGTTCTTGTCGGTGACCGTCGCCAGCTCGTCGATGCTTCGTTCCAGCGGTGCCGACGAATACGGGTTCTTGGCAGCAACTTTCGACATCGGTGCGAACAGTTCCGCCATCGCCCGACGGTAGTCGGGCACCGACATGCCGAGCCGGGCGCGGCGGGCGTTCTCCAGCAGTCCGTACTGCACGGGCGCGCCGATCAGGCCGTGGCGCACGGTGTACTCATCGAAGATGCCGTCGTAGCCGTAGCCTCGGTCCTCGAGCTGACCCTCGACGGTCTCGGCGTGATCGGGCTTGTCGGCACGGCCGTCGAAGTACCGCAGGCTCGAGGTGTTCTCCGAGCCCATCACCAGAACGACATCGGCCTTACCGGCCGCGATCTCGCCGGCGAACTCGGTGATCAGATGCTGCGGGCTTTGCCCGCCGATCACTTCGAGGACGGCTCGGGCCGGGTCGGCGCCGATCCGGCGGGCCACCGACCGCGGGTAGTTGTCGGATTTGCCCAGCGGGGCGGGGGTCCGTCCGGAGATCTCGAACTGTCGGGTGCCGGCGATGACGTCGATCGTCGAGGCAACGGTGGCTACATCCGCGCCGGTGTCCGCCAGTGCGGCACGGGCCGCCTCGGTGGCCAGTTCGACCGCGGACATCCCGCGGTAGTCAGCGCCCTCCAGTCGCTCGGTGAACTGCCCGACACCCACGATGACCGGCGTGTGCGGATCGACAGCCATGACAAACCTCCTGACGAGTGTTAATTCGACAGGCTAATGGATTGACGTTCTCGCCTCGCAATGCCGCCCACTCGGTCGACATATTCACGAAGTCGCAAGAGTTGATTGACTCATATTGACGACATCGACAAAAATTCCCGGTTTAATGACGTGAGCGTGAGGGGACCGGTGACCGTGGGACAGATCGAACACCAATTCACCACAAATGCCCTCGGCGCGGCCGGATACCTGCGGCGGATCAAATGTGCGATCGGCGCCATCTGCCTGGCCGCCGCGGGGCTGGATTGGGCCCTGCTGCACCATCCACTCGGACCGCACGGCACCCCGTCACGAGTGATCATGGCGCTCTGCGCGGCGTCATCGGTATTGGTCGGCGGCTGGTGGATCTTCGGACGTTGGCCATCGCACCGCGCGACACTGGCCTTCGTGGTGTGGGCCGACATCGGCCTGGCTGTCACCGCCGTCATCACCTCGTCACCGGAAACCCGGCTGTGTGCCATCGGCAGCACCACACTGATCGGCATCTTCGCCGCGTTTCTGCTCGGCACCCGGGTACTGGCCGTGCACTGCGCGGCCTCGGCCCTGCTGGTCGTGGGCATCACCGGCTACTCCGTCGCGTTCGACCACCTGGGTTGGTTCGACCTGTTCCCCTTCTACATACCGGTGCTCATCGCCACGGTGATCATGCCGATCGTCATCCAGACCATCGTGGAGGGCACCCGCCGCGCCATGAGCGCGACCACCCGACAGGCTTTCCAGGACCCGATGACCGGGCTGCACAACCGCCGCGGCCTGGAGCAGTCGGTGCCCCGCCTGTTGCACCGGCATCCAACGACGACGGTGCTCGCGGTGGTCATCGATGTCGACCAGTTCAAACAGCTCAACGACCGCTGGGGTCACGAATACGGCGACGCCGCGCTGCGGACGATCGGCGAGACCCTACGGTCGACCATCCGATCGGGTGATATCGCGGTACGGCTCGGTGGTGACGAGTTCGCCGTCATCGCCGCGCTCGACCATCCCGACAACGTCGCCGGATTCGTCGAACGGGTCAGGTCGGCGCTGTGCGCACTCAGCGGCATCACGGTGAGCATCGGCAGCGCCGCCCAGCACGTCCGTCATGGAGATCCCCAGATCGTCGACGAACTGTTGCGCCATGCCGATCGCGCCATGTACGCATCCAAGAGCCGCGGCGGCAACCAGCTGCAGCACGTGGCGTACGCCGGCTGACCCCGCAAGCAAGAGCACGGCGGCACACCTCATCTAACGGGTACCGAATCCAACGGGTACCGACACCACCCGCTGCGCCACATCGCTTGACCTTCTTGTCACTTAGTGACAGATTAGTGTTGTCACTAAGTGACAAGGAGGTCGATCATCAGCGACAAACAAGCCGACGCACGCCTCGCAGTGTCGCGGCACGCTTGCGCGCTGTTCTGGGAACGGGGCGTCGCCGCAACCAGTGGTGACGACATCGCCGCGGCCGCCGGACTCTCCACCCGCACCATCTGGCGCTACTTCCGCAGCAAGGAGAGCTGCGTCGAACCCCTGCTCGCCAAGTCAGCGGACCGGTTCCTGGCCAGCGCCCGGCGCTGGCCGCACGAGCTGTCGTTGTCCGAACACCTTGCGGCAGAAGCCATTGCGCATCCGCTGTCACCGCAGGACATCGCGGACGAGCTCAGCGCGATCCGGCTGGCCACCATGACAGAATCCGACCCCGCCCTGCGCACTGCGTACCTGATGGTCCACGACCGCATGGAGCGCGGACTCATCCCGGTCATCGCCGATCGATTGGGCTTACCCGACGACGATCTCACCGTCCGCCTGTGCGCGGCGGCGGTCACGGGCGCCTTCCGGGTCGTGGACGAAGACGTGAGTAGGGCAATCGTCGTCGACGGCAAGAGCGTCAGCCAACAGGAGGCACTGGCACTCATGGACCGGGCGATCCGCGAAGCCACCAACGGCAGGCTGGGCGGCCCCGTCCAACACTGAAAATTCCATATTCCTCACGGGCCGGTGGCCACCGGCCCGGCGAACGAGTTTGTCCGAGAAAGGATTCCCATGGCGCTACCCGAAATCATCTCAGTCGACGACCTTTTCAGCGCTCCCGAACGCACGGCGGCGACGATCTCGCCGGACGGAACCAGGATCGCATACCTGGCACCGTGGAAGAACCGCCTGAACGTCTGGGTGCAGAACGTCGACGACGACGCGACCGCACGGTGCGTCACGGCCGACGAAGCGCGCAGCGTGTACATCTACCGGTGGACCGACAATCCACGATGGATGCTCTACATGCAGGACAACGGCGGTGACGAGAACTGGCACGTGTACCGCATCGACCTGGAGAACCCGCACACGCCCGCAGTGGACCTAACCCCATTTCCCGGGACGCGAGCGAGTTTCGAACTGCCCAAGAGGTTGCCGGGAAAGGCCATCGTCCAGCTCAACAAACGCAACCCCGAACTGTTCGACGTCTACGAACTCGACATCGCCACAGGCGAACTCACGCTCCGCGCACAAAACCCAGGCAACGTCGTCAACTGGCTGAGCGGGCCGAGCGGCGACCTGTTCACCAATACGCTGACCGCGGCAGGCGACGTCGAGATCTCGCATTGGGACCCGGCAACAAGCACCCTGCGTCCGGTCAAGGTCTACGACGGCAGCGACTACCCGGTGGGCATATTCCCGATCACCGTCACGCCCGACGGCAAGGGCATCTGGCTCCCCTCGTATGAGAACAGTGACCGGTCTCGACTGGTCGTGGTCGACGTGGCCAACGGCACCGAAACCGAGGTCGACAGCCACCCGACATTCGATCTGGGCAATCAGATGGTCCTCCCGTCACCATTCATCCTCAGCCAGCGGACCGGCGATCTGATCGGCGTTCGCTACTACGGCGAACGCCAGGTCATCCATCCGCTGGACCCGAATTTCGCTGCGGTGCTGGAAAATCTGGTCAAGCTCTCGGACGGCGACCTCGCCGGCGTTTCGTCCGACGACAATGGCCGGCGGTGGGTGGTCAGCTTCACCCATGACCGCGATCCGTGGGCCACCTATCTCTACGACCACTCGACCGGCGAAAGCCGGCTGCTGTTCCGGCCGTACGCGCACCTGGACCCCGACGCACTCGCCCCGATGACACCCGTGACCATCACGTCGCGCGACGGGCTGGACCTGCATTCGTATCTGACACTGCCGGTCGGGATCAAACCTGTTGACCTGCCGTTGGTCCTGCTGGTTCACGGTGGTCCGTGGGCTCGCGACTGCTGGGGCTTCCAACCCGATGTGCAGCTGCTGGCCAATCGCGGATACGCGGTGCTACAGGTGAACTTTCGCGGCTCGACGGGCTACGGCAAGTCCTTCACCAAGGCGGCGATCGGGGAATTCGCAGGCAAGATGCACGACGACCTGATCGACGCCGCGGATTGGGCAGTCAAGCAGGGCTACGCCGATCGGGACAAAGTGGCGATCTACGGCGGCTCGTACGGCGGCTACGCCGCGCTGGTCGGAGTGACGTTCACCCCGGACGTGTTCGCCGCGGCCATCGACTACGTCGGGATCTCAAGTCTCGCGAACTTCATGCGCACCCTCCCCAACGTGGCCCGGCCCTTCCTCGCCACCAACTGGCACACATACGTGGGTGACCCCGACGAGCCCGTGCAGGAGGCCGACATGCTGGCCCGCTCCCCCATCACCAAGGTGGATCAGATCCGCACACCGCTGTTGGTCATCCAGGGCGCCAACGACTCTCGCGTCGTGCAAGCAGAATCCGACAACCTCGTCGAAGCATTGCGAGCCCGCGGAGTCGAGGTCGAGTACATGATCAAGGCCGACGAAGGACACGGATTCCTCAACCCCGACAACCAGATCGACATGAACCACGCCGTCGAGCGCTTCCTCTCCCAGCACCTGGGAGGTCGCATCTGACCGTGCATTCGACGCAAACACAACAGGCCCCCACCACGTGGCGGAGGCCTGTTGCGTAGCGAAAATTACAGCGACTGCAGGATTTCCCGGGCCAGCTTGGCGGTCTCGGACGGCGTCTTGCCGACCTTCACACCGGCAGCCTCCAGGGCCTCCTTCTTGCCCTGCGCGGTGCCCGCACCATCGGAGACGATGGCGCCGGCGTGGCCCATGGTCTTGCCCTCCGGCGCGGTGAAGCCCGCGACGTAACCGACGACCGGCTTGGTGACGTTGGCCTGGATGTAGGCGCCGGCCTTCTCCTCGGCGTCGCCACCGATCTCACCGATCATCACGATGATCTTGGTCTCGGGATCCTTCTCGAACGCCTCGATGGCGTCGATGTGGGTGGTGCCGATGACCGGATCGCCGCCGATACCGATGGCGGTGGAGAAGCCCAGGTCGCGCAGCTCGTACATCATCTGGTAGGTCAGGGTGCCGGACTTGGAGACCAGGCCGATCGGGCCCTTGCCGGTGATGTTGTTCGGTGTGATGCCGACCAGCGACTCACCGGGGGTGATGATGCCCGGGCAGTTCGGGCCGATGATCCGGGTCTTCTGACCCTTCTCGACGTTGTAGGCCCACGCGTAGGCGCTGTCCTGCACCGGGATGCCCTCGGTGATGACCACCAGCAGCGGGATTTCGGCGTCGATGGCCTCGATGATCGCGTCCTTGGAGAAGGCGGGCGGCACGAAGGCGATCGACACGTCGGCGCCGGTCTCCTTCATGGCCTCGGCCACCGTGGCGAACACCGGCAGTTCGATGTCCTTGCCGTCCTTGTCCACGTGCGAGACCGTGGTGCCGGCCTTGCGGGCGTTGACGCCACCGACGACCTGGGTCCCGGCCTTGAGCATCAGCTTGGTGTGCTTGGTGCCCTCACCACCGGTGATGCCCTGGACGATGACCTTGCTGTCCTTGTTCAGGAAGATAGACATTTTCGTTGGCTCCCTTACTTGTTGGCCAGCTCGGCGGCTTTGTCGGCGCCGGCGTCCATGGTCTCGGCCTGGATCACCAGCGGGTGGTTGGCTTCGTTCAGGATGCGACGACCCTCTTCGACGTTGTTGCCGTCCAGACGCACGACCAGCGGCTTGTTGGCGCTGTCGCCCAGCTTCTTCAGTGCGCCGACGATGCCGTTGGCGACCGCGTCGCACGCGGTGATGCCACCGAAGACGTTGACGAACACGCTCTTGACCTGTGCATCGCCGAGGATCACATCAAGCCCAGCCGCCATGACTTCCGCCGAGGCGCCACCACCGATGTCCAGGAAGTTGGCCGGTTTCACGCCGCCGTGGTTCTCGCCCGCGTAGGCGACGACGTCCAGGGTCGACATGACCAGGCCGGCACCGTTACCGATGATGCCCACCTCTCCGTCCAGCTTGACGTAGTTGAGGTCGTTCTCCTTGGCCTTGAGCTCCAGGGGATCGGTGGCGTCCTTGTCCTCGAACTCGGCGTGGCCGGGCTGACGGAAGTCCGCGTTGGCGTCCATGGTGACCTTGCCGTCCAGGGCCAGGATCTGGTCGTCGGGGGTGCGCACCAGCGGGTTGACCTCGACCAGGGTGGCGTCTTCGCCGACGAAGACCTCCCACAGCTTCTGGATGGTCACGGCCGCGGCGTCGAGCACCTCGGCCGGCAGGTGGCCCTTCTCGGCGATCTCGCGGGCGAAGGCCAGGTCGACACCCTTGACGGCGTCAACCGGCACCTTGGCCAGACGATCGGGCTTGGTGGCCGCGACCTCTTCGATCTCCATGCCGCCCTCGACCGAGCACATGGCCAGGTAGGTGCGGTTGGAGCGGTCCAGCAGGAAGGAGATGTAGTACTCCTCGGCGATGTCACTGGCCTCGGCGACCAGCAGCTTCTTGACGATGTGACCCTTGATGTCCAGGCCGAGGATGTTCTTGGCGTGGGTGAGGGCGTC
>Ga0164242_10003147_pt1 | contig 18906 bp, 11 predicted proteins | sample OricomgcompostMG_FD_108783 | JGI IMG/M metagenome (GOLD analysis project Ga0164242, IMG submission 108783) | Miracle-Growth compost microbial communities from Emeryville, California, USA - Original compost - Miracle growth compost (MG) ... | reverse complement strand
TCCAGTTGAAGAACTTGATACCGGTCGGCACGGCGATCAGGAACGTCATCAGCGAGAAGAACGGCAGCAGCACCGCACCGGTGGTGAACATGTGGTGCGCCCAGACCGTCAGCGACAGGGCCGCGATCGACAGCGTCGCGAAGACCATGCCCTTGTAGCCGAACAGCGGCTTGCGGCTGAACACCGGGATGACCTCGGTGACGATGCCGAAGAACGGCAGCGCGATGATGTACACCTCGGGGTGGCCGAAGAACCAGAACAGGTGCTGCCACAGCACGGCGCCGCCGTTGGCCGGGTCGAACACCTGCGCGCCCATGTGCCGATCGATCCAGAGCACCAGCAGCGCGGCGGTCAGGATCGGGAACGCCAGCAGCACGAGCAGGCTCGTGACCAGGATGTTCCAGGTGAAGATCGGCAGGCGGAACATCGTCATGCCCGGCGCGCGCAGCGTGATGACGGTGGTGACCATGTTGACCGCGCCGAGGATCGTGCCCAGACCGGCGATGGCCAGGCCGATGATCCACAGGTCGGTGCCGGAGCCCGGCGAGTTCACGTCGTTCGACAGCGGCGTGTACATCGTCCAGCCGGCGTCAGCCGCACCGCCCGGCGTGATGAACCCGGACATCGCCATCAGCGCACCGAACAGGTACAGCCAGTAGGAGAACGCGTTCAGCCGTGGGAACGCGACGTCGGGCGAGCCGATCTGCAGCGGCAGGACGAGGTTCGCGAACGCGAACACGATCGGCGTCGCGAAGAACAGCAGCATGACGGTGCCGTGCATCGTCACGATCTGGTTGTACTGCTCGGGCGAGAGCAACTGCTGGCCCGGACGGGCGAGCTCGATGCGCATGAGCAGCGCCAGCACGCCACCGACGCCGAAGAAGATCAGCGACGTGACCATGTACATCCGGCCGATGACCTTGTGGTCGGTCGTCCGCAGGATGGCGCTGAACATCGAGCCCTTGCGGAACTCGTGCGCCGGGAACGGTCGAGCGACGATCGACTGGGGCCTGTCGGCGCCAGTCGCGGGGTGATCGCCAGTCGTCGTCACAGGCCAACCTCGCTCACTGCTTCTCGTACCTGCTCGCTGCCGGCCCGGCGCCGTGCGGCATCGACCGCGGACGTGCGAGCCCTCCGCCGAACAATAACCAGTCCGTTCCGGAGGCTCCGCACCGGGGACTACCTTCGGTTATCCTCGCGTGAGCTGATTGTCCCGTTAAACGCGAGTACAGCTTGCGTGAGCGGACGACGAGGAGGATCTCCGGGTGGTCGGACGCCGCCGCGCGGGCACCGGCTTCCGGCCCGGCGCCCAGTCGGCCGTCGCCCGCAAGCCCTCGCGCCGGCAGGCCGTCGCCATGCTCGCCGCCCTGATCCTGGTCGCCGCGGCGGTCAGCGTCGCCTCGTTCGTGGTGAAGCCGTCCCGGGCACGCTCGTTCCACCTCTTCTACGGGACGACGTTCCTCAACGACGACAGCTCGCCCGTCGCGGTCGACCTGGCGAGCGGGCGTCCGACGATCCGGTTGCGCAACGCGGTCAACGCCGTCTCGACCCCCGGGCAGCCGGCGGTCACCGGCCAGCTGCAGATGGTGCCGCTGTCCGGGGCGACGCTGATGCTCGACGCCGCGTCCGGCACCTTCAACATGCTCGACAGCTCCGGGTACGTCATCAAGACGAGCAACGGCGGCATCCAGCTGCCGTCGTTCCCCGAAACCACGTCCACCTCGCGCGGCGTGGCGTCGGGCGACTCGGCCTACATCGTGCAGAGCGGCACGGCCCACAGCGCGGTCTACCTCGTCAGCCAGTCGACGGTGGGGTCGGCGATCGGTGCCGAGTCCTCGCCGCGGGCGTCCATCTCGTTGAACACCCCCGCGGCGAACCTGCCCGGCGCCGCCACGAGCGCGAACGGTGCGCTGTGGCTGCTGACCGGCTCCGCGCCGTCGCTCACGCTGCGCACGCTGACCGTCCCGAGCGCCAGCAACGCCGGCGCCACGTTGCACGACAGCGTGCGCGGCACGATCAGCGGCCCGGTCGCCGCCGTCGAGTCGGCTGCCACGAGCACCGACGGCGTCTCGGGCAGCGCCGTCGCGGTCGCCTCGCAGAACGCGGTGGACGTCTACAGCGGCGGGGCGCACCACCACGTCACGCTGCCCACCGCGATCGCCGGGCTCGACCAGCTGCTGCCCGTGACCGACCTGCACGACGTCTTCGCGTTCCTCGCGCACGGCACCGCTGGCTGGAGCCTGATCACGGCCGACATCGCGGGCAGTCGGGCCGACGTCCACCGGCTCGCCGACCTGCCCACCGGCGAGCGCTACGCACTGCCGGCCGAGAGCGACGGTCACCTCTACACGATCGACACGAACGCCGTCGGCAAGCTGGTCCGCATCGCGCTCGACGGCACGACCGCGCCGGTCGCCGGCGCGGCGCAGTACCCGCTGCTGTCCGGCGAGGCGTTGAGCCTGCAGGACGCCCAGATCATCGCCGAGGGCAGCCGGGTGATCGTGAACTCGCGGGCCAACTACGAGGCCGAGGTGATCTTCACCGACGGCAGCCACCGGCCGCACGTCATCGACAAGCGCTCGGCCCTGCAGGTCGACACGAACGGCGCGGCCAGCCTGCTCGCCGGCGCTCCCCCGGCGTCCAAGCCGACGACCACCGCCAAGCCCCGGCCGCAGCCCGCCCAGGCGATCAACGACAAGATCGACTGCCGCACCGCGACGCAGACGCCGCACATCCCGCTGGTGAGCCTCGGCGAGACGGCCGCGCAGTCGGTGCAGCTCAACTGGACGTACACCAAGCTCGACCCGAGCGACTGCTATCCGTCGACGTACACGGTCACGACGACCGTCGTCAGCGGCAATGCGCCACCGCCACCGCCACCGCTCGTCGTGCGCGGGCAGCGCGGGGTGAACGTCACCGGGCTGTTCCCCGACACGCTGTACCAGTTCGTCGTGCGCGCCTACATCAACAAGCGCAGCACCCCGTCGGCGCCGCTCGACGTGCGCACGGCGGTGCAGGGCCCCGCCGCGCCGACCGGCGTGCGCGTGACCTCCGACGACGCCGGCAACTGGCAGGTCAGCTGGAACTCGTGCGGCGGTGTACAGAACGGCTGTGTTCCTTCGGCCAGTTGGCAGATCATCCCGAAGTTCTGCGACGGCGCCGGCGGGCTGCAGGGCCCACCGCCGACCCACACGATCATCGGCGACCCGACGCAGCACAGCTTCACGGTCGTCTACCCCGGCGCCGACGACCTGCTCGGCCGCGGCCTGTCGTTCGACGTCGAAGGTGTGGGGACATCAGGGACGATCGGCGCGCCCGGCTCCGACAACGGCTGCACCTACAGCTGGACACCGCCGGTCACCAGCGCGATCCACCTGGCGGCGAGCACGCCACCGTCGACGACGGTGTCGGGGACGTCCACCACGACCGTCACGGCGACGTTCGACGGCGACCAGACCCACGACCTCGGCGGCGCCGGCGGCACGCTGACCTACGAACTGGTCCAGGGTGGCGCCGTCGTCAGCAAGCAGGGGCCGACCACCGCCACCACGGTCCACCTGCGCGGCATCCGTCCCGGCCGCAGCTACCAGGTCGAGGCGATCGTGACCCCGCCGCATCACCAGGAGGCCTCGGCGACCGTCGGCCCCGTCGACGTGACGCCCGCGGTCGCCAGCTGGCCCAAGCTCACCGTGACCGCGGCGTTCACCGACCAGGGCTCGCAGTCGGGTTACCTCACCGTCGACATCCGCGGGCTGACGAGCTTCCAGGCGCACGGCGAGAACTTCGACATCGTCGGCGACGGCACACGCTCGCAGTCGGCGCTGATCTGCAACAACGCCGTGTACCCGCTGCGCGCCTCCGACATCGACCCCGGCACGCCCCAGACGTTCACCGACATCGACCGGTCGCAGTACTACGGCAGCTGCCGGGTGCAGATCGTGCTCGCCCAGAACGCCAACGACGCTCCCCCGCTGCTCTACGGCGCCGGGACGTTCTCGAAGCCGGCCGGCTTCGGCGTCTCGATCGACCCCGCGACCTTCGTGGCCAACCCCAACAGCTTCGACGCCCACTGGGTCGACTCGTCCGACGTCAACGTCAGCTACACCGGCAACAGTGGCGGCGAAGCGCTCACGAGCAACTGGGCGATGATCCTGTCCGACGACGGCGGCAACACGGTGTGCGGCGGCGCGCAGCCCCCGAACCCGGACTCGGTCACCATCACGGCGTCCGACCAGTGCCTGCAGAACCTGCCGGCGCACCCCGACTGGGTCGTGCTGATCAACCACCGGTACCTGTTCGGGCAGGCGCCGCAGGTGACCGTCCAGGTCAGCGGCTCGGCGCCGCTCACGTCCCTGGACTCCTCGCAGTTCACCGCGAGCTTCGAAGGCGGGCTGGACTCCGCCGGGCACGCCGCGGTCGACGTGAGCACGACGCAGTCGAACATCGGCGGCTACACCTGGAACTACGAGGTGGACGTCGCGGGCTTCGGCGCCGCGTGCGGCACCGGCACCGACGCGCCGCCGCTCACGATCGAGGTCTCGGACAGTTGCGTCTCGCAGTTCGGTGACAACGCCTTTAGTGTCACGATCACAGCGCACGGCAACGGGGGACCACAGATCTTCACGATTCCGGTCAACGGCCATCCGCCGGCGATCCCGAGTTCCGGACCGACGTCATGACGGAGAGTGATGACCACCCCCACTGATCTGATCGCGCAGGTCGCCCGCAACGTCGAGCGGCTCACGACCAACGTCGGCTACGTCATCCAGGGCAAGCCCGAGGTCATCCACAACGCCGTCGTCTGCATGCTCGCCGAGGGACACCTGCTGCTCGAGGACGTCCCCGGCACCGGCAAGACGTCGCTGGCGCGCGCCCTCGCGACGTCGCTGTCCATCAGCTGGAACCGGATCCAGTTCACTCCCGACCTGCTGCCCTCGGACGTCAGCGGTGTGTCGATCTACAACCAGGCAACCAACGAGTTCGAGTTCAAGCCCGGGCCGATCTTCGCGAACATCGTGCTCGGCGACGAGATCAACCGCGCCTCGCCGAAGACCCAGTCCGCGCTGCTCGAGGTGATGGAGGAGGGGACGCTGTCCAACGACGGCGTCGTCTACCCGATGCCGCGCCCGTTCATGGTCGTCGCCACGCAGAACCCGATCGACATGGAGGGCACGTACGTCCTGCCCGAGGCGCAGCTGGACCGGTTCCTGATGAAGCTGACCGTCGGTTACCCCGACACCGAGGCCGAGATCGCGGTGCTGCGTACGCAGAAGATGGGGTCGACGGTCGAGCAGCTGCTGCCCGTCCTGTCCGCCGGCGACGTCAACTCGATGATCGAGTCCGTGCGCGCGGTCGAGGTGGCGCCGGCCATCGAGCAGTACATCGTGTCGATCGCCGCGGCGACCCGCACGCTGTCCGAGCTGCGCCTGGGCGTCTCGCCGCGCGGCAGCCTCGCGCTGCTGCGCGCCGCCCGCGCGCACGCGGCCTCCGTCGGGCGCACGTACGTGGTGCCCGAGGACGTCAAGCAGATGGCTCCGGTCGTGCTCGCGCACCGCGTGATCCTGCAGCCGGACGCCGAGCTGCAGGGACGCACCGGCATCGAGCTGATCACGCGCGCGCTGCAGTCGGTTCCGGTGCCGCGCGGCGCGGACGCCTGACCGACCCACCGATCACGACGAGAAGGCCGACGGGACGATGACGCGGATGGGGCTCGCCGCCCTGATCGCGGGCGCCGTCGCGCTCGGCCTGGGCCTGGGCCTGCAGTGGATCGCGTTCGACCTGGTCGGGGTCGGCCTGCTCGCGCTCGTCCTCGTCACGCTCGTCGTCGTGCTGCGCCCGTCGCCGCTGTCGATCGACCGCGCGATCCAGCCGCCCCGCGTGCCGAAGGGCTCGCCGGCGATCGCGGTGCTGACGTTCGAGAACCGCGGGCGGCGCACGATCGGCGTCACCGTCGCCCACCAGCCCTTCGGGGACGTCCGCGTCCGCACCGTGATCCCGCGGCTGCGACGCGGCGAGCGCGGCCTGCGCACCTACCGGCTGCCGACCCGGCAGCGCGGCATCTTCGACGTCGGCCCGGTCGAGGTGACCCGCCGCGACGCGTTCGAGCTGTTCCGCTCGTCGCGTCGCTACGGCGCGGTCGAGCGGATCTGGGTGTACCCGCGGGTGCTCCCCCTGCGCCCGCTGCCGTCGGGCATCACCCGCCATCTCGAGGGACCGTCGTCGGACACCTCGCCGCAGGGCAGCATCACGTTCCACCGGCTGCGCGACTACGTCGCCGGTGACGACCTGCGCCTCGTGCACTGGCGATCGTCCGCGCGTACCGGCCGGTTGGTCGTCAAGCACAACGTCGACACGTCCCAGCCGTACACGGTCGTGCTGCTCGACCTGCGCCCCGGTGGCTACACCGCCGACGCGTTCGAGTCTGCCGTCGACATCGCCGCGTCCGTGGTCGCCGCGTCGGCCACCGGCAAGGCGCCCGTCGAACTGCGGCTGACCGACGGCACGACGATCGGGGGCCCGCGGCTGCGCGACGTCACCCCGCACATCGACCAGCTGACCGGCGTGCACCCGGACTCGACCGGCACCCTGCAGCAGCAGTTGATGGCGCTGCGGCGCTCGCGCGGCGGAACCTCGCTCGTGGTGATCACCGGCGTGCTGGACACCAACGACCTGCCCTACGTCGCGCAGCTGCGCCGCCGCTTCGAGCGCCTCGTCGTCGTGTCCGTCGACGGCGAGCGGCGCGAGCCGGTGCACTTCCCCGGTGTGCGCGTGATCGTCGCCGGGGACGCCGACCAGGTCGCGACAGCGTGGAACGCGCAGGTGTACGTGTGATCCGGCGCCTGCTCCCCTCGCTGCTGCTGCCGCTGTGCCTCGCGGCCAGCATCCTCACCGTCGCGCCCTGGCTGCGGGCGTTCCCGGCGGACATCGCGGCGTTCCCGCTGATCGGCGCGGCCGTGATCAGCGTGCTGCTGCCGGTGGCGATCCAGGCCTTCACAGCCCGGCTGTGGATCGCGGCGCTCGTCGAGATCGGCGTGTTCATCCTCTACACGCTGCTGGTCGTGCTGCACGCTGCCGGCGGGTTCGACTCGCTCGTCACCGGCCTGTACCGCGGACCGTCCGAGATCCTGACCTTCGCGCTGCCGTTGGTGAGCCCGCGCAGCCTGATGGTCGCGCCGGTCGCGTTGACGTGGCTGGTGGGCGCGGTGGGCGCGGAATGCGCGACGCGTCGCTGGGCGACGGTCATCCCGTACGTCGGGTTCGTCGTGGCGTTCGGCCTCGCGTACGCGGGGACCGAGCGCGCGGCCGGCGACGACCGGTTGCGCGAGACGCTGCTCGGCGCGGGCCTGGTGGCCGTGCTGATGCTGCTGCGCGCCGCCCAGGTGTGGGTGCGGCAGGACGACGACGCCGAGCAGACCCAGCCCGACGGCGTACTGCCGATCCGAGGGTTCACCGTCGGTGTGGTCACCACGCTCGTCCTCACCGCGGTCGCGGCGCTGGTCGTGCAGGCGGGCGCGTTCCCGAAGAAGTTCGCGACGCCGCAGCGCGTGCCGTCCGTCGACAACTCGCACCCGGTGGACCCGCTCGGCTTCGTCTCGCAGCTGCGCCCGGCCGACCCGAAGTCGAAGGGCAGCCCGGCGTTCACCGTGACCGTCCACGGCAAGGCACCGAGCTACTTCGACATCGCCAACGTCGACGACTACGACGGCATCGGCTGGTCGTTCCAACGCACGTTCCGCCCGTCCGGCGGCGTGCTGCCGGCCGACACCGACACGGCGCTGCGCTCGCACGGCGCCTCGGTGACGCAGAACTACACGATCGCGCCGGGCAGCCCGCTGGCCGACGCGCCCTGGATGCCGGTGCTGTACCGCGCGAAGGACGTCACCGGTGTCACCGTGGACATCGACCCGGCGAGCGGCATGATCGTCCCGGCCGCGGGGCTCGCGGCCGGTGCGCACTACACGGTGACCTCGGCGGCGTCGCTGACCACGTTCGACGAACTGAAGGCCGCGAAGTCCGCCCCCGACCTCGCGACGTCCAGCAGTGAGATCGAACTGCCGCCGGGAACGCTGCGCACCACGCTCGACAAGCTCGTCCAGTCCTTCTCGCGTGAACTCAACGTGCCGACCTCGCCGGCGTTGCCGTTCCTGCAGGCGCTGACGTCCAACCTGCGCAGCCAGTACGCGCTGTCGACCCCGGACGAGCCGCTGTCGCCGGCGACGGGGACCTCGACTGCGGCGACTTCGGCCCCGGCGACTTCGACTCCGGCGCCGCCGTCGACGTCCGCGTCCTCGGCGCACCACACGTCCACACGCGGTCACCGTCCCTCGAAGCACCCGTCGTCACATGCGAGCGGTCACCGGCCCAAGGACGCCGGTGCGGTGCCGCTCGCCCGCCCGACGCACCGACCGGCGCACCCGTCGCGCGCAACGTCGCACGCACAGTCGCACGGGGCGAGCGCACCGGCCCGCCACACGCCGACGCCGTCCCCCACCCCGACCAGCGCCGCCCCGACCGCACCGGCCAACGCGCAGCAGCGCGCCGGCAGCACGACGTTCGCCGACGTCGCCGCGTCGATCCTGGGCCCGGACCACAGCGGCACACCCGAGCAGTTCGCCACCCTGGTCGCGCTGATCGCCCGCGACCTCGGTGTGCCCGCGCGAGTGGCGACCGGCTTCCGGCTGCTGGGCCCCGGCAACGTCTCGCACCTCGTGGCGGGCACGTACACGCTCACGACGGCGGACGCCTGGACGTGGGTCGAGATCCCGATCGTCGGGCGCGGTTGGGTGGTCCTGGACGCCTCGCCGGGCACGTACCGCAACACCCAGCAGCAGTCGCAGGGCGCGACGCAGCCGCCGAGTTCCACGCCACCGTCGAGCCAGAACCAGCTGCAGACCAAGGGCAACAACGGCAACGCGGTCGCTCCGCCCAGTGCGGTGCCGCGGTCGCACAGCCATCAGCAGTCGGTCTGGGTGCCGCTGCTCATCGTTCTGGGCGCCGTCGTGCTGCTGCTGTTGCTGACGCTGCTCGCGCGTAAGCCGGTACGGGCCAGGCGTCGCCGGCGCGCCACCGATCCACGCGACCAGCTACTCGGCGCCTGGCAGGAGGGGCTGGATCGCCTCGCCGAGGCCGGCCTGCCCGACCTGCGCGCGCTGACGAGCACCGAGGTCGCCGACCTGACCGGCGAGCAGTTCGGCCCGGAGTCACGCGGGCGCGCCGACGAGCTGGCCGCGGCCGCGAACGCCGCGGCGTACCGCACGTCCGTCGCGGTGTTGCCCGCGGAGGCGGACGCTGCGTGGACCGCCGAGCGCCGGCTCAACCGGGCAGTCGTGCGGCGCCTGAGCCTCGGCGGCCGGCTGCGGTACGCGTTCAGCTACCACCGGCGCGATCGCTCACCCCGGCCGGTGAGCCCGCGGTCGTGGATCGAGTCCGCCGCCGCGCTGCGCGGCCGGCCGTCCGGGGGCTCGCGGCGCGGGCTGCGCCGGCTGGGCCGGCACCGCCGCTCGCACTGACCAGCCGCACCGGCCAATCGCACTGGCCAATCGCACTGGCCAATCGCACTGGCCCGCTCGCGGATCAGCGTGTGACGCGCTCGAGCGCGCGGATGCGATACGCGTCCAGCAGCGCGTGCAGTTGGCGCAGTTCGTCACCGATGCGCCGCGTCGCCGGCAGCGGCACCACCCCGGTCGAGGTGACCGCCCCGAGCACGCCCGGCGTCATCGGCGTCGCCGGCTGACCCGGCGGGAACATCGGCTCGAACGCGTGGACGTCGAGCCAGGACAGCCGCTGGCGACGGAACAGCGTGCCGATCGTCAGCTCGCGCTCGTCCACCGTCAGCTTCGCGGTGCCCGATCGGACGGTCAGCGTCGGCCGTAGCGAGTGCGGGTCGATCGCGAGATCGCCGACGAACTGCGCTGCCGGGACGGGCCGCGGGCTCGGCGTACGGCGCGCCCACACCGGCACGTCGGCACCGGGGCGCAGGCCGGGCAGGGGCCGCGATCCCGTAGGCAGGGCGGGGACGTCCGGTGGCTCCGGCGGGACGGACGGCGGGATCGGGTAGTGCGAGGCCTGGGGTGGCTGGGGTGGCTGCGGTGGCTGGGGCGGCTCGGGTGCCGCGGACGCAGCCGCGGGCGCCCACCACGACGGCGTCGTGTCATCGGCCGGCTGCTCGTCAGCGCCGGCGAACGGCTCCTCGTCGTGCAGCGGCTCGTGCAGATCGTCGTCGATGGACACCGCGTACCGCGACGCGGACGCCGGCGGGACGTACAGCGCAGCTGTAGGAGTCGGCTCGGGGACGGGCTCCGGTGCGGGGACGGGCGGAGGCGTCGGCTCCGGTGCGGGCGCGACCGGCTCGGGCGCCGGCGTCGGCTCCGGTGCGGGAGCCGGCGCCGGAACGGCCGCGACCGGCTCGGGGACGGGCTCCGGTGCGGGCGCGACCGGCTCGGGCGCCGGCTCGGGTGCGACCGGCGGTACGGGTGCGGGCGGCGGCGTGAACGCCGACGGCAGGCCACGCGGCACGGCATCCGGCATCCGGGTGACCGCCGGCGCGACGCCGAGGCCGGCACCGCCGTCGCGGATCAGGAACTGCGTGCGCGGCCAGCCCTGCGCGATCTCGACATCCGCGAGTTCCGCGGCGAACTCGGCGGCCGTCGGCGGCCGGCCGTGCTGCTCCTTGGACATCGCCCGGATCAGCAGGTCGGACAGCTGCAGCGGGACGTCCTGCCCGGACAGCGGACGCACCGGGTCGCGCAGGATGCGCAGGATCACCGAGGCGGGCGACTCCCCCTCGTACGCGCGGAACGCCGACTGCCCGGCGATCAGCTGGTACAGCGACGAGGCGAGCTCGTAGACGTCGGTCGCGGCGGACGTCCCACCACCCTCGAGCAGTTCCGGCGCCGCGTGCAGGGTCGTGAAGTCGAACAGCCCGGCTGTGGTCTGTGTCGACGACTGCAGCATCGCGACGCCGAAGTCCGCGAGCGCCGGCTCGCCGAACTCGGTGACGAGGATGTTCTGTGGCTTCACGTCGCGGTGCAGGATGCCGGCGCGGTGCGCCGTCTCGAGCGCGCCGGCGATCTTGATGCCGATCGACACCGCGTCCGGGACGCGCACCCCGGCGCCGTCGCGCAGCCCGTCGGACACCGCGCCGTAGCACAGCTCGAGAACGAGCACCGGGCGCTCGTCCGGCGTACGGAACGTCCGGTACAGCGTGACGATGTTCGGGTGCGAGCTCACCGCGCCGAGTGCGACGGATTCACGCTCGAACGATTCGATGGCGCGCGGCGAGGCGTCGCGGATGTTCAGCAACTTCAGCGCGACCGCGCGCTGAGTGCCGATCTCGCGAGCCCGGTAGACGGTCGCCAGGCTGCCGACCCCGATCTCCTCGACGTCGGTGAAGCCGGGGAACAGCGCGTGGCTCTGCTCGGGCCGTCTGCGCCGGAGCGCCACAGCCACCTCCCTGTCGTCGGTCCGATCCGGGCTCGAACCCGCGCCGGACGAACCGCGTGATCGCCCGGCGAGGATATAACGCGCCGGGCCGGCCAGGGCCGCCCGCGCCGCGGCTACCGGGACGACTCGCTGCGCGCGATCAGCTCGCCGACGATGCGGTGCAGCGCGGCCAGGTCGTCCGTGGCCAGCTCGCCGACCACGGCCGGCGGCTCCAGCAGGATCTTGTCGGCGCGCTTCGCGACCGCCTTGCCCTCGGCCGTGATCGTGACCAGCTTGACCCGCCGGTCGTCGGGATGCGGTGAGCGGGTGACGTAACCGCGTGCCTCGAGGTCGTCGACGACGACGGTCGTGTAGGGCGCGTCGATCGCCAACACGCCGCCGAGCTCGCGCATCGTCATCGGCCGCCTGCTGAGCTTCGTCAGCGCCTTGGAGCGGACGAAGCTCATGCCCAGCGTCTCGGACACCTCGCGCCGCCGGTCGTAGTGCTCGAGCACCAGCGAGCGCAGCGCGGCCCAGGTCTCGCGTTCGGTCGTGCGCCGTTCGCCCATCACGCGCTCCCCGCCGCGACCGCGGCCGGTGCCGGCGCGTCCTCTTCGAACTGCTCGGCCGCGCGCTCGGCGGTGCGCCTCGCCCACCGTCCGGTCGTGACGATGCCAAGCACCGCGATCGCGGCGCCGCACCCCACGACGATCCACCAGGCGGGCCGACTGGCGTCGGTGAACGCGGTGCCGGACTGCACCGCGCCCGAGCCGGAGTTGATGACCGAGCCGACGATCGCGACGCCCAGCGTCGCGCCGACCTGCCGGCTCGTCGAGGCGACGGCGGCGGCGACGCCGGCCTGGTGGCGCGGCATGCCCGACACCGCGCTGTTGGTGATCGGCGGGTTGAGCATGCCGAAGCCGACCGAGAAGATCACGTACCCAAGCAGCAGCTGGATCAGCGGCGAGTGCGGGCTGATCGCGACGAGGACGAACCCGGCCGCCATGAAGCCGAGCCCGGCGACGAGCAGCGGCACCCGCGCACCGCGGCTGCCGACGATGCGCCCCGAGATCGGGGCGAGCACGAGCGTGCCGAGCGCCAGCGGCAGCGTGCAGACGCCGGCCTCCAGCGCCGAGTAGCCCCGGACGTTCTGCAGGTACAGCGTGTTGATGAACAACATGCCCGAGTACGCGCCGAAGCCGGCGACGGCGGTGATGGTCGCCCCGGCGAACGGCACGCTGCGGAAGAACTTCGGGGAGATGAGGGGATCGACGCGGCGGTTCTCGTACGCGACGAGCGCGACCGCGGCGACGATCGCAACCGCGATCAGGCCGAGCGTCGGCGCGGAGACCCAGCCGCGCTTGGGCGCCTCGATGATCGCGTACGTCAGCGTCGCGAGCATGACGATCACGAACGACTGGCCGAGGATGTCCGGTCGCCGCGGCCGGACCGCCTTGGACTCCGGAACGAACAGCGCCGCAAGGACGATCGCCGCGATGCCGATCGGGATGTTGATCCAGAAGATGCCGCGCCAGCCGACCGAGTCGATCAACGCGCCGCCGACGATCGGGCCCAGACCGATGCTGATGCCGACGACGCCACCCCACACGCCGATGGCGAAGGCACGCTCCTTGGCGTCGGTGAACACGTTCGTGATGATCGACATCGCGACCGGGTTGAGCATCGAGCCACCGACCGCCTGCACCATGCGGAACGCGACCAGCCAGCCGAGCCCGGGCGCGAGGCTGCACAGCAGCGAGCCCAGCGTGAAGATCGCGAGGCCGGTCTGGAACGACCGGCGCCGCCCGACCCGGTCGGCGGTCGAGCCGGACAGCATCAGCAGGCTCGCGAGCACGAGCGTGTAGGCGTCGATCGTCCACTGCAGGTCCGAGAGCGACGCGTGCAGGTCGACGTGCAGCGACTTCAGCGCGACGTTCACGATCGTGTTGTCCATGCCGACGATCAGCAGGCTCATGCAGCAGATCGCCAGCACGAGCATGCGGCGGCGTTGGCTCAGCTCCGGCACGGTCACATCCAATTCGTTGTACGGCTACAACCATTGTAGCCGTACAACGAATTGGGGGCCACGGCTACTCCGGCGTCGGCGAGCGGCGGCTGCGCGTGACCAGCGCGACCGCCCAGGCCGCGGCGACCGCGGTGCAGACGGCCAGCGCGACGTACGTGGCGCCGAGGGCGGAGCCGGACGCCCGCGCCCCCACCCCGTGCAGGTCGCTGAGGAACAGCGTGCCGATCGTCGCGACGCCGATCACCTGACCGAGCTGCACGACGGTGACCAGCACACCGCTCGCGTCGGCCGCCTCGGCGATCGGGACGTGCCGCAGCGCCAGCGCGAGCATCGGGCTGAAGGCCAGTCCGAGGGCGCCGCCGAGCACGAACAGCTCGACCAGCGCGAGCGGGCCGACGCTCGCGCCGCCGTGCAGGTCGAGCGCGAGCAGCAGGTAGCACGCGACGGCGACGAGCAGCCCGGACGGCACCACCCGGCCGTGCCACGGCAGCGGCAGGCGCTGCCAGGTCAGCCCGGTCAGCGCGAACCCGGCGGCCATCGGCGCGAACGTCAGCCCGGCCTTCGCCGGCCCGTAGCCCAGCCCGGACTGGACGTGCAGCGCGAAGCTGAACAGGAACCCGCCGTAGGTGAGCATGCTGAGCAGCAGCACCACCGCGGCCAGGGCCAGGCCGGGCACCCGCAGGATGCGGGCCGTCACCAGCGGTGACCCGCCGCGGCGGCCCACCGACCGCTCGACGGCGACGAAGACGCCGAACAGCGCCACGCTCACCGCGAGCAGCACGAAGCACCACGCCGGCCAGCCCTCGTCGTGGCCGAGCACGAGCGGCAGGACGAGCGCGAGCACCGCGGCCGACAGCGTGGCGACGCCGGCCGGGTCGAGCCGCCGGGCGGCGTCGCCGCGGTCGGCGGGCAGACCGGTGCGGGCCAGCGCGAGCAGCGCGGCGCCGATCGGCACGTTCACCAGGAACACCGGCCGCCACCCGGTGCCGCCGATGTCGGCACTGACCAGCACGCCGCCGAGGACCTGGCCGATGACGGCGCCGCACGCGATCACGGCCGAGTACAGCGACAGCGCCCGGGCGCGGGCCGGGCCGGCGGCGAACGTGCGCTGGATCAGGCTCATCACCTGCGGCATCATCACCGCGGCCCCGACGCCCTGGACGACCCGGAACACGATCAGCGTGAGCGCGGTCGGCGCGAGACCGCAGGCGAGCGAGGCGGCGGTGAACAGGGCGAGCCCGGCACGGAACGCGCGGCCGTGACCGACGCGGTCGCCGAGGCGCGCGCCGGTCACGAGCAGCATCGCGTAGCTGATCGTGTAGCCGGCGACGACGAGCTGCAGCTGGGCCCCGGTGGTGCCGAGATCGGTGCGGATGGTCGGTGCGGCGACGTTGACGATCGAGACGTCCAGGATGGCCATGAACTGGCCGAGCAGGAGCAGGGCGAGCACGCGCCCGGGGCGCGCGGGCGCGTGCCGCGCGGAGGTCGCGGACGCGGGGGTGAGAACGGTGGACATGCGACCCACGGTCCGCATCCGGCGCACGGGTTGGGGAGAGCCCGCTCATGCTGGTACTGACAGCACCAGCCTGCACCGTTGTCAGAGGAGGACGATCTACTCGTGACCGTGGTTCGAGGCAGCTACGACGAGCGCCGCCGCGCCGAGCTCGGTGCCTTCCTGCGCGCGCGCCGCGAAGAGATCAGACCCGCCGACGTCGGCCTGGCACCCGGTCCCCGGCGGCGCACGCCGGGCCTGCGCCGCGAGGAGGTCGCACAGCTCGCCGGGGTCGGCGTCACCTGGTACACGTGGCTCGAGCAGGGCCGTCCGATCAACGTCAGCACGCAGGTGCTCGATGCGATCGCCCGCGTCCTCGGGCTCGGCTCGGCCGAACGGTGGCACCTCTACCGGCTGGCCGAGGTGCCCGGCGTGGCGCCGACCACCGCGTGCGCCGAGCCGGTCGACGCCGATGCGGTCGGTGTGCTCAACGCGCTGTCGCCGACCCCGGCGACGGTCTACAACGGCAAGTACGACCTGATCGCGTGGAACGACGCCTACGCGGCGCTGTTCCCGTTCCAGGTTCGGGCCGAGGGCATGGAGCGCAACGCGCTGCACGCGGTCTTCCGGTACAAGGACACCACGCCGATCTGCGACCCGCCGATCCTCGAGCACATGGTGGCGGTGGCGCGGGCGAATTACGCCCGGCACGTCGGCGAGCCCGAGTGGGAGGACTGGGTCGCGCAGATGTGCGAGCTCAGCAGCGACTTCGCGGACTGCTGGGCCACGCACCGCGTGGCGGTACCGATGCCACTGGTGAAGAGCTTCCGCACGCTCGACGGCCGCACGATCGACGTCCGCACCAGTTCGTACTCGGTGATGGGGTCGAGCGACTACCGGATGGTCGTCTACATGCCCAACAGCGCGTGCGACGCCGAGGCGATCGCCGAGCTGCTGCGTGCCGCCGAGCGCGCGAGCGCGTAGCGGTCAGCTCTCGTTGCCGAGACCGGCGGCGACCCCGAGCTCGTCCTCACGCTCGGCGACGTCCAGGTCGTCCAACTCCGGCTGGGCCACGGCGCCTGCGTCCGCCCTGCTCAGCGCGGCATGCACGGTGCTGAGCGCGACCGCCGCGAGCAGCACGGCCCCGGCGCCGATCAGGAACGGCACGTGGGCGTTGAAGTGCTCGACCAGCTTGCCTGCGACGTAGGGCGCGAGGCCGCCGCCGATGAACCGGACGAATCCGTAGGTCGCCGAGGCGACCGGGCGCTCGACCGGCGCGATCGACATGACCGCGGTGGTGACGAGCGTGTTGTTCACGCCGATGAAGGCGCCCGCGACGATCACCGCGACGATGACGACCGCGTGCGAGTCCGACCAGATGCCGATGACGGCGAGATCCACGGCCATGAGGAAGAAGTTGCCGTACAGCGTGCGTGCCGTGCCGAACCGCGCCTTGAGCCACGGCGCACCCCAGACCGCGAAGATCGCGACCAGCACGCCCCAGCCGCAGAACACCAGGCCGAGCTTGACCGGGCTGTCGATGCCCATCAGGAACGGCGAGTAGCCGAGCATCGTGAAGAAGCCCCAGTTGTAGAGCAGCCCCACGCCGCTGGTCGTGGCGAGCGCACGGTGCCGCAGCGCCTTGATCGGTTCGCTGAGCTTCTCGCGGTGCCCGGTCGGCGGGGTCTTCGGCAGCAGCACCAGCGTCGCGACGAGCGCGATGAACATCAGCGCCGAGACGCCGTAGAACGGGCCGCGCCAGCTGATCGAGCCCAGTTCACCACCCACCAGCGGGCCGAGCGCGATGCCGATTCCGAGCGCGGTCTCGTACAGGATGATCGCGCCGCCGAAGCCTCCGGTGGCCGAGCTGACGATCACGGCCAGCGACGTCGCGATGAACAGCGCGTTGCCCAGGCCCCAGCCGGCCCGGAAACCCACGATGCCGCCGATGCTGCCGGACGATCCGGCCAGCGCGGCGAACACGACGATGATGAACAGCCCGGTGATCAGCGTGCGCTTCGCGCCCAGGCGGCTGGACACCCAGCCGGTCACGAGCATCGCGACCGCCGTGACCACGAGGTAGCTCGTGAACAGCAGCTCGACCTGGGACGGGGACGCCTTCAGCTGCCCGGCGAGCGTCTTCAGGATCGGGTCGACGAGCCCGATCCCCATGAACGAGATGACGCAGGCGAACGCCACCGCCCAGACCGCCTTCGGCTGGCGGAACGGGCTGACCTTCGCCTCGGCGGATCCAGCGGAATTCATCGTGTCGTCCTCTCCGTACCGTGCTGCGGCACGCGCTCCGCGCGCACCGAGTCGATCAACCGCTCGATCGCCGGCAGAGCCGCGACGAGCCGGTCCTGGTCGTCGGCGTCCAGGCGCCGCTCGAACTCCAGGACGAGCGCGGCGCTGCGCACGCGTCGCCGGTCGGCGAGGAACGACTCCCCCGCCGGTGTGATGCGCACGAGCGCGGCCCGTCCGTCGGTCGGGTCGGCGACCCGCTGCGCGTAGCCCTGCCGTTCCAGCCGGTTGATCAAGGTGGTCATGCCCGGCTGGGTGAGCGCTTCGCGCTGGGCGAGGTCGCTCACCCGCAGCGGGCCGTTCGCGCGCAGCGTGTCCAGCGTGGTCACCGCCGAGGCACTGACCCCGGACGGGGTCTGCCGGCGGATCCAGCCGACCAGCCGGTCGAAGGAGTCGGCCACCTGTTCGAGATCGGCGCTGCGCGTCATGCTCTCAACTGTATAACTGGCTTATATAACTCGCCAATGTTCTTCACGCCACGCGCGCAGCCCCGGCCGGGCCTCCCCCGCGGCCTGGCTCGACGCGGCATGATCGCTCCCGTGAGTGGTCCCGAAGGCGAACTGCTGTCCGGCCCGCACGACGAGCTCGATCGAGACGTCCGCGCCGCCCTCGCCCGCCTCGCGACGACCGCGCACTCGGCCCGCAGCGCACCGGACGACCTGCGCCTGTTCGACGCGATGGCCGCGAGCCGCCTGCTCGACATCCAGGCGCGGCGCATGCGCGAGAAGGGCCGTGGCTTCTACACGATCGGCTCCGCCGGCCACGAGTCGAACGCGCTGGTCGCGGCCGAGCTGCGGGTCAGCGATCCGGCACTGCTGCACTACCGCTCCGGCGGGTTCTTCCTGGCCCGCGCGCTGCAGGCCGGACGCGGCCTGGACGACGCGATCCGGGCGGTGCTGCTGAGCATGCTCGCCGCGGTCGAGGACCGGGCCTCCGGCGGGCGGCACAAGGTGTGGGGCGACGCGGAGCTCGCCGTCATCCCGCAGACGTCCACCATCGCCTCACACCTGCCGCGCGCGGTCGGCGTCGCGTTCGCGATCGCCCGCGCGCGCCGGCTCAAGCTCGACACCCGGTGGCCCCGCGACGCGGTGGCGGTGTGCAGCTTCGGCGACGCGTCGCTGAACCACTCCACCGCCGCCGGCGCGCTCAACACGGCCGGCTACTGCGTCGCGCAGGGGCTACCCCTGCCGCTGCTGTTCGTCTGCGAGGACAACGGCATCGGCATCTCGGTACCGTCCCCGCAGGGCTGGGTGGCGCAGGCGGCGCGGCGCCCCGGCATCGAGTACTTCTACGCCGACGGCACCGACCCGGTGGCCGTGCGCGACGCCGCCCGCGAAGCCGTGGCGCTGGCCCGCTCGGCGCGCCGTCCGGCGTTGCTGCACCTGCGCACGGTGCGCTACCTCGGCCATGCCGGCACCGACGTCGAGTCGGGCTACCGCAGTTCGTCGGCGATCAGCGCCGACCGCGCGCAGGATCCACTGCTCGCCTTCGCCCGTCACCTCGGCACGGCCGAGCTCTCCGCCCGCTACGAGGAGATCGCGGCCCGCGTCGCGTCGATCGCGGACGAGCTGGTCGACGCGCCGACGTTGACGAGCGCCGAGGCGGTCACGGCACCGCTCGCGCCGCGGCCGGTGGCGGCCGACGCGCCGGGCGCCGCGCGCACCCT
>Ga0164242_10003146_pt1 | contig 18907 bp, 18 predicted proteins | sample OricomgcompostMG_FD_108783 | JGI IMG/M metagenome (GOLD analysis project Ga0164242, IMG submission 108783) | Miracle-Growth compost microbial communities from Emeryville, California, USA - Original compost - Miracle growth compost (MG) ... | reverse complement strand
GTGAACTGCTGCGACCACTTTCCGGCGTAGTAGCCGAGCCCAATCTCGAAGGGGAAGTCGATCAGGACTGCGAGGGCCATGTTCTCCTTGCCTAGCCCCTTATCAAGCAGCTTCAAGTTGGTGACCGCATCGTTTGCCTGGAATCCAATCTTCGCAATGAGATGAACAATGATGATAGTTTGGATGTTCTTCAACTTCAAGACTCCCCACATGATCTTGTAGACATCCCAGATCCCGTCCTCGTTCTTGCTCCGCTCCTCCCTCTTGAACAGCCCCAGAGCAACGGTCACAGCGATGTACGACCAGCCCCAGAAAGTCAGGAACCCGCCCAGGCCGATTAAGCCTTCGTCTAGGGGTTGGTCGCGGAACCATTTGTTCGCAAAGTCCTTGGAGTTAAACGCAAGGAAGACCGTGTAAGAAAGGAACTGGCCGGCGGTAAGCCCGACGGTTTGTGCCGTAGATGCGTAAGAGATGTTGCCCGGGGTCAGGAGTGTCAGCGCCCAGCCATCCACAGCAATATCTTGAGTGGCGCACATGAGCACCAAGAAGAACCACCACGCGGTGAAGCCCCAAACGGTCGGCCCGCCGGCTTTCCCAGTCGAGGACATCAGATCATCCACCGTCGAGCCTAGCCACAGCATGCCAATGCCCGAGAGCATCTGGATGGGCAAAATCCAACTCTTTCTCCGCCCGACATTGGGGCTCCATACGGCGTCGACGATGGGGCTCCAGAAGAGCTTCAGCGAGTATGGGTACGACGCCAGGCTGAAGACGCCGATCTCGCCGTACGACATGTGGTCTTTCAGCAGGAACGGCACGGAGCCGGTCGCTAGACCTAGCGGTACGCCCTGGAGGAAGTACAGGAGGACGAGGAGGCCGAAGTTCTTCTGGTCGTGCCTCGGCAGGTCCCAAAAGCCGTGGTTATTTAACGTGGGTGTCTTAGGAACATGGTCGTCGAGGGAGAAGGACTCGCGCGAGATGTGGTTCCCAGTGATAGCGTCGGAGGAATGGGGCGGCGTATTCTTCCGCCTCATCCCCATGTTATTCATCTTCCCGTTGGCCGGGGCGTCCGCCTCGTCCTCTCTCGAGGTGACGATGGACAGCCCGTTTTGCTTTGGGGACTTCGCGCGTCGCGCTCGAGGACCCATAGGTAGAGGAAGTAGAGGTTGGTGAGGGCTGCAAGCAGAGGATGGCTCCGAGAAAATGTTCCGGTCCGTTCGTCGCACAAGAGGGGTAATATCTGGGTTTTGCGCCGGTTACCCAACTTGCATAACTGGTAGTTTAAGGTTTGTGGAGATAGATGGTCGGGTGTTGTAGAACCACGGTGGTGAGCATGGGCGAAGGGAGCGAGTGCGTTAGAACTTCAACAGAATTAAGTTTCAGAAAAGAAAAGCCCGGATGCCTTTGTTGTCCTCTTCAGTAGCAGTGCGAAGAACTTAGTAATAGGTTCCGGATCATCAAGCCGGGGGCGGCGGTCTTCGATACAGTTCGCCGCCTTAGCTCAAGGATTCGGCTACCGTGGCCTTTGGATATCCAATGGGGCTTGTGGCAAAAGAGTGTCGTAGGTTCACGGAGCCATTGGGTAAAATGCACTCGACGGTCATGAACGTACAGAAAATGGCCAGGGATGGGCTGGAGGGAACGATCAAACCAATACCCTCAGAAAGAATGGAATGGAATGCGAGCTCGCCAGTTCATAAATTCTCCAAGGCGGCCACCTTTTTGCTTGATGCCGTTCCTCTCTGACCTGCAGCCTGACTCAGCCATGTCATGGCTCAACCAATCAGTGTTCGCGTACCAGCAAAGCCCTCGTCCCTGCACCCCGCAAAATCCCAGCCGCACGGTGCAAGGCTACGCTAACACAAACGCCTGACCACGCGCCCGCATTCGGTGCCCTGTCCTCGAATCTAAGACGCGTCGCGTTGGTAACAGCCCGTTCCGTAAAGAGAAGATGGCAACCGCTCTGGACGATGAGATCGAGGCCCTCAATGCACGAGGTAGGAATCGATCCAACAGCAAATGTTTGGGCTTTCCCGACTAGAAAAATACTAACAGCATAACAGTGGACGCGCTGCGATCCCAGCTGAAGATCCAAACCTCAACTCTCCTCTCATCAACACCAACACACCCACTCCTCACCAGTCGCACCGCCACGGCCACTCAAAAACAACTCCTCGCCCAGACCGCCGACCAGCAGGCGCACAACCAGCAATGTCTCTACCGAGCATGCGCCTCCGTGACTACCTTCCGGGTCCGTGATCCTGACCCCCACGCCGTCGACGGAGGCTCCGTGCTAGGCATCCGCCTTGAGGTGATGAGGCGTGGTCGCTTCCTACGGCCGTACTACGTGCTCCTGAACCGGCCGTACGCGGAGGAGACAGGCAGTCATGGCCACACCGATGGCAATCCCTCCATGCGCCACCAGCACCAGCAAGGTCCTCGCCGGCGCTACCTTCGCGTCCACCGCCACACCATCCCGCCTAGCATCCCGCTAGCTGGCCTAGCCGCCCGATACCTACCCGCTCCTCCTCATCGTCAACGGCAGGCAGGCGGCGACGACGAGAACGACACGGTCCCAACACCGAAACCGCAAGACCTCTCGCGCTTCGTGCGGACGCTACGCCGGGAGCTGGTGCGGTATCACAACCGCATGGCCGCGATTGCGGACCTGCGCAAGGCGGTCGGGCTAGGGCGGCAGCGCGACGGGGAGAAGGCCGCCGGAGACGACGACAAAGTCGTCCGGTCCGGGACCAGGATTGTCGATATTAGCCCCGCCGACGCCGAAGCGAGGCAGATCAAGGTCGACTGGGCCGACGGCAGGACGGGACGGCTGGTGGTGGACGAGGATGGCGAGGTCGTCAAGTTCGTGGCCTTCGGGGAGGCGGGTCGCGATCGGGCCGCCGAGCGCGAGTTGCTGGCCGGTTCGACGCGATTGGAGGACGTGGCGAAGAGACTGACCGCCGAGACGGCGGGCTAGCGGCTATTCTGCCGTGTGCCCTTGCATGCTTTGGGTCCGACTTGCTTACTACTGGCATTTCGGCGTCCCTAGATTGGGGGAAATAGGCCCAATCTCCGGCGGATGGCCTGCATACGAACCGCGACTCATGATGAGGCTCCTGCCTGGGCAGGTACAGTTCTCAACAAGCCTCATCTAGACGCCACAGTCTAGATGCCGCAGGAACTGCCATCGCTCTGCCCTGCCGACGCCCTTACCCCTGCAACGTTCCATCGTCTTACCAGTGCCAGGCCATATCGGCCACGTTTTACCGCAGGGGAATCCAGTTTCGCGGGTGTCACGAGCTCAGCGCACTCATGAAATATTAATAAGCCCGTCCCTTTTGGCCGACGTCACTACTCTGTTGGGTCGATTTGGTCCGACCTTGTATGAGTGGGAGAGCGGCAAGAAACCCTATTGGGCAGTTTGGTAAAGTTGCCAAGCAGGCAGGGGTTGTCGCCTCCGAGGTTCAAAGGCCAACAGGGGTATTCAGAGCACCCTTACTCTCGGCACTCTCCGGACTGAATGACCCTGATGATGGCCCGGCCGGGCTAGAATGGAAGAAGAACATCGAGCCGTGCTTATTTACGGGTTTGTTTTTGGGAACCGCGTGGAGAGATTGTGCCTGTTCAATATGGATTGTCATGCGACGCGTTCGTGCCAATCGGCAGGTCCTGGGGAAGATGCCAACCCTGTTTTCGCCCATATATGGCGGCCTGGCGGGTAATATGTGGAAGAAAACACGAAAGGCAGAATGTCAGGTTCGCGCGGCTATTCTACCCAACGTACTACAGGATTCTCAGTTCAGAACAGTTCGATTACATTCTGTGCGTTCAGCGAAATTCCCTGAACGAGCGCCCAAAAGAAGACTCCGGAAACACAGCTTGAAAACTACCGCGCCTATCTGATGCGGCGCTATATTATCGACTCAGCAGATAGTGGCCAATCGACCTATAGTTGACCAAGCCGGGGATCACACGAGTGGACAATAATCTTATACAGGTTCAGCGTATAACAGCTCATCTTATATTATCACATACTATTAAACCGAGCGAGAAAAGTCCGCGGCCGTCTCCTATGTCTCAAGGAGTCGGCCCGGAAACTCCTCCTAGCAGCAAACAGAAGTAGCAGAAAGAAGTGATTGCCGCGACTCTCTCTCTAAGTTAGGAAATGTGACATGAAGTAACAGGGTCACCGTTTTCCAAAAACAAAAATCCCGACCATCAACTTTCCCTACTGGCGGAGACGACACTCTAAGCCGGAACCACAATACCTCCTCCGCCAGACCTCTTCCACCACACCACTTCCATCATTCCTCTCTTCCCCAAACCCAGCGGCTGCCTCTAGATCAGAGCAGCGGCAAGGGCAACGACGGCAAGAGCGCCACCGGCGCGCTGGATGGCAGCACCAGCAGTGACCTCGGTCAGACCCGAGGTGGTCGGGGTGGGGGCGCCGATAGTGCCAACGGACGTCTCAGCCGCGGTAGGGGCTGGGGGAGGGGCCGAGGCCTCGTACGAGGATGCTGGTGGCGGTGGGGGAGGAACCTCAGTGTAGGATGGGACGGCAGTCGGGTAGCCGGTGGGGGCCACGAGGGTGACGCTCGCCTGCGGGTAGCTGGTCCAGCTCGGCTGAGGAGTCTCCGAGTAGGTGATGGGGCAGATGGTGGTGCTGACGGGGATGACGACGGTGGTGACGACGGTGCTGTGGGCCGGGCACAGGGTCACGGTGGGGTGGCAGCTGATGATGGTCTTGGTGGTCGTCGAGTACACGGTGCTGGTGGTGTACTTGGGATGCTACAAGAGCAGTCAGCATAGGGTCATCTCTTTACAGAAGACTCTGTCACACGAGTGGTGTACTTACACCCCAGCCAGGTGGTGGCGAGTGGGAGAATCCGTCCTCATCGGCCGAAACGAAGGCGGCGATGGCCAGGATCGCGGCAGCAGAAAGCTTCATCATGGTGACTGTTCTTTGCGAGACTCTTGGTAAAACGGGTCGGAGAGTTGCCGGTAGGACTTTATCGGATAGCGTACGAGTCACGGGAACGAGTGGACTGGTATCAGAAGACACTGGAGAGAAGAGGAGGAGAGAAAAGATCGACGAGGTCAAGGGGGGACCGCCCTTTTGAGGACTTCTCGAGAGGCTGGGGGGTGCCTCGAGGGAACAGGGACGGGTTCGCAAGCCACCGGACTGCAGAGACGGCCCACAGGCTGAACTACCACGTAGTAGGCACCATGGCAACATGTCATCCTGTTGGGATCAGAGGGTCTGTGACGACAGACCTGTGGCTCGAGAATACGATGTAGGCCGGCGCGGGTTGCTGACTGGATAGATTGGGCATGCAGCCCTTTACGGCTAAAGGGGAAAGACAACCACGGCAATCAGGGCCAATACTTGGCCCGCATATAACGTCGTTGCTTTGCATTACCGCCACTCAAGAGAGAGACTGGGTCGGATGGGTGTTTGCAGCTGCAATATTGCGAAATGGAGGCGGTGACTAGCACCGCCCCCCGAAGGTCGAACTTTGGCTCTGGGTCGAGCGATGGGACTCGAACTAGGGACTCGAACTAAACTCTTCGGGGAGATGCCGCGAGATACCCACGGACGAGGCACGCATCCCGACCGAGTGTGGAAATCGACCCAGGTGCCATCTGTTCCTGCATAAGATCTGTAGCTTCATATTATAGCGTAACCCCCCCCAGCGCGATGTCTCAAGCTAGCGAATAGGTGACGCTATCGTCAAGTCTGTGAGTCTTTCGACGTGGAAGAGATTCCTGGTTTGAACAACAGTGATGGCACCGACCCCCAGACCAAGGATCGGCGAGATGCGATCCCAACACCAGGTTTGGGCGCCGACGGCGTTCCCCCAAAACCTGTTCTCGAGGCCTAGGTACACACCGTATCCGCATGACGACGCAGATCACGGCGAAAAGAGGGAAACACACCGACAAGCACCAACCTTTCCTTCAGCGGGAAGGGGGGAGAGCGGGCGGCAAAAATAGCACGTAAGGTCAGCGCATAAACATGGAAAGGGGACTTTTCTGGAGGATTGGCCCAGTAACTCAGCCGACATAAATTGGCGAGTCCAATTATCCGCCGAGTGGGAAAGAATTATGGGGGAGGCAAAATTGTGTTACCGGAACTCATCCAAAGTGTGAGTGAGCCGTCCACTTGGACGCTCGCTGCTCGGTCTTTTTCGTTGCTTAAGCGACAGCCATCGTAATGCCTACGGCTAACGGCAGCAATGCCGTATAGCACGGATCCCCCGATAATAGGAACGGGTGCCATGACAAGAGTACCAGGCCGCTCATCCGAAACCCTGTTCCCTGTCCCTGTTTACATTGACTCGGGGCGGGAAATGCACATGTGCGTTTCCCAGAGGCCGGTTGGTGCTGGCAACCAAGATTTGGTGACCACACCTGCGCGAGGCACTTACCGCCGCACACGGCTGAGAGGATGGCCAGAGAGGATCTTGGTTGTTGCCGATAGGCGTGACGAAGGATGTGGATATGTATGGCGGTTGTGTTATAGAGCGCGCAGCTAGAGGCCCAGAGCCTGCAAAGATAAATGCCTGTCGTCGGTAGGGCTGAGGGCATGCAGATCATATCATGGGGTGTCTTGAAGAAAGTGAGGAGGGTTGCAACAACGAGAAAAGGAAGGACGTCTTCATAAAAAAAAGCCATGCATAACTTTGACTGACATAATCGGCTGCTTTACCCGGCTGCTTACCTGGCTGTTTACCTAAGGTTATATCCCACCATGCAGCTCGATATTCACGTGATAGATCACCTGATAATAAGTGTCGGAATTATGGTTTGGGAATTCCCATCCTCCCACCTTTTTGACCAACTCGGGGGGTAGCCAATCACAAGAAATGTGCCCAGCAAGTTCGTTATTGCCCCCAGAGCCTCCAGGGACCTCACCTGTGAATTCTACTCTCCCCTTTGCTCCCCATAGCGTAGATGAGTGTACAAGTAGAAACCTATATACTCAAAGTCATAGTTTGCAAAATGTTGTCGAGGTTTAAGCTCTCTGGGCTCCTGTTTCTGCCTCAGGCAGCAGGAATTGTGCAGCTCCGAGTCCGAGTGGAAAGCTGTCATGTCCGCGTAACAGCTTAAGCTTTGACTTCAGCTGGTTCCGATGTATGCGACGCTGGCTTTTGCCAGTTTATACTTCTGCGACTCTGCGACTCCGTGACCCTTTTGCTCCGTTCTTCTTCTTTATTTTCTTTATTCCTACTTTCGCTCGAAACGGTGTCTTCTCAGCACCGCCCTTGTATTCGAAACCTGTGGTTATAAGACCTCTACGGTTGGCCGACAGGTGCTGCCCGGACGAAATCATGTCGTCAACGGTAGCCCCCGCCATGCGAAAGCGGGTGCTCAAAGTCATTTTTATTTCTTTGCTATTGGATTTGGTGCGTTCTCGGCCCCAGACTCATTCCTAAGACCAGCTACTCCCCCTTGGAATGGAAAACTAACCCCTTGCGACAGATATCCTTTACCTTCATCCTCCCCCTGTTCCCCAGACTCCTCGAATTCTACCGCAACCTTGAGGCACCCGAAACCTCCTCCGGCGAACTACCGGAAACCTTATTATCGAACGTCTTAGGCTACCTCAATGCCTACAAAGCTGCCTTTGCGCGACCCATAGACTCGAGATATGACATAGTGCTACTCGGCGGGGCGCTGGGGAGCCTCTTCTCCCTCCTCCAAGCCGCCGCATCCCCAGTCATCGGCCACCTGTCCGACCGCTATGGTCGCCGGACCGCACTCCTCGCCAGCATGGCGGGCAACATCCTCTCTGTGCTCCTCTGGGTTATGGCCACCGACTTCCGGACGTTCCTCGCGTCACGCGTCGTGGGGGGACTGTCCGAGGGCAACGTCCAGCTAGCCACCGCCATCGCTACTGATATCTCGGACGATGCGGAGCGTGGCTCGACCATGGCGCTCATCGGCGTCTGCTTCTCTATCGCCTTTACCTTCGGCCCGGCGCTGGGAGCCTGGCTGAGCTCCATCGCCACCGTCGCCGCGAATCCCTATGCGACCGCCGCGGGGTTCTCGCTTTTCCTCATCGTGGCAGAGACGGTGTACTTGTACTTCAATCTGCCTGAAACACTGCCTTCCTTGACCCGGGCCCAGGGCAAGAAGGGCGACGAGCCCCCTAAGAAGCCTAAGGCGGCGGTGCGGACGAACTCGCACTTCTTGTTAAACCTGATCCACCTAGGTTTCCTGCTATTCTTTTCCGGCATGGAGTTTTCCCTACCCTTCATGACCTACGACCTGTTTGGCTATAGCTCGGCCAAGAACGGGAGGCTGCTCGGGTACGTGGGCCTCATAGCGTCTCTCCTTCAGGGCGGTGTCACTCGCCGTCTCGCGCCCCTAGTCTCCATGCGGATAGGGATAGTTGCATGCCTCATCGCCTTTATCCTTCTAGGACAAACCTCCTCCGTGCTAGGTTTATACGTTGCGGCGACGTGCCTAGCCACAACATCTGCTACCGTCGTGACCGGCCTCAACGCTCTTAGCAGTTTCGAGGCTAGCGAAGGCGAGCGCGGTGGCAAGCTAGGAATGCTAAGGAGTTGGGGCCAACTTGGGAGGGGCCTAGGCCCGGTCCTCTTCACGAGCGTCTACTGGTGGGCTGGACGAGATGTTGCATATACCATGGGGGCAACGGGAATTGCGGGCGTCAGCTTGCTTGTATTTTTCGGGCTCAAGTCACCACGCTCATCTGAGCAGGTGGGGTCAGCGCCCGGTCGGGGTGAGAAAAAGGAGCTGTGATACAGCAGTGGTTGGATTATGGGGATATCTGTTGCTCTCTATTGGCCAATGTTGGGCTGAGATGTAAAACTAGGTACTTACACGAGCGATAGACAGGGGTTACTTTACCAGCTAGGTAGACATTCAAGGATCCTTTTGTAGATGCTGCCCCTTTTTGTCACCACCACTCCCATATAACCCCTGAAAATGCCTAGGCAAGGAGGGAAGATATGGAATCAATGGAAATGAACAAGAAACAAGGCAAACTCAGGTTACCTAGGCACCTATTTAGGAAACATTCGCAGAAGAAGCAGTCGGCTCGTCTTGGTGTTCTTCGTTTGTCGTCCTTAGACTTGGATCAACCATCGCATCTCGATCGTATACACGGGTAGAGAGAGAGAGAGAGAGAGAGAAACGTAGTCCCGCCATGCAACCCAGAAAACCATCTATCGTTGACTTCATTTAGAGAGATGGCTACAATATTTCTGCTAGAGCTATCATGAGCAAACCTTCGTTCTTCGGAAAATGAGCGTGGGTGTATTATTTCTGGAAGCGGGCCTTGGCATTGAAATGTTGCAGTGCCCAGCCCGACTCCACTCCACGAACAAAAACAAACCACCTACAACACTTTCCTGTAAGCTTGCCAATGTCCATACTTTTTTACCTTGCTCCATCATGACTGATTATTTCCCTTGACTCTAGGGCCACGCAAGATGGCACTGCAAGAACGACAACGTTTCCGGGTATTATGAAGCGCCCCGCGGAAGCCTGTCTATGAGCACAGGGAGCACGTCAACCGGGTGTAACTCGGAGTCTGCGACCAAATTTTGCATCCTGATGTCTGGAGACCCGCGAACATGGTAGGGATCCAAGGCCTTCCGTGGTGCTCGAGGGTAGCCCTCGCTCTCGTGGGCATGCTCGTCTCCGCCACTTCTCCATTGCCGGCTGAATCATTCGACGTGCGAGAGGCTACGATTGACCAAGTTCACGATGCTCTCTTCACACAATCCTATACGTGCCGAGAAATAGTATCTTCCTTCATATCTCGCATCGAGGAGTTTAACCCCACGGTGAATTCCGTGATCAGCTTGAATCCCGACGCTTTCGCAATCGCAGACCAGATGGACGTGCAGATCGCCTCGGGCAATGCTACTGGATCGCTATTTTGCATCCCGATCCTCCTCAAGGACAACTTCGACGCCACAGGCATGAACACGACTGGAGGTTGCTTAGGTCTCGCGGAGAACCGGCCGACCGCTGACGCCCGGGCGGTTAAAGCTTTCAAGGAGGCTGGCGCAGTCATCTTGGGGAAGACGAACCTCCATGAGCTTGCCCTGGAGGGGTTGACGGTGTCCTCTCTCGGGGGCCAGACGGTCAACCCTTACGACCGCACCCGAACCGCGGGAGGCAGCAGTGGTGGAACAGGTGCAGCCATAGCTGCTAACTTCGCCATCCTCGGGACCGGGACGGACACGGTCAATAGCCTACGCAGCCCGGCCAGTGCCAACTCCTTATTCAGTTTCCGCCCCACGAGGGGTCTAATCACGAGGTCAGGGGTTATCCCCGTCAGCTACACCCAGGATACCGTCGGTGCCATGGCTCGAAATCTGAAGGATCTAGCCACTGTGCTTACAGTCATGGCAAGTATTGGCTTTGATCCCGCGGACAATGCCACAGCGGTGGCTCCTGCCGAGGCTGGGACTAAGGATTATACGGCTGCGCTCGACGGGGGAAGCATCCGCGGTCTTCGGCTCGGTCTTTTAAACGGCTTCTTCGACCACACTGCCTCCGATGAAACTACGCCTGTCAACGACATCATGGCCCATATGGTGTCGACGCTCGAATCCGCGGGTGCGGAGGTTGTCAATATCACCGAATCCATATATAACGCCACTGCCATTTCTGCCGCCTTGGATGTCCAAACCTCGGAATACCGAGAGTACTTAAACAGCTATCTCTCGGGCCCGAGTCTCACCGGTCCTCGGCCGGCTAATTTCGAAGATCTATACGCCAGCAGCAAGTTTTTGGTCATTCCTGCGCAGTACCACTACATTAAGAATGCTCTGGCTTCTTCGACCAGCGACACGTCGTACCATCTCAAGAAGCAGGGGATTCAGAACCTGACCGCCGCGCTCCACACAACCTTCGCCGCCAACCGCCTCGACGCCGTCATCTACCCCGAGCAGAAGAACCTTGTCGTCAAGCTCGGCTCGGCGTCTCAGAGCGGTCGCAACGGGATCCTCGCAGCGCTCACGGGGAGTCCTGTCGTGACAGTGCCCGCCGGCTTCTCGGACCCTACGCCGGACGCGCCGGCCGGTGTGCCCGTGGGCATGGAGATCCTGGGCTTACCGTGGACCGAGGATAAGCTGCTCAACATGGCGCGGCATGTGAGCGATCTCGTGCCCGTGCGGAGGATGCCGCCTTTCGCGAATGGGTCCGTCGAGACGAGGAGCTATACTTCGGTTCCGGCGATCAGGCCGGTGACTGCTAACGTGCCCAGTGCGTATCCCGTCGGGGTGCGGTAGGCGCGAACCTGCTCCCCTTAGGGCTCACGCGGCGTCAGTATGGTCGATTTGGACAACAAAGAAGGATCAAATTAGATCTATTTGTCCCTTGTCACGCTCCCCATTGGGAATAATAATAACATTGTAGGATATTTGCTCCGAATTATGGGATTAAGCCAAAACTCGTCATGCCCCCTTTCCATATATCGCGGATTCTGACCGGAACGGATCCAAGCGCCAAGAACAAAACGCCGAACCAAAATTTCAACAAATGATATACGCCCTTTGCCGGAGTTGGTCAAATTCGTTGCCCGACCATTTATATATATGCATTCACATCCCGTTCTTCTTACACCTGTCCCATCAACAAACCGCCACGACGGGCTAGGCTCACTGCCCGTAATACGGAGCATTCTGCTGCGGCGCGTACGTCGCACTCATATATGACGGCTGCTGATGAGCAGTACCGGGCGCGTACGAAGTCGGTTGGGGGTATGCGATTGGCGCTGGGGGTGTTGCCACGGGGGCGTACGAAGTCGGTGGTTGGTACTGCTGCACCGGGGGCGTTGGCGACGGCGTCGGCGCCACGACAGAGGGCGCATAAGTCGATCCCGAATGTGCGCCGGAGTAGTACCCCTGTGCGGCCCCTCCGGTCTGGACGGGCGCTTGCTGCGCGGGTGACTGATAAGGCGGCGGGGGCGCAGGCGTGCCAGGAACGGTGTATCCCGTCGCCATCGGCATCATTTGCGCGGGCGGTGCGCTAGCGGCGACGGGCATGCCCATCTGCTGCTGCTGCTGCTGCTGCTGCGGCAGGGGAGCGTTCATGGGCGCGAGAGGAATGTTCGTGCCTGCGGCTCCCGCGTAGCCCATCGGCTCAAACTTCCCCTGCGGCGGCACGTACCCAGCACCATACGTAGGCGCTGAAGGGGCTGGGGCGCCGTACCACCCGTTATTGTTGTTGGCGCCGCCCTGCTGCTGGTCGATCCTGGCATAACTGCCGGCGTTGTTGTTGTTCTTGTGCCGGTCGCTCGCGCAGCAGCAGTGGTATAAGCCGATGGGGATCCAGAGGAAGGAGGCGATCTTGAAGGCGCTCCAGATGACATGCCCCACGCGGAATTGGTGGCCCTGCCTCTTGCGTCTGTTCTCTGTTTTCGGGGAGTTAGCGATATGCCCATCCGGACTGGTTAGGCCATTGGGCAGCAGTTTCTCGTTGTCTCTCACCTCTCACGGAATAGAATACCAGCGACCAGAAGAACAATGACGCCATGAGGACGAGCAGGGAGACAATGATATAGAGGTAGATTGGCCAGTAATAATTATCGTCATAATCACTGTCATAGCCATAGTAACTACCACCTCTTCTGGGGCTCCGCGTCTCGATCCGATGGTACTCCATTGTGGGCGTTTGAAGGTGAGGGGAAGATCCAACGACCAGATACGGAATGGGCGCGATGGGCGACGCGAAGGGTTTTCTACGACTACAACTAACTACTTTTCCCGAATGAGGGAGCACGGTTTAGGGGCTATGTCAAAGTTATTTTAAGGAAAGCGTCCTTCTTTTGTGGCAGATCGGCAGTCGAGCTGAGGAGCATCACCCTTTCCCAAGTTCTTCTCCAATCTCGCTACACATACCCTAACTGGACGCCACAGCCTAGCTCGGCCTATCACAGTGTCGCTGGAGTCGAGTTTGCCCGTTTCCCACGGGTGTCTTCCCTGTGCTTACATCTCTGTAAGGCTGAATCGAAGCAACGCTGTCGGTCGCGCAGTGGGTTGCCATTTCTGGGATAGTAATTTAAGCATAATTCAACAGGGTCCCATCTAAAATGTCAGCACCTTGAAGCATAAAATCTTCAAACGGCTCCCCTTTTCCTTGGCGCTTCTTTCCATCACGCCTTTGCTCGTGGGCGGCTGCGGCATTGCGATTATCAGTAGGGAGTCATTGCGTTCGTTATTCTTGGACGTCCAGAAGCGCGAAGAAGGAGTGTACACACACACACAGCACACAGCCCCCAAGACTACTCACTGACTTCCCGGAATGAGTCCCCATGGCGGCCGTTTTCCTCTCATCTCATCCCCCCTTGTCATCCACCTCCCAGACGCCGGCACCCAGCTTCCACAGAATGTCAGGGGAGAAATACTCGTCAACAACCAAGCCACCAACTCCAGATTTCGTGCCTAATATAGTGGGCATATCTGTACCCTGGCGTCATCGGTGTTCGCGAGCCTGGCTTGTCGTAGACAAATGCTCACGGCTAGTGGTCAGGAGGATAGATAGTGAGTGTAAAAGATCGGGAGGATGATCTAGCTATCACCGCCGTCGCGGTATATACCGACCTCCTCCCTTCATATGCGGCGCCTCCAAAATGTACCCGGACGAGCTCCCTTGCTCTCTAAGTCTCATACACCCTCGTTGCGCCAAGGCAAGGCGAAGACGAAAATGGTTTACCCATATGGGGCCACATAACGAATTTATTGTTGACCGCCACTAGAATGATTCCTTTGCACTTTAGGGGCGTAGTGGTGAATAGAAAACGTACCGACATCCTCGATGCAACTGTGGTAAACGACGTTGAAATCAGAAACGGGGACTCAAATGTTGCTCCTTGGCCGGACCCTGCCACGAAGGGGGTAAAAAGGAAGGAGAGAGAGATGAGAATATCCATACGATAAGTTGGACTCTCGCCCACCCAGACCTCTCCTGGACAGTGAGGAATAGCTTGTTAGCCTCAAGTCGGTGTCTGCTACATCCTCCGGAGGGATATGGTCGATAAATCGGGTACCACCGAGTCTGGAGTCGTATCGTTCCGGCCGGGACGGAACCGCCGTTGCGGTAAGTGGAGTACATCTATCGGGTGGCTTACATCCGGCCCGTGTTGCCAAGTCGAATGCCGGGTTCATGACGAGCTCAACCAACGGCGGAGGCGCCCGGGGCCTCAACGTCAAAGGTACGTACGGGGTACGTATGGTGGGTTTCTTTACAGTACCGCCCTAGGTCTCACCTAGAAAACGAGAACGTCCCCCTTTTCCCGCAGTGCAGTACGCTGCTTGCACATCGGCCAAGTCAGCAGTTCCCACGTATAAGTGAGACATCTCTCCTCGGGCGTGGATGACTAGTAGCCACCCCAGAGTTCCGAGGCATTTTCTCCCCAGCAGCATATCAATGAGGTATTTTGTAGTGGCAACGAGAGAACCCCAATCCACTTTGGCTCCATGTCGCTCAGCCCCCGATATGCGAACCGGATGCAAGGACGTGGGGGATGCGTCTCTATTGTCGTTCTTGTTGCGGATTACGGAAGGAAATCACCACCCACTCTCGTACGTAGACAAAGGTATCTTGAAACGGAATACGTCGTCCCCAGGGTACAACGTCATGCCGTGGCGGCTGGTAGTTACACTCCCCGTGCCTTTGTAGTAAACAACTGAAGACCTCAGGGGCCAACCACGAGCGGGAGAAAGCGGCGGTGCCTACCATCAAGGGCAGAAGTCCATCCTTCGACCAGTTCAGGGCAGAAGGGCAAATGCCAAGAGGCGGCGAGGAGTCATCCGGCGTGATTGGGACCTCCCCACGCCCTTCGTGCTTATATCCACGGGTGACGACCTGCACAACCACAACCGTTTTCCTGCAGGTAGATAGGCGGGTCGTGCGGGAGTCGATGCTTGTATCGATTCCGTATACTTGGAGAAAGACGGTGGATGATGTTGTTGGTAAAGATGGGTTCATCATCTCGTGTAGAAGTGAGCTCATGCTCTGGTGTGTAAGACGGCGAAGACCCCGGCCCCCTTCCCCCTCCCCACACACACACACGCACACACGCACCATAGATTTTCGTTGCACGTCTGAGGACTTGGCACCACAGCAACGGTTGACGAAGCCCCATCCATGTCACCTCGTGGAGCTTGGGCATCGGCATCGTATGCTCGGTGGTGTAAGTATTGTTCCGGCCTCCGGATGCGTCACAACAGCTGCCAAGGCCAGAGACGAGATTCCCGTATGATCTCGCGGGAGGATCAACTTACCCATCGAACCTAAGTTAAGGTAGTCATCGTTACAACAGCCGAGAAGAACCTGTCATATTAGTCCGACCTCGGGGGTACAAAACCGTAGACTTACATGGTAGATTAAGATACACTCGTCACTCATCGCTCATATTTGAGTGGATCCACGTTTGAAGTCTGAAGCACCATAAGTGCAACGAAGTAGAATAGGGGGGAGGCCCAGAGGCATCCATTGCGAGACAGGGTGGCCCCCCCTGTCCCTCGTCGATGAGTCGGACAAACCCGAGTAAACACAGCGCCGTATCATTCACCAAAATGCACCGGCTCAGAGGCGGGCCTGCGTGCAAGCCCAACAATAATCCCTAAAAACTGTCGTGGCGACCGGAGCGGAGCCAAGCGGGAGAATCCCACCATCGGTCGAAGCCCCGTGATGAGATTGGCCCCTGTTCCTCCGTTTTCATCTATGGTCATTTTCAGAATTTTAGCGCAATCAAAATTAGGCGGCGATAGTTGTGGTCAATCAAAGAGCGTGGCTGCCTCCGTGATAGGATCGGAGGGTGTGGGTGGCATTTCGTTCCTTTGGAGAGAGGTATGAGTCATTCGGTGGTGGTGCCGCTCACTGGGTTTCGCAACCTCCCCTCTCCCCCCCACCAGCGCGCCCCAAGGGTCGGAAAACAACGGAAGCGGAAATTTGTCTCGTCACTAAGAATTCCTAGGTCCAGGGTAAGGAGCCAACCGCTGAGCGGGACAACAAGGGATGCTCGACTGCTCCTTGTCAAGCCTATCGAACGATGGAGGTTGACGCCCGCTTGACATCCGCTCGACGATGGCTTCGCTCCCTGGATCTCGTGACCGCCTAACGGCATTCCGAACCTGCACGCTAGTTCGTAGAGCGCCACCAGGTCAATTGTTAGGTAGGTAACATGACCGCGACATGGCTTCAATCCTCTCACCGTCGTGCCATTTGCGCCATCTTCCGGGCTCTTTGAGGCCAGGCCGGTAGTTAGTAATTTTGATGTAGTATTTGCTAGTAGTGTTTGCTCTCGCAAATCGGCTATCCTTGGATCCAGTCGTCCGGGCCACGTCCGTCTGGAAAGGAGGTCCTCTTGGAGCTCCCAAATTCCCATGGACTGGTGGCCCCCCGAGCATGGGGAGCACAAGAGATCCGGCTTCTCCTCCGCTGTCTGCTTGCTCCTCCCCGATCAATTAACCTCCCACGGGATTCTCCTGGGACTCGCCATCCGGTTGTTGCTGCGAGCAGCTACGAGAAAGCACAATATTCCCCTTCTCCCATCGTACATGTCCACTTTGTAGCAACTTCCTAACCATCGCCTTGTCAGATCCATCCGTCCCAATGCCATTCCAGATCCCGGACTATGCATGCAAGTGACGCGCGCTTTTCGTCCGTTCCCCCCAGCCGCCATCTAAGTAAGTTTCTCGGGCTAAACTGCCTTAGATGTTCTTCCCAAGGTTTTTGGTATCAAAAGGCATCTTCGCGATCGCCCCCTTCCTGCCTTACCCCTGCTCCTATATTGCCATATTGACAAAGGAAAATTTTCAAAGTACTGTCACATGGAGGGTCGCTGACCGGAATCGTCGAGCTTGCGATCCGGTTTCTTGTCGTGTTGAGGAGGTTAAACCAATTAATTAATTGAGGATACCTGCCCACATGCCAGGTCCTGCAAGACCGCCCATGGCCGGGTGGAGAGACGACACGGTGTAAGCGTTCGCCACCTCAGCAGCGCAGCAAACCCGCTTCCGGCCACCCCGTAGGGTGGCACGGATCGGCACCTGCTCCGATTCTTCCGGAACGTAGTGCCGCGGGCGAAGCAACGTATCAGCCCAGGCGGCATCGCCAGCCGGGTACCTTCCAGCCAGAATCTCGCGGACGTTATCCTGGAGGGAGTTGTCTATCGAGACAGTGCGGCTTCGTTTACACCCAGCCTTCGCCGGACCGGAAGTAGGGTAAGCGGGAGTAGGGTAGACCATGTCTTGCTGGTAGTTGTGTAGCTCCTGGAGAGCGCGGGCTGCATCGTTCACAGAGTCGCGAGCAGCGGCGTCGTCCATGTCACATTCCCGTCGTGCCAGGGGAGTTTCGATCGACAGGTCGCACAGATCCTTGCCCACCGTGCCGGTGTAGGATTCTGGCGACGCTGCCATGCGGTTCTCTTCGTAGTCTTCGGGAACCGAAGCGATGGTTAGTCTCATGCCCATCCTCTCACTGCACTGCTTCGCGTAACGGCAGCGCGCCTGAACATCCAGTTTGGTGGACGGCGCGGCGGCCAACGACGAGGCAGACGAGATTGAGGACGAGCGTGAGGTCCGGGACGAATCCGAGACCATCGACTCGGGTGAAGACGCAGTAGAGACGGTATTGGCGAGCGACGAGCGACGAACCAAGTTTGCAAAAGGGTTCGGCGGGGACGTGCTTGGAGCAGTCCACCGATCAAGGCATTGAGCGGCGGAAGTAGAGTTGAACTGGCCCATAGCAAGAGACATGGAAGATGGTTTCCCCAGAAGGTAAGACGCAGCACTCGCAGCAGGAGTGCTGAATCCGCTCGTTTGAGGGGTCAAACGGGGTGTTGGCAGAAGTCCCAGCGCCGGAGCCAGCCGACCCGGAGTATATACAGAGGCCGGGGTCGGCTCCATGATTGAAGGCGCGGGATAAGATTTCTGCGTGGGGTTAAGGCCGCCGAGGGTACCCGCATAAGTGCGGTCTCGGGTAGGCGTGTAGAGCGACTCGGCCGACTTGACTGGGCCCTGGCGCCGAGCTCGGGGTTTCGAGGGCGAGCAGGGGAGAATTTCGTCCAGGTTATCAAGTTCCGGTGTGAGCTTCAAGATTATTCTCTTGAAGTTGTCGCATTGGCGGTCGAATTCCCGCTGGGGAATACAGCCACCGGGCGAGGGTGGCTGCGAGGGCGTGTATTTCATGACACAGTCAGTCCAGCGGGTGTACACTTCGTCAGTGATGTGGAGCTTCCAGTTTACGGCCATGACAAAAGCCATCTCGTTCTGGTTGATCTCCTGGGTATTGAGCCCGGATATCTTGCTCCATGCGCGTGCTGAGTAGTTCCGATCCTGAAGATACTTGGAGGCCAGGATAAGAGCTGCCAGGAACATACGGCGGCCGCATTGCAGCGCCCGGCTCGCGTGGCAGTCATCCGGCTGCTCCATGGTAAAGTCGACATTCGGAACATGGGGCTTGATCAGTATGAGATAGTAGAGTGCAACCTGCAGAGTAGAGTAGCTCGTGCGCGATCGGCGCAAGGTCTCCTGTATGAAGGTCCTCAGGGGCAGGACGCCGCCGTTGCCATTCTCACTACGGCAGATTACCGATGAGGTTGGCCAGACGGCCTCGACGATCTGGGTCGAAGAATCTAGAAGTGAACGTTGAGCGGGGGAACTGCGGAGACGCATCTGAATCGTATATAATCTTACCGACGAGGTTGTCGACAAAGTTGACCTTGCGCTCGTTCTGGCGAGGCAAGGGTGGGGGACAACCTGAGCGCGAGATCAAGGAGATGGACGTGCGCCTGGCGTTCTGGCGCAGCTCGGGCGGAGCAGCTTCTACCTGGGGCTGGATTTGCTGTTGGTGTTTTGCCCACGTGTTGGCGAGGGCGATACGTTTGCAAGCACTCGATGAGGTTTGCGAGGGGATT
>Ga0164242_10003144_pt1 | contig 18918 bp, 15 predicted proteins | sample OricomgcompostMG_FD_108783 | JGI IMG/M metagenome (GOLD analysis project Ga0164242, IMG submission 108783) | Miracle-Growth compost microbial communities from Emeryville, California, USA - Original compost - Miracle growth compost (MG) ... | reverse complement strand
CAGCATCCATGGGCTGGAAGATGAAGAAGCTGGGATACGAGGTTCCTTCGCGGGTATAAAACTCCGCCTCCAGCGAAATATCAAGCCTGTCGTTGGGCCTGTATGATAAGGCGGGCGACAGAAAAGTGCTTTTTGTAAATCCATAGTCCATAAAGCTGCCTTTATAGGTATGTGCGGCATTGACACGGAACAAAACGGTCGAATCTTTTGTCAAAGGCGCATTGACATCTGCGGTAAAACGGCTCAGGTCATAGCTGCCGCCCGTATAGGACACTTCACCGCCAAAATGGCCATAAGGCTGCTTGGTGACGCGGTTGATGAGGCCACCCCAGGAGACCAGGGTGCTGCCAAACAGCGTACCGGAAGGACCTTTCAGCACTTCGAGCTTCTCTATATTGGCCGGATCCAGGTCGGTTGTATTAAACGCAGAAATGCCATTGCGGAGGTTGGCTTCCGTAGGAAAACCACGCAAAGAATAATCCGTTTGAAAATCGCCGCCGCCGGTGAACAGCTTGGTAACGCCCGGCACATTCCTCAGCACATCATCAAAGTTGGTGATCATCTGCTCTCTTATCAATGCGCTGTTTACCACATGATATACCTGCGGGTTTTCCAGGTTCTTCAGGGGCATTTTGGCCATATTGTCGCTGCTGCCTGTATAAAATTTATTTTGACCGCCGGTCACCACCACTTCCTGCAATTGTCTTTGGGATACTTCCAGCTGCAGGCGGATATGCGCTGTCCGGCCGCTTTCAACGATTACCGTTTTGCTGACCGGCTCATAGCCGACCAGCGAGACCTCTATTTCCTGAGAACCGGGCGACACATTGCGCAGCACAAAAGTGCCGTCTTCACCCGTCATGGTGGATTGTTGTGTATTCTTTAAATGTACGGTCACGGCAACTGCCGGCTTGCCGTCGCTGCTGCTGACCGTTCCCCTGATCGCTCCTGTTTGCGCATAAGTGATGCCGGCAACGCAGCAGGCTACCAGCATGAGTAAAGCTGCTTTCATTCGTTTACGATATTGTTTAGTGAAAAATGCGGCAGCACGGAAATTCTCCGGCACCGGCTGAAGGGAGCAAGACATCAGCGTCGCAAAGGTGGAAAAGCCCCGGCAATGGCGTTATTCAAATCGGGAATAACATTTACGGGAAAGGGAAATTCCGGAAACTGAAAATTTAACCACAAAGGCCACAGAGCACCACTAAGATTTCTTCATGTCTCCGTGCGCCTGGTGGTTTTTTACCGACAATAGGCACTGGAACAATACACAAAATGTTATGCAGTATCCCGATCTCACTGCGGAAGCTGTGGCCTCGGCATTTTATATTCCACGCCGGACAATGCCTCTAAAATGCCATCAGGGCGACTTTTTCTTCTTTGGTCAGATCCAGGGGCCTGAGCAAAGCATCCGTATGTGGGTATAAGGGATCGGTGGCTCTGTCCACCTTGTTGTCTAACTGATGCATGCCGCTGTTGTACATATTGATGATACCGCCTAAGTTATCAAACAAGCCGTTGTGCATCCAGGGGCGGGTGAGCAAGAGATCGCGGAGCGGGGGCGTTTTGAATCTGCCCACATCTGCTGCCTGCTTTGTCACGGTGTAACGGCCCAGGTCCTCGTATTTCCGGCCGTAGTAGCTTAACCCGATGCGCTGCAGGAACAGGGATGCTGAAAGCGCCCTTTTCATTGGTATAAGCACCCGCGCCGATCTCCTCGATCCTTGCGGATGCAAATGCCACGGGACGGTCTTTCTCATCTGTCACCCGGCCATGTAGGACCACTTCACCCTGTGCAAAGGCAGCAGCCGGAGCGAACAAACAGTATAAGACAATAATTGCCTGCCTATAGCAGATAAGCGGGTATCCTGTTCTGGTATGTTTCATCAATTTACGGGTGCAATATTACCCATAGCGTCCGGAGACGATTTACGAGAACAGGAAATTCTTTTGCACAATTGGGAATTTCTGCTCAGAAGAGGGATGCCGTTCCACAGGAACAGGCGAAGATATTTTGCGGTTTCACGATGCCCTGCTATATTTTTTAATGGCTGTAATGGCTTTTTAGTAAATGCATCATTGCACAGGGTCCATGATCTCGTAGCACAACATCCTGCCGCTGTATTTAAAGCTGGGGATTATTTTCATCAGTAAGCCTTGTATCCCTGCCCGTTTCCATTCTTTTACATCGGTATATAGCCTGGTGGAGCGATGTTTAAGCCGGCTGTTCCATTTTTCAAACATACGGTCGTCGTCACATCCGAATTTGAAAGTAGCATTGGTGAATTTCACGGTATCGTGAATATGGGAATGGCGGCTCATCCATCTATTGATCACATCAAAATGTATTTCGCTTCCGGGAAAATGCTCAGCCAGATTTAGGAATACTTTCCTGACATCTTTTTCATCAAAATACATGAGCACTCCTTCAATGATGAAGGCAAAGCTGGCGTCAGGATATTTTTGCTTCAATGCATCCATCCATTCCGTTTCAAACATGGAATGAGGAAGACAGATATCGTTTGCCGAAGGAGGAAGCAGCGTTTCCCGCAAGGCAATTACCTCCGGTAAGTCCAGCTCGTAGAAAGTTGCTTTTTTGCTTACATCTTTAAGCCGGTGGAATCTCGTGTCCAGGCCGCAGCCTATCAATACCACTATAGGATACTCTTCGCGGTTGATAAATTCACGTACCTGGTTGTCAAAATGCCTTGCCCGGATGGCCACGCCCGTAAAGCTCATAATGCTCTTACCATACCTTGAAAAGTCATAATCCAGCTTGCTTATCATCTCACAGGCCAGCGGGTCTTTTATGATGGTGTCCTTCCGCTGTGTTTCCCGGCATTTCATAAAAAGGGGAATGAATAAAGTATCTGCAACAGCATCGCTGATATGTACCTTCATTTTGTCTTCCATGGTGCGCTGACAATTTATATTTTCATTGACCCTGTTTCCGTTTAACGACCGGCATTAAGATCCACATCGCCGGGCTTCAATACCGCTGTTGTTTCAAAGGCGGATTTCAGGAAATCATGATAGGAAGGCCCGGCCACCGTTTGCAACTGCCGGTAGAACCATCCGGCGTTGACCGGGATGCCGGATGTATCGGCTTGTTCCAGAAAGGAACGGATGGCCTGATTCACCGGACTGCTCCCCTCAAGCTGGCTGAGCCGGTAAAGGGCGTAGCTGCCTTTCTGCTCAGATACATAGTCGGCCTGCTCATCGCTTTTCAACAACGTTGGTTCTGTATTTTCTTCTTTCGCCCTTCCTTTTAGATACGTGTCATAGCTTTTATCCAATCGTTTTCTCAGGGCGGCTTCTCCATAGAAATGCTTCAGCTGCTGCAGGGCAAGGTAACCCGGAATGGAGTGAATGATCAGCGGGTATCCCGCTGTCCGGCTGATATTGGCCTGCCGCATATATTGCTCAGCAATCAATCGGGTGGTAACGTAGCGCAAGTAATCAAGGTCTTCCCGCCGACGGATATCGGCTGTCCAGCCGTGGTTTTCAGGTAGCACGATCACATTGCCGTAAGCAAAAAGATCCTCGTCATAATGCGGCCTTTCAGCAATGCGCAAGGTGGCATAAGGATAAGCTCCAAGCACCGTGTCCAGATATGCGAGCGCCTCCTTTGCAGAAGCAATAAAGCTGGAAACATTGTAAGGATGTCCGGGGTGATAATAGGCTTCAATATCCACAGGCCTTCCCGATATGTAAACACGCTGCTTTTTTACCGCATAACGGGCAGAAAGAATATAGAAATCAAAAAGGGCAGGACGCTCATTTACGAAACGGAAATAATGCCGGTTGTTGTATCGCCATTCTTTTACCAGCAAGCCCGGCGCAACAATGGATTGGCCGGAATCGGTGCTGATGGTCAAAGTATCTTTTATTCTTCCGGCTTGTGTGGAAGCAAACAGTTGCCTTGAAGCCAGGTTGTCAGCAGTATCCGGCAACCGGGAAGCCAACTTTGTCAATCCATTTTCCGGCCGGTAAAGATTCGATTTCAGCTCACGTCTGTCGTCATAGCCCAAAAAAGGAATAATGTCATGAGAGAGAAAGCTGCCGTTAAAGGTGAGCTCCTTTTGCGGATCACCATTCGTAAAGCCACGGTAGGCAAGCCTGCCGCTGATATGACATTGCATGCTGTCTCCGGGAAGGAGCGCGCGATCCATCCGGTAAATATTATGGCGTAAATTCCTGCCTTCTTTCATCAGTGTCAGGATATTTCCTTTCACGCTGATCGTGTCTATGGAAGAAAAATCCATCCATTCTACATGCAAGGTGTCAATAGGCCGCATGGAAGTATTACGCATTTTTAGGTCTGCGGTATAATGTAATCTTCTGTTCTCTGGATACAGGTCGAGGTTCAGTGACAAAGCTTCGATCAGCGGCTGCGGATCATTTTGATAGCGCTTATAGGTCTTTTCATAAAGGGCTTCTTCCGCCCGTTCTTCGGCTTTTGTCTGAAATTTATTCTGCACATTGACAGTTTGGTAAATCTTGTTACCGCAGAAAATGAATCCCGCTATTCCTGTAACAAATACGATCAACAAAGCAGCATTGATTTTTCTTGTCCTGATACGGTGGATCAGGCTGACGGGCGTACCTCTCTGCCAAAGCCAAATCCCTGTGGCCAGCAGCGCTATGCTCAGCGAGCACCAGTACCACATGAACCAGGCATGGGCCAGACCGAAAATACTCTCGCCGTTCATATCTGTGGCCAGACCGCTTCCGGGTGAGAACATAAAGTTGAGCCTGTTCTGCTCGATTGCATCTGTCTCGTGCATGATCACGCTGAAAAATAGAAACAGGATGGTGATCCAGTGGGTAGCATAACGGTTGGCCGTGAGCCCTGCGACAAATGCAGTCAGTAAAATGTACAGCAGGTATTTCGGGATCCACCGGACAAAAAGCTCATTAAAATACACACCCGGCTCAAAATGATAATATCCTTTTGTTGCCTGTACCAGCATCCCGAACAGCATCAGGCAAATGGTCATCAAAAGGGCTACGCCCAGCATGGCCAGTATTTTCGAAAGCACCGTCACCCAGGAAGGAACGGGCAAGGCATCGCTGATCTGCCAGAACCCGGAAGTATTATTTCTGAATAGCAATTCCGTGGTATTGATGATCAGGAATAACAGGAAGTAGAAAGAAAGCGGCAGCATAACACCGGTCACCTCCAGGGTAACGGGCAAGGTAGGTGCGGCGGAAAAATACTGTTGCTGCCACACGGCAACATAACAGATATAGATGATCAATATCAGGGAAAGGAACAGCCGGAAACCCCAGGGGCGGATCACGCTTTTAAATTCCAGCCAGGAAAGCGGAAAAATTTTTTGCCAGTAAGCTCCCAAGGAGAATTGCTGACGGATCTTTTTCAGGTTGATCGTCTGGAATGCCGTAGCGGCCGCCGGTTCATCTTTTTCCTCCACACTTCTCTTTGATTTACGGCTGCCTGCGGAGCTGAAATTTATAAAGGAGAATTTGCGTGCAGCCACCAGCATCAGGATAAGGCTGATGCCTACCCATATCAGCCGGTTGTACAACAGCAACCCTGAAAAAGCAGGCGAAAAATTATTTTTTTCAGGCGGAGAGAGATGTTCCAACTGATTATGCAGTACCGAAAAGCAGGTCGGATCAGCCAACACCACGTAAGCATTGCTGTCAAATGCTGTTTCTGCGAAGATCATGAGCAGCATGCCTGCCAATGCCGCTGCATAAGCGCCTTTGCTGTTTTTGGTAAATACTGTTACGGCAAAGCACAGTGAATACAGGATAAACACATTGGGCAGGAAGATCAGCAGGATGGCCCTGGCCAGGGCCGACCAGGAAAACGGGCCGAGATTGGGGATAGGCAGGTAATTATAGGCAATAATGCCGGCCAGGTATCCTGCATACAAAAGAAGAAGAATGATGAAGGAACCGGCATATCTTCCGGAGAAAAAAGATGCCTGGCTTGCCCGTGTGGTGTATAACAGCGCCGATGTCCGGTTATCAATGTCCTTGCCGAGCGCGGTCCCTCCAAGTATGGCAGTCACAATAAAGCCGATATAGCCCATGCCCGCCAGCACAGTATAAAGAATAGCCGGCGCATTGGTGTATGTCTGATCAGTGCTGTAGAACTCACCGGCATGGTGCATATAATATACTCCCTGCAGGATCATCAGGATCAGGAATATCCAGGTAAAAGGCTTTTTTAAATGTTGCCTTGCTTCAAAACGGAAAACGGTATTAAACATGGACGTTGGCATTTTGAGCGGTTAGTGAGCCGATGGACAGTAGCCGGAAATAAGCATCCTCCAGCGAGGGTTCTTTTGTCCGGAATGTCTCGTGGGGCCGCTCGTCAGCAAAGACCGTGATGATCATCCTGCCTGCATGAAAACGGCTGGAGATAATGGGAAGGCCTTGCTGTATGTATTGCTGCAGATCGGGTTTGGTGATCTCTTTTTCCCAAAGCTGTCCCTCCAGATCCTTTTCTATTTCAGCAGGCTTGCCGCATTTTAATACTTCCCCCGCTCCGATAATGGCCATATCATTGCAAAGGGTGGACACATCCTCCACGATATGGGTAGAAAGAATAACAATGGTATTGGCGCCTATTTCGCTCAGCAGGTTATAAAAGCGGTTGCGTTCCAGCGGATCGAGCCCGGCAGTAGGCTCATCCACGATGATGAGCTTCGGATTGCCCAGCAGCGCCTGCGCAATGCCGAAACGTTGCTTCATGCCGCCGGAATAAGCGCCCAGCTTCTTTTTACGCACATCATACAGGTTCACCCTGTTCAGCAGTTCTTCCACCGTTTCCTTCCTTTCGGAAGCTTTGCTGATGCCTTTCATTTCGGCGATATGGTCGAGCATTTCTTCGGCAGATACATTCTGATATACCCCAAAATCCTGTGGCAGGTAACCGAGCAGCTTGCGTATTTCCTGCGGCTGCTTCAATACATCGAGATCATCAAAGAAAATGCTTCCGCTGTCCGCGTCCTGCAGGGTGGCAATGGTACGCATCAGCGTGGATTTCCCGGCGCCGTTCTGGCCCAGCAGGCCGAACATGCCGGTACCAATGGTGAGCGAAACGTTGTTGAGCGCCTTTTTTCCGTTGGGATAGGTCTTGGACAGATTTTTTATTTCAAGCTGCATATTAAAAACGGGCTTTTAAGGTGATACCATAAGTACGCGGCATGCCCAATAATATGAGGGTGGATGCTCCCGGACTGGTAGCGTAAGCAAAGGCGAGATACCGGGCATCGCCGATATTCTTCGCCCATACGCTTAATTCCATGAAGCGATACTGCAGTCCTGCCGAAGCATTTACCAGGCTGAAAGGATCCTGCACCAGGTCATTGTAGTAGGTCATGTATTGCTTGCCGAGGTATTTCCATTCCGGCGCGATAAAAAGGCTCCACTGGTCATTGAATTTATAATGATAGTTCAGCGATAAGGCAGAGGTAAACGTAGGTGTGAATACCTGCTTGTTCCCTTTGTAATTTTTATTAAGGCTGTCCACAGGATCCGGGAGGATGAGCGTCTTATAATCCGAATGAACAATACCCAGGTTATAGTTCAGCTCCAATCCCTTTATCGGCAAAGCCGTGAGCTCCAGTTCAGCTCCTTCAGTGATGAGCTTGCCCACATTTTCTATGGCATTGGCCGGCAGCATCAGGGTCTGCTGCTGATCTTTCCAGTCGGTATAGAACAGGCTGGCATTAGCGCGCAGCCGGTGTTCCAGCCATTCAGACTTAAAGCCCAGCTCAAAATTATCGGTATGCTCCGGCTTATAATTAAGCAGGCCGGGATCGCTGGTATATTGGTTGAACCCGCCCGGATGAAATCCATGTGAATAGGTAGCATAGAGCATCATATCCGGCGTAGGCGCATAGGCCAGGCTCAGCTTGGGAGAGAAGGCCTTGTCATTGCCGGTTATCTTTTGCTCCGGCGCAATAATGACCGGCGGATCAGGCTCTTTGACAAAATCTGTAGAGAAGGTCAGGTGCCGCCAGTCATAGTCATAACGCAATCCTGCCGTAAGCGTAAGCTCGCTGGTTATCTTATAGTCCACGTTCGCATAGCCGGCTATGCCATATATTTTCCTCTCTGCATAAATATCAGTGGTATAAGGTGCATTGGGATCAAATGCTGCGGCATCCGGCCCGTATATGTACACGGTTTGTGAAGGCTTGGTATCTATGAAGCCAAAAATACCTGCTGTCAGCTTAACATGCTTACCGTAAGTGCCCGTCATGCGGAATTCCTGTGTGAATGTTTTTTGCTTCTGCAGGGGCATTTCAAAGGTGCTTAAATCGTAAGCGGTATAGTCTGCATCATAATCGCTATAATTATCGCTGAGAAATGAGTAGGCAGTGGTAGAGGAGAACTGTGTAGAACTTATTTTATACAAGGCTGTCAGGGAAGCTGTGTACAGCTTTCGTTTCTCCAGGTTGGCATCATTCTGACTGATGGTATAAGGATGTTTGAAAGCGCTGTCCGCATTGATCACATAAGGGAAAGCACCCTTGATATCATTGTATTCCCCTTTGGCATTTAGTGTCAGCGAGAGCCTGTCGGATGCCAGGTATTTCAGGTAAAAGTTGCCGCTCCAGGTTTGAGGCTTGTCGTATTTTTTACCGTCGTACAAATTGGTATAAAATCCATGGCGGGTATCATACATACCGGAAACACCGGCAAAAAGCTTATTCTTTACCAGCGGACCGGATATGCCCAACCCATAGCGCTGGCTGCCGTAGTTGCCGAAATTTGCTTCTGCAAAACCGTGCAGCGTATTGTCGGGTTTACGGGTGATGATGTTGATAATGCCGCCGAGGGCATTTCTCCCGTACAGCGTGCTTTGCGGCCCCCGCAGCACTTCCACCCTTTCTATGTTCTGAAGCTGGATAGAGCTGGAATAGCCGTCAAACATGGGCACACCATCTATATACACGCCTACGGCCGGGTCAGTGGAAAAAGTAAGGATACCCCTGATGGCGATCGTGCTTAATGTAGGCGCCCCATCGTTCATGGTCATCAGGTTGGGCACCGACAGCAGCAGATCGCCTACTTCGTTGATCTTTTTTTCTTCTATTTGCTGGCCGGACAATGCGGAAACCGCCATCGGCACCCGCTGCAGATCGTTCTCCCGTTTTTCTGCAGTGACCACCACTGATTGCAGCTGTTTGGGATTGATGTGAAGGACCAGCGTGATGACGGTAGCTTCACCACCCTTGACAGTGATGCCCTGGCTGGCAGGCTCATAGCCTATCAGGGAGGCCGTAAGCGTATAAGTGCCTTCAGGAATATTGCTAAAGGCAAAATATCCGTTGTCATCCGATCGGGTTAATATATTCAGATCTTTTATAACAATATTTACTCCTGCTGCCGGAGCTCCTTCGCCTGTACGGATATTTCCCTGTATAGAAGCTTTTTCCTGTGCCCGGGCGTAGCTTTGCAGCAAGCTGATGAGACAAAACCCCAGGATTATTCTTACCATTTTATGACATTGATTGTGTGCTGATTGAATTTAATTTGCGAGAATGCAAAAATAATCCGCAGGGGAATGGGCCATTGGTAACTGGCGGAGTAATATTTATCCTAAAAGGAATTTTTCAGTATGCAGCTAAAAATAAGCACAAATGATCTTGCAGAAATGATCCTGGAAAATGCTTTTCCTGAAAACTATCATGACATTTCAAGCGCTGTCACAGAAAGAACCACGCATCTTGAAAACGGGCTGGGCAAGGGCACTTACCGCGAAGTATTTTTTGAAGGCATCCATATCGCCTACGGGGATATGAGATTCAGAAAGGAGACTGAACTGCTTTTTGAAAGCGACTATGAAACTGTGGAGATGCACTTCGATCTTTGCGGCAACAGCCTGATGAACATTTCAGGAAGGAACGGATATGCCTATGAATTCAGCACCAACCGGCACAATATTGTATATATGCCTGGTATAAAAGGGACCATCTGTTTCGGCATGAGCAGCGCGCGCATGCTGGAGATCAACCTGGTGCCTTCCCTGTTTACAAAATACCTGCGGGACACGGAAACCTATGATGCCTTCCTGAAGCTGATCAAAAACCAGTCACCGGCCTTACTGGGAAAGCACAACATGCCGATCACGCCTGCCATGCAGCATATCATCAATGCCATCATCGGGTGCACAAAAACGGGAATGTATAAAAGGATGTTCCTGGAGGCAAAAGTAATAGAGTTGTTGCTGCTGCAACTGGAGCAATTCGCTACCCACGATTGCAATGTCTTTTGCTCGCTCAAACCGGCTGATGTGGAAAAAATGTACTATGCAAAAGAAATCATCCTGAAGCAATTACACAATCCCTGCTCTCTTATTGACCTTGCCCGTCAGGTAGGAACCAATGAGTTTACCCTGAAAAAAGGGTTTAAGGAAGTCTTTGGCACGACCGTTTTTGGCATGGTGGCGGAAGTAAAAATGGAGCAGGCCAGACAATTGTTATTATCCGGAGAAAAGAATATTGCGGAAGTAAGCGAGCTGAGCGGATATAAACACCAGGGGCATTTCACCAAAGCATTCAAAAAGAAATTTGGCGTGCCTCCCCGTCTATACGGGAAATAAATCCCCTTCTCCTCGGGATAACAGCATTATCGCAAATTTTTATGGCTGGTATATAACTTGTGCATATATTTGCAACTATGTTGCAATAGTTTATGTCGCTCATAAGAAAATACCATCGAGGAGCAGCCGTCATTTTGCTGGCGGTATATACATTTATTGCAACACCTGTCCGGTTATGGCATCATCACCCACATACGGAGCAGCACAGCTATGTAGAAAATATAAATGGTACCGGTCAAAAGGCAATAGTAAAAACGACCGATCCAGCAGATCATTGTCCTATATGCAACCATAAGTATTCTGTCTATACGGAGCTTGGCTTTAGCCAGATTCATCCCCTGAGAATCATATATACCGGAGATGAACCGGAGCTATGTTGTTCTCTTTTTCAAACTACCTGCTTTCATTTTTCCAATAAGAGTCCTCCCGTAAGGGATTGATCCACATCCTGCGCGGTGATGATATCCCTCCGACGGAAGGAAGAGGGGTGCTTCATGGCAGATTGATCGTTGTTCTTTACTGGTTTAGGTATTACCTGAACATCTGTCAATGTTCCGGCAAAAACAGTGTAAAGAGAAAGGCACTTCATTAAGAGTGTTCCCTGTTAATAGCATGTCAGCCATAACGGATATGGTATGGTATCATAAATTAATACGGTTGTCAGGTCTGCCGGCTCTATTGTTGTCGGGCATCTGCAGCATGGCGCAAACGAAGCTTTCCGGCAGCGTAGCAGACGGGCAGCATCATCCGCTGCAAGGTATTACCATTCTGCTTATCAGCTCGGTTGATACCCTGCAGAAGCGGCTTACCATTTCAGATACAGCCGGTAATTTTTCATTTATGCGCGTGGGTAACGGAGAATATACCATTCGCGCAACCAGCATAGGTTTTAACCCGGTCGGTATTCCTGCATTCGCTGTAAAAGGCGCTGCGCTGCAGACGCTACCGCCTATAATCCTCGCTGGCAATCAGCGGCTTTTAAAAGAAGTTACCATCCAATCCCAAATACCGCAGGTAGAAATGGATAAAGGAAGAATTGTTTTTAACGTGCAGTAGATGACCGCCACATCGGGACTTACGGTTTTTGATTTATTGAAAAAACTACCCGGTGTTACCGTTGATCAGAATGAAAATATCAGCCTGCGCGGTTCTTCGGGAGTAAACGTTTTGGTAGATGGGAAAATGACTTATCTCTCCGGCGCACAGCTTACTAATTACTTAAAAAGCATCAGCGCCGAAGATATCAATAAAATAGAATTGAACATGACGCCTTCTGCCGAATACGATGCTGCGGGCAATGCAGGCATCATCAATATTGTACCGAAAAAAAATTTGCAAAAAGGTTATGCCGTTGATCTGAGAACTGGCCTTACAAAAGGATATTACTGGATGGCGAATGAAAATATCTCCGCCAGCTATCGTACAAAAAAATTCAATCTCTATGGTTCATTGGATTATAAAATGCCTTATGGCGAATGGAAGAGCGTCAGCGGAAATACCATCAATCAAAACGGGCAAACAACAGCGCTGCAAAGAAAAAATCAATCATCCTATAAGCCAGAATTTTACACATGGCACGCAGGGGGAGAGTGGCAATTCTTACCAAAGCATTATGTAAGCGTTGATTATCTTGGCTATTTAGATCATTATACAAGCGGCAATAGGTTCGACACGATAAAAAGTTATGATGCAAACGACAAGCTGCTTTCTTTTGTCAGCTCAATAAATACGATTACCGAGCCTTATTATTATGATGCCGTCAATCTTAATTACAGGTTTGACGTAGACAGCACAGGAAAAAAAGTTACTGCAGAAGCGCATTATGTCTCTTACCGGAACTATTCTGATGGCGCTATGGCTACCAATGAATTTGATGCAGATGGAAATTTTATAAGAGAAAATACATTGCTTGCCCATCAGCCGGGCTTTATTAAAATAAAGTCAATAAATGCAGATGCCGATCTGCCTTTTAAAAAATTTTCTGTCAAAACGGGACTAAAATATGCAGAAGTTGCCAACGATAATGAATATCGCTTTGACTCATTGAAAGAGGGCAACCTGGTAGAAGCGGATAATATGTCCAATCATTTTAAGTACAAAGAAAGAATTGCCGCCGCATATTTTTCGGCCTTTAAAAAAATAAGAAAACAAGCATCAACGCCGGCTTGCGGCTGGAATATACAAAAGCAGACGGCTATACCATTAAGCAGGATGTAAGCAATCATTGGGAATACGCGAAGCTGTTCCCATCGCTTTCCGTTGAACAGGAAATAAATGAGAATAACAAGGTTGATTTTTCGGTAAGCAGGAGAATAAACCGCCCTTCTTACAGCCAGCTTAACCCGGTGCACTGGTACACCGACCAATATTTTTATTATGCAGGCAACCCAAATCTTGTTCCTGAAATAGCCTGGATAATCTCAACGGCTTTCACTTTACAGCACAAATACATTTTTACCGTTACCTACAGCTTCAGCAACGACTACATTAACCGAAAGCTTTCTATGGATGGAATTGCCGTCAGAAGCCAGGCTTATAACCTGGGCGATCTCCACAGGTTGGATATGATGGCAGCTTTGCCTTTACAGGTTCTTCCGTTTTGGGAAATACAGCTAACACCAGACATAAGCTATATGTCTTATCCCATATCGCAACTGGCAGGAGAAACAATATTATCCAAATGGTCTGCTACCTTATCTGTCCGGCAGCAGTTCAAGCTGCCTTCGGGTATAAAAATGGATATTTCCACAGAGTATTATTCTGCGGGATTACGCGGTGTATATGCAACAAAGGGCGGTTTTTATACAGATGCAGGATTTAAAAAATCTTTCTTAACCAATAAGCTGGATGTGCAGCTTACACTTAGCGATATCTTCAACACCACCCGGTATCAGGGAAGATCAAAAAGCAGCATTACCGATTATTATGATGATGAAAAGAGCGACAGCCGCCGGATGGGCATGACGCTGCATTATCATTTTGGAAGCGATTTAATTAAAGGCAACAATAAAACAACAGAGGAAGAGGACAGATTATAGTCTATGATATCAAAAATTTGGAAGTAAGCAATCGCAATATCTAATGATCAGCACTTAATAAAAGGATGAACCAATTCCAATGGATTATTAGCCAAGTCTAATAAAATTTGTTAGATTAATCTAAATATATAATTTTGCTTTATGAAATTTCTGTTATTCCAAGTTAAGTAGCGCCATGAAGTACAGTAAGATTAACCTGCTGACAAGCTGTTTGATATTTTGTAACCTGGCTGTTTTTGCCCAGAAAGGCGAATTGAAAGGGATCGTTTCAGAGACAGATGGCCGGGCTATTGAAGCAGCAACAGTGTCTGTTCCGAAGCTGAATATCGGAACCACAACTGATCATAACGGGAAATATGATCTGAAAAATATTCCCTATGGAAGATGGCAATTGACGATCAGCTATATTGGCTATGAGACCTATCAGGGTGAGGTAACTATCGGCAGCAGTTCACCGGTGATAACAAATATTTCGCTGAAGGCATCTGATGCTGCCATTGACGAGGTCGTCGTAACCGGTGTGACCAGGGCAACCTTAATAAGAGAAAACCCTGTTGCCATTCAGCACATTTCCACCCAGGAAATTGAACAGACGACCGCTCCCAATATCATAGATGTATTGGTACGAAATGTGCCCGGACTGACTGCTGTAAAAACAGGACCCAATATCTCCAAACCCTTCATAAGAGGCCTTGGCTATAACCGGGTGCTTACCCTGTTTGATGGTATCCGGCAGGAAGGTCAGCAATGGGGTGATGAGCACGGTATTGAAGTGGATGCCTATAACATAGACCGGGCAAAAGTAATTGAAGGCCCTGCAAGCATCATGTACGGATCGGATGCCCTGGCCGGTGTGGTAAGCCTTTTTTCTCCTATGGCTAAGGAACAGGATAAGAAGCTGCACGGGAGATATTATGGCGAATACCAGTCCAACAATGGCCTTATTGGGAATGGCCTGCTGCTGACCTACGCCAATGATCATTGGTCTTACGCATTAAGAGGATCTTACCGTCTGACAGAAAATTATACCAACCACATCGATGGCCGGGTGTATAATACCGGCTTCCGGGAAGGGAACGCTTCTGCCTCCCTCCAGCATAGTTCAGATGCCGGATATTCCAATTTTAACCTCACTTTATACGACAACCTGCAGGGCATACCGGATGGAAGCAGGGACTCGCTGACCCGAAAATTCACCAAACAGATTTATGAAGGCGACGATGATGATATTAAAAACCGGCCTGCCGTCCCCGAAAGTGAATTAAACTCCTACCGCCTGAGCCCGCTGCATCAGCATATCCAGCATTACAGGATCTATAGCAATAACCATTACCAGGTGGGAGAAGGCCACGTTAACTTTTCGCTGGCGTACCAACGCAACGTTCGCAGGGAATATGATCACCCGACCATGCCGGAGCAGGCTGGCATGTTCGTAAGGCTCAATACGTTCAACTATGCCTTCGGCTACAATGCACCGGAAATCCTGAATACCGGGATAAACGGAATGTATCAAAACAACAAGAGCAAGGATGCCACAGATTTCCCGATCCCTGATTACCGCTTGTTTGATGTTGGCGGATACCTGTTTGCCAAATGGAAAAGGGAGAAATGGACAGTGAGCGGAGGGCTTCGCTACGATATCCGTCAACTGAAAGGGAATGATTTTTACACCGCTGCTTCGGAACGGGAGACAGGCTTTTCCAGGCAGGTGCATGCACCCGATACAACCGGGGCTTACCTGCAATTCCCGGCCTTCAGCAAGGCGTTTCACGGCGCTTCTTTAAGCCTTGGCGCTACCTATGAAATAAGCAGCCGCCTAGGCATAAAGGCGAATATCGCCAGAGGCTATAGGACACCGAATATTACCGAATTTGCCGCCAACGGGTTAGATCCCGGTGCGCATATTATTTACCTGGGCAACCGGAGTTTTGAACCGGAATTTAGCTTGCAGGAAGATCTGGGAATGGAATTATATGACAAAAATATTTCAGCTTCAATAAGCGTATTCAATAACAATATCGAACACTATATTTACCTGGCGCAATTAACCGATGCAAACGGTGATCCTATCGTGGACGCGCAAGGCAACAAGACCTACCAGTACCAGCAGGCGGCGGCTCAGTTGTATGGAATGGAAGCTACCCTGGATCTGCATCCCGCTGCCTTAAAGGGATTCACATTTAATAATGCCTGGTCAATAATATATGGGTTCAACAGAAAGAAGCAATACAAAGGAGCCGGGATCAACGGCAGCTACCTGCCTTTGATCCCGCCTTTTAAATGGCTGAGCAGTGTCGACCAGCATTTCGTCATAAGGTCAAATGTTTTGAGCAGTATGGACGTTAAATTTGAAATGGAATATGACGCTGCGCAGAACCGCTACCTGGCATTGGATAACACAGAAACAGCCACCCCTGGCTATGTGCTGTTTAATGCAGGAATAAATACAAATTTTCGTTACCGGCCAGGAAAAAATTTTCTTGTGCAGCTCCAGGTGAATAACTTGCTGGACAGGGCCTACCAGTCGAACCTGAGCAGGCTGAAATATTTTGAGTATTACGACCGCTCACCCAACAGCCATCTGGGAATATATAATATGGGACGAAATATCTGTATGAAATTGATATTCCCTTTCTGATAAAATTACTTAAAGAGCCTGCTTCTCCACCAATCATATAAGAGCTTAAATATTGGATGCAACAATGTTGCATTTAATACAGTATATTTGCCGGACAAAACAGGTTGGTCGGATGGTGTACATTTATTTGCTGATCATCTTCGCGCTTACTTTTGCGGGTGGCAGCATTCCGCTGGTATTCAGGAAGGTATCACCGCATTTTATCAATTCCCTGCTCGCTTTCACAGGAGCCTTTCTGTTTGGCATCACCGTGCTGCATTTGATGCCGGAAGCTTTTCATGAGCTGGGCAGCCAGGCAGGGATCTGCATGGTAGCCGGTTTTTGCCTGCAGGTCATTCTTCAGGAGTTCTCGCATGGATTGGAGCATGGGCACTCGCCCGTACCGGCTTCGTCGATGCAGGGTCACTCCGCCTTGTCGGCTTTGTTATTGGGATTAAGCCTCCATGCTTTTATGGAAGGGATCCCTTTGGGCTACCATTATACAGCCCGGAGCGTGCTTCCTTCCCTGGCCCTGGCGGTATCCTTTCACAAGGTGCCGGAAGCTTTTACCCTGATGACAGTGGTGTTGATGAAAAAGGAACGGCTTTCCCGCGGATGGCTGGTGGTATGCTGCTTTGCATCCGTGACTCCCCTGGCAGCATTACTGGCCTTGTACCTCGGCGGTCATTTCACCATTGTTACACGGTTGCTTCAATATATTGTCGCTGTAGTGATCGGATCATTTCTGCATATTTCCACTACTATCTTTTATGAAAGCGGGACCAGGAAGCACGAGCTGAGCAGGCAAAAAGTAGCGGCGATCATGCTGGGCTTGCTGCTGGTCGTGATCACCTTGACATTTGAATAAAGAGGCAGAAAGCATGCAATATCATAATAAGATGAAGAGCAATATCCTTCTTTTGGCCATATTGATGGTGATGATGTCCTGCCATCATAAGCAAACCAGCGAAAGCAGTGCTGAGGAGCATCCTGTGGCCGGCGTACAAGCGCCACCGTTCAATCCGGACAGCGCCTATTTTTATGTGAGCAAACAGGTAGCTTTTGGTCCCCGCGTGCCTGATATGCCAGCCCATCAGCATTGTCTGGCATGGCTCACCGGTAAGCTGGAAGCATTTGCAGATACGGTATTCGTGCAGCGAACGACGGTCACCAGCTTTCAAAACAAGCCGCTTCCCTGCATTAACCTCATTGCTGCCTTTAACCCGTCAGCCTCTTCCAGGATCCTTTTGCTGGCGCATTGGGATACCCGTCCCTGGGCAGATCATGACACGGCAGATCAGGACAAGCCTATTGACGGCGCGGACGATGGCGCCAGCGGCGTGGCCGTTTGCCTGGAAATTGCCCGGCAGTTGCACAGCAAGTCCCCCGGATGCGGGGTGGACATCCTGCTGACGGATGTGGAGGATTATGGATCGGAAAATGACAACAATAGCTGGGGGCTCGGCACGCAATACTGGGCGAGGCATCCTCATATTCCTTCCTATAAAGCCAACTTCGGTATCTTGCTGGATATGGTCGGCGGCAGGGGTTCCCAGTTCCGGATGGAGCAGGTAACCCGTCACTATGCAGGAGGATATGCCAGGAAAATATGGGATGCCGGTAATGATCTTGGATTCTCTTACTACTTTCCTTACGACGATATGGGAAATGTGAGCATCATTGATGACCACTATTTTATCAATACGCTCACCAATATTCCGACAGCCGATATTATTGCGCTCAGGCCGGATGGAAGCTTTCCACCCTATCATCACACACATGGGGATAATATGGCCGTTATCGACCGGAAAACATTGGCTGCTGTGGGGCAGACCGTATTATCGGTCATTTATAACTTTTCGGATTATGAATGAAGGAATATCTCCCAGCATCTTTCAGTGCTTACTGCCGGCTTTTCTTTCGCATTGCCGGCAGGTGCCGGTAACGGTCAGGTTGATGGATCCGGGCTTGAATCCCTTGGGTAGCTTTATAGGAGGAAGCTTGATCTCATCCATGCAATATACTTTATTGCACACCACACAGTTGAAATGCAGGTGCTCGTCGTAATGCTTGTGCTCGCTGCATTTTTCGGAGCATACCGCATAGTTGGCCGTTCCGTTCTGATCCAATATTTTATGAAGGATCCCTTTTTCTTCAAAAGTTTTCAACGTGCGGTACAAGGTGACCCTGTCCACCCGGTCACCCAGCTTTTTTTCCAGGAAAGATTCCGGGGTGGCCACTTCCCTGGATGCAAGAATAGATAATACATTGAGGCGGGGCGGTGTCTTCGACAGCCCATGCTTTTCCAACAATTTAGCGTACCTGTCCATCATTGTATGGCTTGTTGCAGGCACAAAATTACAGCTTTCCTGTCATTATTCAAATAAATGCAACAATGTTGCATTTCAGAAATTATTCCCTATATTTGCAACACAATGGCATTCATCTATGGATAAAAAATTGCCCGTCACTGTGCTCAGCGGTTTTCTCGGAGCAGGCAAAACGACCTTGCTCAACCATGTCCTGCATAATAAGGAGCAGCTCAAAGTGGCTGTTATTGTCAATGATATGAGCGAGGTGAATATAGATGCCCGGCTGGTGGAAAAGGAAAATACGCTTTCCCGGACAGAAGAAAAGCTGGTGGAGATGAGCAACGGCTGCATCTGCTGCACCCT
>Ga0164242_10003143_pt1 | contig 18920 bp, 9 predicted proteins | sample OricomgcompostMG_FD_108783 | JGI IMG/M metagenome (GOLD analysis project Ga0164242, IMG submission 108783) | Miracle-Growth compost microbial communities from Emeryville, California, USA - Original compost - Miracle growth compost (MG) ... | reverse complement strand
GGGAAACAGTGCAAACCGCATTGCCGGAACTGCTCGCGCAACTCCCCGCCGTTCGGAAAGATGCGCTGACATGGTCCACCTACGACACCGGCGGCTGACAAGACCAGCCTCACTCGTAGCGCAGCGCCACCGCCGGATCGACCCGCAGCGCACGCAGCAGCGGCACCAGCGCGGCCACCACCGACACGCCCACCACCAGCAGGAACACCGTCGCGAACACCGCGGGGTCGTGGGCGCGCGTGCGCAGGCCGGGGTCGGCCAGCACGTTCGACCACGGCACCGACAGCAGCAGGCCGATACCCAGCCCGATGCCGAGCTGCCAGAACAGTTGCCGCCCCATCTCGCGCAGCACCGCTGCGTGCCCGGCGCCGATGGCACGGCGGATGCCGATCTCGCGCGTGCGCTGCGCCACCGAGAACGCCAGCACGCCGTACAGGCCCGCGCCGGCCAGCAGCAGCGCGACCAGGCCCAGCGCGCTGAAGATGTCGGTCATCACCACCAGGTTCACCCGCTGCATCGCCATGTCCTTCGCCTGGCTGCACACCGCGTACACGGCCGCCTGCGGATCGACCCCGTGCACCACGTCGGCGAGCCGCGGCAGGAAGCCGGCGGCGTCGGCATGCAGGCGCACGGCCAGGCCCACGCCGTGCAACGGCTGCTGCGTTGCCGACTGCCTCAGCGGTATCAGCATGCCGGGCAGCGAGCGCTCCAGCATGCCGTCGAGCTGCAGCGACTCGATCACCCCGACCACGGTCAGCGTGAGCGCCTGCGGGTGTCCCGGCCACAGCACCAGCTTGCGGCCGAGCGCGTCCTGGTGCGGCCACATCGCGGCGGCCATCTTGGTGTCGATCACCGCCACATGCTCGCTCTCGGCGCTGTCCCGCGCATCCAGGAAACGGCCTTCGAGCAGGCGCACACCGTAGGTGTCGAGGAAGTGCGGATCGACGATGCCCATCTGCACCCGCGGCCAGCCGTCCGACGGTTGCGGCTGGCCCGGCAGCGACACGTCCTCGTGGCTGCCGAGGTAGGCGCTGGGCACGGTGTCGGATGCCGTGGCATCGACCACGCCGGGTTCCCGGCGCAGGCGCTCGACCACCTGGTCGAAGAAGCGGATGCGCTTCGCATCGTCCTGGTACAACCCCGGCGGCAGGGCCACGTCGGCCGTGAGCACCCGGTCGGCGTGCGTCGCGCCCACCGCCGGCTGCGCCAGTAGCGTATCCAGCGCGCGCACGAAGGTGCCCGCGCCGACCAGCAGCACCACGGTGAACATCACTTCGACCACCACCATCACCTTCGCCACCCGCGCGAAACCGCTGCCGGAACCCTTGGCACCGTCGCGCAAGGCATCCTGCAAATCAGGCCGCGAGGCACGCCAGGCGGGAACGCCGCCGGCCAGCATCGTGCTGAACATGGTGACTGCGACGCCGAAACCCACCACCCAGCCGTCGATGCCGTGCGTGTAAGGCACCGTGTACGGATGGACGGCCATCCAGGTCGTCTTCATCCAGTAGCCGCAACCGTGTGCGATCAGCAGCCCCACCGCCAGCGCCGCCCCTCCCAGCAGCAGGCATTCGACCAGCGCCCCGAACACCAGCCGCGCACGGCTGCCGCCCAGCGCGCTGCGCAACGCCAGCTCCTGCCGCCGCTGCAGGGTCCGCACCAGCTGCAGGTTGGCCACGTGGAGGCACGCCAGCAACAACACCAGCACGCCCGCGCCGAACATCACCCACGCCCAATGGCGCAGGTCCAGCGGCGCGAAGGCCACCGACAGCGGGTACATGGTCAACGGCTGCACGTGCCGTCCCGGCGGGAGCGTGCGTTGCAGGCGGCCGGCCCAGGCATCCAGTTCCGCGCGCGCCTGGTCCAGTTGCACCGACGGCGCCAGCCGCGCGGCCACGGCGATGTATTCGTGCCGGCCCGGTGCTAGGCGCAGCGGCAACCACAGCTCGGTGATCCCGCTGGGAAACCTGAAGGTTCCCGGCAGCACGCCGATCACGGTGGCCCACTCGCCGTTCACCCGCACGGCACGGCCGACGACGTGCGGATCGGCGTCGAACGCATGCCGCCACAGTGGCTCGCTCAGCAGCACCACACGCGGCGCGCCCGGCTTGTCGTCGGCAGGCACGAAGCCGCGGCCCAGCAGGGGCCTGGCGCCGAGCAGCTTCATCATCGAGGCGCTGAGCAGGCCGCCATCGTAGTGGTTCGCCCCCTGCCCGCTGTCCAGGTTGACGTTGGCGGCCCCGTACGCCCCCATCAGGTCCAGGCTGCGCAACTTGCCGCGCAGTTGCAGGTACTGGTCGCTGTCCATGTCGCCGATGCCGTGGGGAGCCGGTTCCCCTACCGCCATCAGCCGCCCGGCCTGCGGAAACGGCAGCGGCTGCAGGATCACGTTGTTGATGATGCCGAACAGGAACAGCACCACCCCCAACCCCACGCCCAGCACCACCACCGACAGCAGCGCATACCCGGGCCGCCGCTTCAGCCGGCGCCACGCTTCGCGAAACTCGCGCACGATCATCCTCACTCCCCCCTCAAGGCACGCATCGGCGCCACGCGCGCCGCACGCAACGCTGGCCACAGGCAGGCCAGCAAACCGGCGATGGCGAGCACCACGCAGGCGCCGCCCAGCGCCACCGGATCGAAGGTGTCGCCACGTCCTGCCAGCGACACCAGCAGTTGCGCCAGCAGTCGCGAAACGCCGAGTACGATGGCAACGCCGACCGCCAGGCCGATCGCGGTCTGCGCCATCCCGCTGCGCAGCACCTGCCACGTCAAGCGTGCCGGCACGGCCCCCAGCGCCATGCGCACGCCGAACTCGCGTTCGCGCGCGGCCACCGCCACGGCCATCACCGCGTACATCCCGGCCATCGCCAGCAACAGCGCCAGGGTGGCGAACACACCGACCAGCAACAGGGTCCGGTGCGTGGCGGCCGTGGTCGCGCGCACGATCCGGCCCATGCTGCGGAAGTTGGAAATCGGCTGTCCGGGCGCGACCTGCGCCACCGCCGCACGCACCGCGGCGCGCCACCGGTCCGGATCGCCATGGCCGCGCACCACGACGCGCATCGGCATGAAGTAGCGGATGAAGTCCAGGTCGCTGTCCGGGATCTGCGCCAGCGGCACGTAGACGATGCCGGGCGCCGGCTGCAACGGGCCGGACTGGCGCGTATCGGCGACGACCCCGACGATGCGCGCCGACCGCCCGCCATCCTCCTGGATCAGCTTGCCCAGCGCATGGCCACCGTACATCCGCATGGCCAGGGCACGATTGACCACCGCCACCTGTTCGCCGCCGCGCACGTCGCCGCGCGTGAAGGCGCGACCGCGCAGGACGGCGATGTCGAACAACCCGAAATACTCCGGACCGACACCGAAGTAATCCATGTCCACGCCCTGGCCGCCCTGAACGCGCACGTTCGTGTTGAACGCATGGCCCGACCCCGCCGGCAGGTTGGTGGTGACCGTGGCGACCGTCACGCCCGGGATCGACTGCAACCGATGCACCAGCCTCCGCGAGAGCGCGTTCACCGACCGCGCATCGGGATAGTCCGCCCGCACCGGCGCCAGGTCGAAGACAAGCATGTGCGCGCTCGAAAACCCGAGCGGCGTTTCCGACGCCTTGTACAGGCCGTGCAGGAGCAGCCCGCTGCCGCACAACAGCACCGTGGCCAGGAACATCTGCGCCACGACCAGCACACGACCGAGCCGGCCACCACGCCGGTCGAGCCCGTTGCGCCCGCCTTCGCGCAACGCCTCGCCGGCCGCCGTCGCCTGGCTGCGCCAGACGCCGAACGCCGCGGCGGCTACGGCCACCGCCATCGCGACGACGACCGCCGCCAGCACCATCCACGCAGGCACGCGGATGCCGGCACCGGGCAACCAGTCCGCCGCCACCGCCCCTTGCAACGCGCGAAGCCCCAGCCACGCCAGCGCCACGCCGGCCAGCGCGCCGACGATGCCGACCAGCAGGCCCTCCGCCAGCGCCGGCAACACCAACCGCAGCCGCGATGCGCCCAACGCGTCGCGCACCGCACTGTCGTGGACCCGCGACAGCGAGCGCAGCAGCATCAGGTTGACCAGGTTCACCAGGGCGGTCAGCAACACGAACGACGCGCAAGCCATGAACAGCATCAACGTGGAGTGCGCGTTCGCGTGCTGCCACGCCACGATCGGCTGCGCGCCGAAGCGCACGCCCCGCCAGTTTTCCACGTACCTGGAGCCCAGCGCGGCATACATGGCATGCAGGTGCGCATCCATCGCCGCCGCCACGGCCTGGCGGCGCGCGCCCGCGGCGAGCCGCACCAGCGCGATGTCGTTGAGGCCGTCGGCCGTGCCATGGGGCGGAAGCGCCAGCGGCAACGCCACGTCGCCGCTGAAGGCAAGGCTGTCGAAGGATGCCGGCAACACGCCGACGATGGTGTAGCCGACGCCCTCGACATCCAGCGTCTGCCCCACCACCCCGGGACGGCCGCCGTAACGGCGCTGCCAGAACCCGTAGCCGAGCATGACCGCGTGCGGCCCGTGCGGCGCATCCTCCTGCGCCGTGAAGTTGCGCCCGAGCAGCGGGCGCAGGCCCAGGGTCGGCAACATGCCCCGGTCGATGTAGGCGGCCGACACGACCTCGGGACGGTCGCCGCCGGTGAGGTTGACATTGGGCCTGGAGAACAGCGTCGCCCCCGTCGACTCGATGCCCTCGATCGGCATCAGGTGCTGGTACTGCAACGGCGACACCACGCGTTGCCCGTCGAACACGGGCCCGACCACCATCACCCGCGACGCATCGGGAATCGGCAACGGCTGCATCAACACCTGGTCGATCAGCGTGGCCACCGCCACGCTGGCGGCGATGCCCAGCGCCAGCACGCCCGAGGCCAGCAACAGGAAGCCGGGGCGGCGCAGGCTGGCGCGACAGGCGCGCCAGATTTCGGTGAGCCAGACGTTGGAGAACATGATGTTCATGCGGAAACCTCGCTTTGCTCGCTCATCGTCATCATCACTCCCCCCTCAAGGCACGCATCGGCGCCACGCGCGCCGCGTGCAACGCCGGCAACAGGCAGGCCAGCAAACCGGCGACGGCGAGCACCACGCAGACGCCCAGCGCCACCGCCGGATCGAGCACATCGCCGCGCCCCAGCAGGCTCATCAGCAACGCGGCAACGGCATGCGATGCGCCAAGCGCGGCGACCACGCCCAACGCCAGCCCCAGCGCGATCTGCGCCAGCCCGCCGCGTAGCACCAAGGCGAGCAGGCGCGACGGCGCCGCACCCAGCGCCAGCCGCACGCCGAACTCACGCTCGCGCGCGGCCACCGCCACCGCCATCACCGCGTACAGGCCGGCCGCGGCGAGCAGCAGCGCCAGCGCGGCGAACAGGCCGATCAGCCACAGGCTGAGCCGCGCGCTCGCCGTGGTCTGGCGCACGATGCCTTGCATGCTGCGCAGGTTGGCGATGGGCTGCTCGGGCGCGACCTCGGCCAGCGCCGCTCGCACGCCAGCCTGCCAAGCCATCGGGTTGCCGTGGCCGCGCAAGGCGAAGCGCAGGGGTTCAAGGCCGCGAACCAAGGTCATCACCGGATCGGGCACCTGCGCCAGCGGCACATACGGCACCGGTTGCATCGGCTGCAACGGTCCCTTCTGGTAAGTGGCGCCCACCACGCCGACGATGTGCAACGAGAGCACCACGTCGCCAACACTCGGCATCTCGATCAGTTTGCCCACCGCGTGGCCGTCGTAATACTTGTCGGCCAGATCCTGGCTGACGATGGCCACCCGCTCGCTACCGCTCGTGTCATCGCGAGTGAAGTCGCGCCCCTTGAGCAGCGGAATGGAGAACAGGTTGAAGAAACCCTCTCCGACGCCGTGGTATTGCGACATGAAATCACTGCCGTCCGGCGTGTGCGGATGCGCTTGGAGCTGCCCCACTAAGCCGTTGCTGGTGGGCAGGTTGGTGGTCGCCACCGCACCGGTCATGCCGGGGATCGCACGCAGCCGCTGCACCAGCCGCTGCGACAGATTCCACACCGAGGCCACATCCGGGTAATCCGCCTGCACCGGTGCCAGATCGAAGGTAAGCACATTGCTGTCGGCAAAGCCCAACTGCAGCCGCGACGCATCGTAGAGCCCGTGCATGAACACGCCAGCCTCGCACAGCAGCACCGCCGCCAACGCCACCTGCGCCACCACCAGCACGCGACCCAGCCGACCGCTGCGCAGGCCGATGCCGCTGCGGCCGCCTTCGCGCAACTCGTCCACCGTGGTCGCGCTGCGACTGCGCCACAAGGCCAGCACCGCCGCCAGCAGCGCGCCCAGCAGGCCCCCCGCGAACGACAACAGCCAGGCCGACGCGCCTACATGGAGTCGCCCGCCCCACAGCCATTCGGCGGGGATGAAGCCCTGCATTGCGGCCAGGCTCACCGACGCCAATGCCATACCTGTCAGCGCACCCAAGCCGCCCACCAGCAGCCCCTCGCCCAGCGCCGGCAACATCAGCCGCAACCACGGCGCGCCCAGCGCACTGCGCACTGCAGCGTCGTGGCTGCGCGCCAGCGCGCGCAGCAGCATCAGGTTGGCGAGATTGACCAGCGCAATCAGCAACACCAGCAACGCGCTGGCCGTGAACAGCAACAGCATCGGCCGTGCGTCCTGCCGCAGAATGGACGCCAGAGGCTCGGCACCGAAGCGCGGCTTCTTCCAGTTGCCGCCCATGCCCATATCGCGGTACATCGTGCGTTCGCGCGCATCAGCCTGCGCCGTCACCGCGCCGATTTCGGCGCCGGGCGCCAGCCGCGCCAACGCCATCGTGCCGCTGTGACTGTAATCGTGGCTGCCCACCGGCACGGCCATCGGCAACACCACGTCGCCTGGCCCCAGCACCGTGTTGAAGGCCGCCGGCAGCACGCCAACGATGGTGTGCGGCACACCTTCCACCCGCAGGCTGCGGCCGATCACGCCACGGTCGCCGCCATAGCTGCGCTGCCAGAAACCGTAGCCGAGCATGACCGCAGGCGGGCCGTGCGGCCTATCTTCCTCCGCGTTGAAGTTTCGCCCCAGCACCGGCTGCAGATCGAGCGTAGGCAGCATTCCTCTGTCCATGCGGATCAGCGGCACCTGTGCCGGCACGCTTGCGCCGGCAACATTCGCCATCGTGCGCGGCCACCACAAGCCCAGCGAAACCACGCCATCGAGCTTGTCCAAATACTGGTATTCGTGCGGCGAGATGCTGCCCACTTGGCTGGTGTCGCGAATCTGCCCCAACACCACCAGCCGCGACGACTGCGGCACCGGCAAGGGTCGCCACAAGCTGTTCTGGATCAGCGTGACCACCGCCACCGTCGAACCGATGCCCAGCGCCAACACGCCCGCGGCCAGCAGCAGGAAGCCCGGGCGGCGCAGGCTCGCGCGCCAGGCATGCCAGATTTCGGCGAGCAGGATCGTCATCGCCATCACTCCCCTCGAAGCGCGTGCATGGGCGCGGTGCGGCCTGCGCGAACGGCTGGCACGAGACAGGCCAGCAAGCCCGCGATGGCGAGCACGGCACACGCGGCGAGGATGGCCCATGGATCGAACACGCTGCGTCCCAGTTGCACCACCACCGCGCGCAGTACGCCCGAGCCCGCCGCACCCAGCAGCACGCCCGCCGCGAGGCCCAGCGCGATCTGCAGCAGCCCGCCGTGCAGCACCAGCCACAGCAGGCGGCGCGGCGACGCGCCCAGCGCGGCACGCACGCCGAACTCGCGCTCGCGCGCGGCCACCGCCACTGCCATCACCGCGTACATGCCCACGCCGGCCAGCAGCAGCGCCAGTCCACCCAGCAGGCCCACCAGCATCAGGTTGAACTCCGTATCGGTGGTGATGTCGTGCACCACCCACGCCATGCTGCGCACGTGGTTGATCGGCTGCTCGGGCGCCACTTCGGCCACCGCCAGCTTCACCGCACGGCGGTAGCCATCGGGACTGCCCTGCACCTTGATGGCGAAACGCAGCGGCTCATAGGTGCGGAATGCGCGCAACACGCTCTCCGGCACCTGCGCTAGGGGCAGATAGAGAATGGGCGTCGCGCCATCGGGATCTTCCGGGCCGAACTGCCAGGTGTCGGCCACCACGCCCACGATGCGCGCGGAGAGCCTGTCCGCGCCCGAACCGCGCTGGATGATCTGGCCCAATGCGTGGCCGTGATAGTGCCGGTCGGCGAACTTCCGGTTGACGATGGCCACGGCCTCGCCGCCCCGCACATCGGTATCGGCGAACAGGCGGCCTTGCAGCAGGCGTATGCCGAACACCCCGAAGAAATCCGGGCCGGCCGCATGAAGCTGGGCATTAAAATCCTTCCCGCCCGGCACATGCATGTTCATGCGCCACTGGCCGCTGAAATCGCCCGCCGGCAGGTTGGTGCCGGCCGCGGCCAGGCGCACGCCGGGCACCTGGCGCAGGCGCTCGACCAGCCGCCGCGACAGCGCCTGCACGGCCGCCGCATCGGGATAGGTCGCCTTGACCGGCGCCAGTTCGAAAGTGAGCACGCCGCGCGCGTCGAAACCCAGGTCCGTCCTTGCGTTGTCGAGCAAGGTGCGCAGGAACACGCCGGCCGCGCACAGCAGCAGCGACGCCAGCGCCACCTGCGCGATCACCAGCACGCGGCCCAGCAGACCGCTGCGGCGGCCGAAGCCGCTGCGCCCGCCTTCGCGCAGGCTATCCACCGACAGCGCGGCGCGGCCACGCCGCAAGCCCAGCGCCGTGGCGAGCAGCGCGCCGAACAAGCCCACCGCAACGGCCAGCATCCACGCCGGCCCACCGAGGCTCAGGCCGCCGGGGCGCAGCCACTCCGCGGCCATCCAGTCGACCGGCATCCAGGTGCGCAAGGCCCACAGGCCCAGCGCCGCCAGGGCCTGGCCCAGCAGCACGCCGAGCAAGCCGACCAGCACGCCTTCCGCCATCGACGGCAGCGCCACGCGCCACGCCGACGCGCCGAGTGCGCCGCGCACGGCCGCCTCGTGGCTGCGCCCCATCGCGCGCAACAGCATCAGGTTGGTGAGATTCACCAGCGCGATCAGCAACAGCAGCGCCGCACAGGCAGCCACATCAGCGAGGTGGCGCGCGAGCCTTGGTGCATGTTGGCGCCGAAGTCCTGCGCGCCGAAATGCGCGCGCCGCCAGAAATCGCCGGCATAGACCTTGTTTCCTTGCGCTGCGTAAAAGGCATGCAGTCGCGTATTCACTTCCGACGCCAGCGCTTCGCGCGTGGTGCCCGGCGCCAGTCGCGCCACCGTCGTGTAGTCGCTGGAATCGTTGGCGGTGTTCGCGGCGAAGGCCAGCGGCAGGGCGATCGATGCCTGTCCGAGGTCGAAGCCCGCCGGCAGCACGCCGACGATGGTGTGCGCCACGCCCTCCACCTGCAGGGTCTGGCCGACCACGGCGGGATTGCCGCCGAAGCGGCGCAGCCAGAAGCCGTGATAGAGCAGCACCGCCGACGGGCCATGCGGCTGGTCCTCCTGTGCGGTGAAGTTGCGTCCCAGCGCGGGCTGCACGCGCAGCGTGGGCAGCAGGGCATGGTCGATCGCCTGCGCCGGTACCTGCACCGGCTCGCCGTCGCCGGCGATGTTGGTGGCATTCGTTACGCTCTTGAAGCTGCCCAGCGCAGCCACGCCCGGCAGGCCGGCCAGTTGCTGGTATTGCTGTGGCGACATGCCCACCACGCTGCCCTGTTCGAGACGTCCCAACGCCACCAGCCGGTGCGGCTCGGGATAAGGCAAAGGCCGCAGCAGCACGCCGTCGATCATGGTGAACACGGCGCTGGCCGGACCCACGCCCAGCGCCAGCACGCCGGCCGCCAGCAGCAGGAAGCCGGGCCGGCGCAGGCTGGCGCGCCAGGCCTGCCAGATTTCCGCGAACCAGATGTTCATGCGCGATGCTCCCCGGGTCGAGATGCCGCGGTGTATCGATGGCGACCGGCAATGTGCGATTCCTGCGTCATCGTCGCTACTCTCCGCGCAAGGCTTCCATCGGCACCACGCGCATCGCGCGCATCGCGGGCAGCAGGCAGGCGGCGAGGCCGGCGAGGGCAAGCACGACGCAGACCCAGGCGACGATCAGCGGATCGAAACGGACCGCCGCCACCGAGTCCGCCACGCGACGCAGCCAGCCCATCAGCAGCCAGCCGATGCCGGCGCCCAGCAGCAGGCCGACCAGCACCTGGTGCAACCCGGTGCGGATCACCAGGCGTGCAAGCTGTGCCGGCGCCGCGCCCAAAGCCAGGCGCACGCCGAATTCGCGCTGGCGCGACGCCACGGCCACCGCCATCACGGCATACATGCCGGCAGCGGCAAGCAACAGGGCAAGCAGGGCGAACAGGCCCACCAGCAGCGAGTCGAGACGCACGGGTCCGGTGGTGCCGCGGGCGATGTCGGCGAGGCTGCGAAGATTGGCGATGGGCTGCTGCGGCGCGATCTCCGCCACGGCGGCGCGCACGGCGTTGCGATAGTCGTCGGGGTTGCCGTGCGTGCGCAGCGCGAAGCGCAGCGGGATGAAGTCGCGCAGCATGCCCATCACCGTGGCGGGTACCTGCGCCATCGGCATGTAGACGATGGGCGGCGCGGATTGCAGCGGGCCGGACTGGCGCGTGTCGCCCACCACGCCCACCACCCGCATGCCGGGGTTGCCGGTGGCGCTGAAGTTGAACTCCAGCGTCTTGCCCAACGCATCGCTGCCGAGATACTTGCGCGCATACGCCTGGTTGCCCACGGCCACCACTTCGCCGCCCGCAACGTCGCTGCGCTCGAGGCCGCGTCCGCTGCGCAGGGGAATACCGAAGGCGGCGAAATAGCCGGGACTGACGCCGCGGAACTCCACGGCATCGGGCGCACCGCCGGGCGCGCGGATCGGCATGTTCAGCGGATCGCCCACCGGCAGGTTGGTGGTGGCGGCCACGGCCGTCACGCCGGGCTCGGCGCGAAGGCGATCCAGCACGCGCCGGGCAAGTTGCTGCACGGATGCCACGTCGGGATACGCGCTCTTGATCGGCGCCAGTTCGAAGTTGAGCACGCCTTGCATGGAAAAACCCAGCGGCGTCCGCGCCGCATCGCGCAAGGCATGCAGGAACAGGCCCGCGCCGCACAGCAGCGTGGTGGCCAGCGTCACCTGTGCCACCACCAGCGCCTTGCCCAGCAGGCCGCCGTGCCGGCCCGCGCCGCTGCGCCCGCCTTCACGCAATTCGTCGATGGTGGTGGAGGCGCGGCCGCGCCACAGGCCCAGGGCCGCGGACAGCAAGGCGCTGGCCATGCCAATGACCAGGGCCACGCCCCACGACCCGCCGTCCATCACGTGCACGCCGTCCACCTGCCACTCCACCGGCATGAAGCCGCGCACGGCGCCCACTGCCAGCGCCGCCAGCGCGATGCCCCCCAGCACGCCCACCAGGCCGATCAGTGCGCCTTCCGCCAATGCCGGCCATACGAGCCGCATGGTCGATGCGCCCAGCGCCGCGCGCACGGCGGCGTCATGCGCACGCGCCAGTGCGCGCAACGCCATCAGATTGACCAGGTTCACCAAAGCGATCAGCAGCACGAACAAGGCGCTGACCATGAACATGCCGAGCACGCGGCTGTCGCCTTTATGCAGCGCGGTGCGCAGGGCCAGCGCGTCGTAGCGCACGCGCATGCCGTCCGCCCCCTGCGTGCCGCCCATCGCGGCATACATCGCATGCAGGCGCGTGGCCACCTCCGCGCCCAGTGCGTCGATGTCGGTGCCCGGCGCCATCCGCGCCACGGCAAGGTAATTGGTGCCGTCGTCGCGCGAGGCGGCCGGCAGCGCCGCGGGCAGCAGCAGATCCGGCCCACCCAGCAGATCGAAACGGGCGGGCAGCACGCCAACGATGGTGGCGGCCTGGCCTTCCAGCGGCAGGCTGCGGCCGATCGCGCGCGGGTCGCCACCGTAGCGGCGCTGCCAGAAGCCGTGCGACAGGATCACCGCCTTCGGTCCGTGCGGACGGTCTTCGCTCGCGTCGAAATTGCGCCCCAGCGCGAGGCGCACGCCCAGCGTGGGCAGCAGGCCACGATCCACCTCCAGCGCGTCGACCTGCTCCGGCTGGCCGTCGCCGGTGATGTTGGCCGGCGTGAGGCCGGCCTTGTACAAACCCAGGGAACTCACGCCGGGCAGCGACTGCAGATGCTGGTATTGCATGGGCGAAACCTGCCTGCCAAAGCCGTGCCGCCCCACGCTGGCCAGTTGCGCGGCCTGCGCATACGGCAGCGGCTTCAGCAGCACTTGGTCGATCAGGGCGACCACCGCCACGGTGGCGCCGATGCCCAACGCCAGCACGCCGCCGGCTAGCAGCAGGAAGCCGGGGCGGCGCAACATGGCGCGCCAGGCATGCCAGACCTCGGCGAGCCAGGCGTTCATGCACCCGCCTCGATGCGCTGGCCGATCAGCGCATCGAGGCGCGACTCGTCTTCGGTGCGCAGGCGGTGGAAGGTTTCCTCATCCACCACGCGGCCGTCGAACAGGCGGATCTTGCGTTGCGCGAGTTCCGCGTAGCGCGCGTCGTGGGTGACCATGCAGATGGTGGCGCCGCCCTTGTGCAGTTCGTCGAGCAGGGCCATCACCGCCTCGCCGTTGCGCGAGTCGAGGTTGCCGGTGGGTTCGTCGGCGAGCAGGATCGCCGGCTTGCCGACCAGCGCACGCGCCACCGCCACGCGCTGCTGCTGGCCGCCGGAAAGCTGCGCGGGATAGTGGCGCATGCGATGCGCCATGCCCACGCGTTCCAATGCTTCCTGCACGCGGGCGCGGCGTTCGGCGGCGTCGATGCCGCCGCGGTAGGTGAGCGGCAATTCCACGTTTTCCTGCACGGTGAGGTCGCCGATCAGGTTGAACTCCTGGAAGATGAAGCCGATCTCGGCGTTGCGGATACGCGCCCGTGCCGCCGCGTTGAGCGCGGCGACGTCGTGGCCGTTCAGCACGTAGCTGCCGGTGCTGGCGGTGTCGAGCAGGCCGAGGATCGACAGCAGCGTGGTCTTGCCGCAGCCGGACGGGCCGGAGATGGAGACGTATTCGCCGCGGCGCACTTCCAGATGCACGTCGCTGAGCGCGTGGGTCTCCACTTCGTCGGTCTGGAACACCTTGCGGATGTCGCGGAGGGTGATGACGGCGGTGGTGTCGGTCATGGGACTGTCCAAGGTGGAAAAAGCAGTGATGGTTATCGCCATACCGTCATTCCGGCGAAAGCCGGACAAGCACGGTGCGCGCAGAACATCCGGAGGATGGCCCCGAAGGGGCGAGCGCAGCGAGTAATCCAGTTGGGTAAATCGTGCGAAGCGCACAAAACCTGTAAGGCGTGCTGCGCACGAGCACTTCACTGGATTCCGGCTTTCGCCGGAATGACGGCGAGGCTCTGAATGACGGTGAGGCACAGACAGGGTGGTGGCGGTTGTCCATGGCTCACTTCACTCGGATGCGGTCGTATTTGTCCCACTGGCTGGTGTCGGACAGGATCACCTTGTCGCCCGCCTTCAACCCGCGCAGCACCTGCACGCGATCGACCGAGGCGGCGCCGATGCGCACCGGCACGCGGGTGGCGGTGTCGCCGCCGGGATCGAGGCGGAACAGGCTGAGGTCGCTGTCGGCTTTGGCAAGCGCGGGGCGGCCCACCGACAGCACGTCGTGCAGTTCGGCGATGCGAATGCGGCCGTCGACGGAAAGATCCGGGCGCGCGCCGGGCGGCAGCTTGCCGGTGAGTGTCACGTCCACCTGCACGCTGCCGTCGCGCACGGCCGGATCGATGCGTTCGACCTTGCCATCGACCAGGCCGTTGTGGGTATCCACGCTGACCGGCATGCCCATCGCCACGTCCTTGGCCTGCACCTCGGGCACCTGCAGGCGCGCGATCAGCACGTCCGGACGCGCCACCCGCGCGAGGTTGGCGCCAGCGGCCACCTGCGCGCCTTCCTGCACCGCCACTTCCTGCAGCACGCCGGCGATGCCGGCCTTCACCTCAAGCGCATCGGCCTGGCGCTGGCGCAATTGCAGGTTGCTGCGCTGCTGCTGCAACGCCGCCTGCATCGCCGCCATTTGCGCCTTCACGTTGCCGGCGAAGGCGGCCACGCGCTGCTGCTCGATCTGCTCGCGTTGCTGCAATTGCTTCAAGGCGATCTGGCCCTGCTCGAACTGCACGCGCGGGATCAGTTGCAGCTTCTCGGCCTTGGCATCGGCGTCGGCCTTGACCTTGGCCGAGGCGTAATCCGATTGCGCCTGCGCCAGCGCCGAGCGCTGGTCGAGGTATTGCGACTGCAGCTCGGCGCGCTTGGCGGCCACGTCGGCCTCGGCCGCCGCCACCTGCGCCTGGGCGTTGCTCAGCGCGTCTTCCACGGTCGGATCGGACAGGCGCATCAGCACGGTATCGGGCTGCACCGGCGTGCCCTGCCAGACCAGGATCTTCTCCACCGTGGCCGGCGTGGCCGCCGCCACCCAGCGGATCTCGCGCGGCACCAGGGTGCCGGTGGCACGCACTTCGCGCAGCATGTCGCCCTGCTGCACCGTATCGATCCACAGGCTGCCGCGGTCGGCCGTGGGCAGCGCCGGGCCCAGTCGCAGCACCAGCACGATCAAGGCGGCGAGCGCCAACGCGCCGGCCGCCACGCTCCACTGCAGGCGGCGGCGTTTGCGGATTTTCAGCATGGGATTGGCGATGTCCATACCCCGACACAGCAAGCCGCATGCCAACCCGCCCTGGGTCATCAGACCGCGCCAGATGGCGATTCCCGCGCAACAGGCGGCTTCCATGCAATGCGATCCGTCCGAATCCGGATGGCATCATCCGGTTGCGGACACCGCCCCGGCACCGTCGCCGTAGGGCGGGCACTGCCCGCCGCTCTTCTCCGGCCTTCACGAAAGAGCCGGCGGGCAGTGCCCGCCCTACCGGTCTGGTGATCGCCACCCCGTAGGGCGGGCATTGCCCGCCGCTCTTCTCCGGCCGTCGCGAAAGAGCCGGCGGGCATTGCCCGCCCTACGGCCTGTCAGGGTGAACGGATATGGGCTGGCGGGGCTCAGCCGGTGTTCTGCAGGCCCTGCGACACGCCGTTGACGCAGGCCACCAGCGCACGCAACAACGCCTCGTCTTCGCCGCCACTGGCGCGCCAGCGGCGCAGCAGGTCCACCTGCAGCAGGCTCATCGGATCGACGTAGGGGTTGCGCAGGCGGATCGACACCGCCAGCCGCGGGTCATCGCGCAACAAGGCCTGGCTGCCCTTGAGCCGCAGCAGCCAGTGGCGGGTGCGCTCGAATTCGTCGCGGATCAGGCCGAAGAATTCCTCGTGCAGCGGACCGGACAAGGTCGAGAAGGCCTCGGCGATGTCGAGGTCGCACTTGGCCAGCAGCATTTCCACGTCGTCCAGCGCATTGGCGAGGAACGGCCAATCGCGCGACATCTCGGTCAGCGCGGCCTCGCCCATCGTTTCCGCGCCGTGTTCCAGCGCACTGCCCAGGCCGTACCAGCCGGTGATGATGGAGCGGCATTGTGTCCACGAGAACACCCACGGGATCGCGCGCAGGTCCTCCACGCCGCGCATGCTGCGCCGGCGTGCGGGGCGCGAGCCCATCGCCATCTGCTCGATCACGTCGATCGGGGTGGCGGTGAGGAAGTAGTCGATGAAGCCGGGACGATCGATGAAGGCCCGGTAGGCCTCGCGGCTGCGTGCGGCAAGTACGTCCATGTGTCCGCGCCACTGCTCTTCGCGCGGGTCGTCCTCGCGCGGGCGCAGGCTGGCGCGCAACACCGCGCCCACCATCTGTTCGAGGTTGCGCAGCGCCAGCGCACGAATGCCGTACTTGCGATGGATCACCTCGCCCTGCTCGGTGACGCGCAGCACGCCGGCGACCGCGCCGCGCGGCGAGGACATCAGCGCCGGCGTGGTGCGCGCGCCGCCGCGGCTGGCCGAGCCGCCACGACCGTGGAAGAACGACAGCCGGATGCCGGCTTCGCGGGCCACATCCAGCAACTCCACCTGCGCGCGCTGCAGGCCCCAGCGGGAAGCCAGCGTGCCGCCGTCCTTGCAGCTGTCGGAATAGCCCAGCATCACCCATTGCATGTCGCCGCGGGTGCGCAGGTGGGCGCGATAGACCGGATCGTCGAGCAGCGCACGCAGGGTCGCCGGCGCGTTCTTCAGGTCGTCGACCGTCTCGAACAGTGGCGCGATGTCCAATGGAACGACGCTTTTGGCCTCCTCTCCCCCTTGGGGAGAGGATTGAGGTGAGGGGCGGGTGCTCGCGGAAGCGTGGCCATCGGGACTGTTCGCTTCGTCGGTCGCATCCCGCGAGGCTGGCTCCTCACCCCGACCCTCTCCCCGGAGGGGAGAGGGAGAAACCACCAACCCACCGTGGCGAGCCAGCGCCAGCACCGCCAGCACGTCGGCGGCGGTGCGCGCCATGCTGATGATGTAGAGGCCGGTGGCTTCGATGCCGTAGCGGTGGCGCGTGGCGTCCAGCGTCTGGAACACCGCCTTGAGGCGCGCCACCGTTTCGTCGCTGCCGTCCTCGAACGCCTGCTCGCCGCTGGCGTAGGGGCGCAGCCGGTCGGCGCGCCGGGTGGCTTCGCGCGTGCTCCACTCCGTGTCGCCGAACAGCGCGGCCAGCGCGTCGTCGTGCACGCGCGAGTCCTGCCGCACGTCCAGCCGGGCGAGGTGGAAGCCGAAGGTGCGCACGCGAAGGATCAGCCGGCGCACGGCATAGGCACCGGCATGCACGCCGCGGTGGCCGAGCAGGCTGTCGTCGATCAGCTGCAGGTCGTCGAGCAGTTCGGCGACGGACGCATAGCCTTCCGGATGGTCGTCCTCGTGCGTGGCTTCCAGTCGCGCGCCGACCAGGGTGAGCAGGCTTCGGTACGGCATGTCGGCATGGCGCGGACGGATCTGCGCCGCGGCCTGCGGAAAGCGCGCGCGGTAATCGGCCAGCCGCGCGGCCAGCCGCGGATCGACGCCCACGCGCCCCTCGGTCTGGCTGAGCAACCGCGCCAACGCGGCCACGTCGCCAGCGTAGCGCTCCAGCACATGCGCGCGCTGGGTGGCCAGGCTGGCGGCGATGGTGTCGGCGCCGACGTTGGGATTGCCGTCCATGTCGCCGCCGACCCAGGTGGCGAAGCCGAGCAGGCGCGGCAACGGCACGGCCACGCCGTAGACCTGCTGCAACGCATCGGCCAGTGCTTCGTACAACGCCGGCACCACCCGGTACAGCGGGTTGGCGAGATAGAAACCCACGTGGTGGTGCTCGTCCTGCACGGTGGGCCGGATCGGCGAGGCCTCGGCGGTCTGCCAGCCGGAAGACAGCGCCATGTAGATGCGGTCCTCGTCGCCGGCGCGCTCCTGCGGCGTGCGGGTGGGGTCGAAGTCGTCGACCAGCGCGCGCACCACCGCCTGTTCCTTCTCCAGCAGCGAGCGACGCACCGCCTCGGTGGGATGCGCGGTGAACACCGGTTCCACCTGCAACCTGGGCAGCCATTCCAGCAACTCCTCCGCCTGCACGCCCTGCGCCTTCAGCCGGGTCAGCACGTCGAGCAGCGATTCGGGTTGCGCCGCGCCGCCGGCACGCTGGTAGTCGCGGCGGCGGCGGATGCGATGCACGCGCTCGGCGGTGTTCACGGCATGGAAATAGGTGGCGAAGGCGCGCGCCAAGGCCTCGGCGTCATCGGCTTCCAGGCCCGCCAGCGACGTCGCCAGGCCATTCACCGCCTCGCCCTCGCGACGCCGGCGGATCGCCGTGGTGCGCACCTGCTCCACCCGCTGGAAGAATTTCTCGCCGCCCTGTTCGGCCAGCATGCGGCCCACCAGGGCGCCGAGTTGGTGCACGTCTTCGCGCAGGGGGCCGTCGTGCGGCAGGAAATCGGGGTCGCGGCGGGCTTCCATCGGATTCTCCTCGGGCAAGAGTCCCCAAGACTACCGAATTTATGCTGCACTGCATCGTCCATCTAGACATATACAATGATGGCTTCCCATCGAGGGGCGCTGCGACCGTGGATGGACACGGCCAGGCTCGGTGGACGCTTTCCGTTCCAACGGCGCCCGGATGGCCAGCGAGTACCCGCTGGCAAACCCGGAGATATTTTGATGAAAGCTGTCACCCAAGACGCCGCCGCGCACGATTACAAGGTCCGCGACATCACCCAGGCTGAGCTGGGCCGTCGCCGCATCCGCATGGCCGAAGAGGAAATGCCGGGCCTGATGCAGATCCGCGCCCGCTACGCGCCGCAGCAGCCGCTCAAGGGCGTGCGTCTGTCCGGCTCGCTGCACATGACCAAGGAAACCGCGGTGCTGATCGAGACGCTGGCCGCGCTGGGCGCCTCGGTGCGCTGGGCCTCGTGCAACATCTTCTCGACCCAGGACGACTGCGCCGCCGCGATCGCCGCCAGCGGCGTGCCGGTATTCGCCTGGAAGGGCGAGACGCTGGAGGAATACTGGGCGTGCACGCTGGACATGCTCACCCACCCGGGCATGCAAGGTCCCGAGCTGATCGTCGACGACGGCGGCGACGCCACCCTGCTGATCCACAAGGGCGTGGAGATGGAAGACGGTTCCGACTGGGTCGACCAGCTCGGCGCCAACCACGAGGAACAGGTCATCAAGGACCTGCTCAAGCGCACCCGCACGGAACGCCCCGGTTTCTGGAAGACCGTGGCCGCCGACTGGAAGGGCGTGTCCGAGGAAACCACCACCGGCGTGCACCGCCTGTACCAGATGATGGAGGCCGGCAAGTTGCTGGTGCCGGCGATCAACGTCAACGACTCGGTCACCAAGAGCAAGTTCGACAACCTGTACGGCTGCCGCGAATCGCTGGCCGACGGCATCAAGCGCGCCACCGACCTGATGGTCGCCGGCAAGGTGGCCGTGGTGTGCGGCTACGGCGACGTGGGCAAGGGCTGCGCGCACTCGCTGAAGGGCTTCGGCGCGCGC
>Ga0164242_10003142_pt1 | contig 18921 bp, 13 predicted proteins | sample OricomgcompostMG_FD_108783 | JGI IMG/M metagenome (GOLD analysis project Ga0164242, IMG submission 108783) | Miracle-Growth compost microbial communities from Emeryville, California, USA - Original compost - Miracle growth compost (MG) ... | reverse complement strand
GGCACCCAGCAGTCGCCGCCGCGCGTGCGCCGTGGCAGCCCAACTGGCCGGCCACATGAAGACCACCAACACCGGGATGGCGTACAGCAGCCACCCCAGCACCTCGATCAACCGGGGATCGGTTGGAACACCGAACATGCCAGTGATCAGCGCGCCGAGCACCGATCGGGCCGGCATCCAGGACGAGAGATCGGCCACCCGCGGCTGGCCGATCGTGATCCAACCGGCTTCGTGCGCGGTACGCAGGCTGCTGAGCACCAGGCCCGCCGCGATGAGCACCAGGAACACGCCGGTCACCTTGAAGAAGCGGCCCAGGTTGATCTTGAGTCCGCCGTAGTAGAGGCCGACGCCGATCCCGATGGCCACGATGATTCCCGCCACTGCGCCCAGCACGGCCCACATCCGGCCGCCGCCGGAGGCTTGAACCGCCGCGAGCAGAAAGACCGAGGTCTCGAAACCCTCCTTGAGCACGGCGAGGAAAGCCATTCCGGCCAACGCCAGCGAACCGCCCCGGTTGACCGCCTGCTGGGCCTCGCGTTCCAGCTCGCCTTTCATCTGGAAGGCGTGCCGGTTCATCCAGACGATCATGGTCGTCACGAAAACCACCGCAATGGCGCCGATGACCGTCTCCAGCATCTCCTGCTGGCGCTGCGGCAGCGACGTGGACAGCACTTCCAGCCCGACACCGACAGCGACGCTGATCAGGATCGCGAGCCCGACGCCGATGAACATCGGCCGCAGTGAATGCCCACTGCGCCGCAGGAAGGCTGCGACGATACCGACGATCAGCGCGGCTTCGAGACCCTCACGGAGACCGATCAAAAAGGTGCCCACGAAGACGCCCTGCATCGTGAACCCCGCTTCTGCCTCGCAGCGTCGGGAATCCCGACGGTCAGCCAACAAACAATAGGCGTGCCTCACCTAATCCAGGCACGAATGGTGACGCTACACCCTGTTGGCCCCCGTGCGGCGGAGGACTTTGCACTCCGAACTCATGCGACGATGGTGCCCAGAAGTACTTGGTTCTGTGGGGAGTCCGGTAGTGAGAGTGCGTTGGCTGCGGGCTGTTGTGGTGATCGCCGCGACAGCCCTGCTTTTGGCCGCGAGCTGCTCGTGGACCAGCGGAACCCTGCGCGGTGTGCCACCGCCGGCCGGGCTGCCGGTGCCCAAGATCAGCACCCACGTCAAGGGGCGCGGAGCCGAGCAGCTGCGCGAATGGGCGGAGCCGCTGGCGGCCAAGACGGGCATCCCGCTGCTCGCACTGGAGGCCTACGGCTACGCCGCCCGGGTGGCCGAGGTGGAGAACCCCAACTGCCACATTGCCTGGACCACGTTGGCCGGCATCGGAATGGTGGAGAGCCATCACGGCACCTATCACGGAGCCAAGATCGCACCGAACGGTGATGTCACGCCGCCGATCCGCGGCGTGCCGCTGGACGGCACCATGAACAACCTGCGTATCCCCGACACCGACAGCGGTGAGTTCGACGCCGACGCCGCGGTCGATCGGGCGATGGGGCCCATGCAGTTCATCCCGGACACCTGGAAGTTGTATGGCGTGGATGCCAACAACACCGGTCTGGCCAGCCCGGACAACATCGACGACGCGGCGCTGTCGGCCGCCGGATACCTGTGCTATCGGGGAAAGAACCTGGCCACCGCGCACGGCTGGATGGAGGCGCTGCGCGCCTACAACATGTCCGACGACTACGCGCGTGCCGTCCGTGACTGGGCCACCGCCTACGCCCAGGGCCGTCACCTGTAGGCGCTGACGAACCTGCGGGCCGGACACCGTTTAGGCTGATGGGCGTTCGCACGAGACCGTGACACAAGGGAGATCGCAAGTGCCAATCATCGAACAGGTCGGAGCCCGCGAGATTCTGGACTCCCGGGGCAATCCGACCGTCGAGGTCGAGGTCGCCCTGACCGACGGAACGTTCGCCCGGGCCGCGGTGCCATCGGGCGCCTCCACTGGTGAGCATGAGGCCGTCGAACTGCGTGACGGCGGTGCGCGCTACGGCGGCAAGGGCGTCGAGAAGGCCGTCGAGGCCGTCCTCGATGAGATCGCACCGGCGGTCATCGGTCAGGCCGCGGACGATCAGCGGCTCATCGACCAGGCCCTGCTGGATCTGGACGGCACGCCGGACAAGTCGCGCCTGGGCGCCAACGCCATCCTCGGCGTCTCGCTGGCCGTGGCCAAGGCCGCCGCCGACAGTGCCGCCCTGCCGCTGTTCCGATACCTGGGTGGGCCCAACGCCCACATCCTGCCGGTGCCGATGATGAACATCCTCAACGGCGGCGCGCACGCCGACACCGGTGTGGACGTGCAGGAGTTCATGGTCGCCCCGATCGGTGCGCCGACCTTCAAGGAGGCGCTGCGCTGGGGTGCCGAGGTCTACCACTCGCTCAAGAGCGTGCTCAAGAAGCAGGGCCTGTCGACCGGTCTGGGCGACGAGGGCGGTTTCGCTCCGGATGTGGCCGGCACCAAGGCGGCGCTGGATCTGATCAGCTCGGCGATCGAGGCCACCGGCCTGAAGCTGGGCACTGATGTGGCGCTGGCCCTGGACGTCGCCGCCACCGAGTTCTACACCGCCGGGACGGGTTACGCCTTCGAGAAGCAGACCCGTACCGCCGAGCAGATGGGTGAGTTCTACGCCTCGTTGCTCGATGCCTACCCGTTGGTTTCCCTCGAAGACCCGCTGTCCGAGGACGATTGGGACGGCTGGGTGGCGGTGACCGCCGCCATCGGTGACCGGGTCCAGATCGTCGGTGACGACATCTTCGTGACCAACCCGGAACGCCTGGAAGAGGGCATCGAGCGGGGCGCGGCCAATGCGCTGCTGGTGAAGGTCAATCAGATCGGCACGCTGACCGAGACCCTGGACGCGGTGGCCCTGGCCCACAACAGCGGGTACCGCACCATGATGAGCCACCGCAGTGGCGAGACCGAGGACACCACCATCGCGGACCTGGCCGTGGCGTGCGGCTGTGGCCAGATCAAGACCGGTGCCCCGGCCCGCAGCGAGCGGGTGGCCAAGTACAACCAGCTGCTGCGTATCGAGGAGGCCCTCGGTGACGCCGCGCGGTATGCCGGCGACCTCGCGTTCCCGCGTTTTGCGGTGGAAGCGAAGTAGTTTCGGGTTTTCGTAGCGGTTACGTGCCCCTCCTGATCGATGGCTGAACCCAAGCGCCGAACCCCCGCATCTCGGCCCGCCAAATCCGGCGAGGCCAAGCGGGGGCGTCCGGCGCGCCCGAGCGGCTCGGCATCGTCGGCGGGGGCGCGGCCGCGTCCCACCGAGGCCCGGCGTACCCCAGAGGACGCGCCGGCGCCGGCGGCCGAACCGATCCGGCAGTCGATCGCCGAGTCCGTCGAGCACCAGTCCGAGCAGCGGCTGGGCTCGGCGGCCCGGCGGGCGGCGATCCTGGCGGTGGTGGTATGCGTGCTGACGCTGACCATCGCCGGCCCGGTGCGTACCTACTTTTCGCAGCGCACCGAACAACAACAGCTGGCCCGTGCCGAGTCCCAATTACGTTCGCAGATCGCCAATCTGGAACAGCAGAAGAGTAAGCTGGCCGACCCGGCCTATATCGCGGCACAGGCTCGCGAGCGACTGGGCTTCGTGATGCCCGGCGACACCCCCTATCAGGTTCAGCTGCCCGACGGCGCCCTGACACCGCCGGCCCCACCCGCGCCGCCGGCCACCGCGCACAGCAATCAGCCCTGGTACACCGCGCTGTGGCACACCATTGCCGATGAGCCGCACGGTGTTTCGCCGGTACCCGCGGCACCGCCGGCCGACGCGCCGCCTGATGCACCGCAACCCCCCGAGACCGACGCCCCACCCACCGACGGCAGCGCGCCGCCCGACCCAGGAGCCCAGCCCGGTGGTTGATGCTGCAGATCTGGAAGCCGTTGCGGCCCAACTGGGTCGCGAGCCACGCGGTGTCCTGGAGATCGCCTACCGTTGCCCGAACGGTGAACCGGGCGTGGTCAAGACCGCGCCCCGGTTGCCTGATGGCACGCCGTTTCCCACGCTGTACTACCTGACCCATCCCGCGCTGACCGCCGCGGCCAGCCGGCTGGAGTCCTCGGGCCTGATGCGGGATATGACCGAGCGGCTGCAAGCTTCGGCCGAGTTGTCTGCCGCTTACCGGCGGGCGCACGAGTCGTTTCTGGCCGAGCGGGACGCGATCGAGTCGCTGGGCACCACGTTCTCCGGCGGCGGCATGCCCGACCGGGTGAAATGCCTGCACGTGGTGATGGCGCACTCGTTGGCAAAAGGCCCGGGCCTCAATCCTTTTGGCGATGAGGCCTTGGTGTTGTTGGCGGTGGAACCGGCGATGGCCGGGATTCTGGATCCGAAGGTGTGGGTGTGAGCTCGCGAGTTGCAGCGGTTGACTGTGGCACCAATTCCATCCGGCTGCTGATCGCCGACGTCGTTGAGGGTCGACTGCGGGACGTGCATCGCGAGATGCGGATCGTCACCCTCGGTGAAGGTGTCGATGCCACTGGGCAATTCGCGCCTGCCGCGCTGGCCCGCACCGAGATAGCGCTGAGCGACTACGCGGCGGTGATGCGCGAACACGGCGTCGGCAAGCTGCGGATGGTGGCCACCTCGGCCGCCCGCGATGCCGGTAACCGTGACGAGTTCTTCGCCATGACTGCCCACGTGCTGGGCACCGTGGTGCCCGGCGCGGTCGCCGAGGTGATCAGCGGGACCGAGGAAGCGGCCTTGTCGTTCCGTGGTGCGGTCGGCGAATTGGACCCAGCGGCAGGGCCTTTCGTGGTGGTGGATCTGGGTGGCGGATCGACCGAGGTGGTCCTGGGCGACAGCGACGGCACCGTGACGGCCAGCTTTTCGGCCGACATCGGCTGTGTGCGACTGACCGAGCGGTGCCTGCACTCGGATCCGCCCACTGCTGCCGAGGTGGATGCGGCGCGGGCGGTGGTCTGCGAACGGCTGGCCGAGGCGCTGGCTGCGGTACCGGTGCAGCGGGCCCGCACCTGGGTCGGCGTCGCGGGGACGTTCACCACGCTCGCTGCGCTGGCGCTGGGGTTGCCGGAATACGATTCAGAACGAATTCACCTGTCCCGCAATGCTGTTGGCGACATCGTGCGGGTGTGTGACGAGCTGATCGCGATGCCGCGCGCCACGCGGGCCCTACTGGGGCCGATGCATCCGGGGCGGGTCAATGTGATCGGCGGCGGATCGATCGTCGTCGAGGAGCTGGCCCGCGAGTTCGCGCAGCGCGCCGGTATCGACGAGTTGGTGGTCAGTGAGCATGACATCCTCGACGGGATCGCCCTGTCGGTGTGACCCCGCCTGCGCCGAGGCTACGCGTTTTGCCGCGATATGCCGCGGCGCCTGTCACAAACCGTAGCCTCGGCGCAGGCGGCCGGGACTACACCTTGCAGTTCGGGCGGTTGTGGCAGTGATGCCCACTACGGCAGGCGCCGCACTGACAGCCACAGCTCGACTGATGGTCGGACTTTTGCACTCGCATCGCATTCACCTCTGATGTGTCGGCTTATCGAGATATGACTACTTCACGATAGTTCGGACGGCCGATCTTGGGAACCGCCCTCAGCCGGTCGTGATCTTGTTCTCGGGGCTCTTCTTGGCGCGGGACTTGGCCTTGTTGTCCTCGGTCGCGGCGCCGAGATCGACGTTTTGGCCGGTTGCACTCGCACTTTGCGGCCCATTCGTCCGGTTGGGCGCGATGGGGGCGCACATTTCGATCGCCTTCTCGGTGTACACCCGGTAGCCGAAGTCCGGGTTGTAGCCGTGGATCTCCGGGGTATCCAGATCGCGCAGGAAGGTCAGGATCTCCCGGCTGAACAACTGGCCGGGTACCAGCACCGGGAAGCCCGGTGGGTACGGCGTCACGAACGTCGCGGACACCACGTCCACACCGTTGTCCATCTTCTCGAAAACCTCATCGGTGGAAAGGTATTCGCAGTTGGTGTCGGTGTAGGACAGATAGAAAGCGCGGCGCACGTCGCCCTCGGGGGTGTCGGTGCCGCCGCGGAACACCGGGTGGAAGCCACTGAAATTCGGCAGTGATGCCGAACTGGTGGTCAGCCGGCGCACCTGCTGTTCGAACCGGGCACGCTCGCCCAACCCCATCTCCGAGACCGCCTCGTCGAGCTCGCCGGCGATCTTGACCAGCACCTCCACCAGGAAGGCCACCGAGCTGCGGGTGGTGCCGATGTTGGTCATGAACAGCACGGTGTTGCGGGAGGTCTTGTTGATCTGCACACCGTGCCGGTCCATCAGCTGTTCGCGCTTGAAGGTGTCGCCGTCATAGCCGGTATGCCCGATCGACAGGGTGATCCGCGACGGGTCCAGCACGAATTCGTCGTTGTTCCAGGCGGTCATCATGTTCTGCAGCCCCGAGCGCAGCGGCTGCGCGATGTGGCTGGCACGGAACTGATCCGGGATCAGATCCGAGGTGCGCAGGCAGCGCATGTACCTGCTCAGCAGTGGGTGATTGTCGATCGCATCGCGCAGTTGCATGGCGTTCTCGATCTGGCGCTGAACCAGCTCGACGCCCTCCAGTGCCACCTGCCGGCGGCCCAGATCCAGTGACGCCAGAATCTGATAGTTGGGTGAGGTCGAGGTGTGCGCCATATAGGCCTCGTGGAAGGCCTCGGACACCTTCTGCTCGAAGTCCTGATCGAACACGTGGATCATCGACCCCTGCCGCAGCGAGGTCAGCGTCTTGTGGGTGGACTGGCTGGCGTACACCCGCACCCGGGCCTTCGCCGGGTCGGGCGTCAGCCGGCGGTTGAGCAATTCCTCAGTGCTGGGCGGATTTTCGGCATCGGCCTTGAACTGCTTCTGGTACGCGACAAGGTACTCCGGGTCGGCCAGCTGCTGGCGCAGCCGACGGGCGGTGGCCATCGCGGTGCGGTCCCGGTACACCGGGTGGAACCGGGCGAAGGCGAACCATGCCTCGTCCCACAGGAATACCAGATCGGGCTTGAGTGCCAGGCATTCCTCCATCACCCGCTGCACGTCGTACACGATGCCGTCGAAGGTGCAGTTGGTCAGCGAGATCATCTTGACCCGGTCCAGCTTGCCGGCATCCTTGAGCGCCAACAGCTTTGACTTGATCTCCCGCAGCGGTACCGCTCCGTACATGGTGTAGTCGGGCAGTGGGTAGGCCTCCAGATAGATCACGTTGGCCCCGGCCAGCATCATGCCGTAGTGGTGGGATTGGTGGCAATTGCGGTCCAGTAGCACGATGTCGCCGGGCGCCACCAGCGACTGGGTGACGATCTTGTTGGCCGTCGAGGTGCCGTTGGTGACGAAGTACGTACGCCGCGATCCGTAGGTTTCGGCCGCCAGCTGCTGGGCTTCGCGCAGCGGTCCGGTCGGTTCCAGCAGTGAATCCAGGCCACCGCAGGTGGCCGAGGTCTCGGCCATGAACACGTCCAGCCCGTAGAAGCTGACCATGTCTTTGATCCAGTGCGAGTTGACAATCGACTTGCCCTGGCTGATCGGCAGCGCGTGGAACACTCCGGTCGGGCGATGGCTGTACTGCTTGAGGGCGCTGAAAAACGGTGTGCGGTAACGTTCGCCGACGCCCTGCAGGATCGACAGATGCAGTTCCAGCACACCCTCGCGGGCGTGGAACACCCGGCGGAAGTTCGGCCCCAGCCGGCCGGCGATGTCCTCGACCTCGATCTCGGTCATCAGATACAGATCCAGCTCCGGCCGCAGCTCCTGCAGCGACGCGGCCAGGATCTGCGCGCGTTCATCGGGGGACTTGTGGTCATCGAGGTCCGCGGACACCTTGGTGTCGACGAACTGCGCCAGCGCCGAAAGGTCGCGTTCGGACCGGTGGCTGAACCGGCGACGTATCACCACGGCCTGCAGGTTGACGTTGAGCCGGGCCGCAATCAGCGCTTCGTCACCGCTGGCCACCACCACGAGTTCGTAGACGAACTCGTCATCGGGGCGGCGCCAGCTGCGAACCTCTTTGCGCAGCGCTTGTTCCTGGGCCTCGGTCATCTTCTCGACGACCAGCACCTCGAAGTACAGCTGTTCCTTGCGGGTGACCGGCTGCTGTTCCAGGGTCCGCGGATCCGTGGGGAACATGTCGGTGTCGTCCAAACCCGCGGTATCGACGTCGCCGGTGCGGTAGGACTCGGTGGTCAGCGCCCGGTTGATCCGCGCCGCGGCCTTGCTGAACTTGTCGTAGCTGCCGGCATTGAACAGTCGCTGCACCTTGGCGAACTGCGATGAACCGGGGAAGGCCCAGTACGGCTCCAGCGGGGTGAGGCTGGCCAGCAGGTCGCGGCAGATGCCGATGTACTGCTCCTTGAGTTCGCCGGTGGTAGTGCTGCGGGTCAGCCGGTCGGCGGCCTCTTCCAGCCGGCACCAGGCGTCGCCCCGCAGTTGCCAGACACTGTTGTACGCACGCGAATTGTCGACCATTTTCAGCCTTCTCACAGGTGTTTTCGCCGCCGATGGCGTTGTTTTTCAGCGTTTCACCGTCGGTAGCCGATGTCAGGCGAACATCTGGCGAACAGTGAACTCGAGCGACGGCCGAGTCACATCGGCACCGTGCGTCGCTGGTTGGTGAATGTGGCTGTGTGCCCGGCTCTCTGCGACACCCGGAACGACTTGGTGACTCTGTCACCGAACGTGCAAGGAGATCGTCAGCTGCCCCGAAGATCTCCATGCAACGCTCGATGTGGCGCCGACGAATGCGCCAAATGCGACAACCCGACTGCCAGGCCGTCGCAAATACCGGGCACAGCGGCCTGCCTGTACTTCGGCCGGTGGCCCAAGTGGCTGGTGTGGCTCGGATCGGCTCGACAGAATGTGCGATGAGTGGCGCACCCCTCACTGCTGGAAGCGATAACCCATGCCGGCTTCGGTCAGCAGATGCTTGGGATGGGACGGGTCGACCTCGAGCTTGCGCCGCAACTGGGCCAGGTACACCCGCAGATAGTGGGTTTCCCTGGCGTAGGCCGGACCCCACACCTCCTTGAGCAACTCCTCGCGGCCCACCAGCTTGCCGCGATTGCGCACCAGCATCTCCAACATGCCCCACTCGGTCGGGGTCAGGTGCACCTCTTCGCCGCTGCGGGTGACCCGCTTGGCGGCCAGATCGACTGTGAAAGAGGAGGTTTCGATCACCGGTTCGTCGGTGTCCGAGGATGTCGCACCGCGTCGCACGGCCGCCCGCAGCCGGGCCAGGAACTCGTCCATCCCGAACGGCTTGGTGACGTAGTCGTCCGCGCCGGCATCGAGCGCCTCCACCTTGTCGGTCGAGTCGGTGCGTGCCGACAGCACGATCACCGGCGCGGTCAGCCAGCCGCGCAACCCGGCCAGTACGTCGATACCGGACATGTCGGGCAGACCCAGATCCAGGATCACCACGTCGGGTTTGTGCTCGGCGGCGGCCTTGAGAGCCTCGGCGCCACTGGCCGCAACGGTCACCTCGTAGCCGCGCACCGACAGGTTGATCCGCAGCGCCCGTAGGATCTGCGGTTCGTCGTCGATGACCAAAACCCTTGTCACGGAGCATCCTTACCGGCTGCGGCGAGGTCCACCACGATGGTCAACCCGCCGCCCGGGGTATCGGTGGCCGAGATGGCGCCGCCCATGGCCTCGACGAAGCCGCGGGCCACCGACAACCCCAGGCCGACCCCGGTGCTGTTGTCGTGATCACCGAGTCGCTGGAACGGGGCGAACAGCCGCTCCTCGGTGCCACGGGGGATGCCTGGTCCTTCGTCGGACACGGTGATCAGCACGCGGTTCCCGACGGTGCCGGCGTTGACCCGCACCACACTGTCCGGGGCGTAGCGCAGCGCGTTGTCGATCAGGTTCACCAAGATCCGCTCGAGCAGACCGGCGTCGGCCAGTACCACCGCGTCGTCCACCTCAGACTTGACCCGGTCTGGCCAACGGTGCTCGTAACCGGTTGTCCCGCAGCTGATCCCGAGTAGGGCCCGCTGCACGACCTCTTCCAGATACACCCGATGCAACTCCGGTTTGACCACCTCGGCGGCCAGCCGTGAGGAGTCCAGAAGGTTGCCCACCAGCGCGGTGAGTTGGTCCACCGATTCCTCGACGGTCGCCAGCAGTTCGGCGGTGTCCTCGGGTGAGAAGCCGACGTCCTCGCTGCGCAGGCTGGACACGGCGGCCTTGGCGGCGGCCAGTGGCGTGCGCAGGTCGTGGCTGACGGCGGACAGCAGCGACCGGCGCAGCTCGTCGGCCTTGGCGATCGCCTCGGCGCGCCCGGCCTCCTCGGTCAGCTCGCGTTGACGTACCAGCCCGGCGGCCTGGCGGGCGACCGCACCGAGCACCCGGCGATCCCGCGCCCGGGTCTTGCGCCCGGCCATCAGTAGCCAGTACGCGTCACCGGTGACTTCGATTGCGGTATCGGCTGATTCGACAGTCGCACAGGGCGGGGTGCCCACACACGCCACCACACCACGGCTTTCGTGCAGCAGACTCACCGCACGCTGCGAATAGGTCTCTCGGACCCGTTCGAGCAACCCGGTCAGGTCGTCGCCGCGCAGTACCGACCCGGCGAACAAGGCCAGTAGTTCGGCCTCCTGCGACGCGTGCCGGGCCTCCCGGGTGCGCTTGGCGGCGTTGTCCACCAAGGCGGCGAGCGCGACCGCGACGGCCAGCAGGACCACGATGGTCACGGCGCTGTCCGGGTCGGCAATGGTGAAGCTGTAGCGGGGGTTGACGAAGAAGTAGTTGAGCAACAGTCCCGACAGCACCGCCGACAGGGCGGCGGGTGCCACCCCGCCGAGCAGCGCGACGATCAGCACACCGATGAAGAACACCGCGCTCTCGCCACCGATGTGCAGAAAGGGGTCGAGCGTCAAAGCGGTCAGCGTGCAGATGGCGCTCGGCACGATGACCGCGGCGAGCCAGGAGACCAGATACCGCTGCCGCGGGGGTGCGGCCGACCAGGACCATCCGGGCGTGGTCTGTTCGTGGGTGACCATGTGCACGTCGATCTTCCCGGAGTACTGCACGGTCTTGGCGCCGATGCCCTCATCGAACAGCCGGGCCCAGCGTGAACGCCGTGAGGTACCCAGCACCAACTGGGTGGCATTCATCTCGCGGGCGAAATCCAGCAGGGCAGAAGGCACGTCATCGCCGGCGACGGTGTGCAGGGTGGCGTCCAGACTGACTGCCAACTCGCGCACTTTGCCCATCTGCGGGGCCGACACCCCGGTCAGTCCGTCACCGCGCACGACATGCACCACCATCAGTTCGGCGCTGGACTTGGACGCGATGCGCGAGGCACGTCGCACCAGGGTTTCGGATTCCGGCCCGCCGGTGACTGCCACCACGACGCGCTCGCGGGCCTCCCAGGTGTCCGAGATCTTGTGTTCGGCGCGGTATTTGGCCAGCGCGTCGTCGACCTGGTCGGCCAGCCACAGCAGTGCGAGTTCGCGCAGCGCGGTGAGATTGCCCTGCCGGAAGTAGTTCGACAGCGCGGCGTCGATGCGTTCGGCGGTGTAGACATTGCCGTGGGAGAGCCTGCGGCGCAACGCCTCCGGGGTGATATCGACCAGCTCGATCTGGGCCGCGCCGCGCACCACCGAGTCCGGCACGGTCTCCTGCTGTTCGATACCGGTGATCTGGGTGACCACGTCGTTGAGGCTCTCCAGATGCTGGACGTTGACCGTGGAGATGACGGTGATACCGGCGGCCAGCAGTTCCTCGACGTCCTGCCAGCGTTTGGCGTTCTTGCTACCTGGGGTATTGCTGTGCGCCAGTTCGTCGACCAGCACCACTTCAGGGCGCCGAGCCAGCACGGCCGGCACGTCCAGTTCGGCGAAGGTACCGCCGCGGTAGTTGATGAGCCGTGGCGCGATGACCTCGATGTCGGTCAGTGCCTCGGCGGTCTTGGTGCGGCCGTGGGTCTCGACGACGGCGGCGACCACGTCGGTACCGCGCTCCAGCCGTCGGTGGGCCTCACCGAGCATGGCGAAGGTCTTGCCCACACCCGGGGCCGCACCCAGGTAGATACGCAGTTCACCGCGTTTGGGCGTTGCCATGCCTTCCATCATCCAGCAGATGAGTTCGGTACCGGGTAATTCCGGTCCAATGCCAGGTTCAATTGCAAGACGTTGACCCGTGGCTCGCCGAGGAAGCCCAGGGTGCGGCCGGTGGTGTTGTCCTGCAGCAGGGCTCGGACCTGGTTGATCGAGATGTGCCGGGCCTTGGCGACACGGGCCACCTGCAGGTCGGCATAGGCGACCGAGATGTCCGGGTCCAATCCGCTGCCGCCGGCGGTGACGGCGTCCGCGGGTATTTGTGGCATGGCCGGGGCGGACCCGCGGATGGCGACAATCTGCCCGGCGGTGTAATCCTGGTCGTGCGTGGCGCATTCGACGCGCACGCCCTCGTATGTCTTCGCGAACAGCGCCTTGGTGCTCTCACACGGTTGGTTGACGCTGATCACCCGGTTGGGATGCGTGACGGTGCCGGCGGCATCGCGCGGACCGAACACCGATAACACTGCGCCCACACCGTCGGAGGTGCAGAACGGGCGGGCGGCGGCAGTGCGGTCCAGGCCCTCGGCCTCGGCGACGGCATAGCTGCGGGTGCACACCTGGGTCAGCAGGCTGGGCTTACCGGGGGCGTCGATGATGCTTTCCGGGCCCAGGTTGCTGGCCCCGCTGGCCAGCGGGTCGTATCCCGCGCCGGCGGCCGAAGGTCGGCTCTGGAAATACTGCGGCAGCGCATTGCCTTTGGCGTCGGTGAACGGCTGGCCGATCAGTGAACTGCCGACCACCTTGCCGCCGGCCGTGACGAGCGAGCCGTCGGCCTTGTCCTTGAGCCCGGGCAGCTGGGCGATACCCCAGATGACTACGGGATAGGCCAACCCGGTGATGGCAGTCAGGACCAGTACGGCCCGTAGCGCGGCAGCGTGCAGGCGAATCAGGTTGCCGATGTTCATGTTCAGGACATCCCCGGGACGAAGGTGATGATCAGGTCGATGAGCTTGATGCCGATGAATGGTGCGACGATGCCGCCCAGGCCATAGACATAGAGGTTGCGGCTCAACAGTTTCGATGCGCTGGCCGGGGTGTATCGGACACCCCGCAGCGACAGTGGGATCAAGGCGATGATCACCAGGGCGTTGAAGATGACCGCCGACAGGATCGCCGATTGTGGACTGTGCAGCCGCATGATGTTCAGCGCGTCCAGGCCGGGGTACAGGGCCACGAACAATGCCGGGATGATCGCGAAGTACTTGGCGATGTCGTTGGCGATGGAGAACGTCGTCAGCGCGCCGCGGGTGATCAGCAGTTGCTTGCCGATCTCCACGATCTCGATCAGCTTGGTCGGGTCGGAATCCAGGTCGACCATGTTGCCGGCCTCTTTGGCCGCCGAGGTACCGGTGTTCATCGCGACGCCGACATCGGCCTGGGCCAGCGCAGGTGCATCGTTGGTGCCGTCGCCGGTCATCGCGACCAGCTTGCCGCCGGCCTGCTCCTTGCGGATCAGGGCCAGTTTGTCCTCCGGGGTGGCCTCGGCCAGGAAGTCGTCGACCCCGGCCTCATCGGCAATCGCCTTGGCAGTCAACGGGTTGTCGCCGGTGATCATCACGGTGCGGATGCCCATGGTGCGCATCGCGTCGAACCGTTCGCGCATGCCCTCCTTGACGACGTCCTTGAGGTGGATGACGCCGAGTACCTCGCCCACGCCGTTTTCGATCTTGCCGACCACCAGCGGGGTGCCGCCGGCCGCCGAGATGCCGTCGACGATCTGGCCCAGTTCGACCGGCACGGCGCCGCCGTAGGTCCGGATCCAGTCGGCGACCGAATTGGCCGCGCCCTTGCGCAGTGCCGGGCCGTTCTCCAGATCTACACCGGACATCCGGGTCACGGCGGTGAACTCGACCCAGGTGGCGCCGGTCAGCTCGCCCGGGGTTCTGGCTCGCAATCCGTAGGCGGTCTTGGCGTACACGACGATCGAGCGGCCCTCGGGGGTTTCGTCGGCCAGGCTGGACAGCTGGGCCGCGTCGGCGAGCTGTTCTGCACTGACGCCGGGCACCGGGATGAAGGCCGCGGCCTGCCGGTTGCCCAGCGTGATGGTGCCGGTTTTGTCCAGCAGCAGGGTGTTGACGTCGCCGGCGGCCTCCACCGCGCGTCCGGACATGGCCAGCACGTTGCGCTGCACCAGACGATCCATGCCGGCGATTCCGATGGCTGACAGCAGCGCACCGATGGTGGTCGGGATCAGGCAGACCAGCAGGGCTACCAGTACGATTCCGGTGACTCCAAAGCCGTTCAGCGCCTGTGAATCCGGGACACCAGGGTTGTTGGCCTTGGCATAGATGGCCAGCGGCTGCAAGGTAGCGACCGCGAACACGAAGATGATGGTCAGCGCCGCCAGTAGGATGTTCAGAGCGATCTCGTTGGGCGTCTTCTGTCGGTTGGCGCCCTCGACCAGGGCGATCATCCGGTCCACGAAGCTCTCGCCGGGCTTCTGGGTGATCTGCACGATGATCCGGTCGGAGAGCACGGTGGTGCCGCCGGTGACCGCGGACCGGTCGCCACCGGATTCCCGGATGACCGGGGCGGATTCTCCGGTGATGGCCGATTCGTCCACGGAGGCAATGCCCTCCACCACATCACCGTCGCCGGGGATGACCTGTCCGGCCTCCACCACCACGGTGTCGCCCTGCTGTAATTGGGGAGCGGGGACCTGCTCCTCGGTGCCCGCACGGTCCGGTGCCCAGCCGATGAGGCGCCGAGCCATGGTGTCGGACTTGGCCTTTCGCAGGCTGGCGGCCTGAGCCTTACCGCGGCCTTCGGCAACCGCCTCGGCCAGATTGGCGAAAACGACGGTCAGCCAGAGCCAGAACACGATCAGCCAGGCGAACCAGCCGGGATTCGACACCGCGAGCACCGTCGACCACGCCGCTCCGAGTTCGACGATGAACATCACCGGATTGCGCCACAGGGTGCGCGGGTCGAGCTTGCGCAGGGCGTCGGGCATCGATCGCCACAGCATTTTGGGGTCGAGCAGGCCGCCCTGTACCCGGCTGGCCTTCTCCGTGACACGGGGCGGCGCGGGGTGATCGGGATCGGCCACGGTGCTAGTTGCCGATTGTGTTGCCATATCAGTGGATTCCTTCAGCAAGGGGGCCGAGCGCTAATGCCGGCAGGAAGGTCAGGGCGACCAGGATCAGCGTCACCCCGGCAACCATGCCCACGAACTGCGGGCGATGGGTCGGCAACGTGCCCAGCGATGGGGGAGCGGCGCCCTGCCTGGCCAACGATCCGGCCAGGGCCAATACCAAGATCATCGGCAGGAAACGCCCGATCAGCATGGCCAGTCCCAAAGCCGTGTTGTACCAGGGGGTGTTGACCGACAGACCGGCGAAAGCCGAGCCGTTGTTGTTGGCCGCAGAGGTGAAGGCATATAGCACCTCGGACAGGCCGTGTGGGCCGGCATTCAACATCGCGGCGCGCTCGCCGGGTAACGCCATTGCTACTGCGGTACCGGTCAGGACCAGCAGCGGCGTCACCAGGAAATAGCTTGCCGCCAACTTGATCTCACGCGGGGTGATCTTCTTGCCCAGGTATTCGGGGGTGCGGCCGACCATCAGGCCCGCGACGAACACTGTGATCACCGCGAGCATCAGCATGCCGTACAGACCGGATCCGGTGCCGCCGGGCGCGACCTCGCCGAGCTGCATGTTGAACATCGCCATCAGGCCGCCCAGAGACGTGTACGAGTCGTGGAACGAGTCGACCGCACCGGTGGAGGTCAGTGTGGTGGCATCGGCGAAAATCGCCGAATCGACCACGCCGAAGCGCTGTTCCACGCCTTCGGTGGCGGCGCCGATGGCGGTCGGCACGGTACCGTGGTGTTGCGTCTGGAACAAGATCATCAAGCTGCAACTGATCACGGCCAGGGACCCCATCACCGCCACGATCGCATAGCCCTGTTTACGACTGCCCACCATGCGGCCGAAGGTGCGCGGCAGAGTAAACGAAATCACCAGCAGCAGAAAAATTTCCACCCAATTGGTCCAGGCGGTCGGGTTCTCGAACGGGTGCGAGGAGTTGGCGTTGTAGAAGCCGCCGCCGTTCGTGCCCAGCAGCTTGATGGCCTCTTGACTTGCCACCGGGCCGCCGGTGATGGTCTGCTGCGCGCCCGCGAGCGTGTGAGCCATCTGGTCGTGCAGGTGGAAGTTCTCGATCGCACCGCCGGCGACCAGAATCAGCGCCGCGATGACAGACAGCGGCAACAGGATTCGGATGATGCCACGCACCAGGTCGATCCAGAAGTTGCCCAATTCATCGACGTGCCGACGGGCGAACCCGCGCACCAGGGCCACCGCGACGGCCATGCCGACGGCGGCCGAGGAAAAGTTCTGCACCGTCAGTCCGGCCATCTGGACCAGGTGGCCCATGGTGCTCTCACCCGAGTAGGCCTGCCAGTTGGTATTGGTGACGAAGCTGACCGCGGTGTTCCACGCCAGATCGGCCGTCATCGGGGTGCCCGGGCTGTTCAGGTGCAGCGGCAACCACTGCTGCACCAGTTGCAGGGCGAACAGGAATAGCAGTGAGACCGCGGAGAAGGCCAGCACGCTGCGGGCGTAGGCACCCCAGTTCTGTTCGGCCTGAGGGTCGGCGCCGATGCAGCGGTAGATCAGACGCTCGGCGCGGGAATGCTTTTCGGCGGTATAGACGCGGTACATGTAGTCGCCCAGTGGCACATGAACCGCGATCAGCGCGAGGATCAAAGAAATCAGGAAGACGACCCCGGCGATGGTGGTGTCCACTAGAACCGCTCAGGGAAGATCAGCGCGGCGACCAGGAACAGCGAGATCGCCAGACACAGGACGAGGCCGATGGCGTTGGCGTAGTTCACCGGCGTTCGACCGCCTTCTGAACCAGGCCGAACACCGCGAACAGCGCGATGGTCAGCACGACATAGATCGCGACAGACATATTGGCTCCGTTTCGGGCGGAGCCGTGTTTCGGCTCTGCGCACCAGCGGAAGTCAACGCCGGTCAGGGCAGGTCATCGTCGATCTTGACGGTTTCCATATGGGCCCGGGTGCTTCGTTTACGGAGTCCTTGCGGTGCGGTGATGTGCGTCATGGCCGCCACCCGGCAGGCCGACTCGATCTAGACGGGCTGTTTGGCGATGTCGGCGTTCTCGTCTTCCTGGATCGCGACGCCGTCCTTCTGCGAGGTGGATTCGATCGAGCCGATGGAGGAGTTCAGATCGGTGATGCCGCTGGCGTCGCCGCCCTTGAGCTTGTCGAACGCGGACTGCACGGTGTCGCCGATCTTGTCCAGCGGGGCGATGATGGATTTGCACAGGGTGGGGTCAGCTTGCACATCGGTTGTGGCGAGCCGGATTTCGCGTTTGACGAACAGCGCGGCCAGGCCGCCCTTGATGAATCCCGTGACCCGACCGTGGGCGCCCTTCTTGAAGGTGCCGGCCTGGAACGGCTTCCACAGATAGCGGTGGAAGGCGCCGAAGGCCAGGCCGCTGTGCGCGACGAACTTGGTCTTGGCGAACGGGGTGGTGGCCTGGGCCGCGCAGGTCTGGGTGATCAGCGCGGCGTCGGCGGCATTGCCGGACGGGTCGGCCGGCAACGAATCCGATGGCGAGGCGCCGTTGGCGGCGGTGGTTGATTGCTTGTGTCCGCATCCACCGACCAGCAGGACGACCGGAACGATCAGGACAGCGATCAAACGAATCAGCGTGCGCACGAATTGCCCCCGGCAAAAGTCGGCTCGACTACGATCGGCGTGAAGCTAACAACTGAACCTGTGCATTTGCTAGCAGCGCGGGCTGTTCAGGCCGTGCTCCAGCAAGTCGAACACCGCCTCCAATGCGCGTCGGGGGTCGGAGTCGTCGCCGAGGAACTGCGGTATTTCCAGGACGTAGCGCGCCGCGGCGCGTGCGGTGACCGCATCGGCCGGCATGTCGGGTTCGGCGGCGATCGCCTGGGCCAACGGTTCCTCGCAACGAATCCACAGTTGACGGGAGTACGAGCGCAGGGCTGGCGTCCCCATGATCAACGCGGTACGACGGGCAAAGTGTGGATCCGGGTTGGCGGCGAACGGTCCGCGGCCGGCCATGAATTCGCGTAGGGCGCCCATCACCGAGACGCCGTCGGGCCGATTGTGTACGGCGGCCAGCAGGCTCTCCCGGCGTTCGACACCGTCATCGAACATGACGGCCTCTTTGCCGTCCGGCACGTGTTTGAACAGTGTCGGTACCGAGATGTCGACAGCGTCCGCGATCTCCTTGACGCTGACGCTGTCGTAGCCCTTCGCCAGGAAGAGTTTTTCGGCGGCATCCGCCAGCGCCCGGCGTGTCTGCGCGTTCTTGCGGTCCCGGCGTCCCATCGCCCCACTTGGCACGGATCCGACTATAGCTGGACTGATTAACCAATCAATATCTATAGTTGATAAAAATATTTAGTCAATAAAGAAATGGCGGCGACCCATGCGGAGTGAGACCAGTCCTGTTCTCGTTGTCGGCGGCAGTCTGGTCGGCCTGTCCACGGCGGTGTTTCTCGCCTGGCACGGTGTTCCCGTCGTGCTGGTGGAACGGCATCAAGGCAGCGCGATGCACCCACGGGCGATCGGCTACACCACCCGCACCCTGGAGATCTTCCGTGCCGTCGGCATCGAACTGCCGACGAGCGTGCACAGCGGCCCGCCGCGCCGTGCGCGGGTGCATAGCCTGGCCGGGACGTGGCACGGCGAGCAGCCCTGGTCGCCGCGCACCGACGTTTCGGCCGATGACTACTCACCCGCGAGGGCGACGGCGATAGCGCAGGACAAGCTGGAACCGATTCTGCGTGACCGCGCCGTGCAGTTGGGGGCCGACCTGCGACTGGGCACCGAATTGATGTCCTTCGAGCATGACGACGACGGCGTCGTCGCGGT
>Ga0164242_10003141_pt1 | contig 18922 bp, 18 predicted proteins | sample OricomgcompostMG_FD_108783 | JGI IMG/M metagenome (GOLD analysis project Ga0164242, IMG submission 108783) | Miracle-Growth compost microbial communities from Emeryville, California, USA - Original compost - Miracle growth compost (MG) ... | reverse complement strand
AAATTCCCCGCACCGTGTTAGCCTGCCACGCCTGCCAGTTGCGACCCCACCAGCCCCCCCCCCAAATGGCAAAGGGGGAATATGATTCGCCGGCAGACGCACTTAGTTGCAACCCGGAGGTGAGTGTAACCTCCTTGAAATGGCTAGCACGAAGGGGAATGTTCAATTTTGATTATCTCTCTGTGTCCCCAGTCGTCCGGATAAGTTTTATGTTTGGGCCACCGGTACTGCAAAAAGCTGGTGTCCTGGCTGCTTGCGCTAGTCCCGTTGTAGCGACCGACGCTGTTTCAATGATAATGCCATGCCGAGGCTGCCAATCGGTCCATCTACCATGCTCGATGCTGCAGCTCACGTCAATTCAACCAAATACGGGCGACCGAGCAAGCGACAATGGCGCAAAGTCACCCACCGCCCACCAGCTGAGCAAGCCACGAACGGGCGAGGCGCCGAAACATCATGACACACAGGCAACGGACGATGGGGAATGAAAGAGGGTTAGCTGCACCCGTCAAACTTTTTCTTCCGCTCGATTTCCGTTGTCTCGGGAATTGGGCTTTCTGGTTCTGGTGCTGTGTCTCCTGGTTTGACGGGAGCGCATGTGACCACCCAATGCCGTCCACCTCCTTTTTGGTGAACTGCTTTTTTTGGTGTGAGTGTCAGGCGTGGATCGTTCAATCGGGCCACACAGCACACACACACACCACACACATGCAATGACGTCGGGGTCGCCGGGCCTCCGTCAAAAAGATCGGGGCTCCCGGCGGCGCGCAACCCTCCCCCGACTTACACATCGTCCGACCAAACTAGTAACGCCTCATCTAGAAGAAGCACGCACTACAGGACGGATATTGACAGGTGATGTGCGGTCTGTTCGCTCAAACTTGCCAAAACCAGTTACCCAACTTTCCCGTCGATAGTTCGTTCGTTCCCTGATCCCATCCAGCCACTGGCGCCTTTCCCAGTCGCCGGGAAATGAGCCGGTGGAGTCGCCTCTCCATGCTTGCGGGGTGGAGGGTGAGCTCTCCCCAGTCTTGGCATGTTTCTCCGCGCCTCTGCCCACCCGCTGAGGCGTCTGGGGAATGTGGATCTCATCTAGACCGGCGGCTTCCCTAAGGCTTTTACTCTCCAAACCCGTCTAATGACACACCGTTTCAAGCTTCGATGCCTGGCTTCTGGAACGCGTACGTACTACACAGGAGTACAGGTCCCTGTTTGCTATGCTTCATCTCCTTTTTTCTCGGCTACTGCCGGCACTTCCAGTGTTGAACCCCTCCCGGCCTCCCCTGAATCGTATTGCCTCACCGAGACGATGAGTTTTATTTCGCGCAATGCCTACCACCTTTCCCTCATTGAGCACCGATGATTTCAATTATGTGCCTCGTCTCCAGGATCCAAGTATTGGCCTTCTTGCCAACCGGCCAACCCCGCAATGGAAAACGCGGAGATAGGAGTGTACCGCCATGACTAGGTGGGGTTTCTCCATCAGAATCGGCCTCCCCTGGAGCGGCGTCTCAAGCGGCCCTAATCGTCAACTCCAACTACCGTATAGGGGAGTCCCGAAAAGCCTCTTTTTTCCCCTCGCCACCAACCGGGCCTTTTCTTTTGTCATAAATTGCCCCTCGACGACGTCTTGCAGGCAAATGCTTTGTGCCCCTCTTCCGCCACCACTTACGTCAGCAAAGGCTTTGACAGCCGCATTCAACTTTGTTTCTTGACGACCCCGTGTCGATTCGCTTTCTTGTTCGATGCGGGGATGCGGCCTTGGAGGAGGAGCCCCGGGTAGCCCCTGCCGGAGTACCTAGCGTGCATATGCAAACATGCCCAGTTCCAGGGCAATTTCCACTGCCTAGGTATGTTAAGCATCCGTCGTTTACGGATTCTATATAGGTAGCATAGAAGAACGCATAGGTTGTATAGGTAGGTATAAGCCATCTTGGCCTCCACTGACATCCGTGTAGATCCTCCCATGCCCAACGTCGTTGCCGCCCAAACCGCGATAGACGAGCCTAGCGAGCTCCATTTATTGCCTTTTTATGAGCCCAGCAACCTGCCCACAGGGAACCGGCACACTGAATGGTAGTAAATCACAAAGACGCTGGAGTATCTCAGCTCGGGATTCGAGTAGCCTTCTTTCTTCCGGAGCATCGGCCATTGGAGTGGTCTGCTTCGTGGGCGAATCTGAGGCGGACTGAGATAACTTTGTATGACAAAGAATGCTGACCTCAAACCCCATGACACGCTGGTATCATGGCCCTTCAGGTCTTGTTCGGACGGACTGCGACGTGGTAAGGGCCTTTTGAAGAGAGATTGAACAGTTACTATAGCAGGTTGGCGTAGAGAGGGCAAATGAAATGGTCAAAACAAACTCTGAGGGTGTTTCTCTTGACTAACAAAAGCGGATGTCATCAGGTAGATCCATTAATAACCCTCGAGGCCCTTTGGTATTTACGGGAACTAATTTTACAATCCCTTGTCAAGCCGTATACCCTAAGCACTCTCCTCAGCACGTCTGCTGTTCTTCAGATCTGTATCAACAACATCGTCTAGAATTGTCTCGCCCCGCTTTTCAGCAGCCTTTCTCGCGAGTTTCAGCCTCCTTGTATCCCGCTCTGTATGCCGCGTCACCCACCAAGTCAACAGAGTAACGCCCATGCAGAGAACAACCAAGCACATGGCAACCGTGAACGGCGTTGTATAGTGCGGTGCGTATATGCTGCGGAATATCTGGGGCCCTACCGCTCCGCCGATCTGCCCATAGCTGTTGACGAAGCCGATAGAGAAGGCAGAGCCTGTGGCCCGGCTCGTTGTCTGCACTCGCCACGGCCACATCATTGGGTACCAGGCCGCGGCCGCGGAGTTTCCGATTAGAGTCGCCGCGTACACTGCCCCGTTGTTAGGGTAGGCTATCAGAACAGCGTAACAGGCGATGATTATCGTCAGGAAGGTAAGTGGATAGACCGGGCGGGGGAAGCGACCGCTATCAGCGATGATGCCGCTAGTGCCGATGACTATCAGACTTGTGACGGTAATGGGAATATTGAGGATTTGGGCAGTTGCGATATTTCTGTATATTTATCTGTGTATTAGTAAAGTCTAATCGAACACTTGTAATTTGTAAGGTAGTGAGATACATACGTGAACCCGAGATTGGCAATAACGGTGGCCTGATAGAATCGAACACCGCTGGTCGCAACGGTGTATATAGCCCAGATGGCTGTGAAAAGCCACAGGCGGCGGTCTTTTAAAGATTCAATGATCTCACGCCAGTTGAAATCTTTCTCATTGGACCTGGGGGAATTGGCGGGCAAGCGAGCTTGGATGAATGCTTTCTCCCGGTCTGTCAACCACCTCGCGGTCTCAGGGACTAAGAGAGATATTAACCATTTGTTACGGAGGCAAACCGTACAGAACGGCATAGGAAACTCACAATCAGGGAGTAGGAACCAAATTGCCACACCCACTACCACTGTAACCATTCCCTCGGAAAGAAATAGCCTGTGACTGATGATTAACGTGGGAAGCCTCATCATTCTGCACTAGGGTTTCATACCATTGCCACCCAGAGAGACCACGAGATCCAGATGCGTGATCAAATGCGAATGCAAGAAGGCCGCTGAAAATCCCAGATACATTGCCGCAAAAGTCTACACCAAGCACTTATTAGTCCTCATTGATAATTTGTTATTTTCCGGCTCTAAGAGCTCTGAGGAACTTACAGAAATAAAGAAGTCTGAGTGACATCTCGTCCGGGCGGTACCAATAGCACATCTGCAGAATAACTCCTGGGAACTGACCCGCTTCGGCCTGAACTTGTTGTCAGTCTTGAGGGGCGGTTTAGCACGGGGCGCAAAGAACTTGCCAGCCCTAGGAGAAATCTTGTGGCGTAAAGTCCTTCCTTGTTCTTGACCGCCGCGTGGCACATCAACATTACACCCCAGGTTACCATGATCCGTGATTGCCATCGTGATGGTAGGTATCGTTTCAGCAGAAGATTTGACGGCGCCTCTGCAACGATGTACGGGATCTAACGATCCTGTCAGCGAAGAGTTGCTAGATTCACCGAGGCGAGCAATCCTCACGTAATATAGGACGGTCAATAAGTTGTACTGATCAGAGGTCATCCCAAGCTGGGTCATAATATTGTCTCCGGTTCCCCGGTTCATAATCCTCGCGTTGGAGATCTAGGTTTTTATTGTTAGTTACAGCATACTCCGGTTAGTGTGGGGGGTGGTTTGTTTAAATCTGACATTTTCAGAGTCCAGGTTTTTGAACATGAAAATGATAGAACACAGAGGCATGAGATGCCAGTCAATGCGCCGTAGCAATTTCTTCTCTTCTTCTGCTGTTAGCAGTGTTCTATCTCTCATTCTGTCCGAATCGAATCCGCTGATTGATTCGCCGCTCGACAGCCCTTCGGCGGTCGTGCCTCGCGCGGCATAGTGGAAAGTATCCTCATCGTCTGTAGGAGAGGCAGCCGCTACAACTTCAGTATCGGATATCGATGAACTCCCTAGTTTTGCCATGGCATAAAGCGTGTTGTCCAGATTCGAAATGCTGAGAGAATGTTGTGGTTTGCTTCAAGCCGCAGCCGATTTATCCTCCTTCCACCTAGTTCCGAAAAGGGGGCGGTGGCCGAGATCCGAAGAACAGAGAGCATCATGAAATCGCGCAAGACAAGCACGAATTGAAAACACAGAGTTTCAATTGGCAAACAAACACAAAACTACGGGCATTTTGATGTCGTGCGATTTATCGGGTTGATTAACCCTTTCTAGGTATAGGTCCTGGCATCGCGTGGTGATGCGCGCAATCCTTCCCAACGTCGGATGCACGAACGACCCGACCTACTGGACCAGGGCTAGTGTCGTGATGATATCCCAGGATCGCGCAAGATTAATGCCAGAAGGATCCACTTGTGCTTGATTTGGAACTCCGTCAGGCCGTATCGAAGATGTGCAAGCTGCAATAGTTGCATCGGTTAATTAGTGCTATTTGAAGTCGACCTTCCCACAACCCGAGAGTGGGATTAGTCTGATGTCAATAGAACTTGCAAATATTACAAAGCTACCCTAGCTCTTTACGTATACAATTATCTATAGTTATGGCAGCAGCTACCATTGCTCAATCGCCGAGCGGCAGTCTGGCCCTTCCATCCTATCACCAGGTTCCCGAAACTACCCATGAATGTGCGTTGCTCGCTCGCTTGACATTCGCTGTCTTCAAACTGATCCGTATCTTAGTGGACTGGGCGACTCTCGCCACGCTTGACTTGTCTCGGTTTGACGAGCCAGGTGGCAAACAGCTTCTGGCACAACAGCTCTCCGATGCAATTCAGAACATCGGTAAGGTTCCACGTTTCCTCCGTACTTGAGTGTTACTGACATCTTGTTCAGGGTTTTTCTATGTCGTCAATTTTGGGTTCAGTCAAGAGGAAGTCGATCGCCAGTTTGCTATCGGCGCCGAGCTGTTCAAGCTTCCCCTCGACGAGAAGTTGAAGTACCGTGCTGAGCTAGAGAAGGGGGGTTACAACGGCTACAAGCCACTGGGTCTTCGCGTACGTGAATCATTACTTAGTTTACTTACTCCGCCGACCCGGGAATGAAGTCCGCGCTAAATGCAATTCAAACACAGGAGGTTCGTCCAGGTGTCAAGGACAACGTCGAGCTGTACAATGTCCCAAAGCCACTGCCCGCATTTGAGCGGCCTCACCCCAGCATTATTAATGAAAACCGAGAGGAGATTGAACGGTTCGCCCGTCATATCCATGAGCAGATCGTGGGTAAGCTTCTCGTGCTTTTTGCCATCATCCTCGAGCTACCCGAGGATTACTTCCTGGCCCGACACCGGTATGACGAGAAGAGCGACTGTCATCTCCGATATATGAAGTATCATCACCGGACAGAGGATGAGAACCGCCTGCTCGAGGACGTCTGGATAAAGGGACATACAGACTTTGGTAGTTTGACCTTGCTATTCCGCCAGCCCGTTGCTGCTCTTCAGGTGAGAACACCGGAGGGAAGCTGGAAGTGGGTTAAGCCCTACCCTGGGAGCATCACGGTGAACCTCGCCGATGCGCTCGAGTTCCTCACCAATGGGTTCCTCAAGAGTAGCATTCACCGCGTTGTTGCACCACCACCAGACCAGCGGGACCTGGATCGGCTCGGTGTTCTCTATTTCGTCCGACCGGAGGACGATCTTGAACTCCGACCGGTAGAGAGCGAGGTTTTGAAACGGCTGGGATACAACCAAACCTCGGATGAAAGTGCTGCTGGGATTACAGCTGGTGCTTGGGTGAAGGCGCGAGTCGCCAAGGGTGCGACAGGGGACAAGCCTCGGAATGATCTGAAAGAGCAGGTCATCATTGGCGGCAAGGCCGCCAAGTACTATGATTAAGGCTGCTTCTTGCTTAAAATATTTACATACCAGTCAGCCCGTAAAATACATAAGATTTAACTAGTCGAGTCATTTACATATTCATCATACACCTCTGGATAAAAGATCTGACCGTTCTGCCGATGGCTGCGAATTTTAGTCCTCAACTGCGACTCGCCCCAGGTATCGTATCGACCCCTGAGAAAAGGAGAATCGATTGACTGTCCCTCCTCTGACTCGTTTCCGGCGCCGGAACTTTCGAAACGATGCTTTAGAGTACTTAATGCTTCTCCCTTTGTCAGGTTGCGGCGTACACCTTGAAAGAACGGGACGCTGAATCGTTCGTTGGAGCTAGAGACCACTTGATGCGTGGTCGCTTTGCATACGCCATGGGTCACCACTTCAAATGCCTGTCCGATGTTCACTACGAACGTTCCTGGGATGTTGGGGATGTCGATCCATTGGCCGTCCTTGTTAAGGGCTTGCAAGCCCTTGACATCGGGGGGCGATGCTTGGAGCAGGAAGGTCCACCATCCGGAGGAATCCTTATGGGGGCCAACCCCTTGAGCCGAACCGGAATTTCCCGATACCGCTGGGTAATGCACAAGTTTCAGACGATGTTGGTCTGAAAGGAACGGTAGGAAGGTCTCATCCGGAAGTGCGAATGCCTCCGCCACCAGCTTCAGGAATCTCTCACCTAACCTGGTCATTTCCTCGACGTAGTTTTGGACTGTTGGCCGCAGCTCTGGCAATCCACGTGGCCACTGTCAAATGCGGGAACTCGCTCAGCATGCCGAGTTCAAAAGTGACGCCTCTTCCAGCCGTTCACATACCTGATTTGGGCCACGCAATCGCTCGTATAGTGGACTTCCTGCAGTCCATGTCTCCGCCAACTCGGTGGCAAACTCAACCTGCTCTCTTTGGTCTGCGCTGCCGGCGGTAGTCTCAGACCCAGGTTTACTATAGCCGAGGAAGTGCGGCGAATTCTCAAGTGCAATCTCTTCTTTGGCCGCGTGCGGCAGTTCAAATAGTCGAGGGAGGATCTCAACCAAGCCGGCGACGGTTGATTGTGGTACGCCATGATTGGTAACGTACAAAAAGCCCACGTCCGTCAACGCTGTTCGTAGGTTATTGAGAAGACCCTGCCTCGTGGAGTCATCGTCTCCGAGGGATAGGTCAAGGAGGGGAATCTCGGCGAAGTCCCCATGGGTGGCGGCTTGGATCGGCATCGGATAATATAGCACTGCGGCGTACTGTTGAAAATTGGTACGCTGGAACCAGAGAGTGTACTTGGGCGCTTGGGGTTTGGTGGCTCCTCCGAAAAGTATTTGGCTTTTGATGATGGGTGAGAGAAGCACGCAATTCGCAGAAACAATTAGCTAATGAGTCCTTTTTCGGTTTATAGTGGTAGGCCGCACGCAATAATCCCCTTGCTGCTTTTGTTCAGCGACTAACGCCTCTTGCGGCCGCCAACACTTGCCGCTAGCGACACTCGCCAGATCTAGCTTAAGGCCTCAGTCTCTGACCAGCACAATCTAGAGTACAAGGTTTCCTACACATTGATATAGGATTCTGGCTTACGCCATTCTTTCTATAGAAGTTTGTGGCTATGGCCTGAGCCTTTTGAGCCTAAGTAAGGGATCCACCTCGACCTAATCCCTACATCCTTCTAATATGCCTCGAAGCAACCAATAGCCTTCGTGAACGAACTTCGTTTTGTTGCCTCCTAGAATGGTTGAGTTGTACATGGTTTCTCAGTATCTTCGGCATAACCACGCATCCACATAGCACCGTAGTTTGACGACACCCCGAAATGTGACGTTTGATGTAATCGAATTGCGGGTAGCGGAAGTAATGTTGATGTCTACAGGGCTCTGGGGCAAGGTGACGCTGACTAGAAAATCCTTGAAAGGTAAACTAAAATTACTCAGGGTGTCTTCAATGATAGAATGGAACCACTTAAAGGCCCAGTGAAGGGTTTCTTGCTCACGGGAGAAAGTTTTCTCCTTTTTGCACCCGACCCGGCACTTTGCACGCCTTGAACATACATTACCTAGTTGCCTAGTTGTCTGTTTTGATGCGTCCGAACCAGACGGAGTCAAGATCACGTCCCTTGAATTGTGGACCACATCTCGCGCAGTTCTAAGTTAGTATCATTGATAGATTACTTGCCGTACTTCTTCAGGGATGTGCATGTTTCTCATATAAACTTCCGTAGGGAGATGCGTAGGCATGTAGGTGCCTAGGTATCCGTAGACCTCGGGGTAGTTGCTTTTTTATTGCATCTGCATTGGAGTCTTAGTAATAATTTGAAAGTTACAAGCGATTGATGGGCCGAAGAGCGGTGCTATTCCGTCGTATTGTGCTACTGATCCAAACCCTCTCCCACAGGCGAAGGCGGGGGCAGTGTCTATATGCGCACAAATTGGCCAGTGATTGGCTGCCTAAAGTTACGATCGCGCGGAAAGCCCAACAACCAACAGGAAGGCCGGGAGCCTTGTTGGAGCTTGCCAGGACGACGAGCTACGTGACTTTCAGGATCGTGTTGGAATGACGGCCCGGCATCCTCAAACTTTCGAACTCATCCACCCTTACCTATGCAATGGGAGGTTTGTGACGCGCAAATGGCAAATGGTCTTGACACACGCTGGAGTTCCTGAAATAGAGATGGCCAGAGTGTGACCATTGACGGTATTCCACCCTGCACATATGTAAAACATTTGCACAACCAACTGCATATCATGCGGGGCGCAGCTTGCATTTTGTGCCTTTCAGAGTGTAGAGGCGCAGACGCCTTAATCCAGTCTGTCCCGCTTTGATTGGGCGGGGGGGCTGGTCGGCGCATTCTGGGCGGTTAATTGTTACCTGCAACACACCCAAAGCTCGAGAGACAGCGAGACCTGGCTGTGTATCGCAGGGGAACTCACAGCTACGTGATCTAGTAATGCAGTGGCTATACATGTTCCGGCAACCCCGCGTCGCGCACCCCCGGAGCCCACCTCGCATTTGGGCGTGACCCAGAGGCAGCCGGCCTCTTCAGAGACCCGGCACCAGTAACAGCCATGCGTCGTTTAAATTATAAAAGGAGATGGTGTCCCTGGCATGACGGCAAGTGAAGGTACTTGGTAGCGAAAGTCACATCCTTGACATTCACACATCCTTGCCCTCGATATGGCTGATCCATCCTCCACCTACCTTACAGGAGCCACCCTTAGCCGCGGGTTGAAGTTTCGCTCCAATAATGCTCTATGTTCCTTTCTCGGCATCTCTGAACCGTACAGCCGCTGTACTGCCTATGCACCCCGTGCTCGAAAGACCTCCTACTGCACTCGGCCCGTCAACCGTGACAACCAAGCTAAGGTCTCAGACCTGCTCGCCAAACTTGTCAACGTTAATATCATTTCCTTTCAGTCTGCCCGCTTGCTCAAGGCCCTGTCAGCTTGCGTTGTTTGCGGTGTGACGCGCTGGCATCAGACTAAGGTAGACGACGTATACGAATCATGGATCAGAAAGCTGTGGGGTGACTATCTCTCGTTAAACCACCTGGACCCGAGACAATGTGACTGGGTGCCATGTCGTCTGGCAGAAGCAGAATGGGAGAGGAGCCTTCGAGTTGTCCGGGCTGAGCAAGGCTACGACCTGGAGGGTTACAGTGATGACTCTTGGGGGGACCAAAACATTATCCCAGAAGCCCCGGGTAGGAATGACACTCTTGAGGATGTCTCTACCCCTGACCCAAACCATTCCGACATTGTCGACGGGTCCCCTGACCATGCCACGCTACTCGACGATATTGAGATTCTCCAGTCGCGCCTCGCATCCTCTGCAGCTTCCCAGAGATTATCAAGAGTCACATTCTCCGTATATCGGGATCCCGCGCCGCATCCAGAGTCACATTTGAGGAGTATTAGGGAAGCGGGACCTTCGTCTCAACCATTGACTTCTTCAGGAGTAGGCACCTCCCGCGCTCTGACGTCGCTTGACCCAAACATTCCGGTACGCCATGGCACTCGTACTAGGGTCCACACTACCAACCCTGAAGGCACAGGATCTAGGCTTAGCAATACCGCCGGTCCTTCCGGGGTGGGTGGTCTAGCCGATGACCAAGAGGAATGCTACGAGAACCAAAACCCCCTCCACGATCAGCCCGCTAGTATCTCGGCCGGCCCGGCAGCGTTGGAAGCGGAGGTAATAGAAGCCACAGATAGAAGTGACGAAAACGCCGAGACGGGTGATGAAGGCGATCAGGATCTCGATGCCACATCGCAATCCAACAGTGATGACGTACAGGAGGATCAATTCAGTCACGAGCCGGATACCGTGGACAGCAGTCAGCCCCGCGGAAATCAAGCCGAGGACCAGGAACCTTCGATCATAGTTGTGCGCGGTAACGGCCAAACTGACGAACTGTCCATATCGAATGCCGCCAGACGGGAGGACGACCTCCTAGCCGGACCAGTCAGCCTACTCGAACCCACTAATGCTAACGATGACGATGGCAGCGACACCAACGCCGATGTTCAATTAGCCCTCTCCCCGCAACCCTCTGCCCTCACACCCCACACCCCTTTCCGCCCTTATCCTCAACTCGCACCCCTTCACCTCCTCAAAACGCTCTTCATCCAACTTACCCAGACGGTCTCGCAGCGTCGCCTCGGCCCCGGCTATATCTACGCCTACACCCGTACCACCGCGCCCGGCCTTCTCAAGATCGGCTACACCAAGGAGGGCTCCCAGCCACCGCCGCCGCGGCGCCCGCGGCGCCCGCGGCGCCACCCTGTCGACGAGCGCCTCGCTTGGTGGGCAGCCGCCTGCGGCGAACCGGTCCAGGAGGTGTTCCGAGTGCGAGTGCCATCAGCGGTGGCGCGGATAGAGGGTCTCGTCCACACGGTGCTGCGGCCGTGGAGGAGGGTCGAGGATCCCCCTTGCGAGCGGTGCGCCTCGCGTCCTGGTCACAGCGGCATGCATAAGGAGTGGTTTGAGGTGGATGAGGCGACGGCGAGGACTGTGGTGGGGATGTGGGGGAGGTTCAGTGAGCAGCAGCCATATGACGAGTTTGGGAGACTGGGGGACTTTTGGTCGGAGAGGGTGGGGAGAGATAAGGATGGTGTTCGGGATGGGGATACGGTGAGGACCTGGCTGGATGGGATGCCGCGGATGGTTGAGGAGGCAAGGAGGGAATCGGAGGCGAGGAGGGAGGAGGAGGCGAGGAGGGAGGAGGAGGCGAGGAGGGAGGAGGAGGCGAGGAGTGGGAAATCGAGAAATATAATAGGTCCGTTTGAGGGGTTATACCTGTCTTGCGTATTTCTATTTTTGGTCTGTGGTGTTCAGTTGAGCTCTTTGATGGTGGGAGATTGATGCTCGGCGAACTTCGAAGACCCAGTGCACAGATTAAAGTGGCAGGAGCACCGCTCCGCTCGACAAGATGAAGATGAAAATGGCCAAGGACAAGTAAATCCACTTCGTCTCCTAGCATCCTGAATACCTCGTTACATGTGGGAAAGTAGCGCCCGCCTTAGAATGCACTTGGAATTGTACAGCTTGCATCCGTATTATGTCACCACTGGATGTGATTCTTGTCTCTGCGCAAGTTCACACCATATAGTGAGCTGCTCGGCTTAACTCTAGCAAGTAGTGTTTGGAATTTTAAAACCAGACACCCGCAGAGTTTGGAAGATACCAAGAGGGTCGTACTTTGCCGACGCAGCTCGAAGTTTCTCGAGGGCGGCCGGCCCAACCGAAGCAAGCGGGTCTTGCTCGCGACCCGCGTAGTTCAAGTATTTCCATCCCCAGCCGACACCTAGCTCTTTGGCGTACGCATCGACTGCATCAGTCCACTCCTTCATGATCGGATACGCCATTGTCTCCTCCTCGGCGCTGTGGACGCCAACTTGGGCAAGGAATAAGATGCCGTTGCCGTTTTTCATCCAATAGTCTAGGCCCATGACGTTACCGCCGTTCTTAACTCCGTGTTCGGCGATGATCTTGTTTAGTGGCTGGAAAGAGCACATGGTGTTGAAGCTGCCGTTAATGGACGGAATTGCTGATAGCTTCTTGACGGCTAGCTCGTGCTGCGCCGCGGCGTACTTCATAACTCGTGCATCGTTCTTGAAAGAAAGCGTGAACCAGATATTGCTGTAACATGAGGAAGTTAGCATCAGGGGCCGTTCATGGAGACATCAAGGCCTTACCGATAACCCGGTGCTTGGCCTGGATTTTCGGAGCTGACAATATCGGTCATGGGAATGATGTCTCCGAAGCTAGCAATGGGCTCTCCGGCCTTGCGGTATACATCGACTGCCGGAGGGTCTCTTATTCCCATGGTATTCTCGAGTCCGACGTTGAGGACCATACCTCCTGCAGCAGGGACATGACCGAAGAACATAATGGATGTGGTATTCTGATCGAGGTGGGCATTGTCAGTAAACGACTCCATGGCGTCAAGCACCGCATCGCCATCCGTTAGGTTGAAAGAAATAAAGCTCGCCCAGAGGTCTGGCTTGCCCGCATCGGGGAATTCAATAACGTGCAGGTCAAACCGGGTCACCAAGCCAAAGTTGGCCGACCCTCCTTTCAGGGCGACCCAGAGATCAGGATTTTCGGCGCTGTTGGCGTTGATGATGGACCCGTTCCCTATAACGATCTCGAAATTGGCCACGCTGTCACAGCCCATGCCGTGGGATGCCGAGTGGAAGGAGTTACCTCCTCCCGTGAGAAACCCGCCGACTCCGACCGTGCCGCTGCGGCCGCCGGTGACCGTCACGCCGTGCGGTCCTAGCGTTTCGAAGACGGTTTGCCATTGGCTGCCGGGCTGGATCGAGGCAATTTGGGTTTCTGGGTCGTATGTAGTTCCATTCATGTTGCCTACCGGCGTTCAAAAGTCAATCATAGTCTCGGATGAGGGAATGTCGAGAGTGGCAGATTAGATACTCACCGAAGTCGATAGTTACACCGTGCTCAACGCTGCTTGATAGGGCGAAAGAGCTATGGCCACCTCCACGTATTCCAAAGGGGCAGTTATGACGGACGAGACTCTTCATGGTTATGGAAACGTCCTCCGCAGTAGAAGGCAGCACCATGCACCACGGACTCAAGGCCGCGCTCACGGACCAGTAAGAGGTAAGACGCTCCGCATAGGTTGTCTGGTTCGGGAAGTAGACCTTATCTCCAAGTCCGGCCGCAACAAGGCCCTTACACTACTAATTATTCAGCCTATTCGAATTTGCGACAGAAGTTAAGGGGCGTACTGACGCATGTTGACGGCCTAGGGTTGCACCCCGCCGAGAGAGCAGTCGCACAGGGCAACATAGCTGCTACGCCCATGAGGGTGAGAGCGTATGACCTCATTTTTGCGAGGAAGATTTGACGTTTAGTCTACGGAATTGCGGACAGTGAGGTATTTATGTGTAGGTGGGAGAGTTATCAACGATATCAAAGTATGCGTAACGAGTTGAGTTTGTAAGTCTGGGATGGAGAGAAGCTGTTTGGCCTTTAATAGCCACCCCTACTACGTATACAACAAGGCCGCAGGCCGCGTGGCATCCATAGGTTCCAAGAGGATCATTTAACTATTTTGAGTATCGCGTTCTTTTTCGGTAACGGATCCTTGATAGTCTCCGGGTCCAGACAACCTGGAGACTTCACGTCAGGGGCTCTCCGTAATGTGCCAGAGTATCAACACCGCCACCAGAGAGTGACTTAAGATTTGTGATTTATAATTTTGACGAAGTTTGTTGTCGTCATCATCGGCAATACTGCCGTCGCTGCGTAACTGCCAAGTCTATTCGGTCAGGTTGCGCAACTCCTCGGATTCAATCCGAGACACACGCCAGAATACGTACGCAGCCTGCATGATAAGCACCAAAACTCATGGAAAGCTTTGGCTATATTAATTTCCCTGGGCTTGCTCATCGTGGTTTCTGCAGCAGAGACGATGCAGCAATTCCTTGTTGATTTTGCTGCGGGTAAGACCGCCAGCGCCAGGACTGCGGTTAGCTGTTGTTGCATTTGACGATAAACCGCATGTTCGGCGCATCGATACCGGTTCAACCAGTACAGCCTATGCGAACATGAAAGAAAATTGCAAAGTATTGTCCGCGGAAGCATCCCCACGCACGTATCAAGGTCAGGTTAAAAAAAGGGTTTGACCTGGGCAAAGTTGTTCAATGCACCTAGGGAAAATGATACAATATAACCATAACCAACTAATTTCCGTACACCTTTACCAATGCCAATCGAATAATCACCGAGACTCAAGGTCGTGGAAGATAAATTCCATCGACCTTTCCTCTGACGTTGATAACCTATTGTGGGAATCTCGTAGCTCGATGAACGAGCGGCGCCGGGTTTTACGATGCTGTGACGACGTGATGACGGTTCTACCTGGTTCCTCCCTTGTCTGTCTCGAACCATGCTCGGTGGCGTATGTTCCGACATTCGAGCCCAGGAGCCTGGGGAACCACTTGACGAGAAGAGGTTTGATGGTGGTGAGGCAGGCACAGATGATGGCGAGGTTGACCTCGACAACACCCCAGTACGCGATTCGGGCCATGTCGTAGGTGATATCCATAGAGCGATCGAGTCTGCTGAGAAAGACGACTCGGGTTATAGAAAGGATGCAGACGCTAGTGTTGTCGAAGTTAATGACCGATCGAGATCACCACGGTAGGGAAGGCAGAGAGGGTAGTGTCACTTACACAAAGCCGAACATGAAAATTATCAGGACTCCGAGTTTTTGTTTCCAGTGCAGTTGCAGCGAGATGATTGCTGGAATTGGTAGCGAGAATATGATGAAGTCGGTCACAATGTGTAGGATCGAGTTGCCAAGCTGGACAGTTAATCCGAGACACCAACCCTGGACTCGGGGGTCCCACACGGCTTCCAGGGGGATGCACACTATAAACTCCGAGATAATCACCCAGAGACTCACAGCCCCCACAAATGCTATAACAATGTAGTTGAGGGTTCGCATCAGACCGTAGGTGAGAAGTTTCCAGTAGAGTAGCAGGATGGATAGCTTAGTCGCGGAGAGGCTAAAAGCGTAAAAGAGGAAGGTGTACCATGACTCCTATAGCGCACGAGCGTGTTAAATAACACTCCGTGACGTGAACAGATGAGTCCGAAGGTCGTACCTTATTTGATGCCCTAATATCCTCTTCCGAGACCTGGAGCATGTGGTGTCCGAGAGCAAGGCCGGACTCTTCGAGGAAGTGGTTAGTGTGTGTGTTGTTCGTCCAGAAATAACCACGGAGAGGCATGTTAACCCACGTCGGATAAACCCTATAGATACTCCAATAGAAAATATCTTGTTGACATCAGAGTTGGTTTCTCGCCGAGCAGCGACGGTTGGGGAAATCATCATCTTCGGACTGGAGAGTGGGGACAGTACTAACCAACGCTACCAACACAAGCCAATCGTCGGCTTTCAGGCCACTAAGGAGTTTCCATCGCGTGTAGAATCGAAGACTAGCCGTGAAGGTAGCGAGAAGAAGCATAATCACCGAGGCGGCGGTGATGGAGCCCTCTTGGGATGAGGTGTCGGGAACACCATCCATGGCGCGTGGTGCTGTTCGTCGCGGGTTGACTCTAGGAAAAATTCATAAAGACAAACATGTAATTAAGGTTGCTTTCGCTGGGGGTATGCTAATTAATAGCCCCGTTCCTTGGGAAGGGCAAGGAAGGCAATGCTCGACGAAACTAAACTCAACACAGGGGCGGACGCGAGCCATACCGTATTACATGTCTGTGCGCGAGCCTGGTTGGAAAGACCATGCCGATTTCGTGTTCCAGTGCATAGGAAACCCCGCTAGTTCTAGTCAAAGTGGGCATGATTCCGTTCAGCTTGGGAACAAGTGTCGTGCACGGATATTGAACTACCCCAGGAAAAGCGAACCAAAGGTTGCATTTGATCTGCGCTAACGATGCACATCGAGCCAGCCCCCTGGAGTGGGGAGGCCCAAACTCAAACGATCAACGGAAACATGTTTGTACACGTATAGAAAGCGCCACAGGGGTTTCGCGCCTCGAGGGCCATTGGATCTTCTCAGTCTGTTGTTGTACGGATACCGGTCATGGGCGGGATGTGAGCGTTGTCCAAATCCTCAAAAGTGTACCTTAAAACCTTCTCTTAGACTGCTAAGACATCGCTGGAGCGAGGCCAGAAACCTGAGAACCTCACCTCCTAACCTCATTACTGACAAATCCTTGCGGACGCTAGCAGTCGAGGTTTCTTGCTTCCAATCCGCGTTCAGAAGATCTACCACCAGGATCTCCGTATTACTTTGTCCTCTTGCACCCTTCGCACGCTTCGATCATACCTACCTCAAGTGTAACCTTATTTGAGGCACCGTCGACCCCACATTTTTAGCGGATTCTCCCGGCTGGCAACACCAACTCTCCACATCGCGTGATTTCTCTCCACATCCCGTGACTGCTCACAACAACCTCACCTCACCAAACCTTTACCTCCCCATCAGACTAACTATCTTGCGATTTCGCGACAATGATCACTGGTCTAGCACACGTTAACCTTACCGTGCCGGTTGGCACGCTCTCCGCCGCACACGCGTTCTACGGAGAAACCCTCGGCCTCACGTCGTCGCCCGTTCCGCACCTGCAGCGCGACCGGCTCGTGTGGTTCAATATCGCCGACTCAGGCCAGCAGGTGCACGTCGCGTTTGGGCGCGAAGCTGACTTTGACGGGCCGGTAGCTAGGAGCAGCTCTCGCCACCCGTGCTTTCGCCTGCAGAGCCCGGAATCGTTGCTGGAGCTACAACGGCGCATCTGGGCGCACTTTAAGAGCGGCGGGGAGGGCGCGCCGAGCGAGTGCGATGAGCCTGGGGGCCAGAACTCGGGTGAGTTTCAGGATGGGTGGGGAGTGGTCCTTTTTAGGGTATGCTAATAGGGGAGGTTTATAGGTTCGGTGGGAGTTGAGTATCCCGAGAGGTTCTTTGCGAGAGATTACGCTGGAAATAGGTTGGAGTTCAGTTTGTAAACGGTAGCCAAGCTTTACATATACTTTAGGAATATCAAGATCTTGTGCATGATATATATAATGTACCCACCCGTGTTTTGTTGTGATTGTAGAACTTATCAACGCCGGCAAAGTCGCGCTGCCTTCTAGTGTATCTCCATTAAGTAAATAGCAGTGCCCCCGGGGGCCTGGGACGGCCCTTGTAAAGGCAGGCCCCGTCGACTCTTTGGGTGGTGTTGTTGTAAAGTGGGGCGACCTTGAAGCTGGACGATTTCACCGGAGCAACATAAGTCAAAATACTGGCGAGTTCTTTCACCGGCGGAAACATGACCCTTAGCGCAGTGGTCACGGCAAACCACCGTCAACCGACCCGACTATCCCGACGACAACCCGACGACAAACCACCTCCGACCGACTCGACACCCCGACGACAATCCCCGACCCCCCAACCGACGACAAGCCCGACGACAAACTCCCACCGACTCGACGAAGTAAAACCCCGACGGTTTTCGGCAGGGCCTTCCAGGGGTCCTGTGCTCTGAGGTGGGCGGTGCGGTGGTGTCTATATGTTGGCACCTGTCGGCCCAAGAGGCGAATCTCTATGGGGTAAATTTGAGAGGTTCCATGTTGAACCCGGCCGACGTGCCGACGTTTTTTTATATTATTTAATCATTTCCACGCTTGCTTGAATAGCAGCGGTATCTTGTCCTGGTCTCTGTAGCAACGATTGCGGGTGCTTGTCCTGGGTGTTAAATGTGTTACCACCTAACTGTAGCTCTAGATGTATGGACATCGGGTGTTGCTATGCTAATAACGGTGCGCCGACCATCAGACATGTTGGCGGATGCCCTGAGGTGTTGCCAATCGTGGTAACAGTTGAAGATATTTCTTGGCACATGAATCCAAACTACAATTTAACTGCTGACGGTATCAGGAGAGGGCTCATAAGATGAACAGATGCTTGGCCTCGTGGGTGGTCCGCATTCCTTACGTGAAAGTTTAGAGTTAGTAGATGTACTAGATAATCTTGGTATGGATAAATCTACGTACTCTAGACGGCAATCGGGTCTATTTGTACCCTCGCGTGAAGTGGGCCGATGGCACCACGGCCTTTGTTGGCCCGTATACATAGTATGAAGGAGTCAATACCTCATGGCCTTAGGTGTAATCCACACTCGTGGACAGGGCTGAACTTTAGATAGCCACTTTTTTTTTGTTCCATTCAATGCAACTTGATCTTCATTGCCGTGCCTGCATCCCTGCTGCCGGACACGGCAGGATAGCGATTAGCACTCCGCTATTGGCCAATCTCCGCCTGCGGTGCTACCGTTTCCTGATTTGGAGACAATTACCTCCGACGAACGTGTCTCTTCCAGATTGTGGCTCGGCGATGTGACACTGTATTCAGGGGTTTGGTCAGCAATGCCGATTAAAACTCTGCAGAGTTCATGTTCTCCGCCACTCCAGCCAGGGTCCTTCTACTTCCCACCACACCCGCATATCTTCGCCTTTGAGAGTTTCTAGGTTGTCTTCCAGAGAGTTTGACTAATGGAATCCGCTCATCAGTATGAACCATTT
>Ga0164242_10003140_pt1 | contig 18924 bp, 21 predicted proteins | sample OricomgcompostMG_FD_108783 | JGI IMG/M metagenome (GOLD analysis project Ga0164242, IMG submission 108783) | Miracle-Growth compost microbial communities from Emeryville, California, USA - Original compost - Miracle growth compost (MG) ... | reverse complement strand
GGACCGACGAACTTGAAACCGCGTCCGGCGAGGTCTTTCGACAGCCGGTCCGACAGCGGCGTGGTGGCCGGCGTTTCGCGGCTGCTGGCGCGCGTGTTCAGGATCGGCGTGCCGTCCACATAAGCCCACAGGAAGGGATCGAGCCCGCCGACTTCGTCGCACAGGCGCAGACAGGCTTGCGCATTGCCGATCGTTGCCGCGATCTTCAGCCGGTTGCGCACGATGCCGGGATTGGCAAGCAGCTCGGCGATCTTCTTCTCGTCATAGCGCGCAATTTTTTCCGCATCCCATTGATCGAAGGCGGCGCGGTAGTTCTCGCGCTTGTTCAGGATGGTGGCCCAGCTCAGGCCGGCTTGCGCGCCTTCCAGGTTCAGCAATTCGAACAGCCGCGTCTCGTCATGGCAGGGCACGCCCCATTCTTCGTCGTGATAGGCGAGATACAGCGGATTGGCAGGATCGGCCCAGCTGCAGCGCGGGAGATCAGTCTTCATCCAGACTCCTTGGCGAATCGAACAGGCATTATCGTCGAAACGCGCGACGGTTCTGCCGCCGCGCCTTGTGCAAACGCCGCCCATGGTCAAGAATGGCGCTCGCCAAATATGTCTTCGCCTTCACCCGGAATCCTCATGTCGCAGTCCTTTTCTTCCCACCGGCCCGTCGTCGCCGTGATCGGCGGCGGCCCGGCCGGCCTGATGGCGGCGGAAATACTGTCGGCGCAAGGCGTGCCGGTCGATCTCTACGATGCGATGCCTTCGGTCGGACGCAAATTTCTGCTGGCCGGCAAGGGCGGCATGAACCTCACGCACAGCGAAGCTTTCGATGTCTTCCTGACGCGCTATCGCGAGCGCGCGTCCGTGCTCGAGCCGATGCTGCGGCAATTCGATGCCGCCGCCTTGCGCGCGTGGGCGCAGAGCCTCGGCATCGAGACCTTCGTCGGCAGTTCCGGCCGCGTGTTCCCGACCGACATGAAGGCGGCGCCCCTGCTGCGCGCATGGCTGAAGCGTCTGCGCGAAGCCGGCGTGCGCTTTCACATGCGGCACCGCTGGCTCGGCTGGGATGCGGAAGGCGCGCTGCGATTCGCGACGCCCGATGGCGAGCGCGGTATGCGGGCGCAAGCCGCGGTGCTGGCGCTGGGCGGCGGCAGCTGGGCGCGGCTCGGCTCCGATGGCGCGTGGATTCCGGCACTTGCCGCGCATGGCATCGAAGTGGCGCCGCTGCGGCCGGCGAACTGCGGCTTCGAGCTGGCGTGGAGCGAGCACTTCCGCCTGCGTTTTGCGGGGCAGCCGTTGAAAGCGGTGATCGCCGGCTGCATCGATACCGAGGGCGTCGAGCATCGGCGCCAGGGCGAATGCGTGATCACCGCCGAAGGCATCGAAGGCAGCCTGATCTATGCGCTGTCGTCCGTGCTGCGCGAGCGCGTCGCGCGCGACGGCAGCGCCACGCTGACGCTCGATCTCGCGCCCGCCAAGCCGCTGCAGCGCGTGATCGACGAAGCCGGACACCCGCGCGGTTCGCGTTCGATGTCCAGCCATCTGCAGAGCAGGGCCGGCATCGCCGGCGTGAAGGCGGGACTGCTGCGCGAAGTGCTCGCCAGGGAGGATTTCAACGATGCAGAACGGCTGGGCCATGCGATCAAGGCCTTGCCGCTGCGGCTGCTGGCGCCGCGGCCTATCGACGAAGCGATCAGCAGCGCCGGCGGCGTGCGCTTCGAAGCGCTGGATGCCAATCTGATGGCGAGGAAAATGCCGGGCGTATTCGTGGCCGGCGAGATGCTGGATTGGGAAGCGCCGACCGGCGGCTATCTGCTGACCGCGTGTTTGGCCAGCGGGCGCCACGCGGCGCAGGGCGCGCTCGCCTGGCTGCAGTCGCAGAAAAGCTAAACCAGTCCGCGGTCGGCCAGTTCCTGCTTCACATAGGCGTAGAACACCGGCGCGGCGGCCACGCCCGGCAGGCCGAAGATCGATTCCATCGCCAGCATCGCCGCCAGCAATTCCCAGGCGCGCGCATTGATATGCTGGCCGATGATCTTCGCGTTCAGGAAATATTCGAGCTTGTGGATCGTGATCAGGAAGGCCAGCGACACCAGCGCCGTATGCAGCGAGTGCGACAGGCCGACGATGACCAGCACGGTGTTCGAGATCAGGTTGCCGATCACCGGCAGCAGGCCGACGAAGAAGGTCACGGCGATCATCGTCTTGCGCAGCGGCAGGTGGATGCCGGCCAGCGGCAGGATCACGGCGAGATAGACGGCGGTCAGCAGCGCGTTGATCGCGGCGATGCGCATCTGCGCAAACACGATGTTGCGGAAGGCGTTGTGCAGGCCGACCACGCGCGCGTGCAGGGCCGCGGTCAGCGGCCGGTACACCGGCGGATTCGTCGTGTCGTACAGGCCGGCCATCGCGCCGATGATCATGCCGACCAGGATGTGCGCGAGGATGCGGCCGGCGTCGCGGCCCAGCGTGCGCGCTTCCAGCGCATGCGCATGCAGCCAGTTGGTGATCATTTCGCGCAGGCTGTTGGCGTCGACCGGCACATAGACCGCGAGCCAGGCGGGAATCTGGCTGCGCGAGGCATCGAGAATGTCCGCCATCTTCTGCAGCAGCACCGACAGGCGGCCGGCGTCGCTTTGCAGGAAGCTGACCGAAGCCCAGATCGCGATCGACAGCAGCGCGACGATCAGGAAGCTGAGCAGCGCGACCGCCAGCATCTGCGCGCGATGACCGTGCAGTTTCCTGCCGAGCTTGGGCGCCAGCAGCTGCACCAGCGCATAGACCAGCAGGCCGGAAAACAGCGCGGCCAGCAAGCCTTGCAGCATCACCAGCAGCAGCGCCAGCGCGGCCAGGATGTAGGAGGCAATATCGACGGGGCCGATCTTGTTGTTGGTATTCATGCGAATCGCCGGAAATCTTCGATGGCAATGCGTGCTTGCCGTCCGCACAGCGTAAACCATAAACCGGCGATCGCGCCAGCAAGGCCGGATTGCCCGGCGACGCGGGCAACATGGGATAATGCGGCGCTCGTCATTTCGCAGGGAAAACCATCATCATGATTCTCGAACTCGTGGACATCCGCATCCAGCCCGGCAAACAAGCCGAATTCGACGAAGCCGTGCAGCGCGGCCTGAGTCAGGTCATCGCCAAGGCCAGGGGCAACAAGGGCTATGTCGTCAACAAGTGCATCGAAACGCCGGAGCGCTACGTGATCCAGATCTACTGGGAAACGCTGGAAAACCACACGGTCGATTTTCGCGAATCGCCGGCCTTCCAGGAATGGCGCAGCATCGTCGGCCCCTTCTTCGCGGCGCCGCCGGCGGTCGAACACTTCAATCGGCTGGCGCAGTCGGCCTGAGCGAATTGCTCGATGAAAAGCCCCGATCCGCATGGAGCGCGTCGGGGCTTTTTGCATCCGCTGCGAATGGCCTTACGGCTTTTCCGGATGGTAGCTCTTGAAGTTGTCCGCGTATTCGGTGAAATTGACGCGCAGCATCTTCTGGTATTCGGTCGCGAAGTATTTCATCGCGCCTTCCAGCTGTTGCTTGAAGGCCGCTTCCGTCGGCGCATCGACCGAGGCGGTGAAGGCGCCGAAGCGCGCGCTCGCGTACATCATCGAGGCGCACACCTGGCCGAGCGTTGCGCCCTTGCAGTTTTCGTTGGCCAGTTGAATGAAGGTGTCGGCCAGATCCCAGAATTTCTCGTTCGGGTCCGGCGCTTTCGGCGCGCGCGGGCGGGAAAGCTCGGTGGAGTTGAAATCGTCGTTGCTCATGATGTAAGGAAACTGGAAAGTGAAACGGCCCGGCGTATCGGTTTCGCGATCGCGCGGCGGAAAAGGGGAAACGCCGGTTTTTGCGCTGGCAGCACTATAGCCTAAAAGCGCCCGGCGGAACGCTTCAGCGACCGCTTCCGCCCAGCGCGACGAATTCGCCGTGCAGACGCCCGGCTTGCACGCCCCGGTATTCGAGCACGGCCGCCACCGCGATGCGCGCCCTGCCCTTGCGCGCCAGCATGCGCAGGAACTGCGGCCATGCATCCGGCGTCGCGATGAAGGAGCGCGCGCTGAAGTCGCCGGCGATCGGCAGATCGTAGTGCATGGTGTTGGACTGGATGACCAGCCGCGCGTCGATGCCTTCGCGGCGCAGGCGCACATGCAGCAGGGACCAGGCGGCGAGGATCGCAATGGCCGATGCGCTGCCGCCGAACAGGGTTTCGCGGTGATTGATGTTCGGCGCAAGCGGCGCGGCCAGCACCACTTCATCGACAGATGCGCGGCGCACGCCGACCTGCATCGCGGCCGACAGCGGAATGTGCGCATGCAGGTACTGCTGCAGTGATCGTTCGTCCAAGAGTGCTCCTTGCGGTTCAGGCGGTGGCGGACGCCATCAGCGCGTCGTCCTTGGTCTTGGCGCGCGCGCATGCGGTGCGCGACAAAATGCGGTCGACGTAGCCGGAGATGACTTTTTCTTCCGGCACCAGCTTGAACATCGCGGCCCAGTTCAGCGCCGCCGCCCACAGGACGTCGACCGCGGTGAAGCGTTCGCCCAGCATATACGGCCCGCCGGAAAGCTGATCGATGATGGTCTTCATCACCAGATCGGCATCGCCGTAGGGCGACATTGCGCGCGGCGGCGCGTCGCGCTTCAGCGCGCGGTCGATCAGGGCTGGCTCGAAGCAGGAGCCGTAGAACACCATCCAGCGCAAATACGGGCCGCGCAAGGGATCGCCGACCGCCGGCGACAGGCCGGCTTCCGGATACAGTTCGGCCAGGTACATGTAGATCGCGGCCTGCTCGGTGACCAGCACATCGCCATGCCGGATCGCCGGCACCTTGCCCATCGGGTTGATCGCCAGATAGCCGGCCTGGCGCTGCGCGCCGGTCTGCAGGTTCATCACCTGCACGTCGTAGTCGGCGCCCAGCTCTTCCAGCAGGATGCGCACGCCGGCCGCGCGCGATTGCGGCCAGTGATACAGCGTGATGTGGCGGTCTTCGTGCATGCGGCTCTCCTTTGTCCGGCGGCGTGACGGCGAAACGCTACCACGGATCGTAGCTGCCGAAATTCCACAGATGGCCTTCGGGGTCGCGGCAGCTGAAGCCGCGCCCGCCGTAATCCTCGAACTTGATGTCGATCACGATCTCGGCGCCGGCCGCCTTTGCGCGCGCGTAGATCGCGTCGGCATCCTGCACCACGATATACGCGCTCTGGGTTTCGACGCCGCCGACATCCTCCGGCTGGCACATCAGCTTGCCCCAGACCGATTCCGCGTTGACCGAGCTGAGCATGATCATGCCCTGGCCGAAGGTCAGCTGCGCGTGCGCGACGCCGCCTTCCGGACTGGCGTACACCGCGCGCTTCTCGAAACCGAAAGCACGGCACAGCCATTCGATCGCCGCCGGCGCATCGCGGTAGCGCAGGCAGGGAATGATGTTGACGGTCGTTTTTGCGGCGAGTGCGTTCATGTCGTTCATCGATGCGGCCTCCCGATCCAGGTCTCGCCTGATGCGACCGCCGCCGCACTCAACAGTTCCGGCGCGCCAGGCGTTCGATCTGGCGATCGTGCCAGCGCGCCAGTATCAGCGTGGCGACCAGCGCGCCGATGAAAGCCATGCACATGTCGGATTGCGTATCCCAGGGATCGCCCTGCGTGCCGAGGAATTCGTCCGCGCCTTGCCCCATCAGCAAGGCAGCCCACCATTCGATCAACTCGTACCAGGCGCTGATCGCCATCGCGACGCAGATCGCCAGGAAGGCCAGCATGCGCCGGCTTCCCTTGTCGGCCGCGCCGACATAGCCGCCGCGCCACAGGATTTCCCTGGCCGCCAGCGCCGGCACCAGGCCTTGCGCGAAGTGGCCGATCTTGTCGTAGGGATTGCGTACCGTGCCCAGCACATCCTGCAGCCAGAAGCCGAGCGGCACGCGCGCATAGGTGTAGGCGCCGCCTGCGATCAGGATCAGCGCGTGCAGGAAGATCAGCGCGTACAGCAAGCCCGTCAGCGGAAAGCGCCGCCAGGTGCAGGCGAGAATCGGCAGCGCGATCAGCACCGGCAGCACCTCCATCAGCCACGTCAGGCGGTCGTAGGGATGCAGGCCGGAGCAGATCAGCATGGCGAGCAGAAGTATCGCCGCGATGGCGAGCAGGTTTTTATTGCCGTTTGCCATATTCTTGTATCCCCATGGTTCGTACACGATATTGCCTTCGGCAACATCGCGCAATGCCGCGTATCTGCTGTCGAGCATGGCGTTAATCGCTCTATAATACGGTCGCGCACGGCCGCTTCGGTCGCGCGCGTCCATCCTTCTTCGCAAGGCCCTGCATGAGAACGAATCGCCAGATGCGCCGCTTCACCGCCTGGGTCGCCAGCTTCGCGATCCTGCTGGCGGCGCTCGCGCCGGCGATCTCGCACGCGATGGCGGCCGCTCGCGGCGCTCCGCAGGTCTGGTCCGAAGTCTGTACCGCGAGCGGCGCGAAGCTGGTGAAAGTCGCCGACGCATCTTCGTCGAAGCCGGCGACGCAGCAGGCTTCGCACTTCGAGCATTGCCCGTTCTGTTTCAGCCATGCCGTTGGCCCCGGCCTGTTGCCGGATAACGATCTGCGCCTTCCTTCCGCTGCCGGCGCGCAGATTCTTCCTCCGCTGTTCTATCGCGCGCATCACCCGCTGTTCGCCTGGGTCGCTGCGCAGCCTCGCGCTCCGCCCCTGCTTTCCTGATCGATATCGCAGCGCCTCGACGCGCTTGGCGCGCGTCTGCGCGCATCGCATCGATCCTCTGCTGCTCGCGCGCATTTGCGCCCCGATCCACCAGACAGGAAAACAGAATGAGATATCCGAACCCGCGCGTCCGAACGCAAGGACTGCGACCGCTATGCGCCGCGCTGTTGGCGGCATTGTCAACCGGCGCCCACGCGCAACAGGCCGGCGATGCGATCAAGACACTGGGCACGATCACCGTTACCAGCGGCCGGCCCAGTTCGCTGCCGACGCAGATACCGACCACTTTCGAAAACATCACCGGCGATCAGATCGAACAGACCATCAACGCAACCGACAGCGAAGATGCGCTGAAATATTTTCCCAGCCTGCTGGTGCGCAAGCGTTACATCGGCGATTACGACCATGCGATTCTCGCCAGCCGCGCATCCGGCACCGGCAACAGCGCGCGCTCGCTGGTGTATGCGGACGGCATCCTGCTGTCCAATCTGCTGGGCAACGGCGCGAGCTTCACGCCGCGCTGGGGCATGGTGACGCCGGAGGAAATCGAGCGTGTCGATGTGCTGTACGGTCCCTTTTCCGCCGCCTATCCCGGCAATTCGGTCGGCGCCGTGGTCGACTACGTGACGCGCATGCCGGACAGGTTCGAGGCGCATGTGAAGGCCGACGGCTTCACGCAGAACTACGATCTGTACGGCATGCACAGCAGCTATTCCGGCCACCAGGAAAGCGCGTCGCTGGGCGACCGCAAGGGCGCATGGTCGTGGTGGCTCAGCGCCAATCATCTGGACAGCGACGGCCAGCCGATCGGCATCGTCAGCAAGCGGCCGGGCGGCAGCGGCGGCGCGCCGGTGAGCGGTGCGGTCGCGGGCAAGGACATTCGCAATCAGGATGTGCAGATACTCGGCACCACCGGCCAGACCGACACCACACAGGATCAGGGCAAGATCAAGCTGGCCTACGATCTGTCGCCGACGCTGCGCGCGAGCTATCTGCTCGGCTGGTGGCAGAACGATGCGGTGCGCACGCCGCAAAGCTATCTGCGCGATGCCGCCGGCAATCCGGTCTACAGCGGCGAGGTCAATATCGACGGCAGCGCATATGCGATCAAGCCAACCGATTTTTCCGCCACGCGCAGCGATCTGCAGCATTTGATGCAGGCCTTGTCCCTGAAGAGCCATACGCGAGGCATCTGGGATTGGGAAATTGCCGCCAGCCTGTACGACTATCAGAAGGACCAGGTACGCGCATCGGGCACGGCCTATCCTGCCGCCGCCGGTGGCGGCGCCGGCACGCTGACCGACATGAGCGGCACCGGGTGGAGCACGCTGGCGCTGAAGGGCACGTGGCGGCCGGATGGCATGCGGGGCGCGCACATCGTCGACTTCGGCTATCAGCGCGACGCCTATCGATTGCGCACTTCGGTTTTCTCGACGGGCGACTGGATCGCCGGGGATGCCGGCGCGCGCACCTCCTCGTTCAAGGGCAATACCGATTTGCAAAGCCTGTTCGCGCAGGATAGCTGGCGCATCGCCCGGGACTGGAAAACGACTCTGGGCGGCCGATTCGAACAGTGGCAGGCCAGTAATGGTTCGCTGTCGAACGCGAACGCGACGGCTTTTTTCAAGGACAGAAGCGAAAGCTATTTTTCACCAAAGGCAGCCATCGCGTATCAGGCGGCGCCGCAGTGGGCCCTGAAAGCGTCGCTGGGCAGGGCGGTGCGCTTTCCGACCGTTTCCGAGCTCAATCAGGGCGCATTGGATCCGAACACGAATATCCTGACCAAAAACGATCCCAATCTGAAACCGGAAAAATCCTGGACCAGCGAATTGACCGCCGAGCGCGATCTGGGAAATGGCCTGCTGAGGATGACGGTCTTCCACGAGGACACGCGCGACGCCCTCTATTCGCAGACCAATGTCGCGACCAATGTCACCAATATTCAGAACGTGGATCGCATGCGTACCACCGGCCTGGAAGTCGCCTATCAGGCCAGCGATGTCGCGCTGCGCGGCCTCGACCTGTCGGGCAGCGTCACCTTTGCCGATTCCAGGATCGTCAAGAACGACGGCAATCCGGCCAGCGTCGGCAAGTGGCAGCCGCGCGTGCCGCGCTGGCGCGCGACGGCGGTCGCCACCTATCGCCCCGACGAACGCTGGTCCTATACGCTGGCGGCACGCTACAGCGGACGGCAGTACAGTCAGCTGGATAACAGCGACGTGAACGGTTATGCGTACACCGGCGTCAGCAAGTTCTTCGTGGTCGACGCGCGCGTGCAATATCGGATCGCGAGACGCTGGAGCGCTTCGCTGGGCATCGACAATCTGAACAACTACCGGTACTGGAACTACCATCCGTACCCGCAGCGGACCGTGATGGCGGAATTGAAGTTCGATCTGGATTGAGCGCGGCTGCCCGGCGCGTGCCGGCTCGGGCCGCTGGGGGACGGCGATTGAGCCGGATCACGGCGAAGGCGGAAAGCTCGAAGTGTGAGGTACAAGGCGACTCCCCGTGGAGGGAGCCACGGGGAGTCGATACTGCTCAGGGGGTGGACGGGATTCTAGTGGCAGGCGAGGAAGTTTGCCATCCCATATCCATGGGATTGTGTCCCGCCTTCTTTCATGCGGGACCGCCCCGCGCCCGGTCAATGCGGATCGGACAGCGAAGAGGTGGCGGGGCCGAATCCGGGGCGCTGCACGTTGTGATTGATGTCGCAGCGCAGGATCTCGCAATGGCGATACATCTGGCGCAATTTGCGTTCGGCGTCGTCGCGATCCTTCCCGAAGATCACGACGCTTCGCAGCTTCTGTCCTTCCCGCGTTTTCAGCGAAAAATCATATTTCAGCATGGTCCCCTCCCCTGAATGACAGCATGTCAAACGCTTGCGGCGAATGACAACATCGCAGGGTAGCACGCCTCAATTGTTGAAATGTAATGTTATGTAACAGAAATGTTGTTATTTTGCTGAAAACGGCCGACTTCTTCGGCAAAAAAAGGCCGGAAAGACCCGCTGGGCGCCCCGGCAGCGGGCAGGCAACCTTTACCGTTCGCGGCGGTCACAAAAAAGCCCTGCTCCGCCCCTCACTCTTGCAGAAAGGACCTGCCATGCGCGTAGACATCTATAGACGACCCGAACATGCCGGCCGCTTTTCCTACCTGGCGGTCCCGGAAAGCAAGCCGATTCCCGAGGAAGTGACCAACACCGACTGGGAACAGACCGATCGCGCAGTGGAACTCGACGACGATGCGCGGCACCTGGCCGAATTCGCGATTCACGAGCCGATCGCGCAAATCAAATCAAAGGGATATGCCATCACGAGCGTGAAGGACCTGGGCAAGGAGCAAGCGCGCTCGTGATCCTTTGCCGCAAATAAAAACGGCGGCCGATGCGCCGCCGTTGATTGAAGCCGACTGACATCAGGCAGTGGTCGAGACGCTGGCATTGCTCGTATCTGCTTGCGTATCGAACTGGCCGTATGCCTTTGCCAACTGGCTGACGACTTTCAATATCGAATCGAGATTGCCTTGCGCGCTCTGGGTATCGCTGCTGACGCCCTGCTTGAGATCGTAAAGCGCTTGTTCTTCCGGACTCACAACGCCGTCCTGGTTGGTGTCGGCCGGATCATAAGTGGTGCTGCTGCTCGCGCTTTCCGCGCCGCCGCCGCCATGCGCGCCGCCGGCGGACTGGGCCGATGCGGCCTGCGTCGACCCCGCCGATGCGGATGCCGATGCATCTTGCGTCGCCGGTGATGCTGCGGCGTTGTCGAAAGCCGCGCTGAGTTCGCTCTTGCTGATCTGATTGTCGCCGTCGGTGTCCAGCGCCTGGAAAATCTGGTCCACGGTTTGCGCATTCGCGTCGGTGCTGCCCGAGGTCTGGTTCAACGCGGCCTGCAATTCATCCTTGTCCAGATAACCCTGATTTTTGGTGTCCAGGCTGCTGAAAATGTCGTCGACCGAGGGCTGCGCCGGCGGCGTGCCGTCGCTGCTTGCGCGCGCCACGCGCGAGCTGTCGAATTGCGCATTCAGGGCATCCGCTACCTGCTGGAAGGAACTGGTCAGTTCCTGCTGCGTGATCTTGCCGTCGTTGTCGGTATCGACCGCGCTGAAAAAGTCATCGACGTCCGAGGCGCTGCCCTGGCCATCGGATGAAATCTTGTCGAATGCCGCCTGCAGTTCCGACTTGTCGATGTATCCCTGACCGCTGGTGTCGATTTTGGCGAAAAGATTGCTCGCCGCCTTGGTCGGATCCCACTGGATTGCCGCAGCGCTGCTGCCGACTCCGCCGATAGCCATGTTGTTCTCCCTGAATGCGCCGGCAGGAGGAATTCCATGCCGGCTACGGCAGCATGCGCGGCGAATGTATCGCTCGTATGTAGCGTTTGTATCAGCCTTGATACATGCGGCGGATCAGCAACATGGCAAGCGGTTATCGCCTGAGAGCGACCGAGGCGATCAATCCCCCGGATGCGCCGTTGCGCAATGTCAGTTCGCCGTCGCACTGCTGCGCAGCCTGGCGGGCGATCGACAAGCCCAGCCCGACACCACCGGTTGTCTTGTTGCGCGAGGAATCGAGGCGCACGAAGGGTTCGAACACGAGTTCCAGTTTGTCGGGCGGAATGCCCGGGCCGTCATCCTGCACTTCGATGGTCAGCGTGTCGGGCGCATCCTTCAGCGCGACTACCGCATGCTCGCCGTAGCGCAAGGCGTTCTGCAACAGATTGGCCAGACAGCGACGCAAGGTCGACGGGCGCGTGAACAAGGGGAAGGCAGTGCCGGACATCGTGACGCTGCGGCCGGCGGCATTCGCATCCTCGACGATCGCTTCGATCAGCGACTGCACGTCGAGCAGCTGCAGTTCTTCGGTGGCGCCGCGGCCCTGCAGATAGTCGAGCGTCGCATCGAGCATTTCCGCCATCTCGGTGATGTCGCCGCGCAGCTTGTGCTTCGCATAGTTCTCGGTCAGATTTTCGATGCGCAGTTTCACGCGCGTCAGCGGCGTGCGCAGGTCGTGCGATACCGCGGCGACGAAGCGTTCGCGCTCCTCGATCTGCGTGCGCACCTTGTGCTGCATGCGGTTGAAAACGGCGGCCGCCTGGCGCGCTTCATACGGCCCTTCTTCGGCAATCGGCGGCGCGTACAGATTGTCCGCGAGCTCGCCGGATGCCTGCGCCAGGCGTTGCATCGGCCGCACCAGAAAGCGGGCGCCGAACCATGCCGCGATCGACAGGATAAGAAACTGCATCAGGAGGCCGATCCACAAGCCGGGCGGCAACGCCGGGACGACATACGGCCCGATATGCCACATCGGTGGGGCATCAAGGTGCGGCGGCGGATGGTGGCGCCCGTAAAAGACGGCGACCAGCAAGAAGGTGGCAACGTGGCTGAGCACGATGCCGGTCACGACCAGCGCAAACAGCCGGGAAAAGATCGTGTCGGGCAACAGCCGTCTCATTTGACCACCTTCGCATCGAACAGATAGCCCTCGCCGCGCACGGTCTTCAACAGGCGCGGATCCCGTGAATCGTCGCGCAGCTTTTGCCGCAGGCGCGAGACCAGCAGATCGATGCTGCGATCGAGCGGCGCCGCGCTTTGTCCGCGCACGGCATCCATCAGCTGATCGCGCGTCAGCACGCGGCGCGGCCGCTCGATGAAGACGGATAGCAGGCGGAATTCCGCATTCGACAGCGGCACCACCATGCGATCCGGCGTCAGCAGCTGGCGCGATACGCGGTTGATGGTCCAGCCTTCGAAGCGCCATTCGTCGCCATTTTCCTGGTTGTCGCGTTTGCTGCCGTCACGCACGCGCCGCAGGATGGTGTGGATGCGAGCCACCAGTTCGCGCGGACCGAAGGGCTTCATCACGTAGTCGTCGGCACCGAGCTCCAGGCCGACGATGCGATCGGCCGCTTCGCCGCGCGCGGTCAGGATCAGGATCGGAATGTCGGTCGTCTGCCGCAATTGCCGGCACAGCGACAGTCCGTCTTCGCCGGGCAGCATCAGGTCCAGCACGATCACGTCGTGGTGCTGCCGCGCGAGCGCGTCGCGCATGCCTTGCCCGTCGGGAACGCAATGCGCATCGATGGAAAAGCCTGCGAGATAAGTTTGCAGCAGTTCCCTGATGTCTTCGTCGTCATCGACGATCAGCACGGTAGTTCGTTCGCTCATTCCTGTTCCGTATATATGCCGGCTTCCGTTGCCAGGCGGATCATCGCACAAGGAATTTGCGCTTGCCAGCAAGGCGGCGTGAAATGCCGCGCTCACTTACAATACCCGCTTCACAGTAAGGCGTTCCGGAACCGTGGACGACGGCAAAGCAAAGGATGGCTGCATGCGATACCGACATTACAAAGGCGGCACCTATGAATTTATTTGCGCCGCGAAGCTGGAGTCGGATCCCGACACCGTGATGATCGTCTACCAGGCGGCGGACGGATCCTTCTGGACCCGCCCCGAAAAGGTATTCTTCGAAATCATCGAGCATCAGGGCAAGCCGGTGCAGCGCTTCACGCCCTTGACGGAAGACGCCGGCTGACAACGCGCGGGAATGCGATGTACGCACTCATCATCGAAGACAATCCGGACATCATCGCGAACCTGTACGGTTTCCTCGAGCCGCTCGGGTATACGCTGGATGTCGCGCAAAGCGGCACCGCCGGCCTGGCGCTGGCGGCGAGCGCGCAGCATGACGTGATCGTGCTCGATCTCGAATTGCCGGGAATGGACGGCGTCGAAGTGTGCCGCCGGCTGCGCCGCGAGCAGCGGGTGGCGACGCCGATCCTGATGCTGACCGCGCGCGACACGGTCAAGGACAAGCTGGTCGGCTTCGAGGTCGGCGCCGACGATTACCTGGTCAAGCCGTTCTCGCTGGTGGAGCTCGACGCGCGGCTGAAGGCGCTGGTGCGGCGCGCGCGCGGCGAGAGCGTCGAACACGTGCTCGAATTCGGCGAGCTGCGCTACGACCTCAGCCGCTGCGAAGCCTCGCGCGCCGGCCACAGGCTGAATCTGACGCCGACCGGCTACAAGCTGCTCGAAGTCCTGATGCGCAAGGCGCCCGCGCTGATTCCGCGCGAGACCCTGCTGCGCGAAATCTGGGGCGACGATCCGCCCGACAGCGATGCGCTGCGCACGCATATCCACGCGCTGCGGCAGGCGATCGACCGGCCTTTCGCCACGCCCATGCTGCGCACGCTGCCGGGCAGCGGTTACCGTCTCGTCGGCCCTGACGATCAGCGATGACGAGCCTGCGTAATCACTCCTTGCGCACGCGGCTGGGCGCGGCCTTCCTGCTGCTGACGCTGCTGCTGTGCACCTTCTTTTCGCTGACCGGGCGTTACGCGGTACGCATCGCGGAAAAGCAGCTGATCAACGACCGGCTGGAACGCGCCGCGACGCAGATGATCGATCGCTATCGGCGCGGTATCTTGCCGTCCGAACTGGACGACAACTTCTACGTCAACGACGAGATTCCGCAGCGCTTCCGCCATCTGCATCCGGGCGTGCATGAAGTGCACTTCACTGACGGCGAAGTCACGGTGTGCATACGCAAGCTCGGCGCGGACACTTTCGCCATCATTGACGACACCAGCGATTACGCCGTCACCGAAAAGCTGATCTATCTGAGCCTGGGCGGGGGCTTCATCGTCAGCCTGCTGCTCGCGGCGGGCCTCGGGTTTCTCGCCTCGCAGCGCATCGTCGCGCCGATTGCCTCGCTCGCCGACGCGGTCGACCGCAACGAAGCGCCGTCGGCGCTGCCGGCGCTGGACATGCGCAACGAGATCGGCACGCTGGCGCGCGCCTTCGCCAATCGCACCGAGCAGCTGCAGCAATTCCTGGCGGACGAGCGCCTGTTCACCGGCGATGTCAGCCACGAGATGCGCACGCCGCTGACCATCATCCTCGGCGCTGCCGAGCTGCTGAAGGTGCAATTGGCGGACGCGCCGGAAAAGCTGGAAGTCGCCGAACGCATCCGGCGCGTGGCGGCGGAAGCTTCCGAGCGCGTCGGAGCGATGCTGCTGCTGTCGCAATCGCCGCAGGCGCTCGGCGGCTCCCTGCTGTCGCTGACGCACTTGATCGAGCGCGAGATCGAGCGTTGTCAGCAACTGCTGGCCGGCAAGCCGGTGGAAATCCGTTTCGAGCACGCGATGGAAGTGTGGATACACGCCCGCATGGAACTGGCCGGCATTGCGATCGGCAACCTGCTGCGCAATGCCTGCCAGTACACGGAGCAGGGCGTGGTATCGGTGGTCTTGTCGCCATCGCAGCTGGTGATCGAAGACAACGGCCCCGGCATCCCGGACAATGTGCGCGAACGCCTGTTCGAGCGCTTCGTGCGCGGCAGCGAGCAAAAGCATGTCGGCTCCGGCCTCGGTCTGGCGATCGTCAAGCGCGTGTGCGATCATCTCGGCTGGCAGATTCGCTACGAGCATCGATCGGGCGGCGGCAGCCGTTTCATCCTGAGCTTTCCGGACGACCGGATCGCCCTTGCTCCCGATGCCTGAGCGCCGCGGCCCCCTTGCTTTAACATGCGCTTAACGATCCCTGCGCTAGCGTAGCGGCCTGATTCCCTCGCGAGATGCAATTTTGACTCTCTTTTCTTCCGCAAGACGGGCCGTATCGCGGCCTGATTCCAAGAATTCCGGCCGCTTTGCATGCAGCATCGAGCAGCTGGCCATACTCGCCAGCCTGTTCTTTTCGCTGAGCGCCAATTACCTGTTCTTTTCGTCCGCGCTGGCCGGCCGCGCGCCGGGTTCGCCGCATACCTGGCTGTTCGCGATCGCGATCTTCGTCGCCATCACCGCGCTGCATGCAGCGGGTTTGCTGCTCGTGCTCAACCGCTGGACCGCCAAGCCGCTGCTGGCCATCCTGCTGCTGGTGACGGCGCTGGCCGCCTATTACATGAACAAGTACACCGTCTTCTTCAATGCCGAGATGGTGCGCAACGTATTGAAGACGGACGTCAAGGAAGCGAGCGAACTGCTGTCGCTCGGCATGCTGCTGCATCTGCTGCTGTTTGCGCTGCTGCCTATCGTCGTCGTCTGGCGTTTGCCGCTGCGCTATCGGCCGTGGAAGCGCGCGATCCTGGTGCGCGTCGCTTATATCGCGGGCGCGCTGCTGATCGCCACCGGCGCCATCATGCTGGTGTTCCAGGATTTCTCTTCGCTGATGCGCAATCACAAGGAAGTGCGCTTCCTGATCACGCCCAGCAATTACCTGGTCTCGACCGTCAAGGTGCTGAATGCCGATTCGAGCGAAAGCGGACCGCGCATCCCGATCAGCGCCGACGCCAAGTTGCAGGCGAGCTGGGCCAGGCGCAGCAAGCCGATGCTGTTCGTGCTGGTGGTCGGCGAAACCACGCGCGCGGCGGACTGGGGCCTGGACGGTTATGCGCGCCAGACCACGCCGGAACTGGCGCAGCTCGACGTCCTGAACTTCAAGCGCGCGCAATCCTGCGGCACCAATACGGAAGCCTCGGTGCCATGCATGTTCTCGCCCTACGGCCGCCATGATTACGACGAGAAGGAAATCCGCCGCCACCAATCCTTCCTGCACATCATCGAGCACGCCGGCATCAAGACGCTGTGGCGCGACAACCAGGCCGGCTGCAAGGGCGTGTGCGACGGCCTCGAACAGCAGCGGCTGGACGACAGCAAGGATCCGGAACTGTGCAACGGCGACCGCTGCCTGGACGAGATCCTGTTGAAAGGCCTGGACGCGGAGGTGCGCAAGGCCAAGAACGGCAACATCTTCGTCGTGCTGCACCAGCTCGGCAATCACGGTCCGGCCTACTATCAGCGTTACCCCGCTTCGCTGCGGCGCTTCACGCCGACCTGCGACACTTCCGATCTGAGCAAGTGTACGCGCGAGCAGATCGTCAACAGCTACGACAATGCGGTGCTGTATACCGATCATTTCCTGGCGAAGACGATCGCCTTTTTGAAGGCCGAGCAGAAGGATTACGACACCGCGATGTGGTACATGTCGGACCACGGCGAATCGCTGGGCGAGAACGGCATCTACCTGCATGGCCTGCCCTATTCGATCGCGCCGAAGGAGCAGACCAGCATCCCGATGGTGATGTGGCTCTCGAACGGCTTCCTGTCCGACTTCCATCTGGACAAGAGCTGCCTGGCGAAGAAGACCGACAGCCCGGTCAGCCACGACAATCTGATGCATACCGTGCTCGGCATGCTGCAGATCGATTCGAAGTACTACGACAGGAATTACGATCTCAGCGCCGATTGCCGCAAATAGAAGAGCCGCAGGCAGAAACGGCACGGCCTCGCATGGCGCCGTGCCGTTTTTTTTTGCAGCGTCTTTTCAGATCAGTTTTCGTCCTGTCAGCCGCTGCAGGATCGCCAGCGGGCTTTGCGCCGGATCGTATTGCGCGGACGGCGGCAGGTTCAGCGTCTGTTCCATCATGTACTGCCCCGACATCGCGGCATGCAGCGTGTGGTCGGAGAAGCACACCCACACGCTGCCGGCCGCGAACGGCATCGTCAGTTGCGGCGCGTTCTGCTGGTAGTCCGGATCCAGCTTCATCTGGTCGTGGAACTGCAGCATGAGGTGATCGTATTCGGTGCGCAGCTTCTTCGTCTTGCGCAGCAGCCGGTTCCAGCGCGCCTGCATGGGGCGATAGCGTTCGACGCGCGGCAGGAATTTTTTCGCCATGTCCTCGAAGGGCTCGCCGATGCGCCACACGCGCGGCACGCCGTTCTGATTGATGTTCGCAAACACGCGCAGGATGCGTTCGCCGTGGTTCGGCCGGCCGGCGAAGGCATCGACATGCAGGCGCCGGTCGTCGGCGCGCCATGTCTGCTGGCGGGTCTCGACCAGTTTCGGACGATAGCTGGTGGTTGCCATGCGCACCGCATCGCGGTAGTGCGGCAGCAGCGACTCCACCAGTTGCTGCGCATGGGCGCGGAAGCGTGCCACCATCGCCGCCAGCGCGGCTTGCGTGGCGGGATCGCCGGCCGCGCCCTTGAAGCGCCCGCTGCCTTCCAGCGTGATGCTGCGCGCTCCTTCCGCATTGATAGCTGGGTCGAGAAAGCGGCGTTCCTCTTCCTTCAGCCGGAAGGTCAGACGCGGAAAGTACAGCACCTTGCCGGTTTCCAGCGCGGCGATCCATGCGGGATCGGTGTCGCCGACTTTCCAGTCGGCGATATCGTCGATGGTGATGATGGATGCGGTATCGCCGGTCGCTGCTGCGCGCATGGAAGCAGGCGGCACGGCTTGTCGCTGGATGTCGGAGTCCTTCATGGCGCCGATTCTCGATGTCGATTCTGAGAAGAATCTTAAGACGGGAATCCTGCTCGGACTGCGCAAAGCGCTTGAGGTTCCGCAGCCCCCGGCTTGATGACGGAAGGAAAAGCCGGATGCCGTCCCCGCGAAGACGGGGACTGGAAGATGGAAATATCGCGCCTGCGAACGCCTTCCTTTTCAAAGCCGCGCGAGCAGGCGCGCGTACTCTTCTTCCAGCGTGTTGGAAGGCAGCCGCATGCCGCCGCGGCCGTACCAGTAGCGTGCATTGTCCAGATCGCCTTCGACGCGATGCAGATAGCCGTGAATCTGGCAGGAGAATTCATCGCCATGCACCTGCACCATCGCGTGCGATTCTTCCCAGTTCCCCTCGCGCGCCAGTTGCAGCACCTTTCCGTGATCGCAAGCCATGTTCATTCCTGCTTTGTCTTTGGCGCCGCATCCTGCGGCGGGAAGCATTCGATCTCGAAGACTTCCGCATAATTGTCATTCAGGTCCAGTTCGCTCGCCGCCTCTCTGCAGATCGCCATCACGCGCTCGTCGAAACCATGGCCGCGCGTGTTCAGGTTGCGCTGCTGCTGCGAGCGGTGCAGGCGCAGCAGTTTCGCCTTCCATGCGGCGGTCTGCTCGTCGAACGGCACGTAGGCATCGATGCGCATCGCGATCGTCTTCGCGTCCTTGTTCAGGAGCGCGCAAGTCCGCATGTTTTGCGCAAGCGCGGTCGCGCGGAACAGCGCATACGTGCGCTGGTGCGTGACATTGCTGTCATTCCCGTGCGGCATGAAGACCAGGTCCGGCCGCCGCGGCAGCAGGAAATCGCGCACCCGCGCGTGATTGGCCTCGTCGAGGCGCGGATTGCCTTTTTCGTCGGGCGTCAGCCGCAGAAAATGCAGGCGCTCCGGCGGCAGGCCGAAGAAGGCACAACTCGCGGCCTGTTCCCGTTCGCGCAGTTCGGCCTTTTGCGCATCG
>Ga0164242_10003139_pt1 | contig 18926 bp, 19 predicted proteins | sample OricomgcompostMG_FD_108783 | JGI IMG/M metagenome (GOLD analysis project Ga0164242, IMG submission 108783) | Miracle-Growth compost microbial communities from Emeryville, California, USA - Original compost - Miracle growth compost (MG) ... | reverse complement strand
TCTCACCCCTGTCAGCGTTCTCACCCCTCTCACCCCTGTCATCACTCTCACCCCTCTCCCCCCTCTCACCCCTCTCCCCCCCCCCAACCCCCTCGCCCCCCTCCCCCCCCCCCCCCCCCCTCCCCCTCCCACTTCACCCGGGGGGGGGGGGGGGGGGGGGGGGTTGGACAGCGGAGAACAAGGAAGGAATCATTTTTTGAAGCTCGTAGCGGGAAGCTAAGGGATGATACGCAACAACAAGGGGAAGGAAGAACAGCGCAACGGAATACAAGGCGTCGTTCACTTGGACATCAGGATATACGAGCGACTCACCCGCGGGAACAAGACAACTCGCAGCTACCCTTGCAGTAGCTCGACTGTGTCGCGAAGGCTACCTTGGGATTTCAACGAAAGGAACAGACGGTATAATATCGCAAGGTCACCCTAGGACATGGCTAGGACATGGTGGCGAGCAGAAGGAGATGGAAAGAAAAGAGTGCAAGCATAAAAGAATTATGACAACTGGCAAATATTTACCTTGGTATTATGTATACCTATTTAACCACGGAGCGTGCGCTTCTTTTTTACTCCAAGTACCACGAGTGTAACTTGCCGAGGACCGTCGAGATATATCAAACGACTATCCGTGGTGGGAGCACCCAGGCAGAGGCGCCACCTACAGAATAGAAACAAGACTCCATAGAACCTTCAAGCATTGAGCAGTAGCTAAAATAAGATGCTCAGCGCGCATCGGCCGCATTGCAGCGGCACGGCCCGAAACCATCTCGACTCGCTTAGTTCGGACGAATGCGAGGCTATTCCTACCTCATGACTTCTACAACGACACCGATAGAAGTGAAGGACAAATACGGACTATAACAACAAGGCGTCAGAGCCTAGTTGTAGGCTATTACGAGAGGACTTGAGCCAGTTATATTTGAACTTAATGGCTGCATGAACACCCAACGATTTCGCGTGGTATATGAAGTTAGCCAAGGTACAGGTAGGTATACATGTCCCATGATATGAATTAGGGGATTCCATTATTGTCGATCGTAGATGTCCATGCCCACCAGAGAAACGCCACCCTGAAACACCGCCAAAGCCTGCGGCCACCTCCCTGTCCACTGCACACTCACATTGTAAGTCATGTAATTACGCCCACGGTTGCATGCTGACGATAGTGGGGGCAGGCTGGACCCGAGGTATAACACTAGTACAGTAGATAGATCACCTACCAGAACGCCGCCACGTCCGGTGATAATACCGCTTTACCGCTGCCGGGAAGGTCCAGAGGACAATGGTGGTGACTAGGGGGTCGAGTAGATTCCTGCGCCACCATGGGTGAACTGGTCGGTAGGAATGATCCAGGTCATATTCGGACCAGATTATGGCGTTACCTAGGGTGTTCAGAAGCCGAAAGAGCCTAGACGCACGGGTAAGAGTTTGGCCCCAAACCCTGGTTTGCTGATGGAGGGGGTGGTTGTGACTTGCATGTTTAGAAGGAAGAATAACAGCGCCACAATCGTGGTCACCGGCACTGGCGCACCTGGAGCGGCGGCGATACCCTTTGTAATAACGTAGACTGGAGGGATCCAGAGACACAGGATGACTAGCTCCACAAGGAGAGCTAGCCGGTAGCCGAAGGCCGGAGTACACCTGCGCTTGCAGGACACGAGGGTAAAAGATACCCAGAGCAGCAGGAAGGACGTCTAGAGTAATACGAAGCTGGGTTAGCACGGAATAAGATGGTACGTGGACTCGAGGACAATAACATGAATCCAACTTACCACCGTCGGGGCGAAAACTAGGAGCACATTCCGGAAATACCTCCACGCCAAGGCTACAGCCACAATTCCGAGACTCATTTGCAGGCATCCAAGAACGACAAATCTCAGTTTGCCTCGTTTATACTCTCGCAAGCATGCAGAATGAAAGCAGCCACCAGGGTTAGACGAGAAGATGGTGGGGCGACCGCACAAGGGACACAGGAATGCTTGCTCGCGGTTAGAGAGCATGACCAAGGCGCCGTTCTTAATAGCTATGTGGCCCTCACGGTACGCACACCTAAAGCATAGGACGAATGACCCGGCTTCCGCGGTAATTTCTCCGGCGTGTAACAAACTGCCGCCCAATGGATCATGAAAGTAACACAGGTGGCAGTAGGAGATCAGCATAGCCTTGAGTCGCTGGCGGCCGAAGATCGAGCGCACGACCTCGCGCGTGGCGAAGTTCTTGAAATACCAACACGTGCGCCTCAGCTGCTCGATATCGACGAGCTCGAGTCGCTCGAGAAGGCAGATGTGGATCTCCGGCGGCAGCGTCAACAAGTGGAGCGGCGGCCGGGGTTCGGCGGTGACGCGGAGTGTCGCGGCCGGCGGTGATGGTGGTTCCTCGACGTCTGATTCATCAGAGAGTGAGACATCTTCCTCCTCTTGAGCGTTGGCTCCGTCCTTGGCATCTGGCCGGGGAGCAAGCCCGGAGTTCGGGCGGAAGAGGGGGAGGATCGTCATGGCCCGTCCATTGGTATCGATGGTGGAGCCAATAGAATTCCGAATGCATTCCAGGAAGCCGGCGGCGAGGCTGTGGGCGAGCCGAGAGGATTCTCCCGCTGTTGGCGTCGAATCGGCCGAGGCCGGTGCGGCGGGGTTAGACCGTCGTCGATCGCCCGTCGAGTGGTCCATACCGGACTAGAGTCGCAGGCGAGCGGTATTCGCTCGGGATAAATAGCCCACATTCGCAACCGCCCAAATAATTGGCTTGCCCTATGTATTAAAGGAAATAAAGAGGGGATGAGAACGAACTCTGGAGTGATGTAATAGACAGGATAGACGATCCACAACTTAGCTCAAGACAGGAGCAAAATGCTCTGCGCATAAACGGGGCTGAAATTTGCACCACGTCTGACTGTTAGCGGGAGACAGCTTGTTTTAGGGGCGGTGGGGACCCAGGCAGAGAGGGTGATGTAGGACTTTAGGCAGGCAATGATGGGTTTGCAGGACTTCCGAGGTCGACACCCCAGTCCAAAAATATGCAGGTGCCTCAAATACGAAGGACGCGAAAAGGTGCCAAAACAAGCGATGTGTGTTATGACAGCAAGTTGTCAACCGAATTGCATTATGTTGGTACGATATAAAGGCATTCCTGGCCTAGTCCAACCCTATTGCACGAAATAGCAGTCCTAGATAGCCAAACCTTCGCTGGAGTATCCTACACAATGCTGTGAACACCACTCGGACGAATATGACACCGAACTCCATAGAAGGAACCCAAACGCCGCGAGAGGCATTCCGTACCCTAGCCCATCAAGTAACAAAATCCCTCCTGTACTCCGGTTCTCATATATCAGCAGCAGCCCTCAGACCTGCTCAGTACCAAAGGGATCCACCGCGAATGGAAACGCATCCAACGGCCCATATGCTGTCTCATCAAAGGTATCTAAATAGCTTCCCGTCACACTCTCCATGCCTGGGCACACCCCTGGCCCCTCTCCGCCACCGTCACAGTAGCTGTCACCAGAAACCCCCATAATGATGCCAGAGTCCCGAAACGGCGTCTTGGGCCTCTCGCCACCAGCAGCGGCTGCCGCCTCTACCACCGGGGGCGGCGTCGGCGGTAACGGTCCGTCGACTCCCCATGACACCGCGCTGGCGGTCGTCGTCTCCACCGACGACGAGAGGCTGCTGCCACAGCCGTCACTTACCCAACGGGTTGTCTTCGGGGCGATCTGGCGGGGCGGCGCAGGAGGGGCTAGCAGGGTGGGCTGAGGCGGGCAAGTTGTAGTGTTTGTATTGGCGGTGTGGTTGTTACGATGGCGTTTGCGGGTCACGCATGTGGTGGCGTGGAGTTGGCTGTTCTCAAGGACCAGCTGAATGTAGTCGTTGACGGCAGCTTCCAGCTGGGCGGTGATATGAGGCCGGACTGCGGAGTTGAAGTCGGGAATGCTGTGCATCTCACTTGCAACGCGGTTCCTGAGATCGGCAGTCGTGTTTTCGAACTCTGCCTGGACTTCGCAAAGCTCTACGGGTGCAACGAATTCTATAATAACGGGAGTTTCAGTCAGCATCACATAGTGTGACGGTGCAAGTTGGACATGACTTACGGGGGCAGGGAATTTCGTTGTCGCACGGGAACAGTTCTCCCCAAAGCGCAGTCCAGGTGTCGATCTTGGTCTTTGATTTGCGCTCATTGAGCGAATCCTCGACCTTAAGCGTGATCCCGGCTTCAGGGTCGTCATTAGACTTCTTCGGAACGACCTCGCATACTCCCAGGGTCGCACGCTTTAGATGGGCCTCCAAGGCGCCCTTCCCCTCCAAGTCTGTTCTACACAAAATGCAAACGTAGGGGGTCGACTCGCGTCTATGGAACTTCTTTACGTGGCGTCTAGCAAGGTGGTGTCAGCTCTGTCAGATTCCGGCCCGGTGTTTAAGGGGGCATCAAAGACTTACTTGACGTGGGGGACATCGTCAAACCAGGCAGTGGCGCACGATGTGTGATCCCGAATGTTGAACCGGCGAGGGTTCCTCTTGCGATATGGACAACTATACCGCACTACCTTAGACTTCTTCCTTCCAGGCTCTCCGTCGCCTGAGCTCTGCTCGCCTTCCGATTGGTCGTTGTCGTCGCCGTCATTGCTCCTAAAGTGCGACAGTGGTCGCTGGCGTTTCTTACCCTTGCCCAGCCCGTCATCCGCTCCGGCAGCGCTGCGTTGTGAGAGGTCAGACCCGGCATTCGATCCAGAAGGTTGGTCGCCCGCAGCCTGCCGAATGGGAAGCGAGAAACCGGTCGATTTGTTTGCGCTTAGGAGTTTTGACACCTCCTCCAGGCACAGGTTCACCGAGTTCCATGCTCTTACGACGTTGTGTACGGGGAGATCCTGGAGTTCAATGCCGAACGCATCCTTCAGGAGGGTGTCACAGACATCTTCTGTGAGTTTGTATCTTGGCCATTTTCTAGATGGGACATGCTCGCCGCTCGTTGAGCTTGGGCTCTCCGGGATCGCAGGCTCTACTACTAATTGAGACTGTCCCGAATCATCATGCCGCTCGGATTTCACCTGTATTTCGCAAGCTGCCTTGGTGTCGTCGACGGAGTTGGTGCTGAGGGGTGTGTCTTCCGGCGTGGGTACTATCTGGGGTGACTCCTCTGGTTTAACTACCGTCCTTTCCGGCATTGTTCCACGCCTGAGCGGACCCGACTCCGATGGCTGCGGAGTGTTTATCTGGCCCACAACTGGGTGTATTGCCACAGGAAAGGTGTTGTGTGCTTGTCGAATGTACCCGTCCCTCATCGTAGGATATCTTGGCAGCGACGCCCTGTTCGGCAAAGGGTCGTTCCGAGCAGAATAGCTCCTAGGCGGGTGGTAATGATCCGAAGTCTTTGGCTTCGTCCGGATAGCCAAGCTGTAAATATGTTGACCGGGAGCGGCGTCGTCCTCAGAATCAGGGTAAGAGAGGGTGGTAGCGAGACTGTCGGTGCGTGGGAGATGGAAGCTTGATGAACTTGTGGTGGAATGAGAGGAGTGGGAGGAGTGGGAGTAATATGATCCTGCATGGCTGTCGATGGAGTCCATCCTTTGGGGGGGCAGCTGGGCCCCTGCTTCTTTTTCTTCGGGGTTTATCCCCTCTTGGACTCCAGTCTGGTTTGGCTCAGCCAAGGCCGCTCCGAGTGTCCGGGGCTCTGACGATGTCTTCTGTGGTTGTACATTGTGTGTGTGAGAGTCCTTCGGCAAGGACGACGGGCGCCCCGTAGATGCGGCTGGCTGCATTGCTCGGGCTATACTACTGCGCCTGTCGTGGTCTACTTTGGGTGACCGAGCTGTTGGGCTACCTGAAATTCGCGCGGTCTGGTATAACTTTATTTATGCAGTGTTGGAGGGAAAGGGTGCGGCGCGGTGGACGACGGGGAATAACTATCTGCCCAGGAGATTGGTGGAGGTATGAGAGGGGCAGTGGCATTATTTGGGCAATTGCTTGCACGAGCAAGCCATCCATCCCAGCTCGTCCCCGTTGCTGGCGAACCAAGGAGCGGGAGGTAGCCCTTCTGGTTCGCCAACCCGATACCGAAAACCATCCCCAGGTCGGGCTAACTGGCTCGGCGGCCTCAAGCACAGCTGCCTTCCCCGCCCGTCGCTTTGATTCATTCGGGAGCGGCTGAACATCGCCTATTGGCCCGCATCCGTGAGGTGCATCCTCTGCCTTGGGCACCCCCCTGGCAAGGCGGCGTGAGGCGTCTGCGCAAAAGGCCATGTGATTGGATCAACCCCAAAAAAACCAATCTTTTAATCCTGGAAATAGAAAGCAGCCTCAGTTGCCCAGGCTCAGTTGCCCAAGCTGACTTGCCCCTCCAATATCCAGAGCCTGATTCTCCCCATGGCATATTGTTACGTCGTAGCTGAGTGGTAACCCAAAATTTAACCAGGCGTTCTTGCGGCTCACAAGGAAGAGGATTATTTGTGCCGTTCCTTTCGGCAAAGAAGAGGCGCAAGTTGACAAAGTGCAACTTATGGATATAAGATGGGTGGGAGCACTTCCGCAACCGCGCAGTGGGACGAGCTTTGGTTGGTTTGGTTGTGCTACATGTTCAAATCGACAGCCAGCTTGGCTTGTCAATTGTTCTCCTCTATTCCCTGTCGGCCGTTGCCAACTTGTAGGATTTGAGAAGGGCAATTTGTCCCTGTCGGAAACAGGTCGAGGGATGAACACGAACGCTCCAGGAATCCTTGTTTCCCTTGTCCAATGGTTTCGATCGTGTCATCTGCGTCTGAGTTCCATATGCCACGGCAATTTTTGCAAATGAAAAGCGCCCAAGCATATGCCCCTGATATCGGTTGTTTCTGTCCCCCGGATTTGGGTCGGCATGACCTCAACACTTGTGATTGGCTTGGGCAGTCAATACCGAACTGAAACACACTCGATGCCGATATATCGAACTTCAGTGTCCTGAATTACTGTCCTGGCCATCTTTCGTACTAGAGACCGATTGCTACAGCTAACAGTGCAGGTATAAATAACTCTACCACATCAGCAGGCCTTCTATCGCATGATGACGACTCGCAGATCAGTACGCGTAGATATCAAAACACGAATTGTTGCTAGTAGATCCAGAAAGACTTATAGCCTCTGACAGATCAAGGGTTTTGGATTGCCGAGCAGTAAGCCCAACCACGTCCACTTGCGGTACACGACGATGAAGCTGACTTTGTGGTGCAGAGCAACACCGGAGCAGGATGCCTTCCGGAACTGAGACAAGCTATTCCGGGTACTCTTCCCACACAGGGTACTAGGAGGGCATTCCGCAGTCCAGGGGGGCGTGCTAACCCGTCGCAGGAGAACCCCTCAAGGATCGATGCTCCACGGCTGGGTATACAACGTATCCTCACTACAAGATCGTCTCTACCAGGGGCAGCCACCAAGCCAAGAGCAGAGGCGGCGGCAAATGAGCCACGAAGCAGAGCGTCTAGCACGACTGGTTACTAGCCAGGGGCCGACGAGCCAAGGCAGACCTTGAATTTGGAGGAAGGAAGGCGGGTGGGGACGGAAGCGAAGGGGAGGGGGAGGGGGCTCCAAAGATACCCCGGAGTTGCAAGCAGAGGCGGCGGGCGGGAATTGACGGTGCGACTAACGTTGTAAAAGTATTTATTGTGTAAATGATGCCATGACATATTAGAAAGGCGGGAATAGTTCCTTTGTCAACACCAAACCAGATGATCTGGTCGAGAAAATCCGCGATATTCCAGTCAAGCAAGTGAGTTGCTAGGTCATAGCGTGTTTTCCATCTCAGTAGGGTCCGAGGGAACGAGCGAGACGCCAAATACTGCCACTGGGCAGAAATACGATTAAACTGTAATCGTACTACACAGCGTTGGGCACCGATCGATCAGAGATGCTTGCCAAGTTGTTGATCGTCCTCTGCAAAATAATTCGAATCGGCACACGTGTGAAACTTGTTTATGTGGCTGGTACCCGTGGCTGGCGAAGCTGACATAATCCGCAAGTCCCAAATGTGGGGCAGGGACTCGACAAGTCAGTCTCTTGCCGCCTCAGACTTTGGACCTCATGGCAACTTCGCAGGCAATTCCCACCAGCACATCGTTGTTCGGGTCATGCAATTTTTCGTCAGAAACAGGAAGAAGATGCCATTCTCCAAGATTCACAAGCATTTGAAGCCCCCATGAGAGGCTTGGTGCCGGGAACTCGGCGTCCATTCACGGCTTGCTGCAGCAGAGCCGCCGTGGTCGCCCAGGTAAGACCGGTATGTACCACCTCTCCTTCCTCCCCCAACCGTCTTCGGACGTTCTGCATAGGCTCAATGAAGAGCCGTGGCGCTCTTCTACACGTTCATGCAATTTTTATTGCGTTTCCGGCCGTTTGAGGCTGCTCTTCGAGGCCGACTGGCTCCTTGCGGTCAGGCTCGCACTCGAGGCTCTCCTCAAACTGCACTTCGGGTATTTGTCGGCAACCGTATCTTCCCTCTTGGCCTGGCCCGCTTATTTGTGGAGCGGGATTCTTGGGGAGGGACAAAGCAGCAGGAGTATCAACAAGCCTTCTAAATTTTCGACTCGCCAACACCAAACATTTCGAACGGAAGCCTAGCCAAACTCATCCGGAAACTCCACCACTTCCGATCCAAACAATCCCGGTCGCGTTACAAGTATCGACTGCAGCCATCGCCTCAACCTTCAAGCCAACTTTCGACGCTTCTTTTAGCCCGGAACCCCCTCGCGCAACCCCAGATATCAACAAACAATGGCTGGCGGAAAAGGCAAATCGGCCGGTGGCAAGAGTTCTGGTGGGAAGACCTCGGCGGACCTCCCGAAGAAGCAACAGAGCCACTCCGCTCGCGCCGGACTTCAGGTAAGCTCGCGTCCTTCGAAAGATGCGCTCTTTTTTTTCGGACTCGTTCATCGACCGCGATCATGGGGCAACTCCAAACCGATCCGCCCGCCCACTCAACCACGCGTCTCGTCTGCATTCCTCGCGAGCCCATCCCCCAAAACACCTAAACGAGGGTGTTTTCTGTGTCGCCCATCTCCCCGGTCATCGCGCGCAGTTTCTGCAGGCCTCGCGCATCAAGAGGAAACTCCGTGGTGCATCGCGACGCGTCCTTGATGGCTTCCAGCCCCGCATTCACACATGTTACCGATCCAGAGATGGCTCTCGCCTTCCACTGCGGGACTCGTGCCTGCCAGCACAACATGACATAATGCTAACCAAGTTTCTTACTTCTAGTTCCCCTGCGGCCGTGTCAAGCGTTTCCTCAAGCAGAACACCCAGAACAAGATGCGCGTCGGCGCGAAGGCTGCAGTCTACGTTACCGCCGTGTTGGAGTATCTCACCGCCGAAGTCCTAGAGTTAGCAGGCGTAAGTTTCTTCTCCGCACGCGTCTTCCCCTGGATATGGTGATACTTGTTATTATCTCCCATCCCTCCCTATTCAGCCGGCCGTCCCAGAATCTATTAACTGACGTGATATTCGCAACACAGAACGCAGCCAAGGACCTCAAGGTCAAGCGTATTACGCCTCGACATTTGCAGCTGGCCATTCGCGGCGACGAGGAGCTCGACACGCTGATCCGTGCCACCATCGCCTTCGGCGGTGTCCTGCCACACATCAACCGTGCGCTCTTGCTCAAGGTCGAGCAGAAGAAGAAGGCTAAGGCACAAGAGGCCTGATCCCCCTCTTTTGCTTGACAGCAACGACTGGTTCCTTCTTTTTTTACTCGATTTTTTTTTCCGTGCAAGTCTCTTCGCGTTAGTAATCGGGGGGTGGGTTATGGGTTATGTGAGGCTGGTTGGGTCTGTTTCTTTGCGCGATTTCGATGCAATACGGTGTTCTTCTGTTGGGAAGCTCCGATGCTGGGTTTTAGCTTGACGGGCCAGGTCTGGTGCACTTCAAAACAACCCAAGGGAATCCATGCGGCGGGACGTCGAATTCTCGTTCGAACGTTCCCCAACCCATAGTTCCAAAGCTGTTGAAGTCAGAGTACGGCCCCTGGCCGAGACCGAAGGGGGCGGACGCTGCTCTAGTGCTCTAGTGCGGGCTGCAAATTCGAGGCGAGTGTGCCCCCGCATGCTCCGAAGTTCGGCGTTTTACCGAATCTCGCCTCTGTCGGGCCTCTCCCGGAGCATGTATAACAACAACAATATCAACATTGATCCTTGTTTCTTTACATCATAGCAGGGTTGGGGTGAGGTGTCATAACGGGGACTGTTACGCTACGGACTGCTGATGGGTTTAGGTAGATGAAAAAATCACATCTAATTCGGGGAAGCATTCTAGTCTTTCATAGAGGCAATGTCTCCTCTCATTCACGCGTAATCATTGATGATGGAAAGGATCAATTCTCATCTATCTACCTTGTGTACCTCCTACCTATGTAGGTAGGTAGGTATTGCGAAGCAAATTCAATGAGCCCCCGGGACTTGCCCGTTTGGATTCAACAGTTACAAGTTGAAGCAAAGCGACCGTCGACCATAGTGGTGTGTCTTCCAGATGAAGCAATCCAACCCTCTTTCACAACTCTCCCCTCATAAAGGCGTTGTTTAGCTTCACTAGGTCCGCGAGATCCTCCGCCTGGCCTGGCCCATTGCTCGCGGGCCCTTCAACTCCCCAAAGAGAGGTCAACTCTTCCTCCAGGGCATCGGCCCCCTCGTCATCCCGCTCGGGTATGGACACCGCCTGGCCATCACCTTCAACCACGCGCCCATCTCGGCCAACGCCATCCGCACCTGGCTCTTAATCCGACTCTTCCGTATGCCTAGTCTGGTCCGCGGACTGCTCCTCCCCGCCGGTGGGATGCGCGCTTCCGTTTGCGAGGCGTGCAGATGTCCCGAGGCCGGGGATCTGAACAGGCGCTCGGAGCGGAGTGGACGTCGCTGCAGAGGACGTCAGACCAATCGCAGCAGAGAATGAGTCCGCAGGGCAAGACTCGCTGCTGATAGTAGTGGTGACGACGATGCCAGACCCAGCAGCGCTTGGTTTGGTAGGTACATTACTGTCGGCGTCTTCCTCGTTGCCGCTCCCCGCGTAGAGCTCGTTGACATCCTCGACATCGATCTCCACGGCGGTGGTGTCGTCGTTGCTTGTTTCATCGGTATCGTACCAGGGGACGACGTGGTCGAAGATGGTCCCCTCGTCGTCGTCGTCGTCCTGGGAAATGGCGCTCTCCATAATCTCGTTAATGGTAACCTGGAAGGTGTCGTCCTCTTCCTCGTCTTCGTCTTCTTCAGAGGTCGAAACCGCCTGCATGTGCGCTAGCTGAGCCCTCTCCCTCGCGGCGCTATAGACACTATTATGGCACTCGCTCGGAAAATCGCAGTGTAGCGAGCAGTCGTGGGCCCCACTGGCGTACAACTGCCTCTTCCGCCTCTCGACGAGCTCGGTGTGGTCCGGCGCTCTCTCATCCCAGACGACCTCCGCGGCGCCGCCCTCGCCATCGGGAACGAAGACCGCCTCGAACATCGCAAACGCATCGCCGCCGCCGTTCCTCTCGCGCCGCCAGCTCCCCCAGGCGGCCCAACCGAGGTAGTCGAACTCGGTGGTGCAAGGCCCTTCGTAGTTAGAGCGACGCCTGCGCTTAGCGGGGCGGCCGCTGCTGCTGCTGCTGCCGTTGGAGACGATGTCGCCGTTGAGAGTGGCGCTGCAGAGCTGGTGGGAGCACATGAGGCAGCGACGGGTGCAGGAGAGGCGGTAGGTGATCGAGCAGGAGTGGCAGCGCCAGAGCCAGGGGAGGGGAGACGGGGGCGGAGGCGGCGACGTGTCCTCGTCCTCCTCGTCCTCGGAGAGGGGGCTGGCTGGAGAGGCTTGGAGGGTGGTTGACTCGCACATGGGGAAAATGGAGGGTTGCTTGGGCGATGGTTGCTCCGATGCCAACGGCGTGGCGATCGCCCGTTTGACCGGATCGGTGTTGATCGTGTTAGACGTCATACTGGCGGGTAGAGACATGTGTGGCTTGCTGCTCTGAGGATAGGCTGAGGGCCTGCGGGTTTTGCGTTTGGTGGTCATTGGACGCGTTCTGTTTTAGGAGAACGAAGGTTTTGGTCTTTTGTTGATCAACGTTCGAGCGAGAGTTCGATACAATGGCGTGTATCTCGGTCGAGCAGCCTGTGTTCGAGTTGGTGAATGAGTGGGAGTAGGGTTCGTCAAGAACGTCCTACAACAATTATCCTAGCGAGGATTGTTCGCTCGAAACAAGACAGTAAATGAGTGACTGATAATACGATGGATGATGACTGGGAAGAAGAAGTAATAGCAAATAGGGGCAAGTTACACTAGAACCTTGCAATCAGCATGCAAGACAACCAAATTTTCTGACTTTTTCGATATTGGTCTTTGGATAATCATTGTGCTCAAGGTATATATGGATGAAGAATGATAGTCCTTTTTTTTTAGTTTACAAAGCAAACCAAGGTCTACATGTGGGAGAACTCCGCCACGAGTTTGACAGGTCCCTGACCACAAATATAGAAAATGGCTGACGACGTCTCTTTGTCTCAATATTCCATGGAGGCCCGCTTCAGACATTGCAGGCAAGGAGTCACCAGGGTAGCCTCCTGGTAAGAGCTTGATGTGTGACAAAGCAAGCTGTCGCTTAAAATGGTGATGTTGGGATAAAGGCCCTTGCGAGCCAAACCAACTTCAAAGGAGGATTTACGAGATATATGGTTACGACGAAAACTTACGGTCAGTCCCAGTATAGCATGTTCTGGGCCAAACCGGCCTGCTGGCATTACCTTGATTTCTTGACACATCGCTCAAATTACAAAAGCGGTAAAACTAGAAATGAAGCCTTAAGCTTCCTCATAGCTCGACTTTTCCAGATCCTTTCCTCGCCGTGGTTCGGCCATCCCCCAGCGGCCAGAAGAGTCTTTATTTATTAATCGCAGAGCCGACCTTGCCAGAAATCCACATCATTAGAATCGCCATAGCTATTTCTGTTTCAAGAATGGCAGCACCGTCTTGATGAAATCGTCGTAACCATCAATAAAGGGGACATGTCCCGCGTTCGGAATAACGCGCAACTCGACCTTAAACCTCTTGCCCTCTGCATCAAACCCTTTCTGCACCTCAGCGCGCATCCCCTCCATCTTCTCCGGCAAGTCTGCATCCTTCGCACCAACCACGAAAAGCACGCTCTCGACGCACCCCGCCATCTTAGGAAGCAAGGGTCTAAGATCAAAAGTCTCCGACCTCAGGGCCGCAACGCACGTCTCAAACCCGTCCGGCGTAGTCGTCCGCATGAGCCCGCGCACGCGGCCCGCCTCGCCCGCATTAGCGGCGATCCAATCGCCGCCGAACCAGCGGCCCATCGTCTCCTCGACGGCGGCGTCCATGGACCCGGCGCTGCGCACGGCCTCGACGCGGGCCGCGAACGGGTCCGGCGAGACGCCGGCGTTGGCAGGCGAGCAGGCGATGGTGTCGCAGACGACGAGGTTGCGGACGAGGCCCGGGTGCGCGGACGAGAACACGATGCCCAGCGCCGCCCCCATGGAGTCGCCGATCCAGCCGTGCAGGAGGGGCGCGGTGGGCGAGGGGGCGCCGGAGCCGACGAGGGAGGGCTTGACTGCGGCGCTGTTGAGGAGGGCGTGGACGTCCTCGGCGAGGGAGTTGAAGGTGGTGGACCCGAGGTCGGAGGGTACACCCGACTGGCCATGGCCCGGGTGGTCGTATCTGATGATACGGAAGCCGGACTCGTGGAGCTTGGCCACGACGTCATCCCAGAAGTGGAACTGCGAGGCGAGGGAGTTTGAGAGCAGTATGGTAGGTCTGCCAGGCTCTGATTTGTAGGTAAACTCAAATGAAATGCTCCGGCCAGAGGGGAGCTGGAAAGTCTCCATGATGGCTAGTGCCGAAACGGTCGGAGATGTTCCGACTCTTGGGTGATTTCTCGGGAGATAGTGCTGATCTGCCCCGCAACAGGTTGTTATGTTATCGGTAGGGAGATGCGTCGGTTGTTTTTGAAAGAAGGCGCTTGCTTAAATTAGGGGATAAATGAAACAGCAGCGAGTAATCGAAATAATGCGGTACTATGAGCGGTGCCTCCGACTCAAGCGAGGTGGTTGATCGGAGAAGGAATGTTGATTCCCGGAAGGCGGGGTTAGCTTGGGTCCAATGATCGATGACGAAATGCTCCGGATCGGGGCGACCTCCTCCGGGCCCCGGAGACCCGAGACCTACGCGGCCGGAATTGAGCTCGGCGTTCGGTTTGATTACAGCCGTGGCATGGAAAAGCGAAGCTATGACCACGCGTTCTCACTGCCTTGATACGTGGACGCAGCCATTGCATGGTTGAACAAATATATGTCCGATGCATGTACGGACACTGTAGGGCAAACTATTCAAGTGACCTCTTGGCAGGTATCGCTGGCTTAAAACCATGGTAGAACTATTATGCTGGCACATTTGGAGGCATCAAGTGCTTGAGAATTCGTGTATGTTTGAGTGGGCTGATGGACTCACGCACTCCAGCATAGTGACTCGTATATCGCAAATCAAAACGCAAACTTCAAATTCAAACTTCATGGACCAGCCTATGTGGTGTAAAACAACCACCCTGAAGCATTATATGCCGGTAGTCGATAAAGGACCAGCTCCTTTTGTCTCTGATTCATGCATTCAATCCTCATTTCATCCCATCCGCTCGCTCTCGCTTCCTTCGAATCATTCTTGCAGATATCCCCCCTGCCACACAACCGCTAGACGTCGAACAGCACGCACCTGGCTTCCTCATCTGCAAACTCAGCCAATTTCCCTCCTCGCTCCAACACACGCTCGCTCTGCTGCATGATGCATCGCTCTCCCTCGATAGCCGGCGATTCGCCTCTGCCTGTACGAGGGTTTTCATCCTCCTACCCTTCACCAGTTCCGCCTATTCGGACTGGGATGCCTCCAACTCTGCACGCATCCAATGCCGATGAATCTCTCAAAACGCTCGTGCAGCCTCGGACTGACAACTCCTCCGTATGCAAGATCAGACTGTGAGACTTCGCCTGCCCGCCAAGATATCAACAAGCCACATAGAGAGTGTCCACTACTCGCTAAAGCACAAAGGCAAATACAAGAAAATAACCGAACGAACATATAACCCAAGCTACTCAATGCCGCCTACAGAGGTTTGAAAGCGGGCCGTAAGAGAAGGCTACAGGGCTGTTACCCTGTCACTAATCCACGGTTCCACTATCATTGACCCCTAGAGCTCTTGTTGAAAACATGAGCCTTCTCATGTGACAGAGACTAAGAATGGGGGATGGGATAAACCGGGGGGGACAACGAAAGGGTCGATAGAAAGCCAACGCAAAACGCGAAAGCCTCAACCGCCTCATCATCTGGTAAGCGGAAAAGGGGGGTTTGTGCCACAATATTAATTTGAACATCACAGGGTGTCCAGGTTCCACACGGGTAGGTGTGAAAAGTCTTGGGGGTTTCTGCCCAGGTGGAAAAGGGGTTTGATATAGCCATCTAGGACGTGAAGTCATAACAGCGTAAAAAAAGAGTCGTTAAAGGGAGGCATAGCAAAACTGGGCCGTAATCTCCCCCATCAACATCCTCTCCCCCAGCCGCACTTGCTGAAGAGGAGGGGAAGTTTTTGAAGGAGATAATAGCCAGTATATCGAACATCGCTAAGAAATAAACAAAACTGTCATAAAATCGAGTTTGTCTTGCGTTCCCAGATGGGATTGCCGATTTTGCGGAAGCCGATGGCATCAGGTGGTCGCCCACATAGCTGTAAAAAGACTTGTTCTCCGAGAAGTCTCCCGTTTCTTTTCTCATACGAGTTGCGGGTATTTGAGTTGCGGGTGATATCGAATCGTGTTGTACGTCATCGTCGTCGTTGTCATGGTCGAATATGATATGTGTGTTTGGTGATGGTTGTGGCTGCCGACAATCAAACCGGCCGCGCCGAGAGAAAAGCCACTAGAAACAAAAACTCCTCAAACTGAGTAGGGAACAAGAGGGCCATGTTGCTCCTGGGAAGCCCAAAGAACAGAAATCTAACCCTATTACAACAGTATGTGTATGGACAAGTGTAGTGGAATGGCGTAAAAGTGTTGAGGTTGGAAGCGGGCGTCTACAAGGAGTGCCAAGGTTGACAGGCATCGCGTCATAGAGGGCAGACTTCGTGTGGGTATCGATGCGGAACCAGGCCGCTGTATATCCGGATTCCCGCACTTTCGAGGCCAACCCTTTCCCTCGCGAGCTTTGGGAGGCATGGTCAACCGAGTTATGTATTCGGTGTCCCTGGATCATCAACGCATCGAAGAATGTTTGATGACAGCACAAGGTCGAGTAGACGGGCGAGCGACGGCAGGCACTAGTTCCACCTTAATGGAACATGGGAGCGCTGGAACCGCCTCCAGCACGAGCAGCACTCTCAGATGAGTCTGGAAGGGCGAACGAATTAGCATAATTCGAAAAGGGGAAGAGGAGGAGGAAACGAAGGCTGTGGGAAAACCGGGGCGTGGACGTACCGCTTCCTCGCTGCACGTGGCCGTTAGGTCGACGGCTACCAAAACCCATAGAGTCCCACTCACCAGGACCGCGCGGCTGCCTCTCGGGCGCCGCGACACGTGCACCACCGCTGCTCACGCCGGGACGCTGGCTCCCTATGGCACCGGGGGTGTCGCGCGGCGGGCGCATCTGGTTGCTCCCGGCGTCGTAGCCGCCGAGGGACATGGATCCCATGCCCGAGAGCAGCTGGGCGGCATCGAGGGACGAAGGCGCGGCGAGGGTGCCGCCGGGGGTGGTCGGGGCGGTCAGGGAGCTCGTGTAATCACCGAAACGGGCTACATGGCCGGCGTCGGCTCCGTTAGCCTGCGAGTAACCCGAAACCGACGGAGACGGACTTGGAGTGTACGAACGCAGATCCGCAAAGCTCTTGACCCCGCGAAGCCCGTTGATGCCGGAGGTGTCGGGGCTGCCTGGCAGCTCCAGCATCGGGTTCCCCTGCCGCCCGATGGTGTGGTAGGCGTTGGCTAGCCGGGACTCTGCGAAGTCGATGGTCGCCGCGCGGCTGAGGCCGCGGCGGTGGGCATCCAGAGAGACGCCGGGTGGGAGATGCGGTGGGGCCTGTGTCGTGGGGGATGTACGAGCTACGTCTTTGATCACGTGTAGCTGCCTATGCTGCCCCTCTCCTGCAGAACGATGCTCCAGTCCCATGTTGTGCGCTAGAATGTGGATGGAGCGGCGTTGAGTCGGGGTGATCGAGTTTGGGAAGACCAGAATCTCCCTGTTGGGGTCGTTGCGGAAGAGGGTCAACTCGGTGTAGAAGTTTAGGGTCTCCGGGTTATTGAGGTCAACATCCCCTGCTAGTATCATCAGCGCGCTGTTTGTCGACGGCGGCCGGTTGGGTGACTTACGCAACGGTGAGTTGCGCTGGCCATTGTTCCCAGATGATGCGTTTGTGAGCGAGTGCATCGAGGCCTGCTGGTGGAGAGGCATGGACCGGTGTTGTTCCTCGAGCTGGCCGCGCTTCTCCCTTTTTTCCCTTTCTATACGCTCGCGCTCGTGCTCGGGGAGCATCTTCTTATATTCGACCCTCAGCTTCCTGCCCTGCACCTCGAGGCCGTTCATCTTCTCGATGACGATGGCGGTGTCGTCGGCGTTCTGGAAGTTGGCAAAGGCCAACCCACGGAAGACGCCCTGGTCGAAGTGGTAGTTGAAGGCGTACGGCTGCGGGAGACACATATCCGTCATCAGTCCCGTGAGGGTCTCCTTTCGTATGTTGAAGGGGATGTTCTTGATGACGATGGCGGTAGGGATGAGATCGGTGCCGTTATTCTTCTCCTCCAAATTCCGCAACGGCATGCCGCCGTAGGCATTCTGGAAGCCGTGTCTGTCGTTGCCCATGCCGCCGTTCATCATTCCGAGCTGCTGGTTCATGATGGGAGGTGGCTGGAAGGGTGGAGCGGGATGCATCAGTGGCTGGCCGCCAGGTCCTTGATCGGGGATTCCTGTCCATTCCTGGGAAGAGGGGAAGTCAGCGGGATACACGGGGTGAAGAGGTGGTGGTGGTGGTCGGAAGCGAGGCGGACGAACCGAAGGTAAGCCTCGTCGATTCCCAGCCCGCAGCCGGCCGCCGTCGCCCATCGCGCCGTTCACCGTCGCGGCTCCGGCGCTATAATTCCAGGCCTGGTTATTCATCATGAATGTGTCGTTAAAGTTCTGATTCGGCTGTAGCCTGTTGTGCCTAAAACTGTCATATGTGGTGTAGCGCTCATCGGGGAACATGGACGGGGAGGGTTGGCCGGCGGTGTCCGGCTGCTGTCTTTGGTTCTGCCGGCCAGGTTGCTGATGGCCGGTGTAAGTTGAGTAACTGGGCCTCGACGAGCTCGGCGAGCGGTTCGAGTTGCTGCCCATGCCGTAGTTATAGTACGTTTCTTGTTGCTGATTCATGGCTGGTTGCTGGTGCTGCGAGCAGCGGCGGTCAAGGCTGGCCGGGCAGACGAGCCAGGAACAGCCGGTGACCGTCGGAGGAGGGCTGATCGTGACGAAGCTATAAACACGGGAGGACGACCGAGAACGGAACGTAGCTGGGCGTCGAAGTCGTGGGTGGGACAGAAGAAGAAAAAAACCGAAACCCCTGACGACAGCTTATAGGGGATCCTGCCGCTTCGTTCGAGTCCCGAAGACCGAAAACAGTTGGGCTCAAGATGGGATATAGAGTCGTAAGACTCGAGCCCGATAGTCGCTAACGACTCTGGGGTAGGGAACAAGAGACGGGGGAGGAGAGAAATAAATAGCGATAAATATGCAGTTCTAGAGATGGATGCTTCAGGAAAGGTTTGTCGGCGATGCTGGGGCGTGAGTAGCCGGCGGCAGTGCAGAGAAGATTGGAGAATGCTCGTGTAAGGGCTATGTACTCTAGATCGTCATGTCGTCTTGCTCGTCGATATCGTTCGTAAATGCAGTATGGCAAGCATATGGTTGTGGGAGAATGGCCATGGGGTG
>Ga0164242_10003138_pt1 | contig 18928 bp, 20 predicted proteins | sample OricomgcompostMG_FD_108783 | JGI IMG/M metagenome (GOLD analysis project Ga0164242, IMG submission 108783) | Miracle-Growth compost microbial communities from Emeryville, California, USA - Original compost - Miracle growth compost (MG) ... | reverse complement strand
GCTGCACGGTCGAGAGCTCGTTCGCCATTTCTATTCTTCTGGCAGGCTTGAAGGTGACCTGAACCGCGAAAGAATCAGGGCAACCGTCCCTTTTCGGCCGCCTCTCGATAAACACTTCACGTTTCCCCTCCTGTCACCTAACGGAAAAATCGATTGTCACCTTTTTCTGGATCCGGGGCTCCTTTCCCTGGGGACTGGTTGTCTGTGGCAGTTGAATCTTCGCTGGAAGTTAGGGATACTCACTAAACTCCTGCCGCCGACTTCATACCGCCGTCGAAATGGGTAAATTCTTCGTGGGATGGGAGCTATGGGAGGAGATGACCTTTGTTCGTCGCTCTCCTGATACGCCTATGTTAATATCGCAATGCTAACAGGATAATAGGTGCTGGCAATGTGCATCGTTGTCGTCTTTTGCATCGGTCTGGGGAAGCTGTGGTGGACCAACCGTCTCATGCGGAAACGGGAAGGACTGGTTCGGGAGAAGCATGCGCGTTTGACTGAGATGCGCAAGGCCGGCCTTCCCCCCAAACGCGGTTCCACCATCCCGTTTGGAGTCCGAGCTATCCAGCACGGTATCGAGGTGGACGGTATATGGATCTCTCGGCCCGCGACCCCAAACCCCGAGTCCCCGAACAAACGGGCGTCGATGACGACCTTGGTGGCCTTGGACTCCGATTCGAGCAAGAAGGGGAAGCATCTATCGGTCGACTCACGAGCGGTCTCGGAGAACACGCTCGAGGCCCGGCCGCGGAGGAAGCAGAGCCCGTCGGACACTCTCGCCGCGCACAGACTAGCTGCCGATAGCGACTCCGTGGAGCGGAACCCATCCCCGGCGCCACGTGCATCACCACGCGCATCACCGCGCGTTTCGCCACGCTCTGCACAATTCGCTGCCCCGAAACCGAAACGCCCACGGCTCTCGAACGCCCTGAGTGAGGATACGCTATGGAGGTTGGAGGGGCAAGGCCTTGGGGGAAGATACGCCGCCGACACTTATATTCCGACCTCCTCCTCGGGAAAGTACGCGCGAGGGCCGAGCCAGAGGAGCTCAGTGGTGTCGTCTGGCGGAGAATCAGTAGAATCCCAGTCTAGGTCCGGAATGAGCGGGAGAAGCAGCAGCGGGAGAAGCTACACATCCGCTCGGAGTTCGAGACCGCACCACTCCTCGAGGAACATCTACGAACCCCGGGTAGGCTACTACCCGGTCTCGCATATTTCCTCCGAGAGGGAACATCGGGAACCCGGCGAGATCCCTCGGAACCGGACGCCGATTTCTCCCATCCCCCAGAGCGAAACCCACTCTCCTCCACTCCAGGGCCACGATCTCCCCCTCCCGGGACCGACCTTTGGACCCGGCGACCAGCATATGAATAGGTCTGCGAGGAGGGTGAATCAAGGCTTCGAGGTTCTGCCAGCCGGGACTTTCGGGTCGCCGCACGAGTACAGGCATCATCACAGTGGCAACGACGACCTAGAATCCGGAGGCGACCGAAGCCCGGGCTCGAAATCGCCGAGATCGCCGAAATTCGGGAAGAATTTGTATCAGACGCAACAGTACCAATACCCCACGACGCCGCATTTCTAAATATCGGGGCGTGGAAGTCGGATTTGTGAGAAAAGGCTCGATGAGGGCTAAAAATGAGGAAGTGAAGTGCCTCGAGGGGAAGCATAATCAGAGAGGCATGGAGCTGGATCTGGCAACTCTGATTCTACCTTTGTACATACATACATACCATAGTCCGTTTTAGCGGAGGCATAGAATCGCGGCGTTCGGCAAAGGTAGAATAGCAATCCTACTGCCAACTGGGACTGTCTTTGGCAACCTTGGACCAAGTAAAGTGTAGATATTCCTGTTCCCCATGCCTCGTCGCACCTCCCCGTCCCCCCCGTGTATCCCCGTGTTTCCGCATCATCTCCCGACATTTACCGCAGATCCTCCCCATACTGGTCTATATGTTGCTGTGCACTATCCTCGCATACCCTGAGCTCTTCGCTTACCCTGACTTCGTGTTATGGTTAGTGATGGCTTTGGGTTGCTCGACAAGGTTGGCGATACAAAGGCGGGTGAACGATTCGAAAGCTATCTTCTAGGTTGGTCTGGAAGTAATACTCTCCCCTGGGGTGCCGTGCATTTTGCGGGTCAGCACCATGGCAAGACAATACCAGCACCGTTGGTAGAAGTGGTCGCCCCTTTATTATTTGGTCTTGGCGTTCTGGTATATAGATATCATGTGACTTGGTCATGTGCTTTCGTGTGTTGCTTGGCCCCTTCCCCAGGCGGACGACACGCGATTTTGTCGCGTCAACAAACTTCCCCTCCTACATTTCCTCAACGCCGTCCCCTTACCGCCGATCAAATTCTGCCCTGCGGCTCGCGATTCTCGTTCCGCCAATAGTCGCGTCTTTTAAACTGAAGGCCACCTTCTACCTCTATTGCAATGGCTGCCGAAGCCGAGTACGACGAGGCCAACACCGCCGATGACAGCGGAATGACCGGCCCTGGCGCTCCAACGCCACTTTCTGCGCTCGAGGTATGCCTGATACTCTTATTCTGGAACACTGATTACATAAACTGACATGATATTCAGGGTGTTGCAGGACTGACGAAACGTGACATCCAACTTGTTGTGGAGGGTGGCTTCAATACTGTCGAATCGGTCGCCTACACTCCTCGACGAGTCTTGGAGCAGATCAAGGGTATCTCGGAACAAAAGGCGACCAAGGTATTAGCAGAAGGTAAATGGTCCTAAACCTCGACCTCAGTCGCTGTCGCTGTATCTGACCCGGTTCAACTACAGCCTCAAAGCTTGTTCCAATGGGCTTCACTACCGCCACCGAGATGCACCAACGTCGCAGTGAACTCATCTCGATCACAACGGGCTCCAAGAACCTTGATACGTTATTGGCGGGGGGTGTCGAGACCGGCAGCGTCACCGAGATATTTGGCGAGTTCCGAACTGGTAAATCGCAAATCTGCCACACCCTAGCAGTGACCTGCCAGCTGCCTTTCGACATGGGCGGCGGTGAAGGTAAATGCCTCTATATCGACACTGAGGGGACATTTCGCCCCGTCCGTCTGCTCGCAGTGGCCAACCGGTACGGCCTCTCAGGAGAAGAGGTCCTCGATAACGTCGCATACGCAAGAGCCTACAATTCCGACCATCAGCTGCAGCTCCTCAACCAGGCAGCGACCATGATGTGTGAAACACGCTTCAGTCTGCTGATTGTCGACTCGGCAACCTCCCTGTACCGCACCGATTTCCTTGGCCGGGGCGAACTCAGCTCACGACAGACGCATCTGGCCAAGTTCTTGCGGACGCTGCAACGGCTAGCCGACGAGTTCGGCATCGCCGTCGTCATCACAAACCAGGTCGTCGCTCAGGTGGATGGTGGACCGTCCGCCATGTTTAACCCTGACCCGAAGAAGCCGATTGGGGGTAATATTATCGCACACGCCAGCACCACGCGTATAAGCTTGAAGAAAGGCCGCGGCGAGACAAGAATTGCAAAGATCTACGATAGTCCATGTCTGCCAGAGAGCGATTGCTTGTTCGCGATTAACGAGGACGGCATTGGTGACCCGAGCCCGAAGGACATGGAGAAAGCCTTCTAAACGGTTAAGGATCGAGGAAACGGTTAGGGGGGACTGTAAATGGAGACGGCCGAAGCGTGTTGCTATGATGATGGTTGGTAGGTAACTGGTCTAAGAGGGAGGACGGAACTGGAGTTGTGTGCGGGCTGGCAAACTTAAACGGCTTTCAAAGGGTGTCGGAGCTGATATGCATCATTGCTGGCGTTGTTTGGGCTGTTCAACTTTTTCGTCAATTAGAGGTCAGAGCTGAGCTGAATTCAAGTTTGTATGACATCGTAGTCTCATCCAAGAAAGCTTTTACCTCGGTGAGATTGGGGGTTGGTTTCAGCACCTGTACCGATACTACTCCACTAGGCACTCGAGAAGATGACTACTCTGTAACATCTATATCCTAGAATAACGAAAGTAGGTGCAGCCGTGGCTTCTATTCCGTGTCTTCGTCAAAGTTGATCGAGTAAATGCAGTTATGCAGTACAGGATCGTTTATTGTTATGCACCTAACGAGGTTTACAGGAGAGCAACGAGGCGGCCAGAAATTCTGCCACCCAAACCACCCGCGCGTCTGCGAGAAAGAAACCACTTTGGAGCGCGACAGAGCTTTCGCCCCGACCATTCACCTCTCCGATAGACGACTGAATGGGGTAAAAATGTCTTCTAGAGACGTGCTGTTTCGATACAAGGAAACGAGACTCAACCTCGAGCCGGCCTCGCCTTCCTCCGTCATCGAACTCCGGGTGCCAGCTTCAAGCTCTCACGGCCGGTCGAACTCGCAGCGGACCAATGGTGCAAGGCATTCCGCCGAGGCGGACGAGCAGGCCTGGCGATCGAAGAATTTAGCTACCGCGTCGTCGATATATCGCCGGAAACACCATGGCTCTCCGCACAGCTTCCTGTGGAGGGTCCTCGAAAACAACACCGTATTGAGCATCCGCGCGGCCGACGTCAGCAAGCCGAACAAGGAACCCGATGCGCCGCTCGTCCTGTATCTCCGCTTCCCCTCGGCGATTCGAGACTCGTGCATTGGCTTCTCTGACTCTGAAGACCATGAGGCGCTGAGCATCTTCATTGTTGACCATGCGAACAACCTCTACGCTGTCACCCTCCGGCTCGAACTGTTCAAGAAGCGTTCAGCTTCGGAGGGCGGCCTCGGCGAAGCCTGCAAGTCGTACTCGCCGCCTGGGTTTGGATTCAAGCACCCCCATCGCCTGGTGGCCGTCAGTCCGGACCAGTTGATCATCACCATGCACGACGGTGGTATCTTGCGATTTGATAGGAACCGATCGCATGACGGTGGGCTTACCCGGCCCTTGTTTCGAAATACTGCGCTGTACTGACCCTTCGATAGCTGCTACGAACGGCCTTTGGAAGGAAACCATTTACAATGTCGCGGGTTGGGGCCAAAGCCTCCGAGGCCTCGTCCCTTTCCAAAGGAATGCCACGATCCGACATGACAAGATCAACATGGAGCTAACCGCCGCAACATCGACCGCTATCACGTCAATGGGCCACGATGATACATCCTTCCTATTCACGATTTGTTTAGACCACCGGATGAGGGTGTGGGATGTGCAGACTGGACAGATTGTTTACACAGGCGATATGCTGAATGCGAAGAGGGACCCTAACGAAGTCGGCAAGTGGACGATCGACCCGTCTCAGAGTAACCTTATCAGGATCCTGGATAAGTCTTACGGGCAGTCCTTGGCCGTGACCTACTCCCCGCTTGGGGCCGGAGAATTCAAATTCTGGAAAGTCAAGGCCAACGACCAGGGCTCTATTCTGGTTGGCGATCTCTTTCCGAACCACCAACTAGTACCTCCGGCACCCTCGGCGTCGGATGTATGGACTCTTGCCGACTTTGGTGTGGTGAGCCAGGAAGAAGGACCAGAGCTCTGGACACTGTGGAAGAACAACACCACCTACAGACTTCAGACACTACAGGTGCGCCCAAAGGACAGCGCTGGCCCCTGGAGCGATGGGTGGAAAGGAGTTCGCATAGAAAACGCACTGTCCTACGCCCAAACCTCCGGCCCTTGCGACCCGACCGATTCGAGCGAGAGGTGGCTCAACGAAATCTTCTTCCCTGGGCGGTTCCCCAAGCCCACTCTCGAAGCGGCGTTGGCAATCTACGAGAAGGGCATAGTAGGCCCGGCGAAAGAGACGCCGTCGAGATCCAGCAAGAGCTTGGCCCAGTCGATATGCTCTGTTGTAGGGTCAATACCAACCCTTGAACCTAATTCCGAGGGGGGCGTCGACTACGAAAAATATCGAGCAAACAGCGAGGTCCATTGGCGGCGATTTTACCGCCTTCTCGGCGAGCTGGACAAGCAAAGGGGCGAGGCACTCTCTCTAGTGCTCGACGCAGAAGTTGGCATGATATGGGTTGTCTGTGCCGATACCCTAGCTGCTGTTAGGCAATGTAGCAACCTAGAGCTTGTTTGTCATAACCTTGGTGCGCCGGAGAAGAACAGCGAAGATGTCGCTGCCCTAGTGCAAGCGGGACTTACCTTCATGGAAAGCTTCTCCGACGGCATGTGGCAACTTAGCCGATCGACTCTGCTCCCGCAGCTCTTTGAAGATTCAGGCCAGACGGATGAAGAGCGGTTGCAGTACTTTTCGGATAAGGCCGGTTTCTGGCGCCAGGTCAGCGAGGAGGATTGCGCTAACGTCGTCGATCAACTTGGTAACAACTTTAGAATCGTCACTCCGCGGCTCTACGAGGACCTGTTTGATCTGGTCACTGCCGACACCGACCAAAACAGCCGTGAGCTCCAGCAGGCCTTTACGAAGTTTGGAGGGAAGGTGGTGGTTCGCGCTATCCAGGACACGGCCGAGCTTCACTGGCAGATTCTCTTTAGCCAGCTGATCTTGCTCGTTCACATGGAGTTTGAGTTTGAGAACGAGGAAGATGCACTGCATACCAGAGTCGATGTTGGTAGTACATATCGCCAGATTATCGACGCGCTTCGGAGACTCGAACACGTTAAGTGGATGGCCAAGACTGAGATAAGTCTCCCCGCCCCTCGGGAGCGCTCTTCGTCTACGTCGGGAAGCATCTCGCCGGCTACCTCCAAGCGCAGTGGCAGCGAGGAAATACACACCATTACCGTTCTCGAGGCGCTTGTTGGTCACCTGCTCGGCCTCCCGGAGACTGACAACCAGCCGCTGCTGACGAGATTAACCGAGATTGTCACAAACCTCTGTGCCCCCGACAGTGATATTGAGTTCCTACCTCACCTCCACCAGTGCTTCCTCCTTAAGGCGGATAGGGCAGATCTCGCGCGAGAGCTCGCTCCTTTCGCCGATCAGGACCCATTCTCCACATATGTGCAAGGCCGGGTCCTTCTTGCGCTTAATGACTACGATGGTGCTGCGTTCCACTTCAAGAAAGCAGCAGTTGGCTTGAGTAAGTTTGACTATGCCTTGTTTATGTTCTTACAATGGGCTGACTTGAGATGCAGGTATTTCTATGCGACACGTCGAGCGACATAGCTCTCGGCTTCTTGATGAGACGGAATGGAACCTCCTTAACAACGGATTACCCAAGTACTACTCGCACATCGTAAATCTCTACGACAAACAGAAGGCGTTCTCCTTCGTCATCGAGTTCGCTCGCCTAGCTTTGCAATTCGCCGATTCCAATGGCGACGACGCCTCGTCTGTGAAGACAGATATGCTGAGCCGCTCGTTCATGGCCTCTACGGCTCTATCACGGTTCGACACTGCCCACTCGACTCTACTCATGATGAAGGACGAGGCGGTGCAAGGGTCCTATCTTAGGAGGCTCGTGGAGAAGATGTGCGAGACGGGTCAGAATAAGGAGCTTGTGGCGCTCCCCTTCTCGGGCCTGCAGGACAAGGTCGATAACATCCTCCTGGAGAAATGCAGAGCCTCTAAGGACGTCATCCGCGGGATCCCCTACCACCAGATCCTCTACGCCTGGAGGGTTAGCCGCAACGACTACCGTGGGGGAGCCGCGGTGCTTCTCGACAGGCTGCAGAAGCTACGGCAGATGGGCGAGGGCGACAAGCTCGGCGGCGACGATACCCTTGACACGCAGGTGACGAGGCAGTATCTGCTGCTCATCAACGCGCTCAGCTGCCTCGACCCCAAGGAGGCATTTATCCTTGAAGATCTGCTAGGTGCCGACAAACCCCAGCATGACCGAAACGGAGCCGACGGCCTTGAGGATGCCGTGAGCGATATGCGACTGGAGGACATCAGGACTATCGTGGACCGGAATGGTGCGGGCGAGAAGGATGCGAGGGTGGAGCACCTGGCCAAGGTCATGTCGAGGGGTGGCCGGGGCCAGAATGTTGAGCGGAAGGTTGTCACGCTCGGGGACGTCCGCAAGCAGTACCAGGAGGAATTGGATCGGATTGTGGCCATCCAGAACGACCAGTACGCATACACCCCCGCCGAGGATGACGAGATGGACATGGCATAAATAGGAATTGGCCTAGTGTGGAAAATAAGTTTGGAGACTGTAGGACTATGTTCGACCTTTTGTCACGGTTATGGATGATACCTTTTCAACGGAGTCACGAAAACACAAAAGAGGAGCGGAGGCGCGCGCGTGCCTTTTGCTAGGAAGGAGCATGAGAAAAAAAAATGGTTAGACTACGAATTAATCGCCCGCCTAGGTAGAGAAACCAAAATGTTTTCTTCTGGGATCTTTAAACCCCTCTCTCTCCTGGAGGAAAACCAAACGCCGTGAACCATGCTAGAAGAAAACACAAAACGTACGGTCTTCGTCCCACGCGGAAGAGGTGGTCATCATACATACAATAATAGCCTGGAACGCGCTTCGCTCGACATCCTCGCCGTGGTGACCCCCGCTTTCCCTCAAGCAGGCACGGTGGTGATCCTGTTTTCCGTTGGTGCCGGCAACCCGTCTGGGCCGTTTGCCATCTCGGGGGTTTGTCTGAAGAGGATGATCTCGGACTGCTTGAAGTATCTGCGAGCGTCTGCGTATTCGGGGTTAACATAGGTAGATGGAAGGGATATGGGGGCTGATTGGGGGCTTGCTTGGGCTCACCTTCGTCGATCAATACTAGACTTAGATAGTATCTCGTTGAGAACTTCTTGTTGACGTCCCGGAAGGTTGGGGTTAGGTCGAACCCGCCCAGGAACAACCGGATGGGAATTGTCTCTCCTCTAGATGGTGAGCCATCCATGATCTAGATGGCGTGTCGAGTTAGCTCTAATTCCATGAAACGTCATCCCATCTATACCCCTTTCCCACGGGCGCAATAGGCCAACTCTAGCGCTCTTATTGCCAACAGCGGAAGAATTTAAAACGTACCTCGAACCGAACCAGGGTCTCGCTCTCATTGTACTGATTTGGCGTAGCTCCCGTCGTCTCACGGCGTATGATACTCAGCTCCATATGCTTGATCTTCAAGCGGACGAGCAGGAAGTAGATGCGACCGACGATGACATCCTTGAGGTGGTACTTGCTCTTGGAGTACTCGAACTCGATGTGCAGGCAGTCCTCGATGCCGACGTCCATCTTGATGCTGCTGTTCATCTCGGGCGGGACGCGGTAGCTGTAGACCCAGATGTCCTTCTCGCGGATGACGTCGGCCATGCGCCGCGACACCGTCACCCGCACAAAGTACCGCAGCTTCACGTTGATGCCGTTGTACGACTCGTACTGCTTCTCCACGTTCTTGAAGTTGAAGTCGAAGGTCTGCGGGTGCTGCAGCTCGCCAGGCGCTGCGAGCTCTTGCACCAGAGAGAGGAACTCGTAGTGGTTGCCTCTGTCGAAGAACATCTCTGCGGCCGGGAGTGGTCAGTATACCTCGCTGGGCGTAACACGTTATATGCTTCTGCGCATCGTTGCTTTGATGGCTAGCCGAGCGCCGTACCTATTGTGCCGATGAACTGCACCTTGATGCCTGTGTGTTCCAGCCTCTTGCCATCCTTCGGCCGCACGGTCACGGCGCCTTTGACCGACTCGCCGTCCATGTAGAGCGGCGCCTTCTCCCGCCGGCTCTTGTCCAACTTGACGTCGACCATCGACCGGTCGTCGCCATCCTCGAGGACGACATCGATGTCGACGGGCGTCGCAAAGAAATACGACATCCTCGCTGTACTAGGCCCTAGGTCGGGGTTACGATACGGTCAGAATGGCAGGCGGGCCTCGGCGGCAATTGATATGGCTGTGGGTGATCGGTAATCTTCGCGTTTGGGATGGTCGTGTTAATCTGGGCATCGCAGGTTGATGATTGCGGCGGCGACGTCGGCCTACGAAAGCTCCAGGGGTAGCTCCCATTAAGAACCAATCACACGCAGACATGCGACCCCACTTTTGATACTTGCACACGAATCCATCAGCGTCAGCCCAGCACAGCCATCCCATGCTTTCAATTTCTGTAGCGAACTGGTAAGGTTTGGAGTCAGAGATGCAAGGCAGTTACAGTAGTCGTTCACCGGCGACGAGGAAGTGTACCCGCCTGAGCAACAGCATTCAGTTATACCTACGGATACAGCCAGTACTTATTCGTAAAGCAATGGAATCTAAGCGCTGCCAACGTCTTGTAGATATTCTACAACATTCACACCAGCAGTAGGTCAGTGGGAACATAAACCACAAGCCATAAACCATAAACCAAAGCTGTAGGTGGATGCGTATCCGTAACTTTTTCATGGTTTCCTGTCTCTCACAGCCGATCAACTATCTGTTCTTGGAACATGTGCTTAGTTGAGTAAGACATTTTTCTGCACGGACCAGCACCCCACCCCAGCGTAGAAATTCACCATTTCGGATCACGTGCAGCTTTCAACCCTACCGAGAAAACGTGCCCACACGAATATTGCCAAAATATTTCGAGCCAGCGGACCCGATCTCCAAGATACCCTCGAAAATTACCGACGCCCTCACCAACCCGCCGGCAAGATGAAGTACATTCATTCTGAGGAGACCTTGGTGATCCCTGAGGGAGGTATGTGCAATCCCGACTTTTCAGATACTCGAGGTCAATTGTTGGAACCGGAGAGGAGGATGGATTGCCCAAGGGCGGCGATGCGCGAGACGCCTGCGGCAATCTCGACTACCTTGCTCTGGAGGAAACAGGAGGATAGGTCGCATTTGGTCGATCGCACTGGCAATTGCTAACTTTTATTTCTTCCCTGCAGTCAACATCACCATCAAGTCGAGAATCGTCACCGTCGAGGGCCCCCGAGGTATGCCAACCCACGTCGAAGACGAGCCCCCCCAATCCCAACTCCCGGAGCTGGATACATGGGCCGTCGTGATGGAAATGGATTTGTCTCTAACGGGAAGGAAATAGGGAAACTAACCAAGAACCTGAACCACGTTGCCGTCAGCTTCTCGCGGCCGAAGAAGAACGTTATCGGAATCGAGATCCACCACGGCTCGCGCAAGAATGTCGCTACCCTCCGGACAGTGCGGACCCTGATCAACAACCTGATCATCGGCGTCACCAAGGGCTTCAAGTACAAGATGCGATACGTCTACGCCCATTTCCCCATCAACGTCAACCTGGAACAGAACAGCGAAACTGGCCTGTGGGAGGTCGAGATCCGGTGCGTTCTACCCACCCCTCTTATTTTCCTTGTTTACCGGGCCAATCCTTTCATACGGAGAATGGGGGGAACTCTCGGAATGGGATTGGCGCGGCATGTGCAAAGGATCTGAGATGTGGTGCAAATTTTTGGGGGGATGCTGGTTTGCTAACCTGGTTGAACGATAGAAACTTCATTGGCGAGAAGATCGTCCGGAGGGTCGCCATGCTTCCCGGCGTCGAGGTCGAGGCCTCCAAAAACCAGAAGGACGAGCTGATCCTTCTTGGCAACTCCCTCGAGAACGTCTCACAGAGCGCAGCAGACATCCAGCAGATCTGCAAAGTACGGAACAAGGATATCCGAAAGGTAACTTATCATCCACCCTCCTTCAACCCCCAGTCTGGGACTACTACTTCGTTCGCTTTTGCTAACCCGTCTTATAGTTCTTGGACGGTATCTACGTCTCCGAGAAGGGCAACATCGTGGAGGAATCCTAGAGTGGATGGGCAAGGGTTTCTTTGTGCTTTCTGGGTCTTCACAGGAGTGGCAGGGGTTCGTTGGCATTTGCATGTCACGTAGCGCGAAGCTGCGAACACAAATAAAAGGAATAAACCTCTGAAAAGAACGGATGAGTATGATGACTATGAACCGGTGGCCTACCCGTGTGTGTCCTGTGACCTTCATGTACCTCAGTGCTGTGTTAGTTGAGCGGCAAAACGGAACCTTTTTAATGGGCCTAGTTAATCATGACAGCCGAGGCACCTACGTTAATGCTAAAGAAGGGCAGCCATGACAAGTCACTGTGGGGGGAGGACAAGAGTGTTTGCGAGAAATCGTCTTCATCTTATCCATGTGTCTCTCCTCGAGAGTAATGCCCTGCGACGTCTTGGATGTTCTATCGTGTGAAAATCGACGCCTATCTACCTCCCATTTGTCCATCGTCCTTCTCTCTCAAAAATTTTTACAAAACTCAAAATTTATACCAGCCACGAGGAGCAGAAAAGGGGTAAGTTGCCTTCTTCATCCGTTCGTGTCTCCACTCAAAATATGCAATCTGGGTTCGCAAACCCAGTTCATGGTATCCATCTCTCGTCAAATATCTGCATGACGGTCATGCTCCGAAAACGCCGTCCAGGGGGGGTGATAGGGGGAAAGCCACGAGGCAGGTATGTACGGGGTGTGGCGATATTGGAAAGGGGCTGGGATGTGAAGGCCGTATTGAGAATGTCTGGAAATGTACAAGTGGTCGTTATCTGTGAATTATGTCGTCGCGGGAAAACAAAAGGCTAGCGGGCACAGGAATCGATCACGATCGCCTCGATCCGGCGCGCGACTCTCGCCGCGAGCGTGGTGGTGCCCTACTAACTCTCGTCCCTCTTGAATCGCGGCTGTGGCGAGAAACCCTCGTTGGTCTGCTGCTAGCGCTACCTGGTGTGGGAGTTAGTCGCCGTTTTGTGCAAAAATAATAGGGGCGGTGGGGGAAACTTACTAGGATTGGTCGTGGTGTACGAATCGGTGTAATACGTGCTGCTAACCTCACTCCTCGCCCTGGTCGCCTTCCGCTTCTTGTCCCTCCTCAGGCCCAGCAGCAGCAACAGCGTACCAATCGCAGCCCCGATGCCCAACAAGCCGACCCCGTCGCTCTTCTTCTTCTCCTTCCGACTAGCTGCCGAGCTCGGCCGCCCACCGCCGCCGAACCAGCCGCCGTGGGCGTTGCGGCGCGAGTGCGGCGAGCCGTAGCGGCTGTAGCGCTCCTCCTCGATGACGGTCTCGCGGCTGCTGCGATGTTTCTTCTTCTTGGAGCCGAGGCCGAGGATGGCGAGCAGGCCGTGCCAGAGGCCGCGCATGACGCAGCAGGCGCAGAGCAGCAGCAGGAGCATCACGCCGGCGATGGTGCCGATGACGATGCCCGCGATGGCGCCGCCGGATAGTTTCTTCGACGTGCCGCCCGCCGACACGGTGCCGTTGCCCGTGCCCGTGTTCGTGGCGCCGGCTTGGGTGCCGGTCACCGAGCTTGTCGAGGTCTCTGTGGCGGTCGGGGTGCCGGTTACTCGCTGGGCGGGGCTGAACTGGGTGGTGATGACGTGACCGTTACTCGTAATCGTGGTCGTCTGCATGTCGCCGCCGCCGCCGCTGCCACCACCACCGCCGCCGTCCACGGGGCCGTTCGCATAGCATTGTCCCTTGTACGCGCAGTACTGCCAGCTCGCACAGCAGATGCTTCCGCACGCGATCTGACCAGTACCTTCCTCGGGGATGCAGGCGGCGCCGCCGGGGCCAGTAGCAGCTGGGACGATGGAGCTGATGGTGCTGGTGAAGGTCTCAGTCTCGGTCCATGTTGTCGTGTACCACGCCACCCCGCCGCCAGCGGGGTCCGAGCAGCCGGCGATGCCGTTGCTCGTGTAGCACTGCGAGCCGGCGCTGCAGCAGTACATGTTGTTGTAGCCGCAATATTGGTCGCATTGCCGGGCCATGAGGTAGCCGTAGCCGGCCTCGTGTAGGTCGTCCTTGGGGAACGGGTGGGCGCATGTCGGTTGCGGTAGCGAGCCGAGGAGGACCAGCAACAGGTTCGCCGCCGTGAGCAGGCTCGGCCGTATTTGGTGCATCTTTGATGAGGAATGCGGGTCCCGGGGCGTTATGCCTTGTGTGCGTGTGGTGATCTTTTCGGCGTCGGGCCGTTGATCGGTTGGTTGGAGGACCGAATGGGGGCGACCAGCTTGGAATGCAACCGAGTTGGGAGCTTGCTGATGAGTCTCCCCGACAGCTCCAATGCCGTCACCGCAGCCGCGGAACCTCCGGTCTGACTTTCCTTTTCGCTTGGCAGAGCTCGCAGGTATTTTATGTCGGAAGATTTTTAATACAAAAAAATGAGTTACGGTTTTACCGTAATCCCCGCACGACAATGCGAAGGGTTGCTAGTTAGTACAGCGAGTGGTGTGGTGGTGAGGTGGTGAGGTGGTGAGGTGGTGAGGTGGTGAGGTGGTGAGGTGGTGAGGTGGTGGAGGTGATGGGCAGGATCGTCGGAATTGCTGGAATGGAAGGACAGTATTAATTGACGGGGGAAGGAATGGGCGAAGAATACCAGCGGGCAGGTTAGGCGGCGGACGTTTAATAGCAGCAGGTTTATTATGGTGGTCGGGCTCGGTGCAAGAGGGTGGCCTCTCCTGGTTGTGGGTTCTTGGTTGTCCCAACCTCTCCAAACTCGCAACTTTCAAGCTTCCCAACCTCCCGCAAAAAAAAAAGTTCGAGATGCTCGGCAACTTTGCGTCACACCCCGGCCTGATTGGACCTGCGCCGTTCAATTAGCGACTTTCTTGCCAGTGAGTCTTTTCAGGGGGATTCCAGTCCTTCTGTCTTCCTTCTTGTCTGTTTTAATTTCGGCGCTTCTTGGCTGTGAGTACTGGCAGGTGCGGACGGGATGGGGTATTTTGTGTGGTGCGTTGGCAAAGCTGCAAGACGGGTGCACAAGTGGCATTCCAGCTGCAAGGACGGGCTGTTTACTTGACCCCTCCCTGGACCCTGGTCCCGTTTACTGGACGACTATCAGCCGGGCAAGAATTCGTTATCGTTGTCACCGCCCCAAACGTGGGTTGCCAAGGGTACATCCCCCCGCCCTTCATGCACAGAAAAGTACGAACTTCCATTCGGCCAATGAGACAATGCCTCACGGAAGCTAGCCGCCCCACTGGTCTTCAAGCTTTGGGTCTCCGCCAGCTTGGTATGCAGACCCTCAGAACCGTCTGTCTTGCAAGTCTAGTCTGACCTATTTTCAGGTCGACTCAGCTGCAAAATTACAGAATGATGCTCTCGATTTCTCATACCCATGGTATCGGATGGATTTGCAAGCATAGCAACGATACTGATTATGTAGCCTTGCCCTTGGACACACTGTAAACCGGCCATTTGTTGACCTTTATCCACGGGGTTACCAACGGCAACTTCCCGTCATAGCTCCCTCCCTCTCTACACATAACGAACGCCGCTTTCTAGACTCTCCTGCAGTCTGCGAGTTGCTGCTGCTGTGCGACATCTGCTACCTATATGCCCTACCGTGCTTGACGCAGCCTACGCGGCCCTAGCTGCGTACGACCATGGCGGAGATGATGAGGGAAGAGCCCGTTTGCAAATCGGTGGTGAATCTCCACGAAATGCGCAGTGCCAGGCGTGTGCTGCAAGGGGCTACACAGACAGGTTGACAACCGAGGAACTGCGGCAGCTGCCCGAGAAACATTCAAGGAACGCAATCTAGAATCGGGCTGAGCCGACGTTACTCGAACGGATCAACTGCATCATTACGCGTCACTTTCAGTAGCGATTTGTCTTGTTCCGAAGCAACGACGATGTGGCCGCGATGGGACGCGTTTGAAGTGATCGATTCAAATTGACAGCATCACTCTGGATAGACCGATAATGAATACTCGGCATCATTGAGGCCTGCGACTGTATTGCTTAAACCGCATGGCTACTCTTTGCCACGGTCAATATACAGGAGACGAGTCAAGAGATCACTCTTGTCGTCGTCGTCGTTCCTCATGAACTACGATGGATCACGGACATGAAGGAGGAGGAATGCATACACTCATCACGTGATAGCTTCCGAAAGTGCCCATCCCGAATTATCTCCCTCAGCTCCGAATGGGTCCAAGCTTCATGCTCGATAGGTGGGTCACCTTGGAACTACCACGGATTACTCCGCTCGTAACCTCTCGTACCTTATTAGTACCATCCTCTTGCACCAAGTTTCGTCCATCAACGACGATACATCAAGCGCCAGAGCTCCTCGACTCATTGGTGGTGCTGGGAAAGATGTCTCTGGATCCACCAACCTACCTGGCGTCGCTTCAGAGCAACATCCGCCAGAGGCCGATAGCGTGGGATGGCGCTGTTCGAGCCGGCTCTCTAACAGAGAACCAGCTAGCCAAGATCCGAGCCATCGACAAGGCCAAGCGGGATGTCCGAAAGAAAACCGTCGAGGCCGACCTTGACGGTTATCGGATATTGTTTGCTGGCGAGCCCGGAAACCCCAGTGTGCTGGAAGCTGCCTCCCAGCGCCAGGATGTCGTCCAATACAGCCTAGTGCTGCTGAACGATTTGCTGGACAGTATGTGACCTCTCTGATCTGTCTGATCGAGCCATTAGTGGCCAACTGTTGCTCCAGCTTCGCTATCCACTATGCGAAGACCGCGACGCGATATCTACTACGAAAGACCTAAGCTTACCGATTGCGTCATCACAGACATTCCTGCACTTTCCAAAGCGCTCTTGAAGGCCAGCGACCCATATCGTAACTTCCTTCCTCTACTCGGCCGCTCGACCAATCCCGAAGACCCCATACCTCTTCTCACCTCGACCGTCCTAACCAGCCTTATCGCAAGCTCGAGAGATGAATCCTCCGCAACAATCGACCAGGCTTTACCCTTGCTCTTCAGCTACCTTTCTTCGCTCACCAAGAGCTCGGATGCCAGCTTGCAGGATATTGGGGTGCAGGAATACTCATCTCTCCTGTACGGAAGAGCATCGAGAGCGCAATTCTGGGAACAGAGAAGCGAAACAATTGCTCCTTTGATCCAGATACTCCGGGCGGCCGCGGGTGTATCCAATGGAGATGCCTCTCTGCACCTTTGGAATCGGGCAACTTCTACATCGAGAAGTGGCGCTTTGGAAGGATCACTAGGCGGAGGCGTTGGCCTACAACTTCTATACCACGTTCTCTTGGTGATGTGGCAGCTCAGCTTCGAAGCTGGAGAGGTTGGAGATGACCTGAGCAGGTAAGTTCCTATGTCCCAGAGGCGCCAGCTTCACGAAAGATAACTGACGCTTCCCAGCGAATACGACATTGTCCTTCTCTACACGCAGCTCCTTCGCCTGTCACCCAAGGAGAAGACCACCCGTCTCCTCATTAGCACGCTCTACAACCTCCTCGACGCCAACCAGAAAACCCTCCTCCCAACAGCTGGGTTAGCTCGCCTGCCCGCCCTTCTACAGAACCTCTCAACCAGACAGCTCGCGGACCCAGATCTCCAGGATGATCTAGCAAAACTGCACAGCATGCTAGAGGAGTACACAAAGACCAAGACCACGTTCGATGAGTACCTGGCCGAGATCGAATCCGGTCACCTACGCTGGTCGCCGCCCCACCGCAGCGTCGTCTTCTGGGCGGAGAACGCGCGGAGGATCCTCGACCACGAGAACGGCGAGGTGGTGCGGAAGCTGGCCGAGATCATGAAGAAGCCCTGGGACAACGACAAATCGGTGCTGGCCATTGCGTGCAACGATGTAGGCGCTTTGGTGAAGGAGGTACCTGAGAAGAGGAGCCAGTTGGAGAGGCTGGGCCTGAAGACCAGGGTCATGGAGTTGATGGGCGAGGCCGATGAGAACGTGCGGTGGGAGAGCTTGAGAGCGCTGGGTGGGTGGTTGAAGTACAGTTTCGACAAGTGAGTGCTACTCAGCTAACAAGAGGCATTTGGGGGGATTGGTCCATTTCGCCATCGTCGGATCATCGTCAGTGGCGACGGGAATGTGGGATGGTTTCTTTAGATGAGCTTGCATTTTCCATATCGCATCATTGTAAATATTTGTACTAGCATACCTAAACCAGGACACAATTTGCTTGTCCAATCCACCCCAATACTGATGAAGCTAACCATACGTTGGTAATTGCGTGGAGGACACGATCATGACCGGTCATCGGGGCCACCCGCCTCGGCTTTGAAGGTACCAACCAAGGTGCCGGTTGACATCGGAACCCCGCCAAAGCTCGGCACTCGTCGGGCTTGGTGAGCTCCACTATTTGATTCCGATATTCGACCCGACATCCCGACTTCCTGAGCTTCCATCTCCCCTCTACATAACACTGGCACGCGATTGGAGCCATTTGTGACTTGAGAATACCTCAATTAGGCACTATGAGGATCATCAAGTCGACTCGGGCTGGCGATGCCCTTAGGGTAGCCCTCCAGGCTCGAAACAACCGGCCTACGCACCTCCCTCGGCGAGCTCTCACCGTCTCGTCGCTGTGCATTGCTTCCCGATCTCTCTCCGTCACTACAATTCCCACGTCAATCCTCCAGCACCGCACTACTTTGCCATCCCCGCCATCCAAGGCACGCCAACCCAGCCGCCATGCCTCGTCATCCTCGTCTACGCCCACCGCCCCGCTCCGCAAGACCGCCCTCTACGACCTACACGTCGCCCACGGCGCCAAGATGGTGCCCTTCGGCGGCTTCCACATGCCCGTGCAGTACTCGGCGCAGTCGGTGTCGGCGTCGCACGCCTTCACGCGCGAGCACGCCTCGCTGTTCGACGTCGGCCACATGGTGCAGCGCGTGCTCTCCGGGCCTGGCTCGGCGCTGTTCCTACGCCGCGTGACGCCCGGCGACCCGCAGGGCTTGCCTGTCGGCAGGGGGGCGCTGTCGTGCCTGCTACACGAGGGCACTGGAGGCATAGTCGACGATACGATTGTCACGCGGCTTGAGGAGGGCGGGCAGGGAGGGGGCACGTTCTACGTCGTTACGAATGCCGGGTGTAGGGAGAAGGATGATGCGTACTTGGCTAAGGAGATCGAGAAGTGGAATGCTGAGGAGGCGAACGCTGAGCTACAAGTGAAGCAAGAGATCCTGGACGAGTGGGGTCTCGTAGCGCTGCAAGGCCCTCAGGCGGCGGAGGTCCTAGAGGAGTCGTTGGCGGAACCGGATAAGGTGGAGCTGAAGAAGATCTTATTCGGTCAAGTGTTCCGCGCCAAGTTGAAGGTTGGAAGCGGTGGTGCGAGTAGTCCGCTGCTCATTAGTCGAGGCGGGTACACCGGCG
>Ga0164242_10003137_pt1 | contig 18930 bp, 20 predicted proteins | sample OricomgcompostMG_FD_108783 | JGI IMG/M metagenome (GOLD analysis project Ga0164242, IMG submission 108783) | Miracle-Growth compost microbial communities from Emeryville, California, USA - Original compost - Miracle growth compost (MG) ... | reverse complement strand
GTAGGGGTCCTGCGCCATCGTCGTGAGGCCGAACGTCTCGGCGAGCTCGTGGTCGTCGATCCCGATCACGGAGACGTCGTCGGGGACCCGGAGCCCGTGCCGGACGAGCGAGACGATGGCGCCTATCGCCATCTCATCGGAGGCGGCGAAGATCGCCGTCGGCAGCCGCCCGCCCGATTCGATGAGCGCGTCGAGGGCGCGGCGAGCCTCGGCCGCGGAGAAGCGGCCGCGAAGGACGCGCTCCCGATCCGGCACGAGTCCCGCCGCGAGGAGCGCCGCCTCGTAGCCGCGGCGACGATCACGGGGAACGCGGGGATTGAGCTTCCGCCGGACCTCGTCGCCGCCCGTGAGATGGAGGATGTCGCGGTGCCCGAGCCCGATGAGGTGCTCGGTCGCGCGCCGCGCGGCGGCGACCTCGTCGATGCCGACATGCGGGAGGCCCCGGACGGGACCGCCGACGACGACGACCGGTCCCTCGACGGCGGCGAGCTCGGCGCGCTCCGCGGGCGTGAAGTCGATGCAGAGCGCGATGAGCGCATCGCCGTGACGGCGCAGCAGTGACCGGTGGAACGCCCGCTCCCGCTCCCCGCGGCTCGTCCCGAGCGGGAAGAGCATCAGGTCGTAGTCGATGGCGCGCAGCTCGGACTCGATCCCGTCGAGCACGCGCGAGGTGAACCAGCCGTGGAGGTCCGGCACGACGACGCCCAGCACCGAGGTCCGGCCGGTCGCGAGGCCGGACGCCGCGGCGGACACGACGTAGCCGAGCGCCGAGGCGTGCTCCTCGACGCGGGCACGGGTGCCGGGCGAGACGTTCGGCAGGCCGCGGAGCGCACGGGACACCGTCGCCGGGGAGACGCCCGCGGCCCTCGCGACGTCCTCGATGCCGCGCCGCGTCCCCGGCTCGCGCCCCCCGCCCACGGCGACCATCATGGCCTGCGGCGCGGCCGCATTCCCCGTCTACCCCTTCGTCGCGCCGGCGAGCAGCCCGCGCACGAAGAAGCGCTGCAGGGCGAAGAAGACGATGAGCGGCACGATGATCGCGAGGAAGGTGCCTGCCGTGAGCAGGTACCACTCCTGGCCGTGGACGCCGGAGAGGTCGACGAGGATCTTCGTCACGGGCGCATTGCGGCCGGAGGTGAAGATGGTCGCCACGAGCAGGTCGTTCCACACCCAGAGGAACTGGAAGATGGCGAACGACGCGATCGCCGGCATCGCGAGCGGCAGCACGATCCGGAAGAAGATCTGCCCGTGCCCCGCGCCGTCCATCCGCGCCGCCTCCATGAGCTCGGTCGGGAGCGCCGAGACCGCGTTGTGGAGGATGAAGATCGCGAGCGGGAGGGCGAAGATCGCATGCGAGATCCACACCTCGGCGAAGTTCGCGTTCGCGGCGCTGATGCCGAGACCGGGGAAGATCTGCAGATCGCCGATCTTGAGCCCGTTCGCGTAGAGGCTCAGCAGCGGGACGAGCGCCATCTGGATCGGCACGATCTGGAGCGCGAAGACGCCGAGGAAGAGCGTGTCCCGGCCGCGGAAGTCGATCCAGGCGAAGGCGTAGGCCGCGAGTGCGGCGATCGCGATCGGGATGATCGTCGCCGGCAGCGTGATGGTGAGCGAGTTGAGGAGCGACTGCGCCACGGTGACGGTGTCGTTGAAGCTCAGCGTGTCGACGTAGTTGTCGAGGGTGAAGTGCGGGTCGACGAATGCGGTCCACCAGCCCGACGTGTTGATGTCGGCAGCGGGCCGGAACGACGAGACGAAGAGCCCGAACGTCGGCAGGGTCCAGACGGCCGCGATGACGATGGCCGCGATCGTCGCGCCGGGACTGCTCAGCCGCTTCTTCGTCCGGCGCAGCGCACCGGTCCCGGCCGCGGCGACCGCGGCCGGCTCGGTCTCGGGGAACGTCTTGATCGTCATCGGCCGAGCCTCTGCTTCCGGAGGTTCCGGGCGTTGTAGACGATGAACGGGGTCACGAGCAGGAAGATGAGCACCGCGAGCGCCGCCGAGTGCCCGGTCTGCGGCGGCAGCAGCGCGAACTGGCGGACCATCGCGTAGCCGAGCACGGTGGTGTCGTTCTGCCCCGCGGTCGTCGTCGCGATGATGTCGTAGACCTTCAGCGCGGTGATCGAGATCGTGATCCAGACGACGATGATCGTCGGCCGGATCCCGGGCACCGTCACGTTCCAGAAGCGCTGCCACGCATTCGTCCCGTCGAGCTCCGCCGCCTCGATCTGCTCCGTCGGGATCGCCTTGATGGCGCTCGAGAGCAGCACCATCGCGAAGCCGGCCTGCGACCAGATGAGGATGACGATGAGCAGGAGCATGTTGAGCGGGTAGCTCTGCAGCCAGTTGACGGGCTCGCCGCCGAACCAGACGACGATCTGGTTCAGCAGCCCGATCTGACTCCCCTGCTGATACGCGTAGAAGAACTTCCAGATGATCGACGCCCCGACGAGCGAGATCGCGACGGGCATGAAGATGAAGACCTTGAGCACCTTCTCGCCCCGGCTCTTGTCGACGAAGACCGCGTAGGCGAGGCCGATCGCGGTCGCGACGATCGGGGCGATGAGGAGCCATACGAGCGTGTTGATGACGGCGATGAGGCCGCCCTGCGCGCCGGGCGAGAAGACCCAGACGAAGTTGTCGAGCCCGACGAACTTCGAGCCGTTGTTCGAGAGGAATGCGGCGACGAGCGTCCGGATCGAGGGGTAGGCGAGGCCGAGGACGAGCAGGCCGATGGCGGGGGCGAGGAATGCGATGAGCAGGAGGAGCCCCCCGCGGTCGCTCCGCGAGCGCTGGTCGAGCCACCAGAGGAGCGCGCCGATCGCCGCCGCGATGATGACGATCCAGAACGCCGCCGCCTCGACCCCGAGCGCGAGCATCACCGCGACGGGGGCGAGGACCGCCACCGCCAGCCGCATGATCGTGTAGCGGCGGCCCAGTCGTGGTGCGAACTCGATGAAGAACAGCACGAGTCCGACCACGACCAGGAAGGCCGCGATGACGACGACGATCTGGAGCAGCTGCGGCAGCGAGGCGATCCAGGCGAAGAAGCCGGCCATCGGACGGCTCAGCCGGCGGACGCCCAGGCCGCCTGCATCTGCTGCTCGACCTCCTCCTGCGGCGTGCCGTTGATCCAGGCGACGATGCCCGCCCAGAACGCGGTCTCGACGACGTTCGGCATCGCGTCGTCGGCGCCGAAGCGGAAGACCGTCTTCTCGTCCTGGAGGATCCTGATCGCGTCCTGCAGCAGCGGGTCCTTCTCCTTCGAGGCGTCGAGCCCCTTGTTCGCGCTGATGAAGCTCGCGTTCTCGACGCTGATGAGGCTGTTCGCCCAGTCGGCGCTCGAGAGGTACTCCATGACCTTCATCGTCGCGTCGTTGTCGTTGAACGCCGCCGCGAAGTCGCCGCCGCCCGTCACGGCGTTCTGCCCGGACTGCTCGGCCGGGAGCGGGAACGCCCAGATGTCGCCGTCCTCGCCGACCGTCGGCGTCGCGCCGGACTCGGTCTTCGTCGTCGCGAAGCTCGCCTCGAGGAACGTCGCCTGGTTCGTCAGCGCGCATTCGCCGTCGGCGACCTTCGCCGCGACATCGCCGAATGCGGTCGAGTTGATCGAGGCGATGTCGCCGAAGCCGGCGTTGACGTACTTCGGGTCCTGCAGGATCTTGCCGAGCTGCGTGAACGCGTCGTCGATCGGCTGGTCCGTGAACTTCGTGTCGCCCTTCACCCACCCGTCGTAGACGTCGGGACCGGAGAAGCCGAGCACGACCTCCGCGAGCTGATCGGCGCCGGGCCAGCCGGAGGTGGTCCCGGCGTTGAAGCCCGCGCACCACGGCGGATTGCCGGTGGCCTGCTGGATCTTCGCGGTGAGATCGAGGAGCTCCTGATAGGTCGTCGGGACCTCGACGCCCCACTTCTGGAAGTCGGCGGGCCGGTACCAGACGTAGCCCTTGACGCTCGCATCCATCGGCGTCGCATAGAGGTCGCCATCCGAGGTGACGTAGCCCTGCCAGTCCTCGGAGAAGTTCTGCTGAACGTTCGACTTCGCCGCATCGTCGAGCTTGACGACGGTGCCGGTCTGGATCGCGGCGTTCAGCAGGCCCGGCTGGGGGAACATGCCGATGTCCGGCAGCGCGTTCGCCTGGATCTTCGTCGCGATGTTCGTCGTGAAGTCCTTGTCGCCGTCGTACTCGATCGTGATGTTGTTCTGGTCGGCCCAGTCGGCCCAGGAGGCCTCGAGCTCGGTCGCCTCCGTGCCGGTGTCCGGCCCGTAGATCACGACGGTCTGCGGACCCGAGCTCTCCGAGGGGCCGCCACCGCCTCCCGAGCAGCCGGAGAGGGCGAGGCCGCCCGCGGCGACCGTGGCGGAGATGAGGAACCACCGGTTTGTTCTGCGCATCGTGCACTCCTCGTCGAGTGATGCGGTCAACGATTCGGAAGCGACGGGTGGCGACGCCGATCCGTTCCCGACGCTAGACCTGCGGGGGCGATTCATGCAAGCGTTTGCAGGATCGGCCGATGCGTCGACCGGTAGGGATCCCCCGCCGGGCGCGTCAGGCGCCCTCGTCGAGCCGGTCGACGAGCCGGGGCGGGAACGCATTCGCCCGCATCCGCGCCTGCACCGGGCGCACGTCGTAGGGGACGCGCTCCCAGCGGATCGTCCGCGCGGCGCGGTCGTACATCGCGTAGGCCGCCCCGGGCATGGCGTCGCGGGGCTGCCCCACCGAGCCGGGGCAGACGAGCAGGGTCCGGTAGCGCGCGAGCTCGAGCGGCGCATCCGGCTTCACGAACTCGCCGTCCGCGCGCTTCCGCACCCGCGCCCAGGCACCGGCGACGTGCGTGTTGCCGTAGAAGCACAGCGGGACGCCGTCGAGCTCGAGCCGCTCGAGATTGTCGTCGGCCGAGAAGCGGTAGACGTACTGATTGAATCGCTGGGGATCGGCCGGAGCGCCGTGGACGGCGAGCCACTCCTCGCCCCCGAGCTCGAGGGGAAGCGCCGCGAGCCACGCGAGGTCGTCCGGCGCGAGATGCTCCCGCGTCCACTCGGCCGACCACCACGCGTCCTTCGTGAACCGCGCCGCGACCACGGGATCGACCATCGCCTGGTCATGGTTCCCCTTGAGCACGCGAATGCGGGGGTCGGCCCTGAGTCGCGCGAGCACCGCAGCGGGATCGGGGCCGTAGCCCACGGAATCGCCGAGCACGAGGACCTCGTCCGCCGCCGCGACCTCGTCCGCCGTGAGGACGGCGTCGAGCGCGTCGAGGTTCGCATGGACGTCCGCGAGCAGCGCGATCGTCCGCGCGTCTCGACGGCGCTCGCGCCGCGCCGGCTTGGGCTTCGGCGCGACGAGCGCCGCGGCGAGCGCCATGAGGAACTCGTTCCCCCGCGCGGCGGTGCGGAGGTCGTCGGCGACGCTCCGCGTCTCGAACATCGGCAGGCGGCGGTCGAGCGCCTGCCGGAACGCGACGCCGAGGATCGCGCCGTGCTCGGCGCCGAGCGCGCGGTTCGATCGGCCGAGCACGGTCCAGAACATCCGGAGCGTCTCCCCGCGATCCCACACGTAGAGGTCGTCGTCGAGATAGACCAGGGGCGTCCCGGGCGCGCCGTCGGCCGCGAAGTTCGAGAGCCCCTCGTCGAGCCGCCAGCCGTGCTCGCCCGCCGTCAGGTACCGCTCGCCGAACTCGTGCGCGTACCACGCCCAGTGGGCGGCGAGCTCCTCGTCGGGCCAGAGGTGGAGCGGCCGGCGACGCCGGGTCGCGACGCCCGCCGCGACGCCATCGCCCTCGCCGATGAGGAACCAGGTGCGATCCGAGGCGTAGACGCCGATCCGCCGCTCGCGCTCGAGGCGCGCCTCGATCCACCGGACGCGCTCGTCGCCGCCCTCGCTCAGGCGATGCGGCAGCTCGAGCTCCGGCCGGATCTTGAGCACGGTCCGTTCGTCGGCCCAGACCTCGGTCGTGCGCCGGCCGAGGAAGTCGGAGCCTCGGTCCGTCGACCTCCGCTCCCGCAGCGCGCCGCGGATCGCCTCGGGAGCGACGAGCTCAGCGGGCGAGATGCCGCCGACGACGAGGATCGGCGAATCGGGGCCGTAGGACGCCGGCACGGACGTTCCCGTCCAGCCCTCGCGATCCCGGCTCAGGGGACGAAGGGCTCGATCTGCGGGATCGCCTGGCGCACCGCGGACCAGCCGAAGCCGAGGTTCGCGCGACGGCCGGTGACGAGGACGGCGAGGGTGCTGGGCTTGTTCGGCAGGATGGAGAAGAACAGGAACGCCTTGTCGGTCGTCACCTGGATCTCGCGGATGAACGACGTGTTCGACACGGAGCCGAGCTGCTCGCGGAGGAGCTGCTCGACGTTCGACACGTTCCGGCCGCGGAACATGTCGACGGCGGCCGCGGCGAAGATCTCGAGGAACGTCTGCGTCAGCTGCGGGATCGTGTGATGCGCCCCGAGCAGGAGGCCGGACTCGATGTCGATGATCGCGAAGCCGATGCCGTCGTCGACGCCCTCCGTGACGGACTTCGCGATCTCATCCAGCATTCCCATGTCCGGGTCCCCCTCTGTGCATCCGGCCGGTGGTCAGGCCGCGCATGGGCGGCGTGACTGCCAGTATAGGCAGGCGTCCGCAGGCGGCGACGGTCAGTCGGAGCCGAGCGAGACGCCGCCCTCCGAGAGCGCCTCCTCGAGCGCGGCCGTCGCGCGCCGGGTCACGACAAGGCACTTGCCGAGGCTCTCGTCGGTGCGGAAGAGCGCCGAGACGACCGCGGGGTGCGTCCCGACGCGGGCCTGGACGACGAGGCCCTCAGAGGCCTGGATGATCATCGCGTCGCCGGTGCCGATCCTCAGCTCGTGGATGACCGCCTCGGAGAGCGCCTGGACCGAGGAGGCCATCGAGGCGAAGCGTCCGTCGGATTCGCCGATGCGCGGCGTCCGCGTCACCTCGAAGCCGTCATCGGAGAGGAGCACCGCCTGGACGAGCGCCGACGACGCGAACCGCATCTCGTCGAGGACCTCCTGGCCCTTCGACACGATCGTGTCGTTGAAGCGTCCGGACATCGTTCGTCTGCCTTCCTAGCGTCCCGAGAACATGGCCCGGCTGTCGACGCTCGCCGCGAGCACCGAGAGCATCGTGACGAGCTGACCACGGTTCCGCGGGTCGATCGTGAACACCGGCGCGATGGCAGCCGGGTAGTGCTGCGCGAGGAGCTGCTGATAGTCGACGGGCGAGGGGAACGGCTGGACGTCGGTGTGCGTGATGCCGACGATGACGCCGCCGCGATCGTGGATCTCCTTGAACTCCTCGAAGAAGTCGAGCAGGTCGGCCTTCGGGTCCTCGGCGTCGTTCTTGACGAGCACCAGCATGCCGACCGCCCTCGCCTTGAGGATCTGCCACATGAAGTCGAAGCGCTTCTGGCCCGGGACGCCGTAGAGCCGGATCTTCTCGCTCGGGCCGAGCGCGATCTCGCCGTAGTCGAGGGCGACCGTCGTCGTCGCCTTGTCGACGACGCTGCGCTCCGTGTTCGTCGCCTCGGTCTTGACGGTCTCGATGTCGGAGAGCGTCGCGATCGCCGTCGTCTTGCCGGCCCCCATGGGCCCCACGACGAGGATGACGTGCTCGGCCATCAACGGCCCCCGTTGATCCGCTCGCGCAGGCGGTGGAAGAAGCCGAAGCTCCCCTGCGTCTGCTGCTGCTGTGCGGGCTGCGCCTGGACCTGCCCGATGACGGACGGCGGCGCGATCGGGCCCCCGGCGGGCTTCACGGCGCCCATGAGCGAGAGCATGTTGAGGACGCGCTGCGCGCTCGCCGCATCGGAGCCCGTGAGCAGGCCGAGCTCGTCGGCGGTGAGGTAGCCGTTCGCGAGCGTCGCGATCATCCGGATCTCCTCCGCGCTGTGCGGGATCTCCGTGAGATTCGGCCAGCGCTGCAGCGCATAGCGCTCGCCCGGCTTCATCCATGTCGCCCGGTCGGAGCCGAATGCCAGGCCGCCGATCTGCCACAGCAGCGGATCCATCGCGCGCCAGGCGACCCACGGATACGGCGGGTTGCCCGGCTCGATCGGCTGCGAGTACACGGTGACGCCGCCCGGCTGCGCGGGAATGCTCGTGAGGGGGAGCTCCCAGAAGTAGCGACCCGTCGAGAAGTCGATCCAGAGCGGCTGCGCGTCGGTCGAGACGACGGTCAGCAGCATCGGCATGGGGAGCTGGCGCATCGAGTGGATGGCGGTCGCCACGCTCTTCCACCCGACCGTCTCCGGTCGGTCGCGCACCTCGCTCGCACCCCCTGCGAACATCAGCTGCTCCTCGTAAATCGCGGTCGACGGATCGGCCTGACCGATGCGCCCCTCGCATCGCACGGCATTCCCCGTACCTCAGATGGTAGTGATCGCGGTTCCGGTCCCCCAAGGACCTAAGACCCCCTTCACCTCAGCCTAGTAGGGGCGGCGCACCGCGACCACTGCGATATCGCGTCCGGGGAACTCCCGGTGCGCCGGTCCCGGGTCATCGCGTCGCTGCCGGTCGCATCCGATAGCGTCAGCACGAGGCGTGGCGGCCAGGCGCCGCTCCCCCATCATCCGAGGAGAAGCAATGGCGAACATCACGGTCATCGGCGGCACCGGCTACACGGGCTCGAACATCGTCGCGGAGCTCGCCTCGCGCGGGCACAGGGTCACGTCGTTCAGCCGGAAGGCCGCCCCCGCGCCCGTCGAGGGCGTCACCTACCTCCACGGCGACGCGACCGATCTCGGCGCGATCGCCGCGGCCGTGCAGGGCGCCGACGTCGTGATCGGGACGCTCGCGCCCCGGGGCGAGCTCGCCGGCCGCGTCGCCGGCATCTACCAGGAGCTCCCGGGCCTCGCCAAGACGCCGAAGGACCGCCTCATCCTCATCGGGGGCTGGAGCTCCCTGCGGCCGGCCAAGGGCGCGCCGCGCTTCACCGCGGGCGACGGCGTGCCCGAGCGGTTCCGCGCCGAGGCCGAGGAGATGGCGGGCGTCGCCGACTGGCTCGAGGCGGGCGACCGCGGCGTCGACTGGATCTTCGTGAGCCCGGCCGCGGTCTACGGCGCCTTCGCCCCCGGCGAGCGGACCGGGACGTACCGGACGGGCGCCGACGTCGCGCTGCAGGCCGCCGACGGCTCGCTCGACACGGAGATCTCGGGCGCAGACTTCGCGAAGGCGATCGCCGACGAGGTCGACGAGCACCGGCTCACGGGGCACGTCGCCTTCGCGCACTGAGCGCCGATCCGGGAGACGTTCTCCCGGATCGGGGCCTCGCCGCGCCGTTCATGCCGAATCGGGGAGACGTTCTCCCCGGATGATGCGCGGGCCCGCTCTCTAGGCTGGGCCGCATGGGCGACGACGCGATCCTCGTGACGACGGAGGGCGCGGTCCGGCACCTCCGGTTCAACCGGCCGGAGAAGCGGAACGCGTTCACGCACGCGATGTACGCGCGCCTCGCCGACGAGCTCCGCGCCGCCGACGAGGACCCGGCGGTCGCGGCCGTCGTCCTCTCCGGCGAGGGCCCCGCATTCACCGCCGGGAACGACCTCCGCGACTTCCTCGCCGACCCTCCGCGCGACGAGTCCTCGCCGGTGTTCCGGTTCCTTCGCGCACTCCACGAGGTGCAGGTCCCACTCATCGCGGCCGTCCAGGGGAATGCGGTGGGGATCGGCGCGACGATGCTGCTCCACTGCGACTTCGCGATCGCGGACGAGACGGCAGTGCTCTCCTACCCGTTCGTCTCGCTCGGCGTCGTGCCGGAGGCGGCGAGCTCGCTCCTCCTGCCCCGCGCCGCGGGTCCGAAGCTCGCGGCGTCCCTCCTGCTGCTCGGCGAACGCGTCGCCGCCCGCGCCGCCCTCGACTCGGGTCTCCTCACCGAGGTCGTCGAGCCGGGACGCGCGCTCGACGCGGCCCGGTCGATCGCGGCCCGGCTCGCGACACTGCCTCACGAGGCGGTCCGGGCCACCCGTTCGCTCCTCCACGCGCCGGACGAGCCGGTCCCCGCGCGCTTCACGCGGGAGGCGGGCCGCTTCGTCGAGCGGCTCGGCTCGGACGAGTTCCGGAAGCTCGCCGCCCGCGCCCTCGGGGACTGAGGCCATGGCGCACGACCACGACCGCCGCCCTGCGAACGGGAACCGCCGGCGGCTCGCCATCGCATTCGGCATCTCGGCCGGCGTCCTCGTCGTCGAGATCGTCGGGGCGATCCTCACCGGCTCCCTCGCCCTCGTCGTCGACGCGGGCCACCTCCTCACGGATGCGGGCGGGCTCGGCCTCGCGCTCTTCGCCGCGCAGCTCATGGCACGGCCCGCGACCGATCGACGGACGTGGGGCTTCGCCCGCGCGGAGGTGCTCGCGGCGACCGCTCAGGCGGCGGTCCTGCTCGCGGTCGGGCTCGTCGTCGTCGTCGAGGGCGTCCAGCGACTCGTCGCGCCGCCCGCGCTGCAGGGCGAGAGCCTCCTCCTCTTCGGGATCGTCGGCCTCGTCGGGAACGTCGTCGCGATCGCCGTCCTCGCCGGCGGTCGCGGGACGAACCTCAACCTTCGCGCCGCATTCCTCGAGGTCGTGAACGACGCGCTCGGCGCACTCGGCGTCATCGCCGCCGCGATCGTCATCGCGACGACGGGCTGGCAGCGGGCGGACGCGATCGCCGCGATCCTCATCGGCGCGCTCATCCTGCCGCGCGCATTCACGCTCCTCCGGCAGACGATCGACGTGCTCATGGAGAACGCGCCTGCCGGCCTCGACCTCGAGCTCGTCCGTGCGCACCTCCTCGAGGTGGAGCACGTCCGGGAGGTCCATGACCTCCACGCGAGCCAGATCGCGAGCGGCCTGCCGGTGCTCACCGCGCATGTGACGGTCGACGCCGAGTGCTTCCGCGACGGGCACGCGCCGGAGATCCTCGACCGGCTCCAGACCTGCGTCGCCGGGCACTTCCCGGTGAGCGTCGAGCACTCGACCTTCCAGCTGGAGCCCGCGGCGCACCGGACGCACGAGCGGACGCCGCATGCGGCGGAGTGAATGAGGACCCGCGTCAGCGGATGAGGCGCCGGATCCGCCACACCGCGAGTGCGAGGAACACGACGACCACGACGACGAGCTCCGTCGCCGCGAACCAGTCCGGCACGTCCCAGTCGCCGACCGAGAGCGTCACCCCGTACTGCTGGTCGAGCAGCGCGGTCAGGTCCGCGTTCCCGCCGACGAGCGTGTCGAGCGGTCCGGAGACGAACGGCGCCCGGATGAGCATCGCGGCCTGGGCGAAGGGCAGCGCGCTGAGCGCGTGGCGGACGGCGTCGGGGAACAGCCCGACGGCGATGTAGGCGCCCGCCGCGAAGGCGAGCACGGTGCCGAGGCCGCCGACGAGTCCGCCCACGGCGCCCGGCGAGCGGAGGAACGCGAGGAGGAACGACCAGATCGCCGCGTACACGAGCACCGAGAGCGCGGCCCAGCCGAAGGTCGCGGCGATGTCGCCGAACGGGAGGGTCAGTCCGTCCGCGAGCCACAGGTAGAGGAGCCCGACGAACTCGACGAGAAGCGTCATGACGAGGCCGACGACGACCCCGGCGAGCAGGTAGCCCGCGACGAGCTCGGCGCGTCGGATCGGCGAGACGAGGAAGTCCTTGAACCGTCCGGCGGCCCGGTCGTCGACGATCGTCGCGAGGGCGCTGAGCGGCGTCGTCATCGTCGTGACCGCGATGATGCCGGCGAACATCCAGGTGTCGACGAAGCCGTGCACCGCGTGATCGTCGAGCTGCGGCGCGGCGCCCTCGATGCCCTGGACCTGGAGGTTCGCGAGGAAGAGGACGTAGAGGACGAAGAGGATGAGGGCCTGCAGCAGCGAGAAGAAGACGCTGAGCCGGTCGCGGAAGTAGAGGCGCAGATTCCGCCCGGCGAGGGTGGCGAGGACCCGGACGTTCATGCATCCCCCTCCGGCTGCCGACCGGTCAGCGCGAGGAAGACGTCGTCCATCCGGCCGTGGCGGAACTCGAAGTCGAGGACCCCGTCGCCGCGCTCGGCGAGGATCGCCCGGGCCGCAGCGGCATCGGGCACCTTGAGCTCCTCGACGCCTGCCGCTGTCGTCAGGGTGAGCACGCTGCTCGAGTGGCGGGCGCGCAGCTGGGCGGGCGTGCCGGCGGCGATGACGCGCCCGCGGTCGATGATGCAGACCTCGTCGGCCTCCTCCGTCTCCTCCATGTAATGGGTCGTGAGGAATACGGTGAGCCCCGTCCGCTCCCGGAGCTCGTGCATCGTCGCCCAGACGAGGGCGCGACTGGCGGGGTCGAGCCCCGTCGTCGGCTCGTCGAGGAAGAGGATCCGGGGGTCGTGCACGAGGGCGCGCGCGATGTCGACGCGCCGCCGCTGCCCGCCGGAGAGCTTCCCGTACGGCCGGTCGGCGAAGCTCTGCAGGTCGATGAGCGCGACGAGCTCGTCGATCCGCGCACGGATCGCACCCGTCGAGCCGAGGTAGGGGCGGGCGCGGACCAGCAGGTTCTCGCGCACCGAGAGCGCGGGGTCGAGCACCGACTCCTGGAAGACGACGCCGATCGCCCGCCGGACCGCCTCGCCCCGCGCGACCACATCGTTCCCGGCCACGGACACCGTCCCGGCATCGAAGCCGAGCGTCGTCGTGAGGCAGGCGATCGTCGTCGACTTCCCCGCGCCGTTGACGCCGAGGAAGGCGAACACGCCGCCCGCCGGGACCGTGAACGAGACGTCATCGACGGCGGTCACGTCGCGGAAGCGCTTGACGAGCCCCCGGACCTCGATCGCGGGAGCGGTGGTCACGCCGCCAGTCTGGCGCGCGCTCGCGCCCGGCTCAACCCGGCGCCCGGGGGTGCGAGCGGCGCTCATGACGAGGATGTCGTCGGTGTGCCGCAGACTTGGCGTATGACCGAGACCGCGCCGGACGCCCTGGCCGCCCCCGCCGCATCCCATGCGTCGCAGATCGTGACGCTCAACGGCAAACCCGTGCGCCCGTGGGCGGCGCTCGGCGCGCTCGTCCTCGGCTTCTTCATGATCATGATCGACACGACGATCGTCATCGTCGCGAACCCGTCGATCCAGGTCGGCCTGCAGACCGACACGTCGAGCGTCATCTGGGTGACGAGCGCCTACCTCCTGACCTACTCGGTGCCGCTGCTCATCACGGGCCGGCTCGGCGACCGCTTCGGGCCGCGGAACCTCTTCGTCATCGGCCTCGCGGTCTTCTCGGTCGCGTCGCTCTTCTGCGGGCTCGCCGCCGAGCTGCCCGGCTCCGCGATCGTGAACCTCATCGCCTTCCGAGCCGTCCAGGGCCTGGGCGCGGCGATCATGGTGCCGCAGTCGATGACGGTCATCACGCGGGTCTTCCCACCCGAGCGGCGCGGCGCGGCGCTCGGCATGTGGGGCGCGACCGCGGGTCTCGCCTCCCTCGTCGGCCCGATCCTCGGCGGCGTGCTCGTCGACTCGCTCGGCTGGGAGTGGATCTTCTTCATCAACGTGCCGATCGGCGTCGTCGCGATCGTCCTCGGCCTCATCTACGTGCCGAAGCTCGAGACGCACTCGCACCGCTTCGACTGGCTCGGCGTCATCATCTCGTGCGTCGGGATGTTCCTCATCGTCTTCGCGCTGCAGCAGGGCGAGAACTACGCATGGAACGGCTGGATCGTCGCGTCGATCGTCGTCGGCGTCGTCATCATGATCGGATTCGTCATCTGGCAGCGCTTCAACCGGCATGAGCCGCTCGTCCCGCTCGCGCTCTTCCGGAGCCGGAACTTCACGGTCGGGAGCATCGCGATGGTGTTCGTCGGCCTGTCGATGACGGCGTCGTTCATCCCGCTCATCTACTACCTGCAGGGCGTCCGCGGCATGACGCCGACGCAGTCCGCGCTGATGGCGCTCCCCCAGGCGGTCGCGACGCTCGTCCTCTCGCCGATCGGCGGGCGGCTCGCCGACCGCGTCCATCCCGCCGCGCTCGCGGTCCCGGGCCTCGTGCTCGCGACCCTCGGGCTCGCGATGTACGCGTGGATGATCACGCCCGACATCGCGTGGGGATGGCTGCTGATCCCTTCGGCGGTGAGCGGCATCGGCTACGCATTCACCTTCGGGCCGATCGCGACGAACACGACGCGCACGCTGCCACCGGTCATGGCCGGCGCCGGCTCGGGCGTCTTCAACACGGTGCGGCAGGTCGGCGCGGTCGTCGGGACCGCCGCGCTCGCCGCGATCATCACCGACCGGATCGCGGCGCACCTCGCTCCGCTCCTGCCGCCCGGCACGGATGTGAGCAGCGGCTTCGACGGGTCAGCGAAGATCGGCGATCTCGCGAACGCCGGCGTCCCGCAGCCGGTCATCGACCAGATCGCGGCCGGCTTCACGGACGCGATGCGGGAGACGATCTGGTTCCCGGTCGCGGCGACGCTCCTCGCGGCGATCGTGACGGCGTTCTTCGTGCGGTCGACGCACCACCGCGCGACACTCCGGACGGTCGATACCTCGGGCGTGGAGTCCGTGCCCGGCTCCGTCCGCATCGAGGATCGGACGGTCCCGCGGAGCTGAGGGCGGCCGTGGGCGCGGCACGATGAGCGGCGAGGGGCCCGACCAGGGCTGGGCCGGGGCATCGGCGCACCGCGAGGGCCGCGGGCGATTCGCCGAGGAGCGGGCCGCGTGGGAGAAGGGGGCCGTCGGCGAGGCCGTCGTCGGGCGCGTCCTCGACGACCTGCCGGGCATCCTCACGCTCCACGACAGGGCGATGCCGGGCGGCAGCGCCAATATCGACCACATCGCCATCGCACCGACCGGGGTGTACGTCGTCGACGCGAAGCACTACGCGGGCGAGCCGCGCGCCGACACGCGTCACGGCACTGGCGATTCGGCGACGCGCCGCCTCTACGTCGGGCACGAGGACCGGACCGAGCTCGTCGACTCGGTCCGGTGGCAGACGCGCGTCGTGGAGGCGATCGTCGACGATCCGGCGGTGCCCGTCCACGGCGTCCTCTGCTTCGTCGGGGCCACGTGGGGCATCACGAACGGCTTCCTCGTCCACGGGATCGGCGTCACGTCGCCCGACCGGCTCGCGCTCCTCGTCGGGAGTCCCGGGCCGCTGTCGGCGGAGCGGCGCGCGGCCGTTCATCAGCACCTGCGGGCCTCGCTCGCCGCGGCCTGAGCCGGGCGGGCGCGATCCCCCGGATATGGGATACTGACCGCATGGAACCGCTCATCTGGACGATCTTCTGGGTCCTGGCCGGTATCGGCGCGATCGGCGCGGTAGTCGCCGCGATCTCGATGATCCGCACCGGCGGCGACAACTACTCGAAGAACGCCTGAGCTAGCTCCGGAGGAAGCGGTCCGCGGCCTGGTCCGCGGCGGCCTCGTTCTTCTTCACGTAGTGGAGCTTCTTGCCCGTCGCGTTGAACGGGATATCCTCCGCGGCGACGAAGCGATAGAGCCGCGGCCGCTTGTAGCGGGAGAGCAGCGGGTGCCGCCCGAGGAACTCGTCGAGCTCCGTGATCGCCTCCGCATCGTCGTCGGAGAGGCCGCCCGGCCGGCGCACGATGTACGCGGCGACGAGCTCCCCCCATTCGTCATCCGGCACGCCGACGACGATCGAGTCGACCACGCCGGGGTGCTCGCCGAGGGCGGCCTCGACCTGGACCGGATGGACGTTCTCCCCGCCGGAGATGATCATGTCGTCCTTGCGGCCGACGATCGTGACGATCTCGTTCTCGTCCCAGGTCGCCAGGTCGCCGGGGTAGAACCAGCCGTCGCGGATCTTCGACGCCTCGGCCTGCGCATTCCCGAGATACGAGTAGCCGCCCTTGACCGTGCGGGTCGCGAACTCCCCGACCGTCTGGCCGTCCTTCGGCACGGTGTCGCTCGGGTCGGCGAGCCGATCGTCGTAGGTGCGGACGACCGCGACGTCGTCATCGGTGCTCGCGCGGCCCGTCGAGCCGGCGCCATCGGGCAGGTCCTCGGGGCGGAGGAATGTGTTCCAGAACGTCTCGGAGGTCCCGTAGCCGTTGAAGATCCGCGGCGTGAGCACGTCCTGGAAGCGCAGCGCGGCGATGCGGTCGAGCGGGGCCCCCATCGTCACGATGCCCTTGAGCGTCGACAGGTCGCGGGCGCGGGCCTCCTGCGCATCGGCGAGGCGGAAGAGCGTCGCGGGCGCCCCGATCAGGTAGGTGAGCCGCTCCGACTCGACGAGATCGAGGACGACCTCGGGATCGAACGCCCGGAGCGTCGCGATCTCCGCACCGGCGTAGAGCACCGGGTTCGGACCGCCGGAGTAGAGGCCGCCGCGGTGGAAGAGCGGCGTCATGTTGAGCGTCTTGTCGTACGGCGAGAGCGGGAAGTGCATGATCACGTCGTGCGCGCTCATCACGTCGACGAGCGACGGGAGGGGCACCGGCTTCGGCATGCCAGTGGTGCCGGAGGTGTAGAGCCGGGTCACCTCGTCGTAGACCGTCGCGGGCGGCAGACCGGCATTGAGCTCCGCGAGCTCCTCCGCGCTGATCGGCTCGTCGGCAAGCAGGTCCTCGAAGCCGATCGAGCCGGGCAGCCGCTCGCCCGAGCCGACGGCGACGAGGAGCGGCGGGACGATGCGCACGTACTCGAGCGCCTCGGCGAGGGCGGTGGTCCGGTCCGTGTCGTAGACGAGGACGGCGGGCGTCGCGTCGTCGATGAGGTAGCTCACCTCGCCGGGGGCGAGGCGGAAGTTCGTCGGCGAGAAGATGCCGCGGAGCTTGTGCGCCGCGGGGTAGAGGATCGTGAACTCCGGCGAGTTGAAGAGCTCGGCCATGATGACGCGTCCCGCGGGGATGCCGCGGCGGTAGAGGCCGCCGGCCACCCGATTCATCGCATCGCCGAACTCCGCATAGGTCCACGAGCGCCCGGTCGCCGGCTCCGAGAGAGCGGGGCGGTTCGCGTAGCGGTGGATGTTCCGCTCGACGCCGTTCAGATAGGTGAACGAGTGCTCGAAGACCTGCTTGAATGCGCGGACGTCGTACCGACCGGACTGGTCGAACTGCGTGTCGCGGGCGTCGGGGCGGGCGTCGGATTCGATTCCGGTCATAGGTGGCGTCCTTCCGGGAGAACTAGACGAGGCCCAGCAGCGCTGCGAGATGGGGCAGCTGCGACGTTACTCCTCGTTCGGCACTGTCGATGATCTGGACCGCGACGTGGTCGGCACCCGCCTCGAGGTGCGCGTCGATGCCGGCGCGGACGGCGGCGTCGTCGCCCCAGACGGCGACGTGGTCCACCGCCGCATCGCTCGCGGCATCGACCTCGGCGGGGTCCATCCCGACCCGGAGCAGGTTGTTGCGATAGTTCCGGAGCTCGAAGTAGCGGAGCGTGCCCGGGCGGAGGAGCTCGCGCGCGGCGGCCGGGTCGGCCTCGAGCCCGACGCGCTGCTCGGGGACGAGCAGCGGGCCCGCGCCGAGGACGCCGCGCGCCCGCGCGCTGTGCTCCGGCGGGACGAAGTAGGGGTGGGCGCCGAGCGTCCGCTCGCCGGCGAGCGCGAGGACCCGATCGCCGAGGGCGGCCATCGCGAGTCGATGCGCGGGGACGCCGTCCGCCTCGAGCGCGTCGAGGTAGGCGACGAGCGCGCCGTACGGCTTGGCGGCCTGGGCCGTGTTCTCGGGATGCCCCGCGCCGATGCCGAGGATGAAGCGGCCCGGGTGCGCGGCCTCGATCCGATGCCAGCTCGCGGCGACCTCGTGCGGGTCGGCGCTCCAGATGTTCACGATGCCGGTGGCGACGATCAGGTGATCGGTCGCCGCCAGGAACGACTCGGTCGCGGCGAGATCGGCCGCGGGCGAGCCGCCGACCCAGAGGCTGCCGAATCCGAGCCGCTCGACGTCGGCCGCGAATTCCGGCGTCACGTCGTGCCCTCGCCGCCAGATGCCGTACTTCCCCATCGCCGCGCGGAACCGCGCGCGCTCCTCGTCGAGTCCCGGCTGGGTCATCGTCGTCCCTTCGTACGCGTTGCTGGCGATAAGGACGCGAAGCACTCGTCTATTCCCGAGGCTCGCGCCCGAGGATGCGGTCGCGCATCCGAGCGATTCGGTCGAAAACGCCGTCTTCCACTCGCGCTCCTGCCGCAATAGTGGCAGAAGCGAGCGGTGGGCCGCTCAGCCGATGGTCGCGAGCGACTTGTCGAAGGCGATATAGCCGGAGAAGTCCCGGCCGACCTTCTCGATCGCCGTCGGCTTCGGCTCGGGGTAGCTCCACGCGCCGTCGTGCACCGTGCCGGACGCCGTGAGGACGTCGTGGTACTGGCACTCGCCCTTCCAGGGGCAGGTGTACGGGGTGGGACTGTCCTCGAGCGTGGTCGGCGCGAGCGCCGACGGGGGGAAGTAGAGGTTGCCCTCGATCTCGATGAGCGCCTCGCGCGGCGCCTCGGCGACGGTCTCGCCGTTCACGGTGACCTTCACGTCCATGCGCGGACAGTAGCGCGTCGTGCTGGTCCCCCATTCAGGACCGCCGACGCGCCGGGCCCGATGTCAACCCTCGCGAGGGATCGATGCGCACTGCCTACCGTCGCGGGCATGAACCAGCCGCAGATGGATCATCAGCACGACCACCAGCACCACGAGGGCGACCAGCACGGCCACGACCACCAGCCGAAGGGCACCGACGCCCGGCATGGCGACACGAACGAGTCCGGCCGCACGGCGACGCACACCCCCGAGGGTCAGGGCGACATCGTCCCGGAGGCGCCGAACCAGCGGCACCCGCAGAACGATTGAACGCCGAGAGCGAACGCCCGGCGAACCGGCCCCGGCAGGGGTGCTAGACTGGATGACCGCGACGCGGGGTGGAGCAGTTCGGTAGCTCGCCGGGCTCATAACCCGGAGGTCACAGGTTCAAATCCTGTCCCCGCAACCGAGAGGGTTGCACCAGTTTCGGCTGGCGGTTATCCCGAGTTTTCGGTCCTACTGCTCGGATCGTGAACGAAAGTG